>Ga0307316_10000678_pt1 | contig 10414 bp, 9 predicted proteins | sample ER_DNA_356_FD_194504 | JGI IMG/M metagenome (GOLD analysis project Ga0307316, IMG submission 194504) | Bulk soil microbial communities from the East River watershed near Crested Butte, Colorado, United States - ER_DNA_356 | ecosystem: Environmental > Terrestrial > Soil > Floodplain | place: USA... | reverse complement strand
CCCCGGAGGTAGACGGTCTCCCGCCTCGCGCTCGCGGTCGCTCCCTCGGCGCCGGGGAGCACGCGGAGCCCGGCGTACACCGAGCGAATGGCATCAGGCCGCAGAGCCTCCTGGTCGAGCGCGACCGCCGCCTCGGCGAGGATCTGGTCGACGTCCTCGGGCGTGGCCGCCACGTCGTCGGGGTCCCCTTCGTAGAGCGTGTCCGTCGTCCCGAGAAGGAGCATCCCCTCCCACGGCACCGCGAACGAGACGCGCACGGCGTCGTGCGGGATCGTGAGCGCGGCGCTCCACGGCTGCTCCAGCTGAAGGACCGCGTGGGCCCCCTTGCTCAGGCGGACAGAGGGGGTGGCGGCCGGGTCCTCGAGCCGCCGGAGGCGGTCGACCCAGGGTCCCGTGGCGTTGACGACCACGCGGGCCCTCACTGTGGCCTGCTCGCCGCCGATGACGTCGCGGATCCTGGCGCCGCCGACCCGGCCCCCAGCCGTCTCGAGCTCGGCCACCTCCGCGTAGTTGAGAACGGTCGCGCCCGCGTCGGCGGCGGCGCGCACGTTGGCGAGGCAGAGGCGGCTGTCGTGCGTCCAGGCGTCGGCGTAGAGCCCGCAACCGCGCAGGCCTTCGAGGCGGAGCGGCGGGACGCTGCGGCGCGAGCGCTCCGGCGGGACGAGCCCGCCCAGGCGTTCCCGGGCGAGGGTCGAGTACAGCCACAGGCCGGTCTGGATCGTGAAGGCGCGGTAGGGCCCCTTCTCGTAGACCGGAAAGAGGAAAGGCAGGCGGCGCACGAGATGCGGGGCCACGACGCGCATCAGCGCGCGCCGCTCCTTGTGCGCCTCGCGCACCAGGGACACGTCGCCGAGCCGGAGGTAGCGCAGGCCGCCGTGGATCAGCTTCGAGGAGGCGCTCGAGGTGGCCGAGCCGAAGTCTCCCTTGTCGACGAGGGCGACGGCGAGGCCGGCCCGCGCCGCCTCGGAGGCGATGCCGGCCCCGATGATCCCGCCGCCCACGACGAGCAGGTCGAACTCACGGCCGGCCAGGCCTTCGAGTGCGTCCCCGCGCCACTCTAGGGCCATAGAGGATTCGTCCACGCGCGCCGGCCCGCGTCGTCCTCGACCTCGAGGCGGCCGTGCGGCGCCCCCCGCGGGCGCGTGAGCCGCGCCTCGGTGATGTGGCCGTTGCCGTCGAAGTCGAGGATCTCGCCGGAAAAGATGTACGCGCCCGCGCCCGCGTTCACGCGGGCGCCCTTGGTCCGGCCGGTGAGCAGCGTGATGCTGCGCGCCGGGGTGCAGCGGACGACAACGTCGTCGCCCTCGGTCTCGAGCGCCCCGATCTCCGGGCCCGTCGAGCTGTAGAACGAGCCTGAGTCGAGGGCGGCGAGCATGGCCTGCGCGGAGCGTTCCTCGCAGCGGGCCCAGACCCACCCTTGTGCGCTGTCACGCCCTGGGTGGTGCGAGTCGTCGGTGGCGATCGCGAGGAGTTGCCGGCCGGCCTCGAGGGCCTCGTCCCAGTGGAGCGCGGCGTGGCCCCGACCGACCTCGAGCTCGCAGCCCGCGTTGTAGACCTCCAGGCCGGCGAGCCCTTCGCACGCTTCGAACTCATCGGTGCGCAGGCCGCTCCAGTACGTGTGCGCGATGAACGGCACGCCGCCGTTCGCGCGCACCCATGCAACGGTGTCCTCCAGGCCTGGGAAGTCCGCCGCGGGCGGCTCGGGATCCGACTCGACGCCCAGCGCGAGCACGTGCGCGTAGGTGCGCCCGTCGCGGCGAAGGGCGTCGAGCTCAGTCCCCGGGAGGACGAGCATGCGCTCCGTGGAGGGCTCTACGGTCCGCACCCAGTGGTCGGTGATGACGAGCGCGTCGAAGCCGGCTTCCTCGTAGTGGCGCGCGAGCTCGGCGGGGGCGAGCTCGCCGTCGGAGTTCGTCGTGTGCGCGTGCAGCGCGCACTTCAACCAGGTTCCTTTCTCGTGAAAAAGAGGTGTACCCATCTTGAAGGGAGCCTAGCTCCGTGAGAGCATCGACCCATCCCCATTCTCACGCGAGGAGGCTGACATGCAAGACCGCGAGTTGGAGGAGCGTTTAGAGCGCGCTCTCGAGGAGGCCAAGCTCACCAGGCGCTCGCTCTTGCGACGCGGTGTGGTCTTCGGGGCAGGGCTGACGGCGTTGCCGGCGATCGCGGCGGCGTGCGGGGGAGAGAGCTCGACCAGCGGCACGGGCACCGCCGGCGGCACGCCATCGATTCCGGCCTCCGGCGCCGACATCTCGATGGACGATCTCGTCGCTGCCGCCAAGGGGGAGGGCACGCTGAACACGATCGCACTCCCGCCCGACTGGGCGAACTACGGCGAGATCATGGACACCTTCCAGTCCAAGTACGGGCTCAAGATCAACAACGCGAACCCGAACGGGTCCTCGGCCGAGGAGAACCAGGCCGTCAAGTCGCTCAAGGGCCAGGACCGCGCCCCCGACGTGCTCGACGTCGGCCCCTCGTTCGCCGCGGACGGCAAGAGCGGCGGCCTCTACGCCAATTACAAGAACTCCCAGTGGGACACGATCCCCGACGACCTGAAGGACGTCGACGGCGCCTGGGTCGGCGACTACTGGGGAGCGGTGTCGCTCGGCGCCAACACGAAGGTCGCGCCCCTGCCTGCGAGCTGGGCCGACCTCAAGAAGCCCGAGTACAAGGGCAAGGTCGCGCTCAATGGCGACCCCCGCGAGTCGGGCTCCGCCTTCGCCGCGGTTTTCGCGGCCTCCGTGGCGAACGGAGGGTCGCTCGACGACATCCAGCCGGGCATCGACTTCTTCAAGGAGCTCAAGGCCTCGGGCAACTTCATCCTCGTCGACGCGACGCCGGCAACGGTCGCCAACGGCCAGACGCCGGTCACGATCGACTGGGACTACCTCCAGATCGCGTACGGCACGGAGTTCAAGTCGAACATCACCTGGGAGGTCACCGTCCCGTCCGACGCGGCGGTCGGCAACTTCTACTGCCAGGCGATCAACGCCGACGCTCCGCATCCCTTCGCCGCGCGCCTCTGGCAGGAGTTCCTGTATTCGGACGAGGGCCAGCTCCTCTGGCTCAAGGGCTACTCGCACCCGGCGCGGTTCCAGGACATGTCCGACCGGGGCGTCATCCCGCAGGAGCTGCTCGACCAGCTCCCGTCCGCGGATCTCTACGCGAACATCGAGTTCCCGACGCCGGAGCAGAGCGACAAGGCGACGCAGACGATCGCCGACGGTTGGGACGCGGTCGCGGGGTAAGCCTGGCGACAAGCGCTGAAAGCATCGACGTCGTCCGGCCGGCCGCTCCGCGCGCCGGCCGGAGGCGTCTGCCCCTCGGGTGGGTCGGGATCGCGCCCTTCTTCGTCTGGGCGATCGCCTTCCTCCTCATCCCCGCGGTGGCGCTTCTCGTCGGGGCCTTTCGGACCGATGACGGCATCTGGACGACGAAGTTCGTCTCGGCGATCTTCCACGAGCCGTACCGCTCGGCCTACATCACGAGCATCAAGATCAGCCTCTACACCGCCGTCCTCGGCGGCACCCTCGGGATCCTGATCGCCTACGCGGCGATCTCGCCGAAAGCCCCGCGCTTCATCAGGCCGGCCATGACGACGTTCTCCGGCGTTGCGGCGAACTTCGGCGGCGTGCCGCTCGCATTCGCGTTCATCGCCACGCTCGGCACCGTCGGTGCGGCGACGCGCTGGCTCGACAAGGTCGGCATCGATCTGTACGGCCACGGGTTCACGCTCTTCGGCTTCTGGGGGATCGTGGTCACCTACCTCTACTTCCAGATCCCCCTCATGATCCTCATCATCGCGCCCGCGATCGACGGGCTCCGCGAGGAGTGGCGTGAGGCGGCCTCGAACCTCGGCGCGAGCTCGTGGCAGTACTGGCGCCGGGTCGGCCTGCCGATTCTCTTCCCCTCCATCCTCGGCGCCATGCTGCTTCTCTTCGGAAGCGCGTTCGCCGCCTACGCGACCGCCTACGCGCTCACGTCCGGGCACATCGAGCTCACGCCCCTCCAGATCGGCGAGCTGATCGGCGGCAACGTCCTCTCCGATCCGCACCAGGGTTACGCGCTCGCGGTCGGGATGGTGATCGTCATCTCGGTGACGATGGCGTTCTACTTCGTCCTCGAGCGGCGGGCCTCGCGCTGGCGGAGGCGGGCCTCGTGACGCGGCGCATGCCCCGCTCGGGGTGGGTCTGGCTCGGCATCGGCGCCGCCTACTTCTTCATCCCGCTCGCCGCGACTCTCGAGTTCAGCCTCAAGGAGGCGAGCGGCTACGGGTTCTCCTCCTACCGCCAGATCCTCGAGGACCCGGAGTTCCGCGACTTGCTGTGGGTCTCGTTCAAGCTGTCGGTCGAGACGATCGTCCTCAGCGTGCTGATCATGGTGCCCGGCGTGTACTGCGTGCACCTGAGCTATCCGCGCGTGCGCCCCGTCGTCGAGTTCCTCTCGGTGCTCCCCTTCGTCGTCCCGCCGATCATCCTCGTCATCGGGCTGCTCGACTTCTACAACGTCGACCGCGCTCCGAGGTGGTTCATCGAGAACCCGTGGTTCCTCGTCCCCGGTTACGTCGTGCTTTCCTTTCCCTTCATGTTCCGCGCCCTCGACGTGTCGTTCCGCTCCATCGACGTGCACACCCTGACGGAGGCGTCGCACAGCCTCGGAGCGGGTTGGACGACGACCTTGCTCCGCGTGATCCTCCCCAACATCGCGGCCGGCGCGCTCGCGGGCGCGTTCCTCACGTTCGCCCTCGTAATGGGCGAGTTCACGATGGCGCACATCGCGCTCTTCAACACCTTCCCGACGTACATCAACTACATCGGCCAGACCCAGGCGAACCCGGCGGCCGCGCTCACGATCATCAGCTTCGGGCTCACCTGGCTCGCGCTGCTCGGGATCCTCCTGGTGGGACGGCGGCCCGGGCGCGGCGTCGCCCCGGTGGCGGGCCGCTGATGCCCTACCTCGAGCTGCAGAGGCTGCACAAGGAGTTCGGCGACTTCACGGCGATCGAGGAGCTCGACATCGCGCTCGAGACGGCCGAGTTCCTCTCTCTGCTTGGCCCCTCCGGCTGCGGGAAGACGACCGCGCTTCGAATCGTGGCCGGGTTCGAGACCCCGACCTCCGGGCGCGTGGTCGTCGACGGGAACGACGTCACGAACGTGCCGGCCAACCGGCGCGACATGGGCATGGTCTTCCAGGCCTACTCGCTCTTCCCCAACATGACCGCAGAGGGCAACGTGGAGTTCGGCCTGCGCGTGCGGCGGCAGAGCGGGGTCGCGCGGCGCAGGCGGGTCGAGGAGCTGCTCGAGCTCGTCGGCCTCTCCGGTGCCGCGAAGCGCTATCCGCATCAGCTCTCCGGAGGGATGCAGCAGCGCGTGGCGCTGGCGCGCGCGCTCGCGATCGAGCCGCGCGTCCTCCTCCTGGACGAGCCGCTCTCGGCGCTCGACGCGAAGGTGCGAGTTCAGCTCCGTGAGGAGATCCGACGCCTGCAGACACAGCTCGGAATCACGACGCTCTATGTCACGCACGACCAGGAAGAGGCGCTCTCCATCTCCGACCGGGTTGCCGTCCTCTCCCACGGGCAAATCGAGCAGATCGGCGCGCCTGCGGACATCTACAACGAGCCCGGCACGCCGTTCGTGGCCGAGTTCATAGGCACGATGAACAGGCTCGAGGGGGCCGTCGCGGACGACGCCTACGTGCAGGTGGGCGGCACGATTCTCCCCGTCGCCGATGCGAGGGGCCTGCCGCGCGGTGAGAAAGTGCTCGTGCTCGTCCGGCCGGAGACGCTTCAGCTCGAGCGCGCGGACGGAGGCGCGGCCTCCGGCGCCCTCGTCGGCGAGGTGCTGGCGCACATCTTCCTCGGGCCGATCACGCGGGTGAAAGTGATGGCCGGCGACCACGAGCTCTCGGCCGATCTCCCGGGCCCGCGCGCCGCCGAGCTGCCGATCGGCTCCCGGGTCGCTGCGCGCTTCCCGGCCGAGGCGGGCCGCGTGCTCGGCCTCAGCGAGCCTGCAGCGTTTTCCGAGCCAGCCACGGCCGGTCAGTGAAGATTCCGGTCACTCCGAGGCGGGCGAGCTCGAGTATGCGGTCGGGCTCGTTGATGGTGAAGACGGCGGTGGCGAGCTCGAGCTCCTGAGCCCGGGCGATCACGTCGGCGCTCGCCGAAGCATCCTCGATCCCGACCCCCCAGAAACCCGACGCGGCCTCCGGCTCCGGCGGCAGGCCGAGGTTGAGGACGCAGCGGATCTCGGGCCTTCGCCGCGCGACCGTGTTCAGCGCGCCGATCTGAAAAGAAACGAGGAGAAGCTCGTCCGCCTCGATACCGTGGCGCTCGAGCGCGTCGAGGACGCCGTCGGTCGTCTCCTCCTCCTTCACCTCGACGGCAAGGGCGATGCGCCCGGCGAGGGCGGCGAGCACCTCGTCGAGGGTGGGCGCGTCGTCGGGTGGGCACGGATCGTGGCAGATGACGAGCTCGCCGTTTCTCGCCCGGACGTCGAACTCGACGTAGTCGGCCTGCTCGGCGATCGCGAGCTCGAAAGCCTCTACGGTGTTCTCCGGTGCCTCCCAGCAGGCACCGCGATGCGCGAGGACGAGGGTCACCCCTTTGCGAGGATCCTCTGGATGAGCGGCGGGTCGATCCGCTCGACGATCTCGTCCGCTCGTGTCAGCCGCTCCGGGACGAGCGTCCCGAGCACCGCGTAGCAGCGCATGCCTGCTGCCTTGGCCGAGACGACGCCGGCCTCGGTGTCCTCGAAGACGAGGAAGCCGGCCGCGGGGAGGTCCGCGCCAAGCAGTGCGTGAGCACGCTCGTAGCCGTCCGGATGGGGCTTCCCGAGCTCAACGTCCTCGGCCGGCACGATCGCCTCGAAGAAGCCGGCGATGCCCGCCGCCTCGAGAACCGGCTCGACCTCGGCGCGCGAGGCGCCGGTGACGATCGCGAGGGGGACGTACTCGGCCGCCAAGCGGACGGCTTCGCGGACGTCGGGCGGGATGCTCGACCCGTCCGCGACGGCAGCGCGGTAGCGGCCGATCCGCTGCTCGATCACCTCGTCGACGTCGGGGTGGTCGCGCCCGAGCCACGCGCGGACGATCTCGGGGTCGGACAGCCCGGCCAACTCGTCGAAGTACTCCTGGGCGGAGAGCGGCTTGCCGTGCTCGGCGAAGAGCTCGACGAAGATCTCGCAGAGGATCGGCTCGTCGTGTGAGAGCGTGCCGTTGAAGTCGAACACGATTGCGCGCGGCCGTCCCATCGGCGCGAAAGACTACTCGCCGAACCCGTGCCCACCGCCGCTCTCGCCCTCGCCCTCGCCGCCGCGTTCCTGCACGCGTTCTGGAATGTGCTCATCGCCCGGGCGAAGGACCCGGAGGCCGCGACGGCGGTCGCCCTGCTCGTCGCGCTCGTCGCCTACGCGCCGGTCGCCGTGCTCACCTGGCGCATCGAGCCGGCGGCGATCCCCTACATCGTCGTCACGTCGTTCCTCCAGCTGGGTTACGTGATCCTGCTCGCCGCGGCCTACAAGCGGGCCGAGCTTTCCATCGTGTATCCGATCGCGCGGGGGACGGCACCGGTGCTCGTCCTCGTCGTCGGCGTGGTCGCGCTCGGCATCGGCACGTCGGCCCAGCAGGCCGCCGGCGTGTGCCTCGTGGGGATCGGCGTGCTCCTCGTCCGGGGCCTCAAGCGGACGGCTGAGCCGGCCGGGGTCCTCTTCGGACTCGCGATCGCGTGCTTCATCGCCGCCTATACGCTCGTGGACAAGTACGGGATCCGCTACGCGGCGCCGTTCGTGTACCTCGAGCTCTCGATGCTCCTCTCCGGGCTCGGCTACTCGGCCGCGATCGTGCGCATCCGGGGGCGCGCGGCGCTCCGCGCCGAATTCGGCTGGGCGACCGTCGCCGCCGGCCTGGCCACGTTCGGCGCCTACGGCTTCGTCCTCGCGGCGCTGCAGCGCGCCTCCGCGGCCTCCGTGGCGGCGGTTCGCGAGACGAGCATCGTGATCGCAGCTGCGTTTGCGGCCTTCGTCCTCAGGGAGCCGGTGGGCCCGGAACGCCTCTCCGGAGCGGTCCTTGTCGCCGCGGGCGTAGCGATCCTCAGCCTTTAGGCCACCGCGTACAAGCGGCCACGGAGCGCTAGGACGACGCTTCAGGGTTGTTGGGGAACCCCGCGCGGGCTACGCTGGCCGAACCGTAGTAAAGAAGCCGGAGGTCGAGACATGAGCGTGGCTGTGGCCCAGCACAAGAATTTCGTCGGCGGCGAGTGGGTCGACTCGAGCGGCGGCGAGACGATGGAAGTCGTGAATCCGTCCACCGGCGAGATCATCGCGGAGGTCGCTCGCAGCACGGCTGAGGACGCGAATCGAGCTGTTGAAGCGGCGAAGAGCGCCCTGCCGGAATGGCTCGACTCGACCCCGGGCGAGCGCGCGGAGCTTCTCTTCAAGCTCGCCGACCTGATCGAGGAGCACACGGAGGAGCTTGCGGCCCTCGAGTCCCAGAACGTGGGCAAGCCGCTCTCCTACGCGCGCGACGAGATGCCGGTGGCGGCGGACAACATCCGCTTCTTTGCCGGCGCCGCCCGCGTCCTCGAAGGCCGTGCGGCCGGCGAGTACATGCGCGGCTACACGTCGATGCTCCGCCGCGAGCCGATCGGCATCGTGGCCGGCATCGCTCCGTGGAACTACCCGCTCATGATGGCCGTCTGGAAGTTCTCGCCGGCGCTGGCCGCGGGCAACGTCCAGATCCTCAAGCCCTCCGAGCAGACCCCGCTCACCCTGCTGCGCTTCATGGAGCTCGCAGCCGATGTCATCCCGCCCGGCGTCCTCAACGTGATCACCGGCGACGGCGTCCCGGTCGGCGAAGCGCTCGTCAAGCACCCCGAGGTGCGGCTGGTGTCGCTCACAGGTGACGTCGAGACGGGAAAGATCATCGCCAAGACGGCCGCGGACAATCTCAAGCGCGTGCATCTCGAGCTCGGCGGCAAGGCGCCGGTGGTCGTCTTCGACGACGCCGATCCGGCCGCGGTGGCCGAGGCGATCAAGATCGCCGGCTACTGGAACTCGGGCCAGGACTGCACGGCCGCATCGCGCGTCGTCGCGGGGCCGAAGATCTACGACAAGCTCCTCGAAGAGCTCGTGCCCGCCGTCGAGTCGCTGCACGTCGGCGATCCCGCCGAGGGCGACGAGATCGAGATGGGCCCGGTCATCTCCAAGGATCAGCAGGACCGGGTCATCGGCTTCCTCGAGCGCGCGAAGGAGTCGAAGGCGACGATCCTCACCGGCGGAGATTCGAACGGCGACCGCGGCTACTTCGTCAAGCCGACCGTGGTCACGGACATCGAGCAGGACAACGAGATCGTGCAGCGCGAGGTCTTCGGGCCTGTCGTCAGCGTGCAGAAGTTCTCCGACGACGACCAGGCGATCGCCTGGGCGAACGACGTTCGCTACGGGCTCGCCGCCTCGGTCTGGACGCGGGACGTCGGCCGCGCGCTCAACGCGGCGCGCAAGCTCCAGTTCGGCACCGTGTGGATCAACGATCACATCCCGCTCATCTCCGAGATGCCGCACGGGGGCTTCAAGGAGTCGGGCTACGGGAAGGATCTCTCGGTCTACTCGCTCGAGGACTACACGCAGATCAAGCACGTGATGGCGAAGATCGACTGAGGACGCGAGCACTGGGCGAATGGCAGTCGAGGAGCAAGTAGAGCCGTCCGCACCGACGGATAAGGAGGCGTCTGCACCCGACGTCCTGCTCGACCGCGTCACGAAGCGCTTCGACGACATCGTCGCTGTCGACGAGCTCACGCTCGAGGTCCCGCGCGGGCGTTTCTTCGCGCTGCTCGGCCCCTCGGGCTGCGGCAAGACGACGACGCTTCGCATGATCGGCGGCTTCGAGGAGCCGACCGGCGGCACGATCTATCTCGGCGACAAGGACGTCACGGGCCTCCCGCCCTACAAGCGGGACGTGAACACGGTCTTCCAGAGCTATGCGTTGTTCCCGCATCTGAACGTCTTCGAGAACGTCGCCTTCGGTCTGCGCCGCCGCGGGGTGAAGAGCGGCGAGGTGCGCACGCGGGTCAGCGAGATCCTCGACCTCGTCCAGCTGTCGGGCTTCGAGCGGCGCAAGCCTCGCCAGGTCTCGGGCGGCCAGCAGCAGCGCGTCGCACTCGCCCGGGCGCTCGTCAACCACCCGCGGGTTCTCCTCCTCGACGAGCCTCTCGGCGCGCTCGACCTCAAGCTCCGCAAGGAGATGCAGCTTTTCATCAAGGGTCTCCAGCAGGAGGTCGGCATCACGTTCGTCCACGTGACGCACGACCAGGAGGAGGCCATGACGATGGCCGACTCGATCGCCGTCATGAGCGACGGCCACATCGAGCAGCTCGGCTCCCCGGATGACCTCTACGAGCGGCCCGCCACGCCGTTCG
>Ga0307316_10000673_pt1 | contig 10431 bp, 14 predicted proteins | sample ER_DNA_356_FD_194504 | JGI IMG/M metagenome (GOLD analysis project Ga0307316, IMG submission 194504) | Bulk soil microbial communities from the East River watershed near Crested Butte, Colorado, United States - ER_DNA_356 | ecosystem: Environmental > Terrestrial > Soil > Floodplain | place... | reverse complement strand
CTCGACGCTGTCGGAGGTGGTCTCGAGGTGGAGGGTGATCCCGCGCTTGCCGAACTGCTTGGCGAGCTCCTTGGCCGCGTCGGCGTCCTCCTGCGGGATCAGGCCGGGCAGCATCTCGATGATCGTCACTTCGGAGCCGAAGCGGCGGAAAATGGACGCGAACTCGCAGCCGATGATCCCGCCGCCGAGAACGACCAGGCGCCTGGGCACCTCGGTCTGGGCGAGCAGGCCCGTCGAGTCGACGCAGCGCGGCGAGTCGAGGCCGTCGATCGGCGGGCGCAGCGGGTAGGAGCCCGTTGCGATGACGGCGTGCTTGAACGTGACCGCCTCGCCGCCCTCAACCTGGATCGTGTTGGCGTCGCTGAAGCGGCCGGCGCCCTTGACCCATTCGACCCCGTTCGCCTTGAAGAGGCTGGCGACGCCGCTCGTCATCTGCTTGACGACGCCGTCCTTCCACTGGTTGGCGGTGGCGAAGTCGAGGGTGGGCGCGCTCGTCTGGACGCCGAGCTTGCCGAAGGTCTCCTCGGCCTCCTTGATCGCGAAGGCCGTCTGTACCCAGGCCTTGGTCGGGATGCAGCCGACGCGCAGGCAAGTGCCGCCGAGCTCGGGCTCCTTGTCGATGCAGACCGCCTTGGCGCCCAGCTGCGCGGCGCGGATCGCGGCGGTGTAGCCGCCCGGGCCGCCTCCGAGAACGGCAACGTCACATTCCATCTCGTCTCTCTCCTCGCGTCGTTTCGGGGGCGATCCTAGCGGGGCGGCTCCGGCTCGGCGGCGCTCGGCTGGCTGTGGATGCTTTGTGCCTCTTTCGGGGCGTTGCGTCACAGACACGTGACATTTTCGCGACTACCCTCAGAAACGGGGGCAAAAGGGCCGAAGGCCCCCGGGGGGAAGGTTTCACGCGCGCGCGTGGACCTTGTTCGGGTCGATTCAGCTGAGGTCGGCTCGCATCGTCAGGGCACCGTCGTCGGTGCCGACGCGCGCAAAGCCGTGCCGCTCATAGAGGCCGACCGCGGGGCTGTCCTCCTCCACGCTGAGGCTGATCGCGTGGTACCCGTCGGCCCGCGCCCGGGCGAGCAGCGCGTCCAGCAGCTCGGAGCCCAGGCCCGTCCCGCGCTTGCTCGGGACGATCGCGATCGACAGCTCCGGCGTCTCTTCGTCGACGAAGCCGTAGCCCGCGTTGTCGCTCTTGAACAGCCGGAACCACGCGGCGCCGACCCGCTGGAAGTCCTGGATCGCGATCAGGGCCGTGTCGCCGAATCGGCCCCAGCGCTCGACGTAGCGCCGGACCGGCGGCTCGCCTGTCTCGGACACCTTGTCGACCCGCCAGTAGTACGCGTGCCGCAGCATGTCGCGCAGGAACGGCACGTCCTGCGGGCCCGCCGGCCGGATCACGACAGCTCCTGGGCGAGCTGCAGGCGGTTCCCGTCCGCGTCGAAGACGTCCAGCAGGCGCATCGTGCCGTGCAGCTCGAGCACGGTGCCGACCTCCACCCCGGCCTCGGCGAGGCGCTCGCGCTCCGCCTTCACGTCGTCGACGTCGATCGTCGCTACCGGCCCTTCCTCCTCCCCTCCGGCGTCCGCTGCCTCGCCGACCGCGATCTCCGTCTCGCCGCGGTCGAGGCTCGCCCAGCGCTCCTCCTCGTCGACGAACGTCTCCGTGAAGCCGAGCACGTCCTTGTAGAAGGTGCGCGCGGCGTCGAGGTCGCTGACCTGGTACCAAATGCGCATCGGCTAGAGCATCAGGCCGGGCTCTTCGAGCAGCTCCTTGACCGTCTGGAGGAAGTTCGCGGCCGGCGCGCCGTCGACCGCGCGATGGTCGAAGGTTGCGGAGAGGGTCAGCGTCGGCCGGACGACGACCTCGCCATCGAGCGCGACCGCCCGCTCCTCGGTTGCCCCGACCGCGATGATCGCCGCCTGTGGCGGGTTGAGGACAGCTGTGAAGCTCTCGACGCGGTACATGCCGAGGTTCGAGATCGTGAACGTCCCGTCCTCGAGGTCGGAGCGCTGCAGCTTCCCCTCGCGGGCCCGGCTCACGACATCGGCCCGCGCGGCCGCAATCTCGGCGAGGCGAAGACGCTCGGCACCACGGATGACCGGGACGACGAGCCCCTGCGGCGCCGCGACCGCAATCCCGATGTTCGCGGTCGGGAAGAGCAGGATCGCGTCGTCCGTCCACTGCGCGTTGACCTCGCGATGGCGGATCAGCGCCGCGGCGCAGACCTTCGTGAGCACGTCGGTGACGGTCGCCTTCGGCCCCGCTTCGTCCTCGCGGAGGCGTGTGAGCAGCGCGTTCGCCCGGCTCATGTCCACCGAGGCCTGCAGCTGGAAGACCGGGATCTCCCAGGCCTCGGTCAGCCGCCGCGCGATCGTCTTGCGGATGCTCGTGAGCTCGCGCCGCTCGACCTCCCCGCTCGACACTGGCGCCGCCGTAGACGGGGTCTGAGCCGCCCCGGCCTCAGCGCGCTCGACGTCCTCGGCGACAATGCGACCCTCAGGCCCCGTCCCGGAGAGCGACGACAGCTCGATGCCGCGTTCCCGCGCGATCCGCCGCGCGAGCGGCGAGGCCTTGACGCGGCCCCCGTCCTGCGCCGGCTGCTGCCGGGCCTCGGCGGTCTGCGACGACGCCTCCCGCCCACGCTCGCGCTCCTCCTCGCGGGCAGGCCCGGGCGATCCTTCTTCCTGCTGGTCCTCGTCCACCTCGCGAGCCGAGGCGCCGTTGTCGCTGGAAGCAGGCGCCTCCTCGCCCTCCTCGCCGATGAAGGCGATCGTCTCCCCGACCGGCACCTCGCCCTCGGCCACGGCGATCCGCAGCAGCACGCCGGAGGCGTCCGACTCGACCTCCTGCGTCACCTTGTCGGTGTCGAGCTCGTACAGCGGCTCGCCCTTCTCGACGCGCTCGCCCTCGGACTTGAGCCACTTGACGATCGTGCCCGACTCCATGCCCTGGCCGAGGCGCGGAAGCCTGATCTCGCTAGCCACGCGCGACCGTCCGGTTGATCGCCTCGAGTACATCGTTGGAGTGCGGGACGACGTACTCCTCCATCACCGGCGAGAACGGGAGCGGCGCGAACTTCGCGCCGACGCGCTCGATCGGCGCGTCGAGCCAGTCGAACGCCTGCTCCTGCACGACGGCTGCGATCTCGGCGCCGAATCCCATGCGCGTGACCGCCTCGTGCGCCACCACGCAGCGGTTCGTCTTCTTCACCGACCCGATCAGCCCGTCGACGTCGAGCGGCTGCAGCGTGCGCGGGTCGAAGACCTCGACCGAAACGCCGTCGCTCTCCGCTTCCTGCGCGGCCGCGAGCGCCTCGTGCACGAGCCGCCCGGTCGCGACCACGGTCACGTCGGAGCCCTCGCGATGGATGCGGCCCTGGCCGAGCGGGATCGCCTCGATCTCGTCCGGCACCTCGTCCTTGATCCCGTAGAGCGTCCGGTGCTCGAAGAAGATCACCGGATTGTCGTCGTAGATCGCCGTCCAGAGCAGGCCGCGCACGTCGGCCGGGGTCGACGCGAACACGACCTTCAGGCCCGGGACGTGTACGAACCACGACTCGACCTGCTGCGCGTGCTGCGCTCCGGGAGACCAGCCGGCGCCGCCCTGCGTGCGGATCGTCAGCGGCACCTTCAGCTGCCCGCCCGACATGTAGCGGTGCTTCGCCGCCTGGTTGACGATCTGCTCCATCGAGACCGTCAGGAAGTCCTCGTACATCACCTCGACGACCGGGCGCATGCCCTGCATGGCCGCGCCGATCCCTGCGCCGACGATCGCGATCTCGGAGATCGGCGTGTTGCGCACGCGGTCGGGCCCGAACTCGTCGAGCATCCCCTGCGTGACGCCCATCGAGCCGCCCATCTCGGCGATGTCCTCGCCCATGATGAAGACGTCGTCGTCGGAGCGCATCGCCTGCGCGAGCGCGTCGCGGACGGCCTCGCGGTAGGACAGCTCAGGCATCCTGGCGCTCCTGGGCCAGCGCTGGCGGTGCGGCGCCGGAGGGCACAGTGCGTGAGCACGGGCCCGGAGAGCGACGTGCCGTCAGCGGTGGCAGGTCGGCGCGGAGGCCGGCTTCGCCGGCCGTAAGCGGCGACCGGTCAGGGGCGTCAGGCATAGATGTTCTTGAGAGCGTCCTCAGGCTTGGGATCGGTCCCGGCCTTCGCGAACTCGACCGCCGCCTCGACGATCTCCTGCACCTCGCGATCATCCGCCTCGAAGTCCTCGTCCGAGACGCCGAGCTTCTCGCGCAGGAGCTTGATCGGGTCGCGCGTCTCCTGGAGCACGTGGAGCTGGTCCTTGTCGCGGTAGACCTGCGGGTCGCCAATGTAGTGGCCGACGAGCCGCTCGGTCTCGACGTGCAGGAAGACAGGGCCCTTGCCGTCGCGCGCGTGCTTGAGCGCGCGTGAGGCGACCTTGTGCACCTCCTCGACGTCCTGGCCGTCCACCTTCATCGTCTTCATCCCGTAGGCCTCGGCGCGCTTGCTGAGGTCTCGGATCGGCGAGTGCTGGGACTCGGGCGTGGACTCGGCCCAGTGGTTGTCCTCGAGCACGAAGACCGCGGGCACCTGCCAGAGCTGGGCGAGGTTGAGCGACTCGTGGAAGGTCCCGATGTTGGTCGCGCCGTCGCCGAAGAACGCGACCGCGACGCGCGACTCGCCGCGTAGCTTGAAGGAGAGCGCCGCGCCCGTGATCGCCGGCAGGCCGCCACCGACGACGGCGTTTGCGCCCAGGTTCCCGCGCTCGACGTCGTACAGGTGCATCGAGCCGCCGTAACCGTGCGAGCAGCCCTCGAGCTTCCCGTAGAGCTCGGCCATGACCGCGTTCGGCTCCGTTCCACGCGCGAGCGTGTGGCCGTGCGCGCGGTGAGTGGAGGCGAAGACGTCGCCGTCGTCCATTGCCTGGCAGACACCGACCGCGACCGCCTCCTGGCCGATCGCAACGTGTAGGAAGCCGGGCAGCTCGCCCGCGCGGAAGCGCTCCTCGACCTTCTCCTCGAAGCGCCTGATCAGGAGCATCTCGCGCAAGAACTCGCGCAGGCGCTCCTCGGACAGGGTGCCTCGACCTTTGCGCTCGACCTTCGCCACGAGCCTGAGTTTATGCTCAGCCTCATGGGACTCGTCGACCAGTGGAAGGCGATTTACTGGGAGCTCCCGGAGGTCTGGGACAACGTCCACCTGAGGCTGACCGTGGAGGGCGATGCCCATGCAGCCCGGGCGGCTGCGCTGCTAGGCCCGCTCAACCCGGGGTCACACGGGCAGGTGATCGATTTCTACTCGGGGAGGCGCCGCGGCGTTCCGTCGCCGGAGCTCGTCCGCCGGCTCCTGGCGCGCCTCGACGCGGAGAGGATCAGGGGCGAGGTCGAGCTCGTCGAGGTCGAGGAGGCGGCACCTGCGCCGGCGACGGAGGCTCCTCGCGGCCGGCCCTCGCTCGTCTCACAGTGGGACGGCACCCTGTCGGCCTTGCCCGACGACTGGAGCGACCTCTACACCGAGATCGAGCTCGCCTCCAGCGACTACCTCGAGCGCGGCGCGCTGCTGCTCGCCCCCGTCAACCCGGCCCGCTGGAAGCCGGAGGAAGGCCAACTCGTCTTCCGCTTCCGGGTCGCGCGGCGCTTCGGCTACGGAGCCTCGGGCGAGATGACGCGACGCTGTCTCGAGCGGCTGGACGAGGAGGGGATCCGCGGCTCGGTCCGGGTTCTCTACGCGCTCTCGGACACGAAGCCGGTCTCCACGCAGGGGCCGGTCTGGTACGTCGCGGGCAAGGTGGTCTGAGCCGTGTCCGATCCCGTCTCCTGGTTCCTGATCGAGCAGGGCTGGTCGGTCGAGGGCTCCGACGGCAACGAGCTCGGCAAGCTCGAGGAGGTGCTCGGTGACTCCTCGCACGACATTTTCGACGGGCTCACCGTCTCGAGCGGGCTCCTGAGCAAGCCGCGCTACGTGCCGGCGGAGCTCGTTGCCGAGATCGTCGAGGGCTCGATCAGCCTCTCGATCGGTAAGGACGAGTTCGAGCGGCTGGACGCGCACGAAGAGCCGCCGTCCTCGCAGCACGTCAAGCCGGACTAGCCGATCGCGGCCGAGAGCTCCCGCGCAACCGTGCGGGCGTCGCCAGGCCCGCTCGTGATCACGAGGCAGGTGTCATCGCCCGCGAGCGTGCCGACGATCTTCGGGTGCTCGAGCCGGTCGAGCGCGCGGGCGATGGCAGGCGCCTAGCCGAGCTCCGACTGCACGACGACGATGTTCTGGGCCGCGGTCGCGTGCAGGCCGAACTGGCGCAGGACGCCGTTCAGCGCCTCACGCGGATCGCTGCGCTCGCCGCGGCCCGGCAGGACGTAGCGCGGCCGGCCGAGCGCGTCGCTCGTCTTCTCGAGCCGCAGCTCGCGAATGTCGCGCGAGATCGTCGCCTGGGTGACGGGGCAACCCGCCTTCGCAAGGGCCTCGGCGAGCTCGAGCTGGCTTCCGACGCGACGGCGGGAGACCACGCTCGCGATCAACCGCTGCCGCTCAGCCTTCGGGAGCGAGCGCGCCTCCGGGTCCACGGAGCTACAGTAGCTCCCAGGTTTGGCCGAGTCATCGTCAGGCAACGATCCGAGCATGCTTCGCAAGCTGCTCTGGACCGGTCTCTATGCGGGCCTCGCCGCGGGTGCCACCATGGCCGCCCGCCGGGCCGCGTCGCAGATCTGGCGCGTCGCGACCGGCGAGTCACCTCCGATAAAGAAATGAACAAGGGCGACTTGCTGATCGAGCGCGGCGCACGCCGCCTGCAGGAGCTCGCCGACAAGGCGGGTGCCCGCGGCGACGGCGTCGGCGAGTGGCTCTCCGAGGAGCTGCGCGCGGACGCGGCCTTCCTGCGAAAGCTGAAGCCGACCCTGATCAAGGCGCGGGCCAAGGGCAACGCGCCGACCGACCAGAATCCGGGCGCGCCGTCGCCGGCCCCGTCTGGGCCTCAGCTCGGCTCGCGCCCGAAGCCCAAGAAGAAGCGCGGCGGGAAAGGCCCGTCGCCGCTGCTGATCGTCGCGGGAGCCTTCATGACTGGGATCGTGTTCGCGAAGGTCGTCGACTGGAGAGGTCATGCACACCCAAGAGACTGAGCGGGAAGCACCCGGCCTCGGAACGACCGCGAAGAGCGTCGCCGAGCGGGCGAGCGCACTCGTCCGGCTCGAGCTCGAGCTCGCCACGCTCGAGCTGAAGCGCAAGGCCAGCTCGCTCGCGATCGGGATCGGGCTCGCAATCGCTGCGGCAGTCCTGCTCGTGTTCGCGCTCGGCTTCGGGCTGGCGACAGCGGCCGCGGGGATCGCAACGGCGACCCCGTGGTGGGTCGCACTCCTGATCGTGACCGTGGGCGTGCTACTGATCGCGGGAGTGCTCGGGATGCTGGGCGTGCGGGCGATCAAGAAGGGCACCCCACCCGTGCCCGAGCAGGCGCTGCGCGAGGCGAAGCTGACGACGGAGGCGCTGAAGAGCGATGGCAACCACCGCTAACGGACGGACACCCGAGCAGGTTCGCCGCGACATCGAGGCGGAGCGCGAGCGCCTCGCCGACGCCGTCGACGACCTGCGCACGGGGATGGACCCGAACACGATGCTGAAGGGCAAGCTGCCCATCGCCGCCGCGGCGGCGCTCGGCGTCGGCTTCATCGTTTCAGGGGGGATCGGGGCAAGCATGCGGCTGCTCATGCGCCGCGGCCGGGAGGGCAGGACGAAAGCACGCTTCGGCCCGTTCTCCCTTGTCGACCGCGACTGACACCCAGCGCGGCGCCGCGCCGGCGTCTCCGCTCAAGTTCTCGTGGCGCGAGTGGCTCGGCGCGCTCAAGCGCGCGGGCAAGCAGTTCATGGCCGACGACTGCATGGGGCTTGCGCAGCAGGTCGCCTTCAGCGCGCTGCTCGCGTTCCTGCCGACGGTGATCCTGCTGATCGGCCTGCTCGGGCTCTTCGGCGAGAGCGCGTTCAACTCGCTCGAGCACTTCGCCAGCTCCGTGGCGCCCCACGGCGTGCTCGACATGATCGACCTGGCGAAGAAGGACGCGGCGCAGAACAAGAGCGGCTCCGCAATCGCGTTCGTGGTCGGCACCTTCGCCGCGATCTGGGCGGCAACCGGCGCGATGGGCGCGGTGCTGAAGGCCGTCAACCGGGCCTACGACCGGGTCGAGACGCGGCCGTTCTGGAAACAGCGGCTGATCGCGCTCGTGCTCGTGGTCGCCACCGGCCTCGTCACGGCCGGGATGTTCCTGCTGATCGTCTTCGGCGGCAGCCTCGGCGACGCGATCGTCAGGCGCACCGGCCTCGGCGACTCCTTCCAGCTCGTCTGGAACATCGCGCGCTGGCCGATCGCATTCTGCGCCGTGCTGCTCTTCTTCGCGCTCGTCTACTACCTGGCGCCCAACACCAGCCAGCGCAACTGGCGCTGGGTGACGCCCGGCTCTCTGCTGGGAGCAGTGATGTGGCTCGCGCTCTCCGGGCTGTTCGCGTTCTACACCTCGTTCTCGGGCTCCTACGACAAGACGTACGGCTCGATCGCCGGCGCGATCGTGCTCCTGCTCTGGCTGAACTACAGCGCCTGGGCGATTCTCTTCGGCGCAGAGCTGAACGCGGAGCTCGATCGCCAGGCCGACATCCACGCAGCCGGCGGCCCGCACGCCGGGCTCGTCAGGCCTGCTCGTCGCGGTTCGGCCTAGGCCGCGGGCGTTACCGAGAAGACGCGGCGCAGCTTCTTGTGCGCGTCCGAGCGGACGGTGTACTTGCCGACCTTGAGCTTGATGCTCCAGCTGGCGCGACCGCGGAACTTGACGCCCGTCTTCCTGTTCACGCCGGGGCCGAGCAGGTGGAAGTTGTCGACCTTCGTCATGTCCCTGACGGTGAGTACGTAGGGCCCGGCCTTCAGCCGCTTGGCGATGGCTGAGCCCTTCTTCAGCCAGAGCACCTTCCCGGGACCGACCCGTCCGGTGAGCCTCGGCGTTGGCGGCGGCAGCGGGCCGACGTGGACAGAGCCCTTCATGATCGTCGGATGGGCGTCGCACTTGAACCTGTAGGTGCCGTCCGCGAGCGTCACGTTCCAGGTCACGGTGACGTTGTCGAAGGCAGAGGCCATGTCGACGCCAGGGCCCGTCAGATGGAAGTTGTGCTCCTGGGACGCGGAGAGGTTCTTGACCGTGATCGTGTAGTCGCCGGCGTCGAGCTGCGTGACGCTCTTCCCGTTCGCGTCGGCGAACTTGATCGTGAAGCCGGGGCCGACCGCGGCGTTCAGCGCGGTGGCTGTCGCAGCGGAATGGGCGGCTCCGGGCAGCAGAACAGCGGCGAGCACGCTGGGAAGCAGCAGCAATGGGCGAAGCGATGGCACGAAATGACCCTCCTCGAAGAAAAGCGTGGACACGGTAGCGCATACGTCTCGTAGCGTCGATTCGGTTTCCCGAGGCCGCACAAGAGGCTTAGACTCACCCCGTGCTCAGACGCAACGAGAAGGTAGAGCTGATCCGTCACGCGCCGCTGTTCTCGGAGTGCTCTCGCCGCGAGCTCGAGGAGATCGCGCAGATCGCGGACGAGATCGACCTCGCGGAGGGCAAGGAGATGACACGGCAGGGATCCCGTGGGCAGGAGTTCTTCGTGCTGCTCGAGGGCGACGCGGACGTGACGAAGGACGGGCAGAGCATCAACCGCCTCGGCGCGGGCGACTTCTTCGGTGAGATCGCGCTCGTCGAGGACACGCCCCGGACGGCGACCGTGACGGCCACCTCCCCCGTGCGGGCCCTCGTGATCACCGACCGCTCGTTCAAACGCCTCCTGGATAAGCAACCCGAGATCCAGCGCAAGGTGCTCGTCGCGCTGGCCGCACGCGTCAAGCCCGACTTCTCCAGTAGCTAGGCGCGCAGCTCGGCGCCGAAGCCCTCGCGCAACGCCTCGACGATCCGTTCGCGCAGGCTCGCCGCGTCCTCGTCGGTGAGCGTGCGCTCGCGCGACTGGAAGCTGACGGCGAAGGCGATCGACTTGCGGCCCTCCCCCACCTGCTCGCCGCGGTAGACGTCGAACGGCGTAATCTCCCGCAGCTCCTCGCCGGCCGCCTCGTGCGCGGCGGCGGCGAGCTCGGCCGCGCTCACCTCCTCGGGAACGATGAACGCGAGGTCCTGCCGCACGGCCGGAAACGAGACGACATCGGTGTACCGCACCTCCTCACGCGCTTCCTCGCTCAGCCTGGCGAGGTCGAGCTCGAAGACGCCCCAGGCGCCTTCCAGAAGCGATGGGTGCAGCTCGCCGACGAGCCCAGCGCTCGTTCTCGCGGCTTTGCCCGGGTGCAGCAGGTCGTCGGCCGCTCGCTCGAACGCGGGCTCGGCCTTGAGCGCGGCGTAGAGCGCGTCGACGACTCCCTTCGCGCGCGCCCAGCCCCCGGTCAGGATCGCCGCGACGTGCGTCTCCTCGTCGGGCAGCTCGCCGTTTGGGAGGTAGACGCGTG
>Ga0307316_10000672_pt1 | contig 10440 bp, 11 predicted proteins | sample ER_DNA_356_FD_194504 | JGI IMG/M metagenome (GOLD analysis project Ga0307316, IMG submission 194504) | Bulk soil microbial communities from the East River watershed near Crested Butte, Colorado, United States - ER_DNA_356 | ecosystem: Environmental > Terrestrial > Soil > Floodplain | place... | reverse complement strand
CGTCTCGGCCAACGCCCTTCGCTCTGAGTAAAGAAGCTTTCTCGTCACCGATCTATTCGATCAAAGGGTGCGGTCGGACGCGCGCCGCTTTTAGACCTGACACCCGGTTAGCACCCGTTGCCGAGGAAACGTTCTGGCTGGACTAGCTGCATTCGGCTTGCTAGCTGGGATCACGCCCCTGTGCTCGATTCGGTAGCTCCCGCATGCAGGCGGATTAGAAGTCCGATGCTCTATCCAGCTGAGCTACGGGCGCAGAGGTTCAAGGTTAGGGGCTGAGGAGGCCGCTGGCGTAGGATCGGCCGATGCCGAAGGTCCGGGTCGGGGAGAACGAGCTGCATTACGAGCGGGCGGGCTCGGGCGAGCCGCTGCTGATGATCCAGGGGATGAGCGGGACGCACGTCGCTTGGGGAGAGCCGTTCCTGGCGCCGCTGCGCGAGTCGTTTGACGTGATCGCCTTCGACAACCGGGGGATCGGGCTGTCGGCGCCGATCGAGGGAGGGTTCACGATCTCCGAGATGGCCGAGGACGCCTCGGGGCTGATAGACGAGCTGGGAATCGAGAGCGCGCACGTGGTCGGCATCTCGATGGGCGGGATGATCGCCCAGGAGCTGGTGCTCGCCCATCCGGAGCGGCTGCGGTCGCTGACGCTCGGCTGCACCTACTGCGGCGGCCCTGGCTCGCAGCTGATGCCGCAGGAGAACGTCGAAATCATCGCCGCGGGGATGATGTCCGGCGACCGCGACAAAGCGATCCGAGCCAGTTACGAAGTCAACCTCTCCCCTGTCTTCCGCTCGGAGGAGAGCCGCTACGCCGCCTTCCACGAGATGGCCACCTCGGTGCCGGCGGCGAAACGGACGATCGAACTGCAGGCGCAGGCGATTTTCGGCCACGACACCAGCGCCCGCTTCGGCGAGATCTCGACCCCGACGCTGATCGTCCACGGGACCGAGGACGGCGTCCTCCCCTACCCCAACGGCAAGCTGATCGCCTCACTGATGCCCCCCGCCCGGCTCGAGACCCTCGAGGACGTCGGCCACATGTTCTGGTGGGAGCAGCCCGAGCGCTCCGGTGAGCTGATCCGCGAGCATGCGCTCGCCGCAAGCCGCGCTTAGCCGCCCCCGCTAGCCCGCTTCTTCGAATTCGCCCGGTACCGAGGGTCGTTTTTCCGGCTTGCAAGCAGTCGGGTCGAGCTTGCCGTCGACCTTGAAGACGTAGTCGGGCTCGGGCGAGGCGTATTTGACGTCCTTGACCACGAGCTGCACCGCGGGGTCGTTCTTCACCCAGGCGAAGACCGGGAACTGGTACGGGTTCGGAGTCCCGGTGTTGTAAGGGCCGGTGTCCTGGGTGTACTGGCTCAGTACCAGGTATTCGTATTCGCCTTCGTTGACCAGGCGGCGCAGCTGCGGACAGCTGGTCGGCAGGCGGTTCGAGCCGTGCGGGCCTTTGACGCCGATGAACTCGACCTCGTTGGTCGCATCATTGCCGTAGAAGCCGTACTGGCCGAAGATGATCTGGCTCGAGCCGATGATCCCGATCTTCCTGTCGTGCAGTTTCTGGGTGTATTCGTAGGCGGCCCAGGGGCCCCCTTCCTCGAGGAAGGGGCCCGGGTTGACGTAGTGCTGGTCGGCGTACTGGACCTGTTGGGCGCGGCCGAGGACGACCGCCAACAGCAATACCACGGCCGCCCCTCCGGCGACCATCGCCCGGCTGACGCGCAGCCGCGATCGCGCCAGCGAGAGCGCCGCCGGAACCCAGACCAACGCCAGCGTCAGGAAGACGGCGCCGACGAGGTAGCTGGTGAACCAGCGCGGGGTCGTCAGCACCGTGATCGCGTAGACCACGGTCAGGAACACAAGCGTCAGCCAGGCGCGCCGGTCCGGCGCCCGCAACGGCCGCGCGATCGGCAGCATCGTCAGTGCCAGAATCAGCCCCGGCGTCAGGTAGCGGGTGTTGGTGAAGAAGCCGGTTGGCGAGCCCTCCTGCCCCGCTGCCGTCAACGGCGTGAAGACGTAGACGACCGCGGTCAGCAGCGAGGCGACCGCGATCACCCGGAGGATCTTGTTGCGCGAGCGCCAGGCGATGTAGACCGCGGCGGCGACGGCGCAGATCAGGATCAGCGGCCAGAGCGGGCCGAAGGCGTTGTCGAGCTCGGGGAAGAACCAGCGCCGGTAGATCGTCGGTTCCGTTATGTAGTGCGCCACCGCGAAGCGGGGCCGCGGGTCGAGCGGCATCTGGTCGGGCATCGGCAGGTTGAGCGGCCCGAACTTGGTGATCGGGATCGGGTTGCCGCCGCTCTTGATCGCCGCCCGCAGGTACCAGTAGCCGCCGGCGACGAGCAGCGGCAGGCCCATCACCCAGGTCGTCGTCCAGCGCCGCCCGCGGCCGCTGAAGAGGATCACGCCGAGGGCGATCGCGACCACCGGGACGAGGAAGGTCGTCTTCACCGAGGCGGCGAGGCCGGCGGCGATCCCGGCCAGGATCAGCGGTCCCTTGTCGAGCAGAGCCGCATCGCGCTCGGGCGCGTCCTGCACCGCCCCGGAGGCCGGCGCCCGGCGCTGGTGGCCGTTGATCAGGAAGGCGACGAAGGCGAGCAGGAAGGCGAGGCCCATGATGTCGTTGCGCCCCTCCCCCGGCTGGGTTTCGATCATCACCCCGGAGTCGAGGACTATCGCCGCGGCGACCAGCGTCGCCGGCCCGACCTTGTAGGGGCGCCCGACGCAGAAGGCGGCGAGCAGGGCGATCGCCAGCCAGAGGAGGTTGATCAGCGGCGAGAGCCAGTCGCTCTTGAAGATGACGATGCCGGTCGCGTGAACCAGCTCCGAGCTCTGCGGGTAGAACCAGGCCGCCAGCCGCAGCGGGTCGGTGAAGTGGAGGTGGATGGTCGAGTGCGTCTGCGCCATCCACGCCGCGAAGGGCATGTGGTACCAGGTGGTGTCGCCGCCGAACATGCCGAAGTCGAGGCTCGATTGCGAGGGGAAGGTCCACTCGGCGACGACGAAGGAGGCGACGCCGATCGCGATTGCCAGGGCGATCGTTTCCACCGGCGGCGCCGCCACCTCGCGGCCGCCGCCGATTGACTTCGAGCGCCCGAGCCAGGCCGCGCCAAGGCCGACGGCGATGCAGCCGAGCACCACCCAGCCGATTCGCAGAAGGCTGAGGGTGCCGAGGATCTCCAGCGTCACGACAAGCAGGGCGACCGCGAGCACCGCGTCGCCGAGCCGCGCCAGGGCGCCGGTGAATTCGGGCACGATCCAGCGCCGCAGCCAGTAGCCGCCGAGGCCGAGCGCCGCGACGATGCCGATCACGGCGAGGCAGCCGACTATGTAGGAGCCGAAAGACGGTGCCACGAGGGCGGGATGCTATTCGCCGCGCCGGGCGGGCACCGCCGCGGTAAAAAACGCGGCTACGCCGCGGCGGCGGGGATGGTGCAGGCGACCCCGGTGCCTTTGAGCCCGCAGTAGCCCCCGGGGACCTTGTGCAGGTACTGCTGGTGGTAATCCTCGGCGTAGTAGAAGGGTCCGGCGGGCTCGATCTCGGTCGTCACCGGGTCCTTGCCGGCGGCCCGCAGAGCCTGGTCGTAGGCGTCGCGCGCCGTCTCCGCCGTCGCCTTCTGCCCGTCGTTGGTGAAGTAGATGCCGGAGCGGTACTGGGTGCCGACGTCGTTGCCCTGGCGCATCCCCTGGGTCGGGTCGTGCTCCTCGAAGAAGACCTTCAGCAGGTCCGCATAGCTGACCTTCTGCGGGTCGAAGGCGACGAGCACCGCCTCCGCGTGCCCGGTCTTGGCCGTGCAGACCTCCTCATAGGTCGGGTTCGGGGTGGTCCCGTTCTGGTAGCCGGCCGCCGTCGTGTAGACGCCGTCGAGCTCCCAGAACAGCCGCTCCGCTCCCCAGAAGCAGCCGAGCGCGAAGTAGGCGACCTCGATCCCCTCCGGGAACGGCGGCTCGAGCGGCGTCCCGAGAACCGCGTGGGTCGCCGGCACGTCAAAGCCCCGCTCGCTGCGGCCTGGCAGCGCCTCATCCGGAGCGACCAGCTTCGTCTTCTCCGGCTGCATCATCTCCATCAGCTTTCCAAGTCTGTTCATCTGAGCCCCGTTCCTCGTGGTGGCCTCCTAAGACGAGGGTACGCCAGAGAGATAACGAGCCTGTGAACTGACGCGGCGACCGGAGCACGGGATACCGTCAGGGCATGGGTTGTCTCGTCGTTCTGCTCGCCTTCCTATCGCCGCGGTTGGCGCTGTTCGCGATCTTCCTCTTCTCCGATCTGCTGAGCCGCGCCTTCGACAGCTGGTTCGTCCCCTTCCTCGGTTTCTTCCTGCTGCCCTGGACGACCCTCGCCTACGCGGTGATGTGGGCGAGCTCGAACCGCGTCTCCGGCTTCGAGTGGTTCATCGTCATCCTCGCCTTCGCGATCGACATGGGCTCCTATGCGCGCGGCAGTCGCGAGCGGGGGCGGCGTTGAGAAAAGTGCCGGTCTGCTTGCGCTTCTCCGGGCTGTCCATATAGTCGGATGAGATGCGAGCGTTTACCGGTCAACGCAGGGGCGTCGTCATCGCCCTCACCGTGATCGCCGCCCTCCTCTTGGCGGTGCCGGCGACCGCAGCGGCCTGCGGCGAAGAATCACCGCCCGTCATCACGAACCCCAAAGTGACTCCGGGCATCCTTCCCTGGGAAGGGGGCACGATCAGGGTCGAAGTGGAAGTCGAAGTCGAATACGACTGCGGCGTCACGGTGTGGGAGGAAATCGCCAGCAGCGAAGGCGGCTACTACTCCGCGGAAATGGGGGCCACGGAAGAGACGGTCAACGAAAAACGGAAGACCTACCGGGTCGAATTCGGGGCGCCGCCTAACTACCAGGAATGGCCGGTCTACTACCAGGTCACTATCTCGGCGACCGATAGCGAGGACGCCTCCGCTGAATCGGTCTTCGCCGGCGAAACCGAAGTCGCCGCTGCGCCGCAGTTCGACGAAGCGCCCTACGTCTCCAACGCGAAAGTCACGCCGAGAAGCCTCGTCACCGAAGGCGGCTGGGTCACCATCAGCGCCGACGTCAGCGACAACCGCAGCGTCAACTACGTCTTCGCGAACATCATGCTTCCCAACGAAACGCTGAAAGAAGTTCCGCTCGAACCGGTCAGCGCTTCGCACTTCGTCGGCCACTACAAGGCGCCGCCCAACTACGGCACGACCGCGCAGAAATACCCGGTCACGGTCTACGGCGAAGACGACATCGGCCAGCAGAGCGCAGAAAACGCCGGCACCTTCTCGGTCGCCGGGCGGCCCGGGCCCCTCTCGATCGAAATCGAAAGAGGGGGCAGCATCGGCAACGTGACGGTGGGACGCACGGCCAGCCGGGTCGTCACCGTGCACAACAGCGGCAGCAAATGGATCAAATCCTCGCTCGCCCTCACCGGCTCGTCGTGGTTCGTCTTACGCAACGCAAGCGGGCGCAAGATCGAATTCTCGATCGGCCCAAATGAAAGCCGCCGCTTCTGGCTCGAATTGACCCCGGCCGGGCCGACGACGGCGACCGGCTCCCTGACCCTCTCGCGCGCCGACGGCTCTCAGCCGCCGATCGTGCAGAGCCTCAGCGGCAAAGGCGTCGCTCCGGCTTCCTGAGATGCGAGCGTTCACCAACCGACGCAGAGCAGCCTCCGCCATCCTGACCGTGCTCGCCGCGCTACTGGCGGCGGTGCCGGCGACCGCAGCCGCCTGCGGTGAAAGCGCGCCGCCGGTGATCAAGTCGGCGGGAGTAACTCCGAGCAGCCTTCCCTGGGAAGGCGGAACGATCACCCTCACGACCGAAGTCGAAAGCGACTGCGGCGTCGAGGTCTACGCGGAGGTGAGCACGAGCGAAGGGCTGCGGTGGAGCTTCCAGGTACTCCCCACGGGAGATCCCAACAGCGACCTCCGCTCCTACAAGGCCGAAATCGGCGCTCCACCGAACTACCAGGAATCGCCATTCGGCTACCAGTTCTCGATCCGGGCGCTCGACGACTTCGAAGGCAGCGCCGAAACCTACGCGGGCGGGACCGAACTCGCGGCCGCGCCGGACTTCGACGAAGCGCCCTACGTCTCCAACGCGAAAGTCACGCCGACCAGCCTCGGCACCGAAGGCGGCTGGGTCACGATCAGCGCCGACATCAGCGATGACCACAGCGTCAGCTACGCCTTCGCGAACATCATGCTTCCCGACGAAACGCTGAAAGAGGTTCCGCTCGAACCGGTCAGCGCTTCGCACTACGTCGGCCACTACAAAGCGCTCGCCAACTACGGCACGGCCGCGCAGAAATACCCGGTCACGGTCTACGGACAGGACGAAGCCGGTCAGCTGCGCTCTGAAGGCGCCGGCACCTTCTCGGTCGCCGGACGGCCCGGTCCCCTCTCCCTGGAAATCGAAAGGACCGGCAGCATCGGCAACGTGACGGTGGGCCGCACGGCGACCCGAGTTATCACCGTCCACAACAGCGGCGCTACGAAATGGATCAAAGCCTCGCTTGCGGCTGCCGGCTCGCCGTGGTTCGTCCTGCGCAACGCTAGCGGCGGCAAGATCGAATTCTCGATTGGGCCGGGAGAAAGCCGGCGCTTCCGGCTCGACATCACGCCCGCCGCACTTGGGCCGGCGACCAGCACGCTGACTCTCTCGCGTGCCGACGCCGCTCAGCCGCCTTTCGTGCGCAAACTGAGCGCCACGGGCATCGCGCCCGCGTCCTAGTCCAAGCTCAAGCTCAGCGGTCGCTCGGGTACGCGACGCGGATGTGGCGCTTGGAGAGGACGACGAAGGGCAGTTCGGAGACGGTCCCGTTGTCGAGCGAAGTTAGTTTGGCGTTGGTCAGCGGCACGAACTCGAATTCGCCGCGGTTGAGCGAATCCGAGAAGCGGCTCTGGTAGCCGGCCGGAGGCAGGGTCAAGTCCCCTTCCACCACCTGGCGATCGGTCTCGAAGACCGCGCGCTCGACCCGCCGCCGCGCCCGCCCCTCCGACGCCTCGCCAACCTCGTTTTGCAGCACGTCCTTCATCGCTCTATACGAGCTTTTCGGCGGCACTGGGGGAGAACTTGAAGCCGCCGGAGCATTTGAACGGGGGTGACCACCGCCCTTAACGTCCAGGTCAATGACCATTATTATGGCCAGATGGCTAAAACCGTGACTGCCACCACTGCCAAGGCGACCATCCTGCGCCTCCTCGACGAGGCCGCCGCCGGAGAGGAGATCGAGATCACCCGGCACGGCCGCCCGGTGGCCCGACTGGTCCCTCCGATCGGCGGTCATTCGCTGGAGGGTTTGTTCCAGGGGCGCGCGAGAACGGCGGGCCCCGAGGAGACACTTCTCGACACCGAAGAGATCTGGGATCTCGAATAGTTGAGCGCCCTCCTGCTGGACACCCACGCGGTCCACTGGTGGTCGGCGGAACCAGACCGGATCAGCCGACCAGCGCAACGAGCGCTGAAAGCGGCCGACGAACTGATGATCGCCGCCATCTCCTGGTACGAGCTCGCATGGCTCGCAGAACGACAACGCATCGCCCTCGATATCCCGATTCGCTCTTGGCTGGGGGATCTAAGCGCCCAAGTGCGGACCCTGGGGATCACTCCCGGAATCGCAGGCACCGCCGCGGCGCTGCCAAGCTCCTTCCCCCGTGACCCGACGGACAGGATCATCTACGCGACCGCGATCGAGCACGGCGTCAAGCTGGTGACGAAAGACAGGGCAATAGCCGAGCACGACGAGCCGCGCTCGCTGGTCGTCTGGTAATTCAGCGCGCCTACTGAGCAGCGTGGTCGGCGGCTTTCTCCCGCGCTTCGGACTTCTCCTCCAAGCTCATCGCGCCGGGGTGACCCTTGCCGGGCCAGGGAGAAAGGACCATCAGCAGCCGAGCCTCCGAGCGGGCGACGATCGTCCGGCGCTCGCCGGGCTCGAATTCGAAGAGGTGGCCGGCGCTGGCGCTGGTGGAACCGCCATCGGCCTCGGCCACATCGACGTCGCCGTCGACGACGATCACCCGGGCGCGCTCGTGCACCTCGTGCTCCTGCAGCTCCTCCCCATCGGGTAGGTGCAACAGAATCGTCCGCGCATCGTCAGCCGAAGCGAGGATCCGCGGCTGGTGCGGCTCGACGTCCACCCTCTTCAGGTCCCAACTCTCCATCTGCAGCCTCCATTCGTTCACCGAACACTTCTGCGGCTTCACCTACCCGCCGAGACGGAGGATCATCCTCATGTCCTCCCTCGCACTCTCTGGCCGAGCGTCGAATCAACCCGCACTTTCGGCTCTGGGGTCACAGGTGGGAGTGTCCGAATCGGCCCTTAGCTTCATTCATGTGCAAAGAAGCAGCACAGCGATGACCAAAGGCTCCGTAGCTGACCGCTTCCGCCAGGATGGCTTCTCGGTGATTCCGGAGGCCATTTCGGCTGAGCTGCTCTCGGAGCTACGGGGCCTCTGTGACAAGCGGCTCGCCGAACAGGGGCAGGCCCATTTCGACGCCTTCAAGTTCCACGGCAGCATGCTGGAACTCGATCCCTACCTGGACGAGACGACTCGTCGCCTCATCACCAACCAGAGGACGATCGAGGGCCTGCACCGCATCGGCTTTCGCGACCCGAAGTGGCTGAGCGGCTACCAGATCAGCAAGCCCCCCGGTGGCCCTCCGCTCTGGTGGCACCAGGACTGGTGGGCTTGGGATGAGAGCTGCAGCTTCGACGAGGTCCCCCCGCAGATCTTCGTCATGTACTACCTCCGTGACGTCGACGAGAACAACGGCGCCCTGCGCGTCATTCCGGGCTCCCACCGGCGGCCCCACCGACTGCACAGCGTCCTCCCCCCCGCTCACAGCGCGGAGATGAATGAAGCGGCCGAAGAGGGCACAGCGCATGAACGACAGCCGGACGAGATCACGATTCGTGCGCGGGCGGGGGATGCCGTGGTTGGCGACGTGCGCCTGCTGCACGCCACCCATCGCAACTCTGACAGCAGCCGCCGAACCTGCCTCACTCTCTGGTACCTGCCCGCCTTCCGCGAATTGCCGGAATCGATCCAGGCCTACGTGGTCGAGCACCCGGCACAGCCGGAGCGAGGATGGTGGCGCGACCCGGACACTGAAGTCCCTGAGGTCCTGCGGGACCTGCTGCCCGTCTACGACGGGCCAGCCGAGCCGGCCCAATACAACCGGGAGCCGCCGCTTGAGTGGGCGGGTCAGGTGCGCTCGACGAGGTAGCGGCGGTACGTCAGCTTTTCTTCTAGATAAAGCCGGTTGGTGAGTTCGATTCCGCTCACCCACTGCTCGGCCATTTCTCTACCGCTCACCTTCTTGCTGCCGGGTGAAGCCGGAAAATCGGCTTCCAGCAGTGGACGAACATGTTCTTCGAAGAGGGGCACGAAATACCGGGGCATCAGCGTCCGACCGACGTGAGCCAGGTCTTCCGCGGCCATCACCGTGAATCCAGCAGCTTTTAGCTGGGGCTCGAAATCAGCGAGTGCGACGATCCCGGTCCCGTAGAAATGATGGACCATCTCCTGCCGATCGGCAGTCGTGACCAGGTCGGTGTACATCCAATCCTCGATCATCATCTTCCCCCCGGGACGCAGGGCGCGTGCCACGTTCTGAAGCATCGCGCTCTGGTCGGGAACGCGGTAGATCATGTTCATGCTCCACGCTGCATCGAAGCCGGCCTCCGGAAACGGCTCCTGCGCGTCGTGCCAGGTTAAGGAGATGCGTTCCCTCCACTGCGGCTTTTTCTCGTTGAGAGAAGCGGCGGTCTCCAGCATCGGGCTCGAATTTGCCACGCAGTACACCTCGCATCCGGCTTCGTCCACCAACTGTCGAGCTGGTCCGCCGACTCCGCAACCGACGTCCAGTACTCGGTCTTTCGGATCAGGTGCGAGCAGGCGGACGGCGGCACGAGTATGCATCCTTGCGGCCTCCGACCACCGCGCCGGATCAGACCACAGGTACTCGTCCTCGACCATCGGGGGATGCATCTGGTCCCCCGTCAGGTAAGCCATCAGGCCGGCTCCGGCCAACCCACGCCGGGCGCCCACTGGGTCCTCCTCCTCGTAAGGGATGAGCGGGATCTCCGCCGGCAGAGGCGCCTTGCCCTTACGACCCTGGTCTCGCTGCGAAGTCGAGCGGATCAGCGCGTAGCGCTTTCCGTCCCGTGATCGCCGCAAGCGGACGAACTGCGAGCAGCCGAGCTGCTCCCGCCACCGGGGGTCGAACGGGAAGCGAATCACCACGTCTGCGTCATCCACCTGGTCAAGCAGGGCGAGGTCGTTCTGCCGCCGCGCCTGCTCCAGGAGGAAGATCGGGGTCCCGGAGAAGTCTCTGGCGAGGTTCTCCCTGCTCAGATCCAGGTGAATCTCGAGCTCATCCACCTCTTGAGTCTGGCAGCTTCTCTGAGCGCTCTGGAGAAGTTGAGGTCGACTCTGCAGATCGTGGTGCCCGGATTCG
>Ga0307316_10000670_pt1 | contig 10461 bp, 9 predicted proteins | sample ER_DNA_356_FD_194504 | JGI IMG/M metagenome (GOLD analysis project Ga0307316, IMG submission 194504) | Bulk soil microbial communities from the East River watershed near Crested Butte, Colorado, United States - ER_DNA_356 | ecosystem: Environmental > Terrestrial > Soil > Floodplain | place: USA... | reverse complement strand
AGTCGGTGCCGTCGACGTTCGAGATGAAGCGGAAGGTGGTCTCGCGGCGGCTGTAGTGGCGGAGCGCCTCGTAGGCCATCACCGGCCCGAGATCGGAGCCGCCGATGCCGATGTTGAGGACGTTGCGGATCGGCTTGCCGGTGTGGCCGCGCCACTCGCCCGAGCGCACCCGCTCGCAGAAGGCCGCCATCCGGTCGAGGGTCCCGTGAACCTCCTTGACCACGTCGACCCCGTCCACCAGCAGGGAGCGCCCGCGCGGCATCCGCAGCGCCACGTGGAGCACCGCCCGGTCCTCGGAGACATTGATGCGCTCGCCGGCGAACATCGCCTCGCGCCGGGCCTCGAACCCGCGCTGGTGCGCGAGCCCGCCGAGCAGCATCAGCGTCTCGTCGGTGACGCGGTTCTTCGAAAAGTCGAGGTAGAGGCCGGCGCCCTCGGCGACCAGCCGCTCGCCGCGCTCGTGGTCGGCGGCGAAGAGATCGCGCAGGTGCTCGCCGCGGATCTGCTCGAAGTGGGCCTGCAGCTGACTCCAGGCCGGCGCCGCCCGCAGTCCACTCACAGCTGTTCCTTTTGCTCGCTATCCGGCCAAAAGGAACAGCTAAGGCCGCGGCTCCTCACCCGGCGGCGACCCCGCTCTTCGACCCGATCGTCTCCAGCATCTCGTTCCAGGACTTGTTGAAGCTCTCTTTGCCCTCCTCCTGGAGGCGGGTGGCGAGGACGGCGACGTCGATCCCGTTCTCGACGAACTCGGCCAGGACCTGCTCGCAGTTGCCGCCGTCTTTCGGGAAGAGCTCGGTGATCTGCCCGTGGTCGGCGAAGGCGTGCAGGGTCGGCTCCGGCATCGTGTTGACGGTGAACGGCGAGGCGAAGGCCGCGATGTAGAGGGTGTCGGAGGCGTCGGGGTCCTTGGTCCCGGTGCTGGCCCAGAGCAATCGCTGCGGGCGCGCCCCCTCGTTCGCCAGGCGCAGCCAGCGATCGGACTGCAGCAGCTCGTGGTAGGCGCGGAAGGCGCGGCCGCCGACCGCGATCCCGATCCGGTTGACGAGGTGGTCGGGGACGTCCTTGCCGACGGCGACGTCCCAGCGGCTGATGAAGAGCGAGGCGACGGAGGCGACATTGGGGTCCAGCCCGGCCTCGATCCGCCGCTCGATCCCGCGCATGTAGGCGTCGGCAGCGCCGAGGTACTGCTTGTCGTCGAATAGCAGGGTGACGTTGATCGGCACGCCGGCGAAGATCGACTCCTCGATCGCCTCCCGCCCGGCCTGGGTGCCGGGGATCTTGATGTAGAGGTTGGGCCGTTCGCCCTTGGCGTGGAGTGCCTTCGCCTCCTCGATCGTCGCCGCGGCGTCGTCGGCGATCAGCGGCGAGACCTCGAGTGAGCAGAAGCCGTCGACGCCGGCAGTGCGGCGGTGGACGTCGGCGAAGAGGTCGGTGGCGTCGCGCAGGTCAGCAAGCGCCAGCTCGAAGAAGATCTTCTCGCTGGGATTGGCGCCGACGCCCTCGCCGGCGTCGGCCCTCGGCGCCACCTCGGCGATCTGCTCGTCATAGGCGTCGCCGCCGGAGATGGCCTTGTCGAAGATCGTCGGGTTCGAGGTCAACCCGGTGACCGAGAGGTCGCGGATGTAGCCCTCCAGGACCCCCTCGCGCAGCATCGGCCGGGTGATGTTGTCGAGCCAGAGGCTCTGGCCCAGTTCGTGCAGCCGCTCGGTCGGCTTCATCGGCGCCTCCTCAAGTCGTTGGATTTGCGGTCGCCCGCTCGGCGACCTGGCGCGCCACCTGGATCACGTTCTCGACGGTGAACCCGAACTCGGCCTCGACGTCCGCGAAGGGCGCCGACTGCCCGAAGGTGGTCATCCCCATGATGGCACCCTCGCCACCTACCCATTTCTCCCAGCCCATCGGCGCCCCCTCCTCGATCGCGAGGCGGCTGGTGACCTCCGGCGGCAGCACCTCGTCGCGGTACTCCTGGTCCTGCTTTTCGAAGATCTCCCAGCAGGGCAGGCTGACGACGCGGCTGCGGATCCCCTCCTCCTTCAGACGCTCGTGGGCGCCGACGGCGAGCTGGACCTCGCTGCCGGTGGAGATCAGGATCAAATCGGGGTCGCCGTCCTCGGGATCGGCGAGGACGTAACCCCCGCGCCGCACCCCCTCCGCGGACGCGTACCTGGAGCGGTCCAGCACTGGCACGTTCTGTCGGGTGAGGACGAGGGCGACCGGGCAGTGGGTGCGGTCGATCGCCAGCCGCCAGGCCTCGACCACCTCGTTGGCGTCGGCGGGACGAATCACGTCGAGGTGGGGCATCGCCCGCAGCGATGCGAGCTGCTCGATCGGCTGGTGAGTCGGCCCGTCCTCGCCGAGCCCGATCGAGTCGTGGGTGAAGAGGTGGATCACCGGCAGCTCCATCAGCGCCGAGAGGCGGATCGAGGGGCGGCCGTAGTCGGAGAAGGTGAGGTAGGTCGACCAGAGCGGTCGCAGCTTGCTCAGCGACATGCCGCTGCAGGCCGCGGCGGCTGCGTTTTCGCGAATCCCGAAGTGGATCTGGCGGCCGTCGTAGCTGCCCGGCTCGAACTGGGCGGTCCCGTCGAGGCCAAGCCGGACCGAGGTTGAGTCGGTGAGGTCGGCGGAGCCGGCGAGCAGCCACGGCACCCGCTCGGCGATCGCGTTCTGGACCTTGTTCGAGGCCTTGCGCGTCGCCAGCCCCTTCTCTTCGTCGGCCTCGAAGGAGGGCAGGTCGGCGTCCCAGCCGTCGGGCAGGCCGCGCCGCTGCATCGTCTCCAGCTCGCCCGCCATCTCCGGGTTGTCGCCCTTATACGAATAGAGCCTCTCCAGCCAGGCGGAGTGCAACTCCCCGCCGCGCTTGCCGATCACCTCGTCGAAGCGCTCCCGCACCCCGTCGGGGACGAGGAACTGGGCGTCCTCGGGCCAGCCGTAGGCCTTCTTGGTCAGCTTCACCTCGTCCTCGCCGAGCGGTTCCCCGTGGGCGGACTCGGTGTCCTGCTTGTTCGGCGAGCCCCAGCCGATGTGGCTGTCGACGACGATCAGGGTCGGGCGGCCGGTCTCGGCCTTGAACTCCTCGAAGGCGCGGCCGATCAGGCCGGTGTCGTTGGCGTCGCCGACCCGCAGAACGTTCCAGCCGTAGCCCTCGAAGCGGCTGAGCACGTCGTCGCCGAAGGCGAGGGCGGTGTCGCCGTCGATCGTGATGTGGTTGTTGTCGAAGAGCCAGCAGAGGTTGTCGAGCTTGAGGTGGCCGGCGAGAGAGGCGGCCTCGTGCGAGATCCCCTCCATCAGGCAGCCGTCGCCGGCGAGCGCGTAGATGTCGAAGTCGAAGAGGTCCTCGCCGTAGCGGGCCCCCAGCCATTTCGAGGCCATCGCCATCCCGACCGAGGTGCCGACGCCCTGGCCCAGCGGCCCGGTGGTGGTCTCGACGCCTGAGGTCCAGCGATACTCGGGGTGGCCTGGCGTGCGCGAGTGCAGCTGGCGGAAGTTTTCAATCTCCTCGAGCGAACAGGCCGGCTCGTCGAGGACGTTGTACTCGGCGTCCACCCTGCGGACACCGGTGAGGAAGAGCATCGAGTAGAGCAGCATCGAGGCGTGGCCGGCGGAGAGCACGAAGCGGTCGCGGTTCGGCCAGATCGGGTTGGCCGGGTCGAACCGCAGGTGGTTCTGCCAGAGCTCGTAGGCGACCGGCGCCATCGACATCGGCGTCCCCGGGTGGCCGGAGTTCGCCTTCTGAACGGCGTCCATCGAGAGGGTGCGGATGGTGTTGATGGCGAGCTGATCTATGTCTTGGGGCATGGCTGGGACGATCCTAGCCGCAACGCACCGTCGACCGACGGCAGCGAGAGAGTGGCGAGGGAAGCGATGTTCACCTCATGAGCATCTGTTCCAGAAATCGACGTTTAAATGTCGATATAGGTCTGATATCGATGTTATACTGTCGATTTCATGATTCGACCCAACAACTACTCTCCTCGCGGCTTGGAGGCGGCCAGGCTGCTCGGCGCCCGGATTCGCCTGGGCCGCCGTGAACGGCGCTGGACGATGGAAGAGCTCGCGGAGCGCGTCGGGATCGGCGTGGTGACGATGCGGAAGATCGAGCAGGGCGACCCGAGCGTTGGTCTGGGCCCCGCTTTCGAGGCGGCCAATCTGACGGGAGTCGCCCTCTTCCACGAGGACGCCTCCCGCCTCTCGCTGGAAGCCGCCCGGGTCGAGGACCGCCTGGCCGTCCTGCCGCGCCTGGTGCGCAAGCCGACCGACGTCGACGATGACTTCTGAGCCGCGGCGGGTCTTCGTCTGGACCTGGCTCCCCGGAGCCGCCGAGCCGGTCGTCGCGGGCCGTCTCGATCCGGTCGGCCCGCTCGTCACCTTCACCTACGGACGCAGCTACCTGGAGCGGGAGGACGCGATCCCTCTCTACCTGCCCGAGCTGCCGCTCGAACGGGGACAGATCTCGCCGCTCGTGGGGGAGATCCCGGGCTGCATCGCCGACGCCGGGCCCGATGCCTGGGGGCAGCGGGTCATCCTCAACCGGCTGACCGGGCGGGCCGATGCCGAAACCACGGAGCTCGGGCCCCTCACCTACCTGCTCGAGTCCGGCTCCGACCGGATCGGCGCCCTCGACTTCCAGGCTTCTCCGGAGAAATACGTCCCCCGTGCGATGGACCATGCCGACCTCGACGAGCTCGCGGAATCGGCAGAGCGGGTCGAGAACGGGATTCCCCTCTCACCGGAACTCGACCATGCACTCCTGCACGGCAGCTCCGTCGGTGGGGCGCGACCGAAGGCGCTGCTCGGCGACGGCGAAAGCAGGCTGATCGCGAAGTTCAGCTCGACCACGGACACCTTTCCGGTCGTCAAGGGGGAGTTCCTGGCGATGGAGCTGGCGCGCCGCGCCGGGATCGAGGCGGCACCGGTGCGGCTGGCGAGCGCCCACGGTCGCGACGCCCTCCTGGTCGAGCGCTTCGACCGGCCGGGCGGCGGCAAGCGCCGAGTGATGGTCTCGGCCCTGACGATGCTCGGCCTGGACGAGATGGGCGCCCGCTACGGGAGCTACGCGGATCTCGCCGACCTTGTTCGCGCCCGCTTCACCGAGCCGAAGGCCACCCTGCGCGAGCTCTTCGCCAGGATCGTCTTCAACATCCTCTGCAGCAACAACGACGACCACCCCCGCAACCACGCGGCCTTCTGGGACGGGGGATCGCTTGCGTTGACCCCCGCCTACGACATCTGCCCGCAGCTGCGCAGCGGCGGCGAGGCGGCGCAGATCATGGCGATCGGCAGGGATGGCTGGCGGATGAGCCAGCTCGCCGGTTGCGTCGAGCGCGCCTCGACCTATCTCCTCACGGAGGCGGAGGCGCGGGAGATCGTCGATGGCCAGATCGAGACGATCGAAGGGCAGTGGGACGAGGTGTGCGATCTCGCCGAGCTTGCCGAGGCGGCTCGGGCCGCTTTCTGGAAGCGCCAGTTCCTCAACCCCTACGCGCTGGAGGGCTACCAGCGAGCGGGACCTTAAGAACCCGTTTCAAAATGCCCCGCGCACGTCTGGCGGCGTCGGACACACTGCGCGGGGCGTCGTCCTCGGTCGGCCAAATGGCGCTGCCATTCGGCCTCCCTGCGTCCTACCCCCGCTTGGTCCGCCGCTCGCCAGCCGCACACGCCGCATTCTGAAACGGGTTCTAGGGCTCGATTCGGGTCACGGTCCCGTCTCCGTTGTTTGCGACCCAAACCGCTTCGCCCCCGACCGCGACCGCCGCCGGCTCGGGCCCGACCTGGACCGGCGCCCCCTCGATGCTGCCGCTGGCGATGTCGATCCGGGTGACCGTGTCGTCGGCGGTGTTGGCCACCCAGACGGTGCTGGTTCCGGCGTCGATGCCCCCGGGCCGGCCGCCGACTTCGATCAGCTGGCGCACCTGGTGGATCGAGGGGTCGACCTCGGAGACGGTTCCCGACCGCGTGTTGGCGACCCATACGAACCCATGGGCGACGGTGATCCCGGCGGGGCCGCGTCCGGCCGGGATCGAGTCCCCAACCCGCAGGGTGCTGAGGTCGATCCGGCGGACGCCGCCGGTGGAGGCGCTCGAGGCCCAGAGGCCGCCGGCGCCGACCGCCAGGCGCAGAGGCGCCGCGTGCGGGGGCAGGCCGCGCCGGGAGACGCGGCCCGCTTCGGCGTTGACGGCCGCGATGCCCTTGCCGCCCCCGTCCGCCACCCAGACCCGGTCGCCCCCGAGCGCGATCGCGCCGGGCGAGCCACCGACCGCGATCGTCTTCAGCACCCGGCCGGAACGGGGATCGATGCGAAGCAGCTGCCCCAGCCGCGGGTTGGTCACCCAGAGCCATTTGCTGCCGACGGCGACGCCGGCGATGCCGGGATCGAGATGGATCGTCCGACCGATCTCCTCGCCGGTGTCGGGGTCGAGGCGGGTGAGGGTCCCCTGGCGTTCGCTGGTCACCCAGATCGCGTCGGCGCCGGCGGCGATCCGCAGCGGCGGCGTCCCGATCGGCGGCGTCGTAGAAACCCGCACGCCATCGTCGCGCAGCAGGAAGAGGACCACGGCAGCCATCGCGGCGACGAGGAGGAGGGCGGCGCCGGCCCAGAGGGCAGCGACTCCCCGCAGCGGCCCGACCCCGAACCGCCGCGAGCGGGTGGGGACGGTGGTGCGCTCGCTGCGGTCGCGAGAGAGCACGGCGGTCGGCCGCACCTCGGAGCCCTCGCCGGCACGGGCGGCGGCGATCAGCTCTCCCGCCGAGCGGTAGCGCCGAGCCGGATCCGTCGAGACCGCCTGCCGGATCGCCGCCTCGACCCCCTCGGGGATCTCCGGCTCGGTGTCGGATTCCTTGCGCTCGAAGGGGGCGATCCCGGTCAGTGCCTCGTAGAGGACGCAGCCGAGCGAGTAGACATCGGCGGCCGGCCCGACGGTGTCGCCCTGCCACTGCTCCGGCGACATGTACTGGGCGGTGCCGACGACGGAGGCGCCGCTGCCGGCGCCGCTCTCGTCGAGCGCCTTGGCGAGGCCGAAGTCGGAGAGAAAGGCGCGGTCGCCTTCAACGAGGATGTTGTGGGGCTTGACGTCGCGGTGGACGATGCCGGCCGCGTGCGCGGCGTCGAGGGCATCCGCGACCTGCGCGAGGAGGTCGAGTGCCCGCCCGGGCGGCAGCGGTCCCTCGCCTTCGATCGACCGGCGCAGGTCGCCTCCCTGAACCAGGCGCATCGCCACCAGCAGCTCAGCGTCGACCTCGCGCGAGTCGTAGATCGGCACGACCGCCGGGTGGTCGAGGCGCGCCGCTAAGCGGGACTCGCGCAGGAAGCGCTCGCGGAAGCCGGGGCGGTCGGCGAGCTCACGGGCGATCACCTTCAACGCCACCGGGCGTTCGAGGCCGAGGTGCGTGGCCCTGTAGACGACGCCCATGCCGCCGCGGGCGATCAGCGCCTCGATGCGGTAGCCGGCTATCTCTGACCCTATGGAAAACCCCGCCACGCGGCCGTTATACAGCCGCGGGCGGGGGAGCATCCCTCCCCGCTGTTCCTTATCCGTCCTGTGGCAACGAAAAGGAACAGCGGGAGGGAGTGAGGATTCTCGTGCTACGGCACCGGCTGCCAGTCGATCACCGGGCCGAGCACCGTGCCTTCTCCTTCGTCGAGGTCGTAGCCTTCGGCGAGGTTGGAGATGCGGCGGGTTTCGACGTTGATCGAGACGAGCTGCTGCTGGTCCTCGACGGCGATGAAGGCGGCGACGCGCTTGCCGTCGGAGGAGAAGACGGAGGTCGTCTTCGACTGATCCGGCAGCTGGCTCAGCTTCCGCGCTTTCGTCTTGCCGATCTTCTTCGCCCACAGCCCCTGGTCCCGGCGGAAGATCAGCATCCGCCCGTCGGGGGAGACGTCTTCGACGTAGGCCGAGCCGACGCCCCTCACCTGCGGTTTCACTTTCGTGCCGTTAAGCCGCATCGTGTAGATGTCGGCGAAGGCGGCGGGCCCAGGGCTGCTCTCGCCGCGGCTGTAGATCAGGCCGCCGGCGAAGTAGCGCGGCGCGAACTCGTCGACGCCCCCGGTTCGAGTCAGCCGTGCCAGGCCGGAGCCGCTGGGCCGGACCGAGTAGAGGTCGTCGTTGGCGCCGCCCCCACCCGGGGTGGAGCGGACGAAGACGATCGTCTTGCCGTCGGGCGAGAAGGTCGCTTCGCGGCTGTCGCCGCCGCTGGTCAGCGCGTGCAGGCCGCCGCCGGTGACCCGGACGGTGTAGAGGGTGCTGGGACCGCCGAGGCCGCCGCGCCGCTCGAAGACCACGGTGTGCCCGTTGGGGGCGATCTGCGGATGCGAGTCGACCTCGGGGCTGCTGCTCAGCTGCCGCTGCCCGGAGCCGTCGGGCCGAATCGAGTAGACGTCGCCGCCGCGGACGAAAACGATCGTCCGCCCATCCGGCGAGAAGTTCGGTTCCGCGTCGGTCGGGTCTTCGGTCAGCTGGTTGAGGTGGCCCTCCTTGACCGCGAAGAGGCCGCCTTTGGCTTTGCCTTCGACGGTGGAGGATTTCGAGAAGACGACGGCGCCGCCAGTCGCCGAAGCAGCCGCCGGGATGACCAGGGCCACGAGGGCGAAGAGGACGCCGACAACACTTTTCTTGAACATCGGATTGCTCCTTTCCGAGCGATCGGTTGATTGCATGCACCGATGCTCGGCCCTGGAGCCGTACCGGCCAACGACAGCCGCGCCCCCTACCGGGCCATCTTTGGCCCGGTTTGGGTCGCTCAGCCCAGATTCTCAGGAGGCTTTGACTTTGTCGAAGAAGGCCTTGATCTCTTGAGGTGAGAACACTTCTGCATCCTGACCAGTGATCTCGAATTCAATGCTGTCCAGGATGTCCTCTTTGAAGTCCTGGCGGATATTTGAAATGCCCTCCGATTCAGTTTCGTGAACCGCGAACCAAGCAATCAGCGCTATCACGGACACGAGCGCGGCGACCTTGACTTCGGAGGTCCAACCGGGGCCCGCAAGCACGGCTCCGATGACACCGCCCGCCATGAGAACCGCGAACCCCAGAAAAGCACGCTTCCAGAGGCCGCCCTTTCCTACCCGACAAAGTCGCTCATAGTGCCGGTCGAGCTCACTCATCGGAATATCCTCGGCAGGAACAACATGCCTCGGCTTACGCCGTGCCCGATATTTAGGGGAGATGGGCTCTGGAGGCTTCGGTTGGGCACCTCCCTTCACTCGTCGTTCCCGTCCTCCGCCAGCAAGCCGGCCCTTATGGCATTGACGAACGTAGTGTGTCCGCAGTTTCCGCACATGACCGGGAAGGCAGGGGACATGACCTCTCCGTTGAGTGCTGAGATTTCAAGAGGGGTTCCCACCTGCCACTCCACATGCTGGCAGTAGGGGCAGGCTTGATCCCCCCACTTGTCTTGAAGCCAGCGGATTGCCCCCTCGAGATGCTGCTGCTCACGCTTCTCGGATTCTTCTTGAAGTTCTTTTTGGAGTTTTTCCCCGATTGCAGCCAGAAGCGACCGCTGTTCATCATCGAGTTCAACGTTGGGAGATGGGGAGGCTTTCCGGATCACCTTCCGCCTCGGTGGGTTTTTGGCTTTTAGGTGACGAAGCGCTGCAGCAAGATCGTCTTGAGGCGCGTTCTTCTCATCCGACATTCGCTGACCTTAACCGAGGAATCGCCGGTTCAAACCCCTTTCGCGCGCATTTTCCTGGGTCAGCGATCTAGGCCCAGCTCGATCACGCGGGCGGCGATCTGGCGCGGGCGGTCGCGGCCGGCGTCGCCGGGGATGTCGAGCTTGGCGGCGAGGGCGTCGAGGCGGCGCTGGGCGGTGCGCTCGCTGACGTGGAGCTCGGCGGCGATCTCGGCGCGGGTGGCGGGGCGGCCGGCGAAGGCGCCCTCGCTGCGGTAGGGGGCGACGAGCGCCGCCGCGGTCGCACGCTCCTCTTCGCTGAGCCCCACCGAGGGCTCGCTGGAGGCGACGGTGGCGCCGACGGGGGTGACCGAGCCGGTCTTCACTTCGAGCCGATAGCCGCCGACGAAGAGGGTGTCGCCGTCTCGCAGGCGCCGCGGCCGCTCCAGCGGCTCGCCGTTCAGCACGGTGCCGTTGCGGCTGTCGAGGTCGGTCGCCATCAACACCTCGCCCCGACACTCGATCTCCAGGTGGTTCCAAGAGACCGCCTCGTCATCGAGTACCACATCTGCCTCGGGCGAACGCCCAACCACGGTCACCGCGCCGCTAAGCGCGACCGAGTGCGGTGCCTCGCCGCTGGAAGAGATCCAGAGCCGGGGGTCCATCCGGGGCAGATTAGAGGCGGCCGCTGCTAGGAGGGATTGGCGAAACTAGCGTGCGCGGCTGGCGAGCGCCGGACCAAGCGGGGCAAGGACGCAAGGAGCCTGAATAGCAGCGCTATTCAGGCGACTGAGGATGCCGCACCGCGCAGCGTCCGCCGCCGCCAGACGCGTGCGGGAGTTTCGTCCAAGCCCT
>Ga0307316_10000664_pt1 | contig 10480 bp, 7 predicted proteins | sample ER_DNA_356_FD_194504 | JGI IMG/M metagenome (GOLD analysis project Ga0307316, IMG submission 194504) | Bulk soil microbial communities from the East River watershed near Crested Butte, Colorado, United States - ER_DNA_356 | ecosystem: Environmental > Terrestrial > Soil > Floodplain | place: USA... | reverse complement strand
GACGGGCGTCCCACGTATCTGGCGGCCGATGTCCCGCACATGCGCCTCAAGTGGGGGCGCGGCCACGAGCGCCTCATCTACGTGCTCGGCGCCGACCACCACGGGTACATCGCGCGCCTGAAGGCGATCGCGGGCGCGCTCGGCCACGACCCAGAGGCCGTCGAGGTGCTCATCTACCAGCTCGTGCAGCTGACGGAGGGCGGCCAGGCGCGCAAGGTGTCGAAACGCCGGGGGGACGTGGTCTTCCTCGACGAGCTCCTCGACGAGATCGGAGTGGACGCCGCGCGCTGGCACCTGCTTTCGCGGGGACACGAGCAGGTAATGGACATCGACGTCGACCTCGCCCGTGAGCGAACCGAGAAGAACCCCGTCTACTACGTCCAGTACGCACACGCGCGGATCGCGGGCATCCTGCGAAACGCAGAGGGAAGAGCGGCCTCGCCGGATCCCTCGGGGGCGCTCTCCCCCGAGGAGCGTGAGCTGGTGAAGCGGCTGGCCGAGTTCCCTGCTGTCGTCGCCGAGGCGACGGAGCGGCGCGGCCCGCACGCGCTCCCGACGTACGCGATCCGCGTCGCCGACGACTTCCACCGCTTCTACCACCATCACCGCGTCCTCGAGAGCGAGGAAGAGCCTTTCAGGCTTGCGCTCAGCCAGGCGACGGCGTCCGTGATCGACCGCACGCTCGACCTCATGGGGGTCGAAGCACCCGAGCGGATGTAGATTCCACGCCATGGCAGGCGGGAGCGCAGTCGCACCGGACCGGAACCTCGCGCTCGAGCTCGTCCGCGTGACCGAGTCCGCAGCCCTCAGCTGCGCGCGCTGGGTCGGCCGCGGCGACAAGGAGGCCGCCGACCAGGCCGCGGTGGACGCGATGCGCGCAATGCTCGACACCGTCGCGATGAACGGCGTCGTCGTCATCGGCGAGGGAGAGAAGGACGAGGCTCCGATGCTCTTCAACGGCGAGGAGGTCGGGAACGGCAACCCGCCCGATGTCGACGTGGCCGTCGATCCGCTCGAAGGGACGCGCCTGACCTCGGTCGGGCAGCCGAACGCGATCGCCGTCATCGCGGTCGCCGAGCGGGGCACCATGTTCTTCCCGGGCGCCGCCGTCTACATGGACAAGATCGCCGCCGGGCCAGACGTGGCTGAGGCCGTCGACATCACGGCGACTCCGCGGGAGAACGTCGAGCGCGCCGCCGCGGCAAAGGGCGTGAAGACGACCGACATCACCGTCGTCGTCCTCGACCGGGAGCGGAACGCCGATCTGATCGCCGGGCTACGCGAGGCTGGCGCGAAGGTCAACCTCATCACCGACGGCGACGTCGCACCTGCGATCGCCGCCGCGCGGCAGGGCTCCGTCGTCGACCTGATGATGGGGATCGGCGGGACGCCCGAGGGCGTGATCGCGGCGGCCGCAGTCAAGTGCCTCGGCGGCGCGGTGCAGGGAAAGCTCTGGCCGCGGAACGACGAGGAGCGCCAGGCGCTCGTGGACGGCGGCTTCGACCTCGACCGCGTCCTCACGACCGACGACCTGGTCGCGGGCGACGATGTGTTCGTCGCGGCCACCGGGGTCACCGACGGCGCCCTCCTGAGCGGTGTCCGGCTCTCACGCGACGGCGCGGAGACGGATTCGATCGTCATGCGCTCCCGCTCCGGCACGGTGCGCCGCATCGAGGCTTACCACCACCTGGAGAAGCTCACCCGCTTCTCGGGACGGGAGTTCCGCTAACTTCTCACCGTTCGGCGCGTCAGTAGTAAAAGACGCTATGAGACTGACGGTGATCCTGGTGCTCCTTCCTCTCTCCGTGTGGCTGGCGGCCTGCGGCGGCGGCGGATCCGCCTCCGGCACCGCAACCAGGGCCGCTGCTGCCCCGCCGACGACGACCGGGGCCGAGGTTCCCTCGCTCGAGGAGCGGGCCCAGCTCCTGACTTACGACAGCTCCGCAGCCGGCAAGGTGGTCGTCAAGGGGACGAAGACGCAGAACGGAGCCCAGGTCGAGGACATCACCTACAGCGCTCCGGACGGCAACGTGCGCGCGTACCTTGTTCGGCCCGAGGGCAAGGTGCGCGCCGTCGTCCTCTGGCTGCACTGGTTCGGGGAGGAGCCGAACACAGACCGCACCGAGTTCCTCCCCGACGCGACCGCCCTCGCGAAGGAGGGCGTCGTGTCCCTGCTCCCGCAGGGCCGGTTCCCGTGGGGAGGAGGCCTGAGCGCTGACGTGGACGAAGACCGGCAAAGCGCGATCGACCAGGTCGTCGATCTCCGCGTCGGTCTCGACGTGCTGCGGAAGGAGGGAGGCGACGTGCCGGTCGGCTTCGTCGGCCACGACTACGGCGCGATGTTCGGATCCCTCCTGATCGCAGACGGTCGTCCGGACGCGTACGTCTTCATGGCGCCCGACGCCACCTTCGCCAACTGGTTCGTCAAGTACCTCCTCGGCGGCAAGGGGAGCGCGACCGAGTACCAGACCGCCTTTGCGCCGCTCGATCCCGTCAACTATGTCGGCGTTGCGGCGCCCGGGACGGTCTTCTTCCAGTTCGCGAAGTCAGACCCGTACGTGCCGGGCTACATCGCCGACAAGTTCGTCGAGGCGGCAGCCGATGCGAAGGAGGGCGACTACGACGGCGGCCACGAGCTCGACGACAAGGCCCGCGCCGACCGGCTCGCCTGGCTCCGCGAGCAGCTTGGTCTTTCCTAGGCCCTACGCGACGCCGGCGAACTCCTTCTCCTTCTCGGGCGAGTAGTCGCCGGAGCGGGCGAGGCCGTTCATCTTCGCCCGGTGCGCGAAGGCATCCTGGCCGGCGCCGACGTTCGACTCCTCGCCGTGCCACGCCTTGAGGGCGGGTGCCTGGAGCGCGCGCCCGTAGGAGAAGGAGAGCTCCCAGGGGTGAGGGCCGCGGGCGTTCATGGCATTCAGGTGCGCCGTCGCGTCCTCGTCGGACTGCCCGCCGGAGAGGAAGACGATCCCGGGCACGGCCGCGGGCACGTGCTTGTAGAAGACCTCGAGGGTTGCCGCGGCCACCTCGTCGACGCCGACGCGGCTCGGCGCCGAGTACCCGGAGAGGACCATGTTCGGCTTGAGGAGCGTCCCGCGGAGATCGACGCGCTGGTCGTGCAGCTCCGTGTAGACGGCCTGGAGCACGCGACCGGTCGCCCTCGCGCTCTGCTCGATGGTGTGCGTTCCGTCCTGGAGGACCTCAGGCTCGACGATCGGCACGAGCCCGGCCTCCTCGCAGAGCGCGGCGTAGCGGGCGAGCGCGTGTGCGTTCACCCAGACGCAGTACTCGCTCGGGAGGCGCTCGTCGATCGAGTACGTCGCGCGCCACTTGGCGAACTTGGCGCCGAGCTGGCGGTACTCGGCCAGCCGCTCGCGCAGTCCGTCGAGCCCTTCGGTGACGGTCTCGCCCTCGGCGAGCGCGAGCGGCTTCGCGCCCTTGTCCACCTTGATCCCCGAGATGACCCCCTTGCTCTCGAGCAGCGCGGGGAACGGCGTCCCGTCCGCGGAGCTCTGGCGGATCGTCTCGTCGAAGAGGATGACGCCGCTGATGTGCTCCTCCATCCCCGGCGTGGTGAAGAGCATGTCGCGGTAGGCACGCCTGCTCTCCTCAGTCGATTCGACCTCAATCGAATCGAAGCGCTTCTTGATCGTGCCGTCGCTTTCGTCCGCCGCCAGGATCCCCTTGCCCGGCGCCACGAGCGCCCGCGCGATCGTCTCGAGCTCGTGCTCGGCCATGTCTCGCTCCTTCGTCGAAATCCCCCCGAGGATATCTTCCCTCCGGAGCACGAAACTAGTAGCATGCCGCGCTTAGAGGGGCGGCGCTGCGGCGGCCGTCCCTCGGTCTTTGCCGCTCAGGGACCGCTCAGGGGATGATCGAGGCGAACGAGGTGAAGAAGCCTGCGACCTTGCCTGAGAGGAGCGATAGGACAAGGATGATTGCGGGCGTGATCACGCCCAGGATGACCGAGTATTCAGCGACGGTTTGTCCGTCCTCGCGCTGCGAATCCAGAAGAGTTCTCACAGTCGAATCGTCGGCCTGGAGCCGGTTTTTCGCTATCCCCTATTGGAGCGAGGGTGCGCTAACCTTTTTGGGACGCGGACGTAGCTCAGTTGGTAGAGCATCAGCTTCCCAAGCTGAGGGTCGCGGGTTCGAACCCCGTCGTCCGCTTGAAAAAGGCCTGGTAACGCGCCTTTTTTGTTGCCTGGGTTCTACGCGCTTGTTGCTCTTTGCGGGAGGGCGGTGGGAGTTACCGATGCCACTCGGCCAGCGCGTGGCGCACATGCCGCCAAAGGGGTGCCGGAGCATCCTCGATCTGCGCTGCCAGCTCCTCGTCGGCGCTCTCGAGACGTGGCTGGCCCGCCTCTGCCTGTGGCAGTGGTGCGGGCCTCAGCAGGATGAATGTCGCGACCAGTGCGATCACGGCAAAGCCGACTCCGACCATGAAGGCGAGCTTGAAGCCATCCGTGAGGGCCGTGGGTGTCGCGACGCCATTCGCGAGCAGGTTGCTCGTCCGCGTGGTGGAAACCGTCGTCAGGATCGCGAGCCCGATCGCGCCGCCGATCTGCTGGCTCGTGGTGATCAGTCCCGAGGCCAAGCCTGCCTCTCTGCCCGTGACGCCGCTCAGCGCCGCGATGGACACGGGGACAAAGGCAAACCCGAGCCCAACCCCAGTGAGCAGAAAGCCCGGAAGGAGGTCCGTGACGTACGAGCCGTTGACCGAGATCTGCGTGTAGTAGAAAAGGCCGCCACCGAGTAGCGCCAGCCCGACCATCAGCACCGGTCTGACGCCGATCCGCGTGACCAGCGCCTGTGAGATGCCGGACGCGGCGATGACGGCAAGTGCGATCGCAAGACTGTTGACGCCGGTCCTGAGCGGCGAGTAGCCGAGCACGTCCTGCTGATACAGCGTGAGCAGGAAGAACATCCCGAAGAGAATCGTCCCGAGCATCAAACCGATTACGTTCGCGCCCGCCAGCGTTCGACGGCGGAAGATGTTCAGGTCGACGAGTGGCGAGCCCGAGCGCTGCTCGATGAGGAAGGCGGCCGCAAGCAGCACGGCGGAGCCGACGAACGAGCCGATCGTCTCCGAAGAGCCCCACCCCACGGTGGGAGCTCGCGTGAGCCCGTACACCAACAGCATCAACCCTCCGGTCACCGTCACGGCACCTGCGACGTCGAAGTGCCGCGCCATCTCGGGTGCACGACTCTCGCGCACGACTCTCGGCACGATCAGCAAGACGCCGAGCCCGATCGGGACGTTGACAAAGAAGATCCACTCCCAGCCCACGAACTCGGTCAGCACGCCGCCAACGAGCAGCCCGATTGCGGCGCCGCCGCCGGCGATCGCCCCGAGGATTCCGAGCGCCCTGTTGCGCTCCGACCCCTCCTCGAACGTGACCGTCACGATCGAGAAGACGGACGGGGACAGGACTGCAGCGGCTGTGCCTTGAAGTGCGCGCGTCGCGATCAGCATCGCCGGAGAGGAGGCGAGGCCACAAAGGAGTGAGAAGAAGCAAAACAGGACGAGCCCGGCCATGAAGACGCGGCGTCGGCCGAGCAGGTCACCCGAGCGTCCACCCAGCAAAAGGAACCCGCCGAATGTCAGCGCGTAGCCGCTGACGACCCACTCGAGGCCCGACGTCGAGAAGTCGAGGCTCTTCTGGATGGACGGGAGCGCGACGTTCACGATCGACACGTCGAGGACGACCATCAGGTACGCGACGCTCAGCACGGCGAGTGCTTGCCAGCGTCTCGGATCTGACGTGCTCATCGGCCTCGCCTGACCTGCGACCCGTTCACTTGACGATCAGCACACCCTTCATCCCGGCCGCGGCGTGGCCGGGAAGCGTGCACAAGTAGCGGTACGTACCGGGCTTGGTGAAGGTGACGGTTAGGTTCGCGCTGCTTCCTGGATTGACGTTGGGCGTCTGCTTGCCGTCGATGTGCAGGTTGTGCGGGATGCCGCCGTTGTTCATCGCGTCGAACGTGACCGTGCCCGTGTGGACGGTTTGCGTGGAGAACGCAAACCTGAACTCGGTCATCCCTACCTTGATAGCCGAGGCCGTGGCGGGAGCCTTGGTCTTCGGGGACTTCTTTTCGCCGGCGTGCTTCACGCTGCCGCCGAGCGTGCCCGCCTTCGCCGGCCCGAGCTTGCCGTCGAGGCCGAAGAGCCACAGGTCGTCGCCATGGGCACTCCCGGCCAGCGCGCTGCCGGCCGCGTAGAAGGCGACAACTTCCTTTCCGTCGAGTGAGAAGACAGTTGCGGTGTTGTTCGCGCCCGCTCCCGTCTGGAAGCTCCAGAGGAGCTTGCCCTTGGCTGCGTCGTAGGCCTGGAGGTGCCCGTCGTTGCGGCCGACGAAGGTGAGGTTGCCGGCGGTCGTCGTCGAACCGCTGTAGCACGAGTCCGGGAAACGGTTCTGCCATGCGATTCGGTTGGTCGAGGCGTCGATCGCGGTGAATGTCCCGGTCGGGCTCGCCTGCGGGGCGAAGATGCTCCCCGCGAACTCCTTGCCGGCCTTGTACGGCGCGGACTTCCCGCCCTCGAAGAGCTGCGCCTGCTCCAACCCGCACACGTACAGGAAGCCAGTGTTCGCGTTGAAGCTCATCGGCCACCAGTTGGTCCCGCCGAGAGAGCTCGGCGTCGCGACCACCGCTCCGCCTGGGCCATAGGGGGTGAAGATGCGCCCGCCGTTCACGAACTTCGTTCCCTTCGGCAAGTCCGGCACGAACCTCTGGAAGGCGTCGTGCGGCACTCGCTGGGGCACGACCGCGTCGCCCACCGGGAACGGCTGAGTCGGGGAGGTCTTCTGGGCGCGGTTCTGCGGGACGGCGCGCTCGTGAATGCCGATCAAGGGCTTACCCGTTTCGCGGTCGAGAATGTAGACGAAGCCGGTCTTGCCTGCCTGCGCGAGCGCGTGACGCTGCTGACCGTCGATGGTTACATCGAAGAGCACGACCGGGCTGGGAGCGTCGTAGTCCCAGATGTCGTGATGGACCTCCTGGAAGTGCCAGCGGTACTCGCCCGTCTTCGCGTCGAGGGCGAGGATCGAAGAGGAGTAGAGGTTGTCACCGGCGCGCTTCGCGCCGAACAGGTCCGGTGCGGCGTTTCCGGTCGAGAAGTACAGGAGCCCGAGCGCGGGGTCGACAGCGGGCGTCTGCCAGACGGGGGCGCCGCCGTGCTTCCACGAGTCGTTCCCGGCCGGCCACGTTTCGTGTCCCGCTTCTCCCGGGCCAGGGATGGTGTAGAAGCGCCAGAGCTCCTTGCCCGTCTGGGCGCTGAAGGCCGTCAGTCGGCCGCGGATGCCGAATTCACCGCCGGAGACACCCGTGTAGACGCGCCCGTCGTAGTAGAGCGGGGCGTTCGTGATCGTGTAGCCCTGCTTGAAGCTCGCCACCTGCGTCGACCACGTCACTCGACCCGTTTCCTGGTCGAGCGCGACGAGTTTGCCGTCGAGCTGGCCGACGTAGACCTTCCCGTCGCCAAGAGCGACGCCGCGGCTCGTCCATCCGCAGCAAATGGTCGCGATCTTCTGGTTCAGATTCGCACGATAGGTCCATTTGCGCGCGCCGGTGTTCGCATCGACGGCGACCACGTCGTCCGCGCCGGTGACGACGTAGATGACGTTCTTGTAGACGAGGGGCTGCGCCTCTCCGGAGTACTTGCCGGCAATCCCCGAGCCCAGATGGATGTGCCAGAGGCCCTTCAGCCCGGCGACATTTCCCGTGTTGATTTGGGCGAGCGGCGAGTAGCGCTGATTCGAGATCGAGCCGCCGTTCGTGATCCAGTTTGCCCTGGGCAGACTCGAGAGCTCGGCGACCGAAAAGGCCGGGGAGGCGGTCGAGCCGCTGCTGCTGCCTCCCCCACCGCACCCGGCGGCGAGGAGAGCGGTAGCGGCTACGACCGTAGCGATGAATGCGGTGGTGAGGGTTCGCATCTCAGGACTCTTCCTTTCGATTAGGCGTGCCCGGAGATCAGCCGGTCGACGACCGACCGAGCGGTCGCGCTCGGTATTGCGAAGCCGATACCGACGTTCGCATCGACGGTGCCGCCTTCTATTTGCGAGTTGACGGCAATCACACGGCCGAAGCGGTCGAGCAGGGGTCCACCAGAGTTGCCGTGGTTGATAGGGGCATCGGTCTGGATCGCGTTCGGGATCGTCATTCCGTTCGGCGCGTTGATGTCCCGCCCGAGGGCGCTAACGATCCCGGCGGTCATCGTCCGCTCGAGCCCGAAGGGGTTTCCGATCGCGAACACCGCGTCTCCGACCTCGACAGCCGACGAATCGCCGAACCCGAGCGGGTGGAGTGCGGAAGACGGTGTAGCCACTCGCAGCACCGCAAGGTCGCTCGAAGGGTCGGTACCCACGATCCTGGCCGGGTAGGACGCGCTGCCGCTGAAGCTCACACGGATGTCCGTCGCGCCCTGGACAACGTGGTCGTTGGTCACGATGTCGCCGCGCGAGTCGATCACAAAGCCGGAGCCAAGTGCGCGGACCTCTTGCTTCCCGCCGGGCGTGAAGAGGGTCGGCGGCGCCAGTTCGGCCAAGTTGTCGGTGATGACGACGACACCGCGCGCGTTGTCTCGATAGATCTCTTCCGGCGATCTCGACGCGAACTGCTCGGCACGCGGCGAACCCGCCGCCGCCGTCCCGTCTTTTTCCATCGTGAGGCTGGTCAAGACCCCGGCGACCGCGCCGACGATGGCCGCTACCAGAACGAGGGCGGTCGCTCGTGTTCTCCTTATCCGCACTGAGGACACCGCCGGCCGGTGGGGATCAGCCTGCGACAGGCTGCGCACCGCTCGTGCGCCCGCTCCTCCAGCATGCCCTTCGCCTGGCCGAGGATGATCATCGCCACCGCGGCGACGCCAGTGCCGAGCATTTGCAGGCTGTGAGGATCGATCGCTCCGAAAGACAACAAGACCACCTCAATCGAGTTCGAGGACGGAACACGAGCAAGCCTCGCCGCTGTGCGCCGCAGTGGCATCACCGCCAGCCGCCGTCCTACCTTGTGGCCGGCGGCCGTCCTCGGATTCCCGCTAGCCGGTAGAGACGTTGGGCGCTGGCCGTGCAGACGTGGGCGATGGCGGTTGCGATGGTGGGACGCGTGCCAGACGAGCGGCCAACCGAGTACAGGCGCTTCGTCCAGGCAGTGCTTGCCTTCGCGGTGGATCCAAGGCCTGCGAACGTCGAGCGCTACCTCGCGGCTAGCCGGGCGTTCGAAAAAGAGGAGTTCGCGGCATCGCAGGGTTCCGAACCGCGCCGGGCCTACGCGCCAGCTCGCATCCATCGAGAGGAGAACAGACGATGAGCAACGAACTCGAGATCCTCTATACGGCGGAGGCGACCGTCACAGGCGGTCGCGAAGGTCATGGACGCACGAGCGACGGTCGTGTGAACGTCGACCTCGACGTGCCGAAGGAGATGGGCGGCGGAGGCGGGCCGGGAACGAATCCCGAGCAGCTATTCGCAGTTGGCTATGCAGCCTGCTTTCAGTCCGCGCTCCTTCGCCTCGCCGGCGGGCGCAAGCTCGATCTGAGCGGCTCTCGCGTTACAGCCCGCGTCGGCATCGGCCTTGTGAGAACGGGCGGACTCGGCCTCAGGGCCTGGCTCGACCTCGAGGCCCCTCAACTCGACCACGACGAAGCGGTCGACCTAATGCTTCGCGCGCATGAGACATGCCCTTACTCGCGGGCCACGCGCGGCAATATCGACGTCAAGCTGACCGTCGGCGACCAGACGTTCGACCGCCAGGCGGCTTAGCGCCCGCCCGCGGCCGAGGCGTTGGAGTCGCCGAGAGGGAGCTCGACACGAAGCATCGTGCCGGCGCCGTGCGGGCTCTGGAGCGAGATCCTTCCTCCGATCGCCTCCGCGCGATCCTTGAGTCCGAGGAGTCCAGAGCCACCGCCCGGATCCGCCCCGCCGACTCCATCGTCGCGTACAGCGACGATCAGCGTTCCGCCCCGCGCGTCGGCCGAGACGTGCACGGTCGACGCCTCCGCATGCTTCGCTGCGTTGGTCAAAGCCTCAGAGACCGAGTAATAGGCGGTGACTTCGACCGGCTCGGGCAGCCGCCCCTGGGTGCGAACGTCCAGTTCCACCGGGATGGGCGATCGGTTTGCAAGCGTCTTCAGCGCCGGCCCGAGGCCTCCCTCGGCCAGGATCGCGGGATGCAGCCCGAGCGCTATCTCTCGCAACCCGTCGAGCACGTTCGTGATGCCTTCGGCGATGTGGGCGAGCTGAGCGCGATGCTCGCCGAGCTCGGGGGGTGCGCCCGCCCGCGCCGCCCGCAGCTCGAGCGCCAGGGACACGAGCCGCTGCTGCGCACCGTCGTGCAGGTCGCGCTCGATGCGCCTGCGCGTCGCGTCGGCCGTGGCAACGATTCGCGCCCGCGATGCCTTGAGCTCGGCGCGGCTCTCGGCATTGGCGATCGCGGTCGCCACTAGCTCCGTAAACTCCGCGAGGCGGCGCTCCGTGTCGAG
>Ga0307316_10000661_pt1 | contig 10489 bp, 9 predicted proteins | sample ER_DNA_356_FD_194504 | JGI IMG/M metagenome (GOLD analysis project Ga0307316, IMG submission 194504) | Bulk soil microbial communities from the East River watershed near Crested Butte, Colorado, United States - ER_DNA_356 | ecosystem: Environmental > Terrestrial > Soil > Floodplain | place: USA... | reverse complement strand
CCGGGGCCCCCGCAGCGCCTCGATCAGGCGCAGCTGCAGCCGGTTGGTGTCCTGGAACTCGTCGACGAGGATCTGGCTGAAGCGGGCGCGGTAGGACTCGCCGATCTCCGCCCGCTCGAGCAGGCGCGCGGCGAGGATCTGCAGGTCCTCGAAGTCGATGCCGGCGCGCCGTTCCTTCGCCGCCTCGAAACGGGAGCCGAACAGCTCCAGCAGCTCGGCGAGGTGGCGGTAGGCGAGGCCGCCCTCGCCCGCCTCAGCCACCCGCGCGATCGCCGCGTCCATCGCCTCCTTATAAGGAGCGAGGGATTTCGCCCTGCTGCCGGTCGCAAACCTCCGCAGCTCGTCCAGCCCCGGGGCCGGGCCGGGGGCGCCGAGCCGGGCCAGCGCCTGCTCCAGCAGCTCCCGTTTGGGGTCGCCCTCCTTCAGCTCCCGCAAGCACTCGTTTGCCGTCTCGGCGGCCTCGCGCAGCGCCGCCTCGGGATCCGGCGCCGGAGGATCGGGCAGGCGCGGCTCGGCGATGCCGCGGCTGCGCAGCTCGTCGTGGACGCCGACGATCGTCGTCCGCAGCCCTTCGAGGTCGAAGGCGGCGACCGTCTCCTCGCGCGCCTCCTCGCCCCCGGCGAGGAACTCCGCGATGGCGTCGTCGAAGGCCTCGCGCGCCGCCCGCGCCGCCTCCGGGGCGTCGAGGACGCGGAAGCCCGGATCGATCCCGGCGGCCACCGGGTGGGCGGCGAGGACCCGGTTGCAGAAGCCGTGGATCGTCGTCACCCAGGCGCTGCCGATGCCCGCCAGGATCTCGGCCGCCCGCTCGGAGCCGCGCTCCGCCCGCCGTCCCAGCTCGACCCTGATCCGCTGGCGCAGCTCGGCCGCGGCCTTGTCGGTGAAGGTGAAGGCGAGGATCGCGTCGGGCGAGACCCGCCCCTGGCAGGCCAGGCGGCAGTAGCGCTCGACCATCACCCCGGTCTTGCCGGTCCCGGCCCCCGCCTCCAGCAGCACGTCGCGCCCGCGGGCGGCGATCGCCGCGGCCTGCTCCGGGGTCGGCTCGCGCGGGGGGGCGACGCCGGGCTCGGCGCTGAGCGCTCCTCCGTCCTCTCTGGCCTCGGCGCTGACCGCTCCGTCTCCTCCGTCTCCTCCGGCTCCGGCCCTCATCGCTCCTCCATCTCCTCGGCCCGCTCGTCCTCCTCGTAGCGGGGGGCGCGGTCGCGGCGGCAGATCGGGGCGAAGGTGCAGTAGGCGGGGCAGACGTCGTGGCCGCGCAGGCCGGGTCGCGGGCCCGGGTCGCGGCGGATGTCACCGCTGCGCATCCGCGCGACGATCTCCCCGGCGCGGCGGCGCGAGTCCGCCAGCAGCTCCTCCAGCTCCCCGGGCTCGACCACGTCGCCGCCGTAGAGCCCGTAGCCGGAGAGCTCCTCAGCCACCTCCGCCGAGACGACCCCGCGCGGGCGCCGGGACGAGGTCCCGCGCAGCGGGTGGTAGAGGGCACCGACCGGCGTCGCCCCCCAGTGCTCGGCCACCGCGAGCAGATAGAGCGGCAGCTGCAGCTTCGCCCGCTCCTCGAACTTCTCGCGCGGGGTGACCTGACCGGCGAGCTTGTAGTCGAGGACGACGGCGCGGCCGTCGCGGGCGCGGTCGACGCGGTCGACGGCGCCGTGCAGGCCCCAGCCGTCCAGCTCCAGCGCCGGTCGCTCGGCTTCGGGGTCCTCGCCGAACCGCGCCTCGAGCAGCCAGGGCTCGAACCCGCCGGTGTCCCGCTCGGCCTCCTCGGCGAGGAAGCGCTCCAGCAGCCGCTCGACCCGCCGCGCCATCGCCCGCTCGGCCGGGTGCGAGCCCAGCTCCCGCTCGGCGACGACCTCCGCCACCAGCTCGCGGCCCCGGGCGGTCCATGCCGGCAGCGACCCCGGCCGCGGCAGCGGGTCCCCTCCCGGCCGCTCGCGATAGAGGCGGTCGAGGGCCTCGTGCATCAGCCCTCCCTGGACGAGGGGGTCGGGAACGGGGTCGAGCAGCTGCGGGTCGAGCTCGTGCCCGACGAACCAGCGGTAGGAGCAGAGGTCGAACTCCTCCAGCGTCGTCCCCCCGTAGGCGGGGACCGCGCCCAGGGACTCCAGCGCCGCCGGGTTCGTCAGCGGCCCGGGGGCGTGGGCGGCGGCCTCGGCTTGGCGCGCGGCGGCGACGCGGGCGGACAGCTTCTCCGCCAACTCGCCCCCGACCCCGACCTGCGCCAGCAGCGCCGGCATGTCCGCCGCCGGGCCGTGGGCGGCGAGCGCTCGCGCCAGCTCGCCCTCGGAGGTCGCCTCGCCGAGCGGAGCGACGACCTGCGCCAGGTCGCGCGCGACGGTGATCTCCTCCTCGACGGGATCGTGCTCGAAGCCGTCGGGTGCGGGGGAGAGGAGTGCGCGCACGTCGTCGATCAGCGGCGAGCGGGCCTGCGCCGCCCCGTTCTCGTCGCTGTCGCGGTAGGAGAGGACGAGACCGCGGCGGGGCAGGGCCAGGCAAGCGTGGAAGAGGTAGCGCTCCTCGGCCTCGCTGTCGCGGCGGGGGTCGAGCCCGAGGGCCTCTCGCTGGGAGTCCGAGAGGAAGGGGTCGGCGCCGCGGTCGCGGCGCGGGAACTCGCCGTCCTGCATGGAGCCGACCAGGACGTGATCGAAGCGCCCGGCGCGCAGGCGGTAAGGGCTGGCGATTCGGACCCGTCCCTCGACCGGCCCCGACCAGACGCGGAACTCGAGCTCCCCGATCAGGCCCGGGAGCTCAGCCGGCGCCGGCGCCAGCCCGCCCAGCTCGGCGAGCTCCGCCAGGGCGGAGGCGATTGCGCCGGCGGCGCGCAGCTCGATCCCGTCCCCTCTCGGCACCGGCGGCCCGTCTTCGCCGCCGCGCAAGGGGCGCGAGGCCATCCGCGCCGCCAGCGCCCCCACCTCCGCGGCCAGCTCCGCCGGCGAGCCCTCGGCGGCCTGGCGCAGCCGCAGCAGGTCCCGCGGCGGTTCGCCGTCCTCCCCCTGCCACAGCCGAAGCGCCGTCCCCGCGTCCGCGACCCGGCGGCGCCGGAGGCGGCGCTCGAACCAGTCGATGCGACCGGCGGAGAAGCCGGAGGGGCCCCTCAGGTAGCGCAGGAGGTCGGAGGCGCGGCGGCTGCCGAACTCGGACTCCAGCAGCGAGAGGAGGGCGCCGCCGACGCTGGTCGTCGCCACCGGCAGCTCGGCCTCCAGCGCGGTGGCGATGCCGTTGGCCTCCAGCGCGGCGGCGATCTCGGGGCCCCGGCGAGCGGGGTCGCGCAGGGCGATCGCCACCTGCGCCGGGTCGGCGCCGCCGTAAACCAGGCGAGAGACGCGGGCGGCGATTGCCTCCGCCTCGGCCCGCGTCCCCGCCGAGCGCAGCATCGTCAGGCTCCCGTCCGGCGCCAGCCGCTCGGGGCGGGCGGTGCCGAAGGAGCGGGCTAGGTGGAAGAGGAGCGGGCTCTCGGTGTGGTCCGGGTCGGGCTCGGTCAGGGCCTCCGCCTCCGCCCCGATCCGCTCGCGCAGCGTCGCCAGCAATCTCACCCGCGCCGCCAGCGTCGCGCTCCCCTCCTCGTAGGGAAGGGCAACGGTCACGTCGGCCAGCTCGGCGAGGGCGGCGATCAGCTCGAACTGGTTCTCGGTGAGGTCGTCGAACCCGTAGAGAAGGACGGGGAGGCCGCCCCAGAAGCCGCCGTCGCGCCGGAGCTGGGCGATTGCCTCGCGAGCGATGCCGTGGGCGTCGACGCGGCCGCTGCGCTGGCGGAGCTCCTCGTAGCCGGCGAAGAGGGTTCCGAGGTCGCTGAGGTAAGCGGATCCCTCCAGGGTCCCGGCGCTGGCCTCGACGCCGGCCGGCTCGACGCCGGCCGCCTGCAGCTCCCCCAGCAGCCGCTCCAGGGCGACGGCGAAGCGGGGGCGGGCGGCGGAGCGGCGCAGGGGGCCGAGGCGCCCCCGCCGGCTCTCGGTCGCGGCGGCGACGAGGCGCAGCCGCTGGGTCGCCGAGAGCTCCGCCCCCGGCGGGCGTCCGGCCGCGGTGAGGACGGTGCGGAAGAGCGCTCCGAAGGTCATCGCCGAGCCGCCCAGGACCGCTCCGTCCTGGCAGAGCTCGCGCTCGAAGGCGAAGACGTCGTCGACGTTGGGCACGACCAGGATCGGGTCGCGGTCCAGCGCCGCGGCAAAGTCGCGGCGCACAACCCCCGCCCGGCCGGAGTTGGGCGGTCCGTGGATCAGCTTCAGCGGCACCCTCCCAGGTTATGGAGGGGTCCGGCGCACCGATTCGGCTTCTCGATGGACCTCGGGCACGACCTCGCAAACTGCGGCGTAGTGGCTGCATTTTGCCGTCTACAGCCACCTCTAGATTGCACCTCAGCCGATGTCCCTCTGCTTCGTAGATCCCGCCGACGCCATCCGCGTCATCGCCGACTCGGTCGGCCGCGAGGCCCGCCGCCAGCTCCTCGGCGAGTCCGTGCGCGCCTGGGTCGACGAGATCCCCGATGCCGAGCTCGAGGTCCACTACGCGAAGGCGATCTCCGAGCTCGACGAGCACGACCTCTCGATGCTCGCCGCCTGGCATGGCTCCCTCGAGGTTGGTCAGCCAGTCCCCAACCGCGATTTCCTCATGGGGGCCTTCGGCTCCCTCGGCGAGAACCGCCGCGAGGCCCTCAAGCTCGCCGCCGGCTTCCGCGGCGAGGAGGCGGTCGACTCCGGCGTCACCGAGGAGGACGCCCTCGAGCTCGTCCTCGGCCTGCTCAGCCCGCCCCGCCTGATGGAGCTCGCGGCAGAGGCCGTCGAGCTCTACGTCTGGGACCGCGCCGGCAGCGACAACTAGCGCGGGGGGATTTGAGCAGGTACGTCGGGGCGGGGGAGAGAGCAGCGCCCCTACGCACTTTGGGCCCCTATGGGGGACCAAATCGCGGAGTCGCGAAATCGGCAAGCGTGGAAGCTGGTGCGACGGCAGCATGGGGTGCTGACGCGTGCGCAGTTGTTGGAGCTCGGGTTCAGCCCGAAGGCGATTAAGCACCGCATTGGCACGGGGCGCCTGCACCCTGTGGCACGCGGCGTCTACGCCGTCGGACGCCGACAACTAGACCGCGAGGGGCGCTGGATGGCGGCCGTGCTTGCCTCTGGGCCCGGCGCGGCACTGAGCCATCGCAGTGCCGCTGACCTTTGGGGCTTCGGCAAGGAGCATCCGGACTACATCGACGTCAGCCTTCGCCGCACCTCGCAATCGAGGCTCGACGGACTCCGCTGCCATCGTCGCCCCTCTCTACCCAGCCACGAACTCACCACCCGCCTGAACATCCCCCTTACCCAGCCCGTTCGCACCTTCCTCGACCTCACGACCGTCGCCGGTCCGAAGATGGTCGAGCGGGCGATCAACGAGGCGGACAAGCTCGACGTGATCGACGCCGATGTCTTGCGCCGCGCTCTCGATGCGCATACGGGCGAGCCCGGCGTGCGGCCGCTTCGCCGCATTCTCGACAAGCACACCTTCCGCCTCTCCGACGACGAGCTCGAAGTCCTCTTCCGCCCACTGGCCACCGCGGCGGGGCTGCCGACGCCGCTCACGAAACAGATCGTCAACCGCTTCGAGGTCGACTTCTTCTGGCCCGACCTAGGCCTCGTGGTCGAGACCGACGGCTGGCGCTACCACCGGACTCCCTCAGCCCAGACCCGCGATGCGCTGCGGTTCCAGCTGCACACCGCCGCCGGGTACACGCCGCTCCGCTTTTCCCACTGGCAGGTGAAGTACGAACCGAGCCACGTTAAACGGATCCTTCGTGCCACCGCCAATCGGCTACTCGCGGCGGCGGATTAGCGGCACGGCCGCCCCTGCACCCTCACAAAGCAAGTAAGGGTGCAGGGGCGGCCGCGCCATGACCAAACGGCGCGCCAGAATTCCGGCCGCCCCCAGCGTCGGGGGCTCGCTCTCACCCAGATCCGGGTATGTCCGAGTTAACCTCGAACGGTGCCCTTAACCATGCCGCCTTACGCGATCGTCATCTTCGGCGCCACCGGCGATCTCGCCCGGCGCAAGCTGTTGCCGGGATTGCTGCGGCTGTTCCAGGCGGGACTGCTGCCCGAGTTTCGGATCATCGGGACCTCGATGGAGGAGATCAGCGATGCGCAGTTTCGCTCGATCGCCGAAGCCGCCTGCCGCGAGCACGCTCGCCACGCCTTCGGAGGAGAAGAATGGCACGAGTTCTCGTGTCGACTTTCCTACGTGCCCCACTCGCGCGCCTCCGAGGGGCTCGCCGAAGCGATCCGCGGGGCCGAACGGGAGCTGGGGGAGAAGATGCGGGTTCTCCACTACCTCAGCGTGCCGCCCTCCGCCGCCCCGGACGTGATCGAGACGATCAAGATCTGCGGCATCACCGACCGCAGCCGGGTGATCATGGAGAAGCCGTTCGGGACCGACCTGGCGAGCGCCAGAAAGCTGAACGGGATGCTCCACGAGGTGCTGCGGGAGGAGCAGATCTTCCGCATCGACCACTTCCTCGGCAAAGAGGCGGCGCTGAACATCCTCGCGCTGCGCTTCGCCAACGGCCTCTTCGAGCCGATCTGGAACCGCAACCACATCGATCACGTCCAGATCGACGTGCCGGAGACCCTCGCGGTCGGCTCCCGAGCCGCCTTCTACGAGAAGACCGGCGCCTTCCGCGACATGGTCGTCACCCACCTGATGCAGATCCTCGCCTTCGTCGCGATGGAGCCGCCGACCTCGCTGGCGCCGGAGCCGATCACCGACGAGAAGAACAAGGTCTTTCGCTCGCTGCGCCCGCTCGACCCGGACAGAGTCGTCCGCGGTCAGTACGAGGGCTACCGCGAGGAAGAGGGAGTCGACCCGGACTCCAGCACCGAGACCTTCGTCGCCCTGTGCTGCGAGCTGGACAACTGGCGCTGGAGCGGAGTTCCCTTCTACCTGCGCACCGGCAAGCGGATGGGCGAGAGCGCCCGGATCATCTCGGTCGCCTTCCGCGAACCCCCGCAGGCGATGTTTCCCGAGCACTCGCGCGTCGGCCGCTACGGCCCCGACCACCTGACCTTCGACCTCGACGAGTCCTCGCGGGTCTCTCTCTCCTTCTACGGTAAGCGCCCGGGGATGGGGATGGTGCTGGACAAGGCGAGCATGCAGTTCTCGCTCGACGAAACCGACTATCGCGGCGAAACCCTGGAGGCCTACGAGCGGCTGATCCGCGACGCGATGGCCGGCGACCGCACCCTCTTCACGACCGCCCGCGACATCGAGCGCCTCTGGGAGATCTCCGAACCGCTGCTGAAGGAACCGCCGCCGGTGAAACCGTACCCGCCCGGCTCCTGGGGCCCGGCCGAGATCGGCGCCCTGATCGCCCCCCACAGCTGGCGGCTTCCCTTCGCCCGCCGCTGGCGGGAGGCGCCGGCGCGGAGCGGGGACGGCGACGGTGCCGCCGCCGCCCGCAAACGCGCCTGAGCTTGCTGAACTAGAAGATTGTTGCTTTCGTCCAGAAGCCGATCTGTTTTCCCTCGGCTCCGCCTTCGTCGGCATACGCTTTGACTGTGTAGTTGCCGACGATCGATAATTCGCCGGCCAAACCGGCGATGAGGCTGCAGGCTGCGCCGACCAATTTATTGCTGGCTTTGGTCATTGTCACGTTGAAATCGACGTCCCTGCTGCTGCCGCTTCCTGTGCTGGTGTAGTGGGCACCCTGTTCGGCTGTCTGCGGTCCCACTTCGATCGTGCAACCGTTGACTGTCACCTTCACGGGTAGTTCGCTCGGGCACACGACATGTACGATTCCGTGTCCGCTGGCGTTTGTTTCGCCTGTGAAGAGGTTCTTGCAGTTTGTGTCCACAGTTGCCGGCAGCCCGCCCAAGGTGCAGTTTTCATACGTCGGTTCAAGTTCGAGTTTTTGCAACGGACTTTCTTTGATTGTCCCGTTGAGGCCGCTTGCTGCGCACGCCATCGAGGCACCGGACGTCCATTTCCATACGATTTCGCCCCCGGGGGCGGTGCCTGTGAGGATGTAGGGGGTTTCTTTAGGCACTTCGGCTTCGAAGTCGTGCGTCGTTTTGGCAGATGCCATTCCTGCACTCACGCACGCCAACCCGCACATAGCGAGCAGTGCCACTCCGAGGTACTGGACCCTCATACACATAGTGGTTCCTTTCTCTCCCTTGGTCCTCATGGACCAGAGATCTCCATCTAACCCGGGATGGAGTGTTTAGTCAAGAAACCTCTACTAAACTCCGGATCTCTGTGATCGCCTGCTCGTTGTCGCGGAAATGGATCGCGTTCATCCCGGCCGCCTCGGCGCCCCTGCAGTTGGGCGGAATGTCGTCGATGAAGAGACAGGCGGCGGCCGGCACCCCGATTCGCTTCAGGGTGAGCTCGTAAATCCGCGCTTCCGGCTTGCGGCAGCCGACGAAGGCGGAGTCGACGATCGTCTCGAAGATCTCGTCGACCGGCAGCATCGAGCGCCAAAGCGGCTCCCACTCGCGGACGTTGTTGGTCAACATCGCCATCCTCAGGCCCTGATCCCTCAGCTCCCGCATCAGCTCGATCATCGGCTCGTTTGGGTCGAGGGCGTCGAAGTAGACCTCGCGAAAGCGGTGGAGGTGGGGCCGGTGGCCGACCAGCGGCTCCAGGTGCTCGCTGAGGAGCTCGAGGAAAGCGGCCTCCTCGAGCTCGCCGCGCTCGAGCTCGAAGAGCGGGTTTTCGCCGCGTTCCTCGCTCGCCGAGCCCAATGCCTTGCCCAGGCTCTCGGCTGGGATCTCGATCTCGTCCTGGACCCGCTCGAAGCTGCCGAGCAGGGGCGTCGTGAGGACGCCGCCGAAATCGGAGACGATCGCCTTGATCTCAGGCATCAGCGCCGGCCCGGCTTCCCTCAGGCATCCACGCGGGCGACCTCGTAGTGGCCGAGACCCTCCCGGCCCTCCACCGACCAGCGGAAGAAGGCGATCCGGGCGTCGAGCCCCTGCCGGCGCACCGCCACGGAGCTGATCAGCGTCCCCGCCCCGCGCAACGGGCGGGGATCCTCGACGTCGCCCCAGAGCTCGAGACTCACCCGCCGCTGGACGCCGTCATCTCCGTACTCGGTCGAGAGCAGGGTTTCCTCGAACTCGATCGGGGCGGCGTCGGGGTCGCAAAGGACCGCGACGACCTCCTCCTCGCCGTGGCCGGTACCGCCGTCGGGGAGAGTCGAAGTCAGGGCGAGGAGCCCCCCGTCCGCGAAGACGATCCCGATCGATCGGCGCACGATCTTGCCTGCGTCGCTCATCGGCGGCAGCCTATGGCCCGGCGCTCTAGATTGCCGTCTCGATGCCTTCAGCGAGCGCAGACCCGATCGAGCCGCCGATCAGCATCCGCGACGCCGATTCCGCCACCGACGCCGCCGCCTGCGCGGCGATCTATGCGCCCTACGTGGAGCGGAGCCCGATCTCCTTTGAGGAGCGGGCGCCGGACGCGGCCCAGCTCCAGGCTCGGATCGAGCGCTGCGGCGCCAGCCACGCCTGGCTCGTCGCGGAGCTGGACGGGACGGTTGTCGGCTACGCCTATGCCTGCGAGTTCAACGAGCGGCCGGTGTACCGGTGGAGCGCCGGCGTCTCCGTCTACGTCGCCGAGGACGAGCGCGGGCAGGGCATCGGCCGCGCCCTCTACCGCGAGCTCTTCGAGCGTCTCCGCGGCCGTGGCTTCCGCATGGCCTGCGCCGGCATCACGCTTCCCAACGAGCCCAGCGTTTGCCTGCACGAGGGCCTCGGCTTCGAGCCCGTCGGCGTCTACCGCGAAATCGGCTGGAAGCTGGGTGGCTGGCACGACGTCGGTTGGTGGCAACTGGAGCTGGCGCCGGCGGGGGAGGGACCGCCACCCGAGCCCCGGCCACCGGGCTGAGCCAAATTCGGCGCCTGGCTACCATGGGGCCATGTCAGAGAACCAGGCAGCCCCGTCCGACCAGCAGGCCGAAGCGCTAACCGAGGAGGACGTATACGAGGCGCTCGAGGAGGTCATCGACCCCGAGCTCGGCCTCGACTTCGTCTCCCTCGGCCTCGTCTACGACGTCGAGATCGAGAGCTCCGACGTCTACGTCACCTTCACCCTGACCACCCCCGCCTGCCCGATCGGCCCCCAGGTCTCCGAGCAGATGAAGGAGTTCGTCGGCGACCTCCCCGGCGTCACCGCCGTCCACCCGAAAATGGTCTTCGACCCCCCCTGGTCACCGGAGATGATGACCGAGGACGCCAAGTTCGCATTGGGCTTCTAGGTAGATCCTCGGCCAGGCCGCCGTAAAGGTGGTTCGATGAGGCATGGCTCGGTGTTGTTTTCTCTTGGGAACTTCGGCGATAGAAGCAACGTTCTACTACGTACTGTCATGTACGTACTCATATGTACTTGACACGAACTGCCGCAATCTTCTACCGTGCTCTGATTACTTAGGCATTCTTAACTGGAGATATCATGACACTGACTCGCTCTCACGCCTATCCGCGGTATGAGCTTTTCCCCTGTTTTCTGGGACTGTACTTATTCT
>Ga0307316_10000653_pt1 | contig 10539 bp, 15 predicted proteins | sample ER_DNA_356_FD_194504 | JGI IMG/M metagenome (GOLD analysis project Ga0307316, IMG submission 194504) | Bulk soil microbial communities from the East River watershed near Crested Butte, Colorado, United States - ER_DNA_356 | ecosystem: Environmental > Terrestrial > Soil > Floodplain | place... | reverse complement strand
TGCCGAACCATTCGGCCACCTGCGGCAGCCGCCCGGCGCGGACCGCGTTGTCGAGGCGGTGGCACACGTCGCGCATCTGCGTGGGGGTGAGTTTGACGTCCATAGCGCGGATGTAGCGCGGGTTGCCGTCCCGGTCACGTTTGTCGGTCGTGCCGTAGGTGCGGTCGGTGGAGAACGCCGACAGCAGGCAGAACTCGCGGGACCGGTGACGGCCGGTGGTGTGCAACTTGTTGCCCTTGGTGCCGCCGCCGAGCGGGTCGGAGTTGAAATGTTCGCAGCACCGACGGAACAGGTTGTTCAGCGCGTCGGTGACGATCTCGCGGCCCCAGTAGGACTCGGAGGTGATGGACATCCGATCCCCCTCAGAACGCGGTCGGGTCGGCGACGTAGGACACAACAAACTTGATACGTGCCGTGGTGGTGAAGTCCGCGCTGCCCAGAGACGTAGCCGTACCGCCGTAGTAGAAGATCACCCCGTCGCCGGTCGTGTCGGTACCGGCCGGCCCGGACAGCAGACACATCCCCGCCACATCCTGGGAGTTGGTGCTCGAGCGGGTGTAGAACGGCCCGATCGCGTCGGAGGTGGCGTTGAGAATGTTCGCCGCATGGAACGTCAGGTCTGCCACGAACGGCAGGCTGACCCGCCACGACGTGCCCACGATCGACGCACCGGCGCCGGAGATGAGCAGGTCCACGATCACGTGCATGTGGTTGGACACCCGCCACCATTTGCCGACGGAGTACCCGGAGGCCCCCAATGCGGGAGTGGCGCCGGTCGCGGTCAGCGCCGGCGTGTACGTGCCGTCAACGGCCTGGACAAAGCCGATCGCCGCGCCGAGCTGGTTGAGTTTCGTGGCGGTGAGGAGTTCGTCGGTGTCGAACTCGGGCACGGCTGGCTGGGTCACCGGGACACCTCAGAACAGGATCGCATCGGGGCCTCCCAGGAAGCTTGAGCCGAGCTTGAACCAGGGGCCCGGCACGCCCGGTACCACACCGATGACAGGTGAGGTGATCCAGTCGAGGAACCGGCCGCCTTCGTCGTCGGTGGAATGGGCGATGCCCTCGACCACCTGCTCGGCCGCGCCGGCCGGCCACGTCGCGGGCGTGCCGGTGATGGACACCCGCCGGCCCTCCCCGACCTGCAGCAGGGTGCGGATCTCCTCCGGTGTACGGAAGTTGAGCACGAACCGCAGCCCCAGGAACCTCACCCGGGGCAGTTCGTCCGGGCCGGTCGCGTAGTAGGCCAGCACCCAGTGCGCCAAGGTCATGGAGTCGGCGGCGGTGGCGGAGGCGATGGTGGCGGTGAACGTCGACTCGCCGTACTCGTCGATGGACTCCGGGTCGGATGCGGACGCGCCGGGTGTGCCGGAAATCTGCGCCACGTTGAGTGGTGGGTCCTCAACCCAGTTGGCTGGGTTGGCGATCCACGCGAACGGAACGTCGACGGGCTGCGGCGACGAACCCCACCAGTAGTCGTTGAGGACCCGGGATGCGGTGCCCTCGCTGTAGCGCAGCGCGGGCCGCAACCCGGCCGCGGTGACCCTACCCACCGGACATCAGCGACGGGCCTCGTCCCCGCGCGGACGCGTGCGAGGCGACCATCACCGCCGCCTCCGCGGTGGTGGTGGAAACCACCAGCGGCGTGTCGGTGAATGTGGCGCCGAGCATTGTCCAGTCGAACCCGACTGCGCTGACGGCCTGCGCGGCCACGGGCGTGCCGGCGCCGCCGGACAGGATCCGTTCGATGCCGCCGTGGGCGCCGTCGCTGGCGATGGCGCGGGTCACGTAGGGGGCGTTGGCGCCGATGTTGCCGGAGCCGGTGATGGCCGCGAACCCGGCGACGAGCTCGTCGATGGAGGTGGGTGTCATGTTCCCCGACGACAGGTTCGTGCCGTTGCCGGTGGACCCGTTCGACTTGTCGAGCGGGCTGGCGGTCCACGCCCCGTTGGATGACTTGTATTCGAGCAGGGACATGCGTTTGAAGGTGGCGGCGGCGTTCAGGGTGACGGTGACGGCGTTGGCGCCGGCGGCCTTCAGCGGGCCGGCCACGTAGTACATGCGGGCCGAGTACTGCTGGGAGGCGTTGCGGACTTTGCCGGTGGGGGTGGCTACCCAGATGTTGCCGACGGTGTCGGTGACGCTGGTGACGTCGGTGGTGCCGGCGGTGTCGAGCCAGCCAACCCCGAACCAGCCGAGGTCTCCGGCGTCGTTGGAGGCGTAGATGCCGGCGATGGACGTGCCGGAAGAGTCTGACGATTTGGTGGTGCTGCGCCGGTAGGAGATGGCCACCGGGTCAGCCCTGCGCGAACCAGAGTTCGCCGGCCAGCGCGCCGACGGTGGTGCCGGTGCAGTAGTAGACCAGCTGCAGCGCGGAAGCGTCCCACACGGCGGGCATATTCAGCCCGAATACGTCGAGGGAGTTGCCGACGTTGGAGTTGGGTATCGGCATCGACGCGACGACCCGGAACGCCACCAGGTGCACGGCGCCGGACACGTAGCTGGTGCCGAGGGTGATGGACTGCACCGACCGGACCCCCACATCACCGGCAGCCAGCGAGAACGCCACCCAAGTGCCGGTCACCCCGGTGATCGGGAAACTGGCCAGCGTGGCGGTGCGGCCGGCGGTGCCGAGACTGTTGGTGTAGCTGACGGTCGTGTTGGTGATCGCGCCCGCGTTGCCGGTCGTCGACGACACCTCCAGCGCCAGGAGCACCCCACCACCCACGGTCGCCGCGGTCTCATCCCGCGACGGCAGGATCGGCTGGGCGATGGCCTGCGCGCCGGTGGTGGTGACCACGGGCACGTTGCCCCACAGTTTGTCGACCAGCCAGAGGTGCCCGACACCGGAGGCGGCCACAGCCGTCCACTTGCCCAGGTAGCTGGTCGCGCCCGACACGGCGGTGGGGGTGGCGATCGCGCCGGCCAGCGGACCGGTGAAGTTGGCACCGTTCAGCCCACCCGTCGGGGCCACGCCCGCACCGGTCAGACCCGTCTGATACCACGGGGTGTGGCAGATCCCGGCCGCCTCGTTGGTGGCGGTGTCCTTGCCGTACACGGACGGGGAATGCCGAAATGAGTTGATCAGTGGATCCAGGCCGGTGATCGCCACAGCGCCCCTCTCAAATGTCGTAGACGGCGCTGCGGCCGCGGAACGTCAAACGGCCGCCGGTCACGAACAGCCGGCCCTGCTCGGTTTCGGCCGCCTCATCCAAAACGTCGGCGGGGAACTGCCCCGCCAACCGGGCCACCGACATGACCGCCGCACCCCGGTCCAGATCCCGGGCAGCCGTGGGGATGCCGGCGTAGTCGGCGACCGTCGCGATCCGTTCACCCGTCGACTGGCGTTCCAGGCCGGAGAACCCCATCGCGTACTGGGCGGCCATGTCCGTTGCCGTCCAGTCCTCATCCGCGCCCACATACAGTTGCGCGTAGCCGAGGAACCCGTTGTGCAGACCGCCGAAGCGGACCTCCGACACAGTCGTGGCGGTGGGGGCCGACCCGCCCGGGGTGGTCGCATACACCTGGTCGCGGATCCACAGTTCGAACACGTTCGGGGTGTAGCCGTACCGGATCGCTATCGGTGTCGGCTGCGACAGGTTCCCCGCCGACCCGGTGATCGACCCGGTCAGGCCCATCCCGTTGAGGGTGACCGTCACCTGGCCTTCCGCGACCAGGCTGTACGAGACGCTGATCGTGCCGGTCAGGGTCGGGGTTTCGTCGACCTGGATCGTGATCGGGACGATCGCGGTGGCGGTGGTGGCCTCCACGTTGACCCACACGACCACGGTCAACACGTGTCCGGCGTCGAGCGACACCGCCGTGGTGGCCCGCAGATCCAGTTGCCCGGCCGGCGGCAGGTACGACAGGTGCACCACGTTGAGGTCGTCGGCCGGGGCCACCACCCCAGCGCCGGGGCTGACCTGGTCTGCGTCAAGGTTGGTCGCGTCGGCGACATGTACCTCGAGTGGGGACTGCATGCCGATCGCGTCGGGCCACACCCGGTCGGATCCGCCCAACGTCCAAAACCCGGCCATGGACACGCCGCCGTGGAACTTGATGTGCGCACCCAACGTGGAGATCAGTTTCGCGGATTTGCCCAGCCGGCCCAGCAGGTCCACCGCCGAGATCGTGACGATCGCGTCCTGCGGTGCGGCGGCCAGGGCCTCGTCGATGCGCTGCGAACCGCGGGGGCGTTCGATGTAGCCGTCGAACAGGTCGACGGTCAGGTAGCCGATGGTTTCGCGGATCCGGATCCGGCGGGCCTGCCTCCACCACGGGTAGGCGGTCGGGTTGCCGGTGGTGTACCGGCCGTCGTTGAGGAGGACCAGGCCGGCCACGCCCGGCTCAGTGGTGGACAATTCGTTCTGCCGGCCCGCCGCGCACGACCACGACGGTTTGACCGTGTCGGAGATGTCCACCCACACGGGCAGGTCGCCCGGCGCGGCGGAGGACACCTCGAAGGTGAGGGTGGAGTTCCAGACGGTCTGTGTGCCGAGCATCAGGGGTATGCGACCTTGATGGTGGCTTCGCCGACACCGCGGCCCTTCGCGTCGGAGATGAGCGCCTTGCGGGAGATGTTGCCGAAGTTGTCGACCTGCAGGTTGACGGTCAGGTTCACCGGCCCGCCCGTGGAGGTGCTGCCACCCGTGCCGCCGGCGTAGTGGCGGGCCATCGACATCGACTGGCCGTGCGGGAAGACACGCTCACCGCCCACCAGCGACATCAGTTCCGGGCCACGCTCACCCACCCACGACAGCCCGGGCGGTGCTGACGGTGTGCCGGACGCGAAGCCCTTCACCGGGGCCCCCACGACTCGCATCTGGGTGGTGACGGTGACGGTCTTGCTGTTCACGTTGTTGATCGACCGGATCAGCGCGTCTACGGCGTTCTTCGCGGTCTGCGTGCCGTTCACGGTGATCTTCGCGGTGACGTTCTTGGGCAGCTTGAACATCTCGCCGGCAAGCTTGTGAACCGCTGCGGCGTTGCCGCCGTTGGCGATCGCCGACTTGATGGCCGCCGCCTTCTGCTCTTCCATGATTTTGCGGGCGCCGTTGATGGAGCCACCCGCCTCGACGTACTTCTGCGCCGCGTCGGCGGCCGCCTTGCCGGCGTTGCCCATGGCGATCCGGTTGTTCAGGGCCGCCTCAGAGTTCCCGTCGATCTTCCCCTTGTTGGCCTTGAACGACGCACCCAGAGCGTCAACGGCTTCCTTCGCCGCCAGCAGCGCCTCGTCCGCCGACAGTTCCCTGCCGTGCAGGGCATCCCACGCCGCGACCAGGCCACCCGCCGCGCGGGTCGCGGCCTGGAAACTGGCCGTCAGCCCCGCCGTGGCGGCGCCCGTCGCGATCGCCGCGGTGGCGCTCGCGGCCAACGTGTCCGTCCACCGCTTCTGCGCCGCCTCGTTACGTTCCGTCTGGTCACCCAGACGGCCAGCGGCCACCGCCGCCGCGTCCATCCGACCCGGGATGCCATCCCACGCGGAGGTCACCTTCGGCGTCAGGCCGAGGGTGGTCTCCATCTGGTCGTTGAGCACCGCGAAGAACGAGTTCTTCCCCATGCCGGGCAAGGTGACAATGTCTTCCAACGCGCCGAACAGCGAAGCCCCGGCCGACTCCAGACCGTGGAAGGTGTCGCTCAGGCCGGCGACCAACTTGCCCAGACCGCCCAGGGAACCCTCGACCGCGACGAAAATGAACCGCAGCCCGTCCATCGCGCCCTTGGACTGGGAAATGTCCCCGACCATGTCGCCGAACGCCTTACCGACCTTCGGCAACTGCTCGCTGATGATCGCCAACGCCGGGCCGGCGGCGGCGATCGCCCGGTTCAGACCCGGCATCGCCTCGGTAGCGAACCCGGAGATGCCGCGGGCCACATCTGGCAGCATCTTCGCCAACGGGGCCAGCGCGTCGCCGAGATGCAGCCGGTCCAGGCCCTGCTGCAGAATGTGCAGGCTCTCCACGGTCGGGCCGACGAACGCGATCCCGCCGAGCCGGAACACGTCAGAGGCGTGGGCCGCGAACTCGGCCCCGGCAGCCTTCACCCGAGGATCCCGGGCGGCCATCGCGATACCGCCCGCGATACCGCCCGCGCCGATACCGCCGACCACCGCGCCGGCGATCGTGGCACCGATCATCGGGGCCAGCGCGACCACCGCGCCGATAGCTACCGGGATCAGCGCGCCACGCAGGCTGGAGCCGATACCGCCCAGCCCGGACAGCAAACTCTCCGGGCCCGCGCCGCCGCCGGGACCACCGGGCGTCAGGGTCTTCGCGACCCGCTCGAGTTCGGACAGTTCCCGCCGCGCCTGACGGATCTTCGGGGTGAGGCTCTTGTCCCCGCTGCCGGCGAACTCAAGACTCAGCCCGTGCAGGGCGGCCTTGGCGACCTCGATCCGGGCGGCCAGGGACATCATGTCCCGGCCGGCCTCGGAGGCGTTGTCGCCGACCTTCTCAATCTCGTGCGCCGCGACCGCCGTCGTGGCGGCCATCTCGGTCATGTCGCGGGAGACATCACCGGCGGTCTCACCGACATGGGCCAGGTCGACGGAGGCCTTGCCGCGCAGGTCCTTGAGTTCGGACTCGAACTTCTTCGTCGCGGCGGTGGCGGCCGCCATGCCACGCTCATAGTCGGATATCTTCGCGACCAACGTGACGGTCACACTGCGGTCAGCCATGCGAGCCGCCTACCTGGCGCGGTTTGAACAACTCGCGAAGGAGTCGGTGAACGTCCTGATAATCCCCGCCTTGCGCGACGGCGAGGTCTTCAATGGCCCGACGCCGCTCGCGCAAGAACTCGGGCGACCCGCCGGTGGCCAACGTCTCGGCGGCGGCCTCAGCCAGCGCTATCCGGTTCTCCAGTGCAGGCAGGGAGTTGCCCCGTACCGAGCCACCGTTGAGACCGAAGGAAGTGCCCACGACTCAGCCCCCCAGGTATCGCCGGGTCGCGTACATCACTCCGCGCTTCTTGCGGCTCTCCTCGCGGGCGTTGTCCAGCGTCGCCTCCACCACCAGCGACGGCTGACACACATGCTCGATCACCTGCCACGAGCCGGCCGTCTTCGGGTCCTGGCACTCGTCGACCTGATGACCACACGACGAACACGTATTGGCGCGGTAATCCAGCAACGCCCGCACATACGCCCGGTCAAGGTCCGTCCAGCGCGGCTCGCGGATGGTTACGCTGCGGACGACGCGGTCGTGCTCGTCGTACTCGTACTCTGTCGCTTCGGCCGGCTCACGACCTTGCCATTCACTGAAGCTGACACCTGCGTCGAAGGCGGCTCCGACGTCCCTGAGGAGAGCAGGATCTCCGGCGAGACGCTCACGAGGTTTGGGACCTCCACCTCACCCTGATTCAGACCCCAGCACTTATTCGACAGCCGCGCCCAGGCCAGACCATGCAACCGGTCCACCAGATCGCCGACCTGCTCAGGCGTCATCACCGGATCGACACAGGTCAGCGACACCATCTGCGCCACCCACACGAACAGGCGAGGCTGCCACACCTCGTCGGTTTCGTCCTTACCCCGGGTCGGCAACGTCGCGTACAGGGTGTCCCACTTCTTGCCGTCCATCGCCCGCAGCCTGAACACGACCGTGGCCGCCTTCATCCGCTCCGCCAACTCGCCGATCTGCTCGTCGATCACCGCCGCCGGCGAACGCTCACCGATGGACGTGGCCGGACCCGCCTCAGCCCGCTGGCGTTGCAGGTCCGCCAACTCACCGACCAGGTTGCCGGCGAGGCACAGCGGCAGCGTCTCCTCAGGCAGAGACGCCAGCGCCATGATCTCCTCGAACGTGGGCACTGCTACGCCACCACAGCTCTGAAGTTCGGGTCGAGGTAGACGGTCAGGTCCGTCATGAAGTCCCACGACGTGTCCGGCCCGGGCTTCACCGGGTTGTCCTGGCCCGCCTCCACCGGAATCACCATCACCTGACCGGTCGAACCGCCACCGCCGTGACCGATCGTCCACGCCGTCGTAGCGTCGACACCCAGCCGCACGGCGAGGAAGCCGACCGCCCGGTACACCAGCAGCGTCCACGGGGTGTCCGTCGGCGAGTCGTGGTGCAAGGTGAGCTTCACCTGCGGCTTACGCCGACCGACCCGCTCCAGGGTGAACGTGGAGGCGACGTTGCCGACGTCGACCCGGCCCGTGTCGATGGAGATGTCCAGCCCGTCGGGGGTGATGTAGGAATGGATGGCGGTGCCCGCGTTCAGCTCGGCCACGGTGGGCGCGGCAATGTTGGCGCAGGCGGTCAGCCAGGACACGCGGACCCGGCCGTCCATGATTACGACGCTCATGAGTCCTCGTCCTCCGTGTCCGTGCTGGTCTTGGCCGCCTTCGCGGTCCTGGTCTTGGGCTTCTCTTCGGGCTCAGGCGCGTCGAGGTCTTTGGCTTCGGGGCCGAACTCCGGGTCGTTCAGGTTGAGGTCGGAGGGTTGCGACGCGAATTCGGACACCCGGTACCAGCCCTGCATGCGCTGGTACTCGAGGGCCTCTTCGGGGAGCACGCCCGGCACTGCCACGTCGGGGTGGCGAACCACTGCAAACATGGACATCCCCCTAGTACCGGTACAGCTCGTACGTAACGCCGGTGACCGACGAGAACGTGAGGGTGCACAACTGCGTGGCCTGATTGACCGCACTGTTCGGGATCGGGATCATCCGCGAGCCGGTAGCGGGGGTGGCGTACGACGCCGACGTGGCCACGCTGCCCATCACCGTCAGGTTCGGGTCGACGATCGAGAAGTTCGTCAGCGTGCCCGTCGTGATGATTCGGCAGAGCAGCCCGTTCGGGCCGAACGAGCCGGCCGCTACGGTGTCCGTGGTTGCGGGCGTCAGCGACGGCGGAGTCGTCAGCGCCCCGTTAGGTAGAGACGTGGAGACCTGGAGCGTCATCGCGGCGCCCCCCTTTCAGTGGAAGGAAGCCGCGCGACGGCGGGAGAAACGGTTGGGGAAGATCAGGGAGTACTGAGGAAGCGCCAGACATCGGCCTTATCGACGACCAACGTGCCGGTGGACTCGTCGCGCTGAACAGGCTGCGCAGCCTCGTGCCGGATCAGGCCGCAGGAACGTCCGGCGATGGTGGGGCGGAAGTCGAGCAGGGCCGCGCGCACGCGCATGGCGTAGGCGGTCGCGGCGTACTCATTGGCGCCGACGCAGTGGGTATAGCAGCGCGTCGTCCAGGCACCCGAAGTCCCCAGCACACTGTTCGCGCCGTTCTCAATCGGCCTATCGATGGTGATATAGGCCCTGACGTAGGGGGGCGTCGGATTGAGCGGGACGAAGCCCTCTGTGTTCGGGAAAACCACAAGGGCGGGCGGCCCGGTGTCTGCTCTCAGGCGGTCAAGGAAAGCGTCAACATGCAGGCGGTCCAGTTGGTCGGCCAATGTGCGCCTCCGCTCGTCGCGCCTTCACCCGGGCTGCGTGGGCTAGGACTTGGGCGGCACGGCACATACGGCACTGCCGGTCACCGTTGGGCTTCGTGTAGATGTTCTCGGCAACCCATGGATGACCATGCTGACACTCGGTACGTACCCGCTTCGGGCCTCGCGCGAGACGCTTGTACTCCTTGGTCCTGGCGTTACGGCAGGTCCGGCAGACGTACTGATTCAGGGGCGTCACGACTAAGTTGTCGCCCGCGTACTCGTGGCCTTGAGGGCAGTGCGTTACGCGCACCCGCGCGGCGGCAGCGCGGCGGTTGTTCTCCTGCTGCGTCACAGCCTCAAGATGTGCCGGGTTGACGCACGCTCGCACACGACACAAGTGGTCGAGGTGCAAGCCTTCTGGAATGGGGCCGACGGTCGCCTCGTACGCATAGCGGTGTGCCATTTGCTTTCGGGATGGACGGCCACCGAACGAGAACTGGCCGTAGCCCGTGTGCGGCACGATGTGCGCCGTCCACATCCAGCACGGGCCTAGGTCCGGTCGCCAGTTCGAGGGCGCGCCGTTCTTGTCGACCTTCGCCCAGAACAGATCTTCAGATGTAGCCTTTGCCATGTCGGCACCCCTCACGGTGTCGTCCGGGCCCGGAGCGTTCACGCGCTGCCGGGCCACCTTAGTCTAGCAATTTCTCAGCCATATCCCCAATTGCGTTGATGAACCTTGGCTCTTCTGCGTCTGCTGCAGGGAATGGGCCAGCAATGGGTCCTGAAGTTGGTGTGCCGTAAGCGATGTAACTCCCCAGGCCTCCTTGGGGCTTCGCCCTATCGGGTCCCACCTCGCCGTGGATATCAGCACCTACATGGAAGACGTCGTAATTGATCGCGCGCGGCAAATGGGGAATGTGCGCATAGCCCGTCCACATGCGGGCCCAATCCTTTTTGATCTTTAGGCAGCCCATTCCCACAACGCGCTGCGTCTTGTCGTCCACCTCGACCTCGGCCTTGGCCAACGCACCCAGCCACTCGTCGAGGCCCTCGGTGACGACATCGAAGCTCATGTCGCCTCCACTATGCCGAGACGGCGGGCCGTGGCCTCGGACTTCGGAGAAAGGTTCTCGACGAAGAACTGACGACCGGGCAAGTCCGGATCATTGAC
>Ga0307316_10000652_pt1 | contig 10547 bp, 9 predicted proteins | sample ER_DNA_356_FD_194504 | JGI IMG/M metagenome (GOLD analysis project Ga0307316, IMG submission 194504) | Bulk soil microbial communities from the East River watershed near Crested Butte, Colorado, United States - ER_DNA_356 | ecosystem: Environmental > Terrestrial > Soil > Floodplain | place: USA... | reverse complement strand
TTGAACGACGCTGACTGGTCTTTTCAGCCACCGGCGACCGTGGTCTCGGCGCAGAACGCCGCGATTGCCCTGGACAGCTTGCCTCCTTGCCAGGCCAGCGGCGATTCCCCCGGCCCCTCGCCGATCAGGCGCGCCCCGGGGATGGCCGCCGCGTAGGCAACCGCCGCCTCGTAGGGGTGCCCCGGGTCGGCGGCGTCGTTGCTGGCAACGACCAAGGCGGCCGCTTCGAGCGCCGCAAGGTCCTCCATCGACTCGAAGGGCCGTGAGCGCGGCACCTCGCGCAGCGCTTCCGCCAGCGCCCGCGGATGGCGCTGCAGCAGCATCCGCTCCCGGGTGAAGCGCAGAACCGAGTCGCGCCAATGGGAGTCAATCCCCTGGTTCTCCGCGATGTAGGAGACAAAACCGTCAACGCCGCCGGTCGCGAGCGCCGCCGCCAGCTCGTCCCAGTACCGCAACGAGTCCGGTGCGACCGTGCCGGTGAAAACGGGCCCGATGAGGACGAGCCCGGCCAGCCGCCGCGGGTTGCGCAGCGCGTAGCCAACGGCGGTGTGGGCGCCCATCGAGTGGCCGCCGAGGACGAACTTACCCTCGCCGACCTGATCCGCCACCACCCGTTCCAGGTCATCGACCAGGTGTGGGTATCCATAACCCTCCCCCGCCGGGGCGGGGTCGGACTCCCCATGCCCGCGGGCGTCGTAGCTGATGACGGTGTGACCGGCGCGCCAGAGGGCCTTGGAGCCATGGACGACGTAGCGGCGCGTCGCCGTGATCCCATGGCAGAGAACGATCGGGGGGCCCTCCCCCCCGGCTCCCCCATGAAGGCGCGGCTCCGGGCCGACCACGAACGCCTCCTCGGCGCCCACCCCCATCAGGACAGCTCCGCCAGAGCCTGCTCGAGATCCTCCACGCTCTCGTAGCCGAGGCTGGTCAGGCTGACGTTGCGGTGGCGGACGATCCCTTCCTCGTCGACGATGAAGATCGCCCGCCGCACCAGCGGCCCGGCGAGGACCCCGTAGGCACGCGCCACCGCCTTGTCCTCGTCGGCCAGGAGCGGCACGTTGAGGCCCTTCTCCTCGACGAAGCGCTCGTGGGAGTCCACAGACTGCGCGGAGATGCCGAGGACCTCGGCCCCGAGGTCGCCGAGGCGCTCGCCGTCGTCGCGATAGGAGCAGAACTGCCTCGTACAGACGGCGGTGAAGTCGCCTGGGTAGAAGGCGAGGATCAGCTTGCGGCCGCGATAATCAGCCAGGCGGTAGGTCTTGCCGCCGGTGCCCGGAAGCTCGAAATCGGGCGCCGGGTCGCCCACTTTGAGCTTGGCCACCGTGCGAGCTTAGCCGTCCGGCTATTCCTTCTCGATCGTGACTTCTTCGATCAGCACGGTCTGTTTGGGTTTCTCTTCCGGGGTGCCGAGCTTTTCGATTTGGGAAACCACCGAGTAGCCTTCGCTGACCTTGCCGACCAAGGCGTATTGCGGTGGCAGTCCGGCGTCGGCCTCGGTGACGACGAAGAACTGGCTGCCCGAGCGCCCGGGCGGCTCCGCCGGGCTCTTCGCCATCGCCACGACGCCTTTGGTGTAGGAGAGGTTGGCCGGCGGCTGCTCGTCGACGCTGTAGCCCGGGCCACCGGTTCCGGTGCCTTCCGGGTCGCCCCCCTGGATCACGAAGCCCGGCGCGATCCGGTGGAAGGTGAGGTCGTCGTAGAAACCTTCTTCGGCGAGGAAGGCGAAGGAGTTGGCGGTCTTCGGCGCCCGCTTGGTGTCGAGCGCGATCTCGAAGGTGCCGCAGCTGGTCTTGACGACCGCGGTCGCTTCTTCGCCGGGCTCGAGAGCCTTCCCAGGCGCCTTGAAGCTGACGTTCTTCGGTGCGGGCGCTTTGACATTCCTGCAGCCGTCGGCGCCGGCCGAGGTCGAGCTCGACCCGGAGTCGTCGGAGCCACCGCCGCGCGAGATCAGGATCGCAGCCACGACGCCGATGGCGATCACGGCGAAGACGGCGAGGATGATCCAGCGTTTGTCCACCGTCGGCCGCATCGAGCGGAGATCCTAGACAAACCCCTGCGGGAGTGACGAAACCGAATGTCCTTGACTAGTCATAGAAGGGTCGAGGATGGTTGTGAGATCAGTTCGCTAGCCGACATGATGCCCGACGGAATTGGTGAACCGGACATCGTTGGGCGCATTCGCCGCGGCAAGCGCTACCGGTCGGTGGGAGCGGTCGGTGCGATCACGAGCCTTGCCGTATTGGCCGCCAGCAAACTGATCCCGCTCGCGGGCGGTGCGCTCAGCGCGATCCTGCTGACGTCGCTGGTCATCTCGCTGGGGTTGATCGCCTGGACGCGACTCTGGTTCCGGGAATCCAGAGAGCCGTTCCGGTACACGTATTCGGTCGGGAAGTTCGAGCCAGTTCCTCCCCTGGACCCCGAGGCGCGGCGACCCGTCGATCCCGATCCGTTCACCTGGCTCACCCATGACCTCAAGGAGAAGCTGAGCGAGCGGGTGCCTCGCCTCTCCCTGCTCGACGAGGAGACGGTGCCGAAAGTCGAGCCGGAGGATGGCCCCGCGTCGCACGTCCACATTTCGGGCTGGTACGGCCTCCGCCGCGACGACCAGGGCTGGGAGTTCGAGGTGGTCCCGGAGGTGCGCCTCGGCGGCGAAGGCGCGCCGGCTCGACTCGCGACCTCGGTGCGCCTCCGGCTCGATGCCTCGACTTCGGTCGTCCGGATCGGCAGGGCAGCCAATTCGCCGAAGCTCTCCGAGGAGGGCTACGGGATGCTTTTCGAGCGGGTCTACTGGAGCGTCGCCTCCCAGATCTACGCCCAGATCCACCGCGGCGTCAAGGAAAAGGTGGCGTTGCTGCCGTGGGGGGGCCTCCGTGCGAGCGCATATGTCACCGAGGCCGAGGACTATGCGACGTCCAACACCCTCGATGCCTATGCGGCGGCGCAGCAGCTCTTCCGGCAGGCGCTTGCGATCTACGACGTCCGCTACCGGGAGCCCGCAGCGAGCCAATGGCGGGAACGCGGCTACAAGGTCCTCAAGTGGATCAGCGACCGTCGCAGGAGCTTGCGCAGGCGGCGAGCGTCGGTATGGCGGCGAGCCGGCCGCCGGGACGTGATGACGGCGCGGGCGGAGCTCGGGTTGGCGCGAACGCTTGTGGCCGAATGGCATCTGGGTGAGCTCTGCGGGATGTTCCGCAAGGAGATCTACGAGTCGACCGAATTCGTCGACCGGGCGATCGAGAGGCTGCGCCACCTTCCTGTCGACATCGCGGAGCGGCAGACGACGATGTTCCGGGCAGACGTGACGCGGGCAACGATCAAACTTCTCCTCGGCGACCAACCCGGCGGCCAGGAAGCTCTTCGGAATGCCGAGAAGCTGCTGCCTACGAAGACCAGGGAAGACGCCGACTATCTGTTCGTCGCCGGCATGATCGAGCCCGACCTCCTGCCCTCTCTGCGCCTTTTCGGCAAGGCGGTCGAGCTTGAGCCGACGATGGAGCGGGCCCTCTTCCACAGGGCGGAGCAATATGACGAAATCTGGCGCCGGCGCGACCCCTTCGAGTACGACATGGCGAGCACCGTCGACGAGCAATACCGCGCGGTGATCGCCCTCAATCCCGGCAATCTCTCGGCCTGGGCGCGGCGCGGATACCTCGGCTGGCTCCTCGCCGAGGAAGAGACCAGCGGCAAGAAAAGCGGCTGGTGGCGGGAGCAGGCGATCTCAGCCCTGCACACGGGGCGCCAGTACAAGGAGGTGCGCCGCGACGCCAGCGTCGCCGAGCTCGACTGGAACCTGGCCCGGCTGGCCGCCGAGGACGGAGACGTCGTCGCCGCCTACGGCCATTACATCGACGCGGTCTCGGCCCGCCTTGCCGACCCGCGCATCAATTTCGAGCAGAAGTTCTTCTTGAGCCCGACGGAGGCCTTGACGGCCCGCTTCTGGCGTTACCAGCGGACCGCGATGGTCGCGGCGGAGAGGGCCGAGGCGGAGGGCGTCGCCTCTCCGCGCCTGATCGCGGCGGTGAAGGCCTTCGTCCTCAACGACTGCGGCCTCGCTTACCAGGCCCACTACGAACGATCCGGCAGCGAGAAAAGCCTGATGTGGGCTTGGGGTGCATTCAAGGCCGCTCGCCGTGAAGACGACACTTTTATCCTTCCCGCGCACAATCTGGCAAAGCTCTTCCAGCGGCATTCGGATCTGCCCGGCAGCAGCCTCGAGGAGATGAAGCAGGCTCTCCAGAGCGCGATCGGCCTGCTCGATGACGTGCTGAGGCGCGAGCCGAAATGGGCCCCGGCGCAGCTGCTGATGGTGGAAGTGCAGGCTGAGCTCGCGGCTGTTGTCGCCGGGCTGCTCCAGGCGAGCGACGACGGCGCTGCTGAAGGCGGCGTCGGGGAGGTGGTCGGCGCTGACCTCGAAGCCGTGCAAGCGGCACGCACCGCCGACCGAATGAACGAACTCCAGGAGACCGCTCACGCCGCCGCTGTGCGCGAGCTGCGAGCGCTGCTCCCCCACGAGGTGCTGGTGGGCGCCGATGGCCAGCACCGGATAGACCTGGCGGGAACCCACGTCACGGCGCTACTGGATGACCGCAGCGTGCGCTGGACGAAGGACTTCGACGCCTTCCACGTCGCGGCCCTGATCCGCTGGAGCGGGGTCCTGGCGACGACTGCGCCGTCGGCCGCGAATCGGCTCTGCGGCCGGCTGCGGGACAAGTACTCCAACGCCGACGTCCGCCTCCTGAACGCACACCGACTCAGTGCTCTTGCTGAGGTCGACACCGGAGAGGCTCTGGATCCTCAGCAAGCAGCCGATGCGCGAAGCACGATCAATGAGTGCGATGCCATTTACTGCGAGATCGTCCGCGCGGCCCTACGGCGGGATCCAGCTCACCTGGCTCCACTGAAGGCAACCCTATGGCTGCCGGTCGAGGAGCGCCGGCGGGCGCTGCTGGCGGCGCTCGATGCGAAGCCCAGCGCGACCGCGCTGGTCTGGATCGGCGACGCACAGAAGGAGCTCGGTGATCTCGAGGCGGCGATCATGACCTACGAACGCGCGAGGGCCGGCCGAGGCTCGGTCGCTCCCATCGCTGCGTTGAAACTGGCGAGGCTGCTGCGGGACCGGGATACCCGAAAGCAGGACGCGGTCGAGGCGTATCGTGCCGCAACGATCTCGAAGGACCCGTCAGTGGCGGCCGATGGCGCCGCCGGGGCGGCGGCCGTGCTGCGGACGATAGACGAGGCGGGCGAGGCAAGAGGGGTCTGCCGAGAGGCGGCGGCGCGCCCGGAGGTGGCGGTAATTCTCGCCGGGACGCTGGAACGGGAAGAACTGACCGATGAAGCCATCTTCGTCCTCCGTCAGGCCCTGAGGAGCAAAGAGGACGCTCCCTTGCATGCCGAGCTGAAGATCCGCCTTGCCCTGGCACTGATGAGCGCGGCCGAGGGCCGGGACCTGGAGGCCGAGAGCCTGCTGCTGGAGGTGGGCGAGTCCGGCCTGCCCCCTCTCGCCTGGGAAGCAAAGCTGATCCTGGCGCGGGCGCTGACCGCGGACGAAGCGGGCGCGGCGCGTCAGCTCTACCATCAACTTCTCGCCGAAGCAGATCCGATGGCGGTAGCGATGGCGGCAAGCGAGCTGGGGGCGATTATGGAGTCGGCGGAAGAAACCGAGGCTGCCGCCGAGCTCTACCTCGAACGCGCCCGGATGGATTCTGCCGTGGCGAGTCGGTTGGCTCAGCTGATGCGCGAACGGGGAGAGGATGGGGACGCGTTCATCGCGGAAGTCGAAGCGGACGAACCCCCCTCTGTCCCTCTGGGCGCCGCCGCGTGAACCCGGTCGACGGGGCCGCTGAGATGATCCGAGAGTGCCGGTTCCGCCCCTGACCCCGCTCGCCGCCGCCGTGCTCCACGTCGGCGCCCCGGAGCGGATCCTGCAGATCGAGTGCGGCGAGGGCGAGGGCACCCTCTTCCTCGCCCGCGAGTTCCCCAGCGCCCGCGTTCGTGGCGTCGACCGCTCACCGGAGCGGATCAGGGCGGCCACCGGTCGCATCGGCCTCGACCCCGAGGGACGGGTCGCCTTCAAGGTCGGCACTCCACGGCGGCTGCCCTTTCCGGACGATCACTTCGACCTCCTCACCGTGCTCGATTCGCATCCAGCGGCGGCCGAGAGCGCCAGGGTGCTCCGCCCCGGCGGCTTCCTGGCGATCGCCAGCTCCGGATCGCCGGGGGCTCTCGCGGGCCTGCGGGGCTGGCTGCTGCACCAGCGCCTGCGCCGCCGCGGCTTCGAGCCGATCTGGACCGAGGCAGCGGGCGAGGGCAGCTTTGCCGTCGAGCGCCTGCGCGCGTCCGGCCGGGCGTCGGTCTCCCTCTAGGCTGGGGCGTTCATGGACGTCACCGGGATGCCCCTGACCCTGCTCGTCAACCCCTCCTCGGCCGGCGGCAGGACGCTGAAGCTGCTGCCCCGCATCGAGGCGGTCCTGGACGCGCGGCGGGCCGCCTTCCGCGTCCAGAAGACGAAGAGCCTGGAGCACGGGAGCGAACAGGCGCTGCTGGCGACCGAAGCGGGCGAGCTCCCGGTCGTGGTCAGCGGCGACGGCCTCCTGGGCGCCGTCGGGGGCGCGATGGCCGGCTCCGAGGTGCCCCTGGGACTGATCCCGGCTGGGCGCGGCAACGACCTCGCCCGCGCCCTCGGCATCCCGGGCGACCCCGAGGGGGCCGTCGAGGTCATTCTCGCCGGCCACAGCCGTCGCATCGACGTCGGCGAGGCCAACGGCAAGCGCTTCCTCGGGATCGCCAGCGTCGGCTTCGACTCCGAATGCAATCGCCTCGCCAACGAAACCCACTTCCTGCGCGGCAATCTCGTCTACGCCTACTCGATGATGCGAACGCTGATCGGGTGGAAGCCCGCCCGCTTCACGATCGCGATCGGCGAGGAACGCAGGCGGCTGAGCGGCTACTTCGTCGCCGTCGCCAACAATCGCGTCTACGGGGGCGGCATGTACATCGCCCCCGAGGCCCGGCTGGACGACGGCGAGTTCGACGTCGTCGCGATCGGCGAGGTCGGCAAGCTGCGCTTCCTCACCGGCCTCAAGGACGTGCTCAAAGGCGACCATCTCGGCAAGGAGGAGGTCAGCGTCTTCCGCGCTTCACGCCTGGAGCTGAGCGCCAGCCGTCCCTTCCCCGTCTACGCCGACGGCGACCACCTGACCGACCTGCCGGTCTCACTGCGGGTGATCCCGCGCTGCCTCTCGCTGCTGGTCCCGGTCTCCCCCGAGGTCCTCCAATGAGCGAGATCCGCGGCGGTGACACCCTCTTCGGCGCCAAGGTGGCGGTCTCGCGCGCGATCGGCGCCGCCAGCCGGGCCAGCGGCCGCGGCGGCGGCACCACCCTGCCGGGGCGGGTGTTGCTGCGCCTGGAGCCGGAGGCGATCGCCCGGCTCGGCAGCGACCTCGACCGCGGCGCCACGGTCCTCAGCGCCACCAACGGCAAGACGACGACGGCGGCGATGATCGCGGCGATCCTCGCGGCCGACGGCCGTCATCCCGTCCACAATCGCGCCGGCTCGAACATGACCTGGGGCGTCGCCACCGCGTTGCTGGAGCAGCGCGGGCACGAGGGCCTCTTCGAGGTCGACGAGGCATGGCTGCCGCGCGTGACCGAGCAGCTCGACCCCTCGCTGATCGTCCTCGGCAACCTCTTCCGCGACCAGCTCGACCGCTACGGCGAGATGGAGGCCCTGGCCGACGAGTGGGCGAAGACCGCCGCCGAACGGGCCGGCCGCACCGGGTTCGTCCTCAACGCCGACGACCCGCTGATCGCCGATCTCGGACGGGACGCGTCGGGAGAGCCGCGCGAGAGAGTCGTCTACTTCGGGATCGAGGATGACTCGCAGGCCCTGCCGGAGCTGCAGCACGCCTTCGACGCCAAGCACTGCCGCCGCTGCGGCCATGCCTACTCCTACGCGCGTGCCTTCGTCGGGCACCTCGGCCATTACTCCTGCCCCAACTGCGGCGCCCAGCGGCCCCGGCCGGATGTGGCCGCGACCTCGATCGAGCTGCGGGGGATGGACGGCTCGCGCTCGACGATCCGCACGCCAGAGGGCGAGATCGAGCTGGCACTGCCCCTGCCGGGCCTCTACAACGTCTACAACGCCCTGGCGGCGGTGGCCGCGGGTCTGCGGCTCGGTGTCGGCCGGGACCGGATCGCCTCGGCGCTGTCGGAGGTGCGAGCGGCGTTCGGCCGCGTCGAGGGCTTTGAGATCGGGGGGGTCCCGGTCTGGCTGCTCCTGATCAAGAACCCGGCCGGGGCCAACGAGGTGCTGCGAACCGTGCGTGACTCGGCCGGGCCCGACGGCAAGGCCGACTTCTGGATCGGGCTCAACGACCGCATCGCCGACGGCCGCGACGTCTCTTGGATCTGGGACGCCGACTTCGAGATCCTGGCCGGCTCGGCGAGGAAGGTCGTCTGCGGCGGCACCCGGGCGGCGGAGATGGCGCTGCGGCTGAAGTACGCCGGCTGGCCCGCGGACGCGATCGAGGTCGTGCCGGGGATCGAGCGCTCCTTCGACGCCGCGCTCGGGGGCGCCGCCGACGGCCGTCTCTTCGCCCTCCCCACCTACACGGCCCTGCTCGAGCTGCGCAAGCTGCTGAGCGACCGCGGTCTCGCCAGGGAGTTCTGGCGATGAGCGCGACCGCGGCGATCTGGCACGACGTAGAGTGCGGGTCCTTCGGAGCCGATCTCGGCCTCTGGGAGGAGCTCGCCGAGCGAGCGGGAGGTCCCGTCCTCGACCTCGGCTGTGGCACCGGCCGCGTCGCGTTGCACTTGGCGCGGCGGGGGCACAGCGTCACCGGTGTCGAGCTCGTCCCGCTCCTCGCCGAGGAGCTTGGAGCCCGTGCCGCTGGCTTGCCGCTGGAGGTCGTCACCGCCGACGCCGGTGAAATCCGGCTCGAAGAAGCCTTCTCTCTGGCGCTGGCGCCGATGCAGTTCATGCAGTTGCTGCCCGACCGCGCGGCACGATCGCGCTGCCTGGAGCGGGCCGCCGCCGCGCTCGTTCCAGGCGGCCTCTTCGCGGCGGCGATCGTCGAGACGATGCCGGAGGCCGCGGTCGACGTCCCTCCCCTCCTCCCCGACGTCCGTGAGGTCGACGGCTGGGTCTACTCGAGCCTGCCGGTGCACGCGGCGGCAGACGGCGAACGAATCGTCTTGCAGCGGCTGCGCCAGACCGTCTCACCGGCGGGCGAGCTGCGTGAGGAGGAGGACGAGGTCAGCCTCTGCGCACTCGGGGCCGACCAGCTCGAGGAAGAGGGCAGGCGAGCCGGCCTGGAGCCGCGGGGGCGCCGCGCCGTGCCCGCCACCGAGGAGCACGTCGGCTCCGCCGTCGTCCTGATGGAGAGGTTGCCCTGATGGAGCTGCGCGTCCTCAGCCTCTACCCCGAGCAGATGAACATCTACGCGGACCGCGGCAACATCCTCTTCCTGCAGCGGCGCTGCGAGTGGCGCGGGATCGGCTTCGCCCACGCCGGCGCCGGCCCGGGCGAGCGGGTCGACCCGGCCGCCCACGACCACATCGACAACGGCGGCGGCCAGGACCGCGACCAGCGCATGGTCGCCGCGGACATGGTCGCCGGCAAGCGCGAGGCGATCGCCGCCGCGGTCGAGGACGGCGCCGCGCTGCTGGCCGTTTGCGGCGGCTACCAGCTGCTCGGCCACAGCTACCAGCTCGGCGAGGAGAAGCTGCCGGGCCTGGGGGTCGCTGACCTCGAGACGGTACGCGAGCCCGGCGAGCGGCTGATCGGCAACGTCGAGATCGAGGTGGACCTCGGCAGCGGACCGCGCCTGATCGCCGGCTTCGAGAACCACGGCGGCCGCACCTACCTCGGGTCCGGTGCCACGGCACTGGGGCGGGTGGTGTCCGGGCATGGCAACAACGATCGCGACGGCCTCGAGGGTGTCAAGCGCGAACACTTGATCGGCACCTACCTGCACGGGCCGCTGCTGCCGAAGAACGCCTGGCTTGCCGACCACCTGATCGCCCTGGCGCTGGAGCGGCGCTACGGAACCAAACCCGAGCTGGAGCCGCTGGACGACGAGTTAGAGCAAGCAGCTCACGAGTCGGCGCGGGAGGCGGCGGCGCGGGGTTGAGCAGGGGCGCCCGCACCTCGCCTAGCGACCGCTGGAGCCGAAGCCGCCCTCGCCGCGGGCCGAATCGCTGAGCGCGGTGGATTCGACCGGCTCGGCGGAGGCGATCGGCGTCAGCAATAGCTGGGCGATGCGGTCCCCGGGTTCGACCCGGAAGGTCTCTGCCGGGTCGGTGTTGAGCAGCAGCACCCGGACTTCGCCGCGGTAGCCCGAGTCGATCAGGCCGGGGGCGTTGACGAGGGCGATCCCGTGCTCGCGAGCCAGGCCCGAGCGCGGCAGCACCAGCCCGGCGTGCCCCTCCGGGATCTCCACGGCAATCCCGGTGCCAACGCTCCACCGCTCCCCCGGTCCCACATGAGCCGACTCACAGGAATAGAGATCCAGCCCCGCATCCCCCTCATGCGCCCGCGAAGGAAGCAC
>Ga0307316_10000647_pt1 | contig 10571 bp, 10 predicted proteins | sample ER_DNA_356_FD_194504 | JGI IMG/M metagenome (GOLD analysis project Ga0307316, IMG submission 194504) | Bulk soil microbial communities from the East River watershed near Crested Butte, Colorado, United States - ER_DNA_356 | ecosystem: Environmental > Terrestrial > Soil > Floodplain | place... | reverse complement strand
GCCGTAGTACTGGGGAGACCCGAGCAGGACGACCAAGGGGACATCCTGCACGTCCGTAGCGCTGAGAAGCGCGTTCATTAGGGCGCTTCCGATCCCTTTCGTTTGGTGGTCGGGAAGGACGCCGATCGGACCCACTGCGACCACGGAGTCGAAACCGACCTTCGCGCGACTTGCGGTCACATGACCGACAACCGCGTTCTGAGCGAGCGCAGTAAACGACAGCTCATCAATCACGTGCTTCGCCTCCCAAAGTGCGACAAAGATTCCCACCTCGGGTGGCACACGATCGCCGTGATCTTGTCGCTTGAACGCTTCTGCGTAGACAACCTTCGCTGCTTCGTAGTCGCGCGGCTCCTGTGGTCTGACGATCACGCGCACATGGTCGCACGCGCCGCACGTTCGCGTGCGCCAGTGTTCGGGAATGTCACCCGACCTCAGGCCTGGGCGGATTAGGTGCGCTCTGTCGATTCGCCGCTGCTGCTCAGACCGCTCGAACTTCGGCGAGGCGCTTGACTGCGAACTCGTCGGTCCCGCTGGGGTCCCAGCAGACGGCGGCTTCCCATGCGGCCGATGCTTGCGCGGCAACGTCGTGCGTGTCGTCGTCGAGTCCGGCGGCGTTGTGTGGCAACACCAGGTCGAGGTCGGGGACGTCGACGTGCGACTCGTCCCAGTCGATCAGTGCGACCCGATCCGCGGTCATGCGGATGTTGCCCGGGTTGGGGTCGCCGTGGACGACGCACCGCTCTCGTCCGGTGAGCCGCGCCCACGCTGCTCGGCATCGAAGGACACCCTCAAGCGGCATCGCGCCGAGGTCGATCTTCGTCCCGGTTTCCGCGTGCAGGAGGTCGGTCGACGATCGCCAGCCCGGGCGTTGGGGCCAGCCGTGCGTCAGTCGGTGCAGCTGGCGGAGTGTGTCGGCGACGCGACGCCAGTCGGCCTCCGTTTCGGGCGGTCCGCCCTCCACGTAGGTCATCACGACCAGACCGTCGGCGAAGTGCCGGCCGGCCGTGGTCGGGATCGGCACCGGCACCGTCATCCCTTTACGGTCGAGGTGTCGCAACAGCTCGGTCTCCCACGAGAGGTCGGCGTCGCTGCGCTTGCCGAGCCGACCGACGGCGAGCTTCCCGTTGACGCGCACGCTCCACACCTCGTTACCGACACCGGTCTGGAACCGTTCGATGCGAGCGACGTCGTCACCCCACTGATCGAGTGCCTCCCATCCCACGGCCACATCTTCGCGGAGGAGTCATGAAGCGCTCGACGGCTGCTCAGCGAGTGACAGCGCGAGTCGAGGTTTGTTGGAAAGAGCCTCCTGCGCCGGAGCCGATGCTCAACGACTGGTGCCGGGCTACAAGACCGCCCGCTGGGCCAGTGTTCGGAAATGTCACCCGAAGGGGCGAAGGGCTACGTGACCGCGACCGTGCGTTGCGGGCGAGAGGCGCTGGTCGCGTGTTTCCCGAAGGCGCAGAGGGAGCTAGACCTCGAGCGCAGCGGCTCCGCCTCCTGCAACGGCGTGAGCGAGTGCCGCGTCGGCCTCCGCGAGGGGGAAAGACGCGCCGAGCTCGAAGTCGAGCCGTCCGGCGGCCAAATCTTGACCGGCGCCCGCGAGCTGCTCCCCGTCGGCGCGCACATACAGCGAGACGACTTCGATTCCTCGCTCGCTCTCGGGCGGGTCGGAAGTGATCGTGACCAGACGACCGCCGTCTCGAACCGCCGCGAGCGCGACCGCGGCACCGTCGGGCGCCGCGTTGGCAGCGGCATCGACACCATGGCCGGCCGTCGCCGCCACGACCTGAGCCGTCCAGTCCGGGTCGTGGTAGTCGATCACCGTCGCGGCTCCGGAACCGATTACCCGCTCGCGACTCCTCGGTCCCGCCGTCGCGATCACCTCAACGCCGCGGAGAGCTGCCATCGAGACGATCAACGCTCCGGTGGCTCCGCCCGCTCCGTTCACGAGCAGCCGCTCGCCGCGGTTCACGCGCAGGCCTTCGTCCAGCACCTGAACCGCGGTCAGTGCCGGGACCGGGAACGAAGCGGCATGCGTCCACGAAAGCTCCGCCGGTTTGGGGGCGAGCAAGGCGGCCTCGGCAACGAGCCACGGCGCCCAGCATCCTTGCTCCGCGAGTGGGAGCGGATGGGTGAACACCGGATCCCCGACCGACCACCCCTCGAACCCGGCACCCAAGGCCGCAACCACCCCTGCCGCCGCGACGCCGAGCGCCATCGGCGGCCCGCGTCCCAGATCCCAACGTCCAGTCCGGGCGAACTCATCCCAATTGCCGACACCGGCGGCCTTGACCTCGATCAGAACTTCGCCGGTGCGCGGCGCGCGAGGGTCAGGCACCTCCAGCACCGTCACACCGTCACCGAATTCTTCGATCCCTGCGACGCGCACGATCGGTCGCCGACAACCTAGCAACTGAGGAATCGGCGGGTCCTCGCGCCGGGCCGAACGGTCGTGCTCACCCACTTAGCCACCGGCAATAGCGGTGTACAGGGGTGGGCCAGTGTTCAGGAATGACGCCTGAGCCCACCGCCCAGGATGAGACGGCGGACAACAGCGACGACTCCCCGGCCGACGGCATCCAGCGTGACCACGCCGATCAACAAGAGTGCGAACACCACGAGGGGTGCGCCGCCCTCCCGGTCGCCGTGAGCCCGTGCGACCACAATTCCCGCAACGCCGACTAGAGGGGCAACGATGAAGACCACTCGGCCGGGCTGGGAGAGCCGAAGCCGGTGACCGAGCCATCTCCAATAGCTTCGGAGTCTCGCCACGCGTGAAGTCTAGGTCAGAGGAACGAGCGGCACCTTGGGCCAGTGTCCCGGAATGTCACCCGAGGCTAGAAATCAGTCGCGGGTACGAGGACGACGCAGTACCACTGTTCAGTCGCAGGGCGGACAAGGAGTGACCGAGGTCGTCCTGCGACGTCGTAGGCCCGCGTGCGGCACTTTCCGGCCGGTGTATCAGGGAATGTCGCCCGACAAAACAGATGGTCTGGTGACGACAGGCCGACACCTGTGCAGTGGACTTCACCAACCGCCTCTCGAAACCGGCGGGCGAGGCGCACGTGGAGGGCGCTCTCCCACGTATGCACGTTGCGAAACCGCGCCTCCTCCTGACTCTTGCTTCCGGAGTCGCAGCCGACAAGCATCAGAGAAACGCCAAACACCGTAATCAGGAACGTTGAGCGCAACACCTGCATCGGTTCTCTATCGGTCGGCGCGCCTCTCACTGTGAGAGGCGCAGCCGGTTGGGCCAGCGTGCGGGAATGTCACTAGAACGGTTTGACGATGCGGAGACGCGACAACACCATGCCTGGGGAGGCGGATAACCGGTCGCTTCGGTTAGTGCTCGGGAATGTCACCCGACCGAGCCGACTGCGCCGACCGATCGACTAGCAGTCCGTGAGGTTCTGGACTGGAGTGTGGATAAACGGACGCTGGTGTTTAGTAGACCTTGATGACTTTGACCTTGCTGCAGACGAAGCCTGAGTCCTTGGGCTGACAGCTGGGGACGACCTCGAGTTTGTGATTGGCCGAGCCGAAGAGTCGATAGCTCGCATGGCAACTGCCCTTGCAGGAGGAGTCGATTACCGCCTTTACACGGTAGGGGCCGCTGTTGTTCTGAAAAACGGTAAGGGGCTTGCTCGGCGTGGCTATTGCTCCCGCAGGAGCGCCGCCGTACTGGCTGATTAGAACCAAAACGGCAAGCTTCCTCTCGGCTGCCGGGGCCATGGTCTTCTTGACTGCCACGATCAGCTTGTGGGTGCGAACAGCCGTATTCGTCTGGGTCGCCGCCGGCAACACTGCCGTCGCGCTCAAGACGAGCGCGAGAGAGACGACTGCTGCAAGGAGAAAGCGACGGAACATGCTCCAAGGGTACTGCGCTTTTCTAATGGCTCGCTAACGGAGTTCCCCGTCAGGATCGATGTTCCAGGCGCTCGGGAATGTTGGCCTGCGCCAGCGTTCCGGAATGACTCTGAGAACGCTCGCGCTGATCCCGAATCATGGTTCGTCTTTCTTCCTCCGCGTCTGCGGATGTACCGTTTCGCCGCGCGCGAGCATCGCCACGAACTCCGCGATCTTGCGGGCACGAGTCTCGGGCCGCTTCACCGCCTCGATGCGATGCAGAATCGCGTAGCGATTCTGGCTGGTGAGCCGTCTGAACATCGTCATCGCCTTCGGTTCAGCCGCAAGCGCAGCTGCCAAGTCGTCGGGCACGCAGGCCGTCGCGGGGCCAGCGTAGGCAGCCTCCCAACGTCCGTCCGCCTTTGCGCGCTCGACCTCGGCGATTCCCGACGCCTGCATCCTGCCCTCGCTGATCAGCCGGTCGGCGATTGTCGTGTTCCGCTTCGACCAGCGGCTCCGTGCCCGCCTCGGCGTGAAACGCTGAAAGTACGTTCGCTCGTCGCGGCGGCGAACCTGGCCGTCGATCCACCCGAAACAGATCGCCTCCTCGAGGGCCTGGTCGTAGGTGAGGCTCGTCGGCGAGGTAGTGCCCTTTTTCGCTAGTACGAGCATGACGCCCGCCCAATCGGCGTGGTTGCGCCCGAGCCACTCACGCCACGCGGGCGCGTCAGGGACAACCAGTTCGCCGTCCTCACCGCTGATCCAGTTACTTCTAGCATCGCTCGGTGGGCCCAGAGTCGTTCACGAACTCAGTAGCCTCGCCTGGGCCAGAGTCCTCCCCCTTGGCGGAGGCGCGCTAAGCGGGCGCCGGCTGCTGCTCGCGCAGGTAGCGGATCAAGCCGCCCGCAACAACGATCTCGCGCTCGCGCGGCAGGAAGTCGTGCGTGACGGTGAACGTCTCTCCGCCTTCGATCTGCACCTCGAGGTCGTCCTCGCCGTCCGCGATCGCGTGCAGATGCTGGATGTGCCAGGTCTGGCCGAGCTCGGCTTTTTCGTAGTCGATCGGGTCCTTGAAGAGCAGTGGCACGATCCCCTGCGCGATCAGGTTCCGGCGGTGGATGCGGGCAAAGCTCTTGGCGACCACCGCGCGCACGCCGAGCTGCGCAGGCGCCAGGGCGGCGTGCTCGCGGCTCGAGCCCTGGCCGTAGTTGTCGCCGGCGACGATGAAGCCTCCGCCCCACTCGTGCGCCCGCTTCGCGAATCCCGGATCACGGTGCTGGAAGGTGAACTCCGCGATCGCGGGCACGTTCGACCGGTAGGCCATCACGGTGGCGCCGTCCGGCGAGAGGTCACCGGTCGAGATGTCGTCCGGCGCGACGATCAACACCCGCCCGACGAGCGTGTCCGGGAGGGGCTTTTGCTCCGGCGGCGGGAAGATGTTGGGGCCGCGCGGGACTTCGATCGAGGCCGCCTCGTCCTCGGGCGCGGGCTCGAGAATGTGCTTCTGGACGACGTCCGGCCGCGCCGGCGGGCGCTCCTGCAGCTCCGGCGGCGAAAGCTCGCGCGGGTCGGAAATCTTGCCGGTGAGCATCGAAGCGGCGGCGACGGCGGGTGAGCAGAGAAAGACCTGGTCGTCGGCAGTCCCGCTGCGGCCCGGGAAGTTGCGGTTGAAGGTACGCAGCGAATTCGCTCCGGAGGGCGGCGCCTGGCCCATGCCGACGCAGGGGCCGCAGGCCGGCTCGAGCATCCGGACTCCCGCCATCAGCAGGTCGACGTAGGTGCCCGAGCGCGTGATCTGGTCGAGGATCTGACGCGAACCCGGTGTTGCAGTCGCGGAAACGAGCTCCTCGGAGATCTGCTGCCCACGCATGACCGCGCCGCAGAGGGCCAGGTCGTGGTACGAGGAGTTGACCGATGAGCCGATGCAGACCTGCTGGATCGGCGTGCCGACGAGCTCGTCGATGGGAACGACGTTGCCCGGGCTCGAGGGCTTCGCGACGAGCGGGACGAGCTCGGCGAGGTCAATGTGCTCCTCCTCCTCGAAGTCGCCGGTGCTGCCGGTGGGCATCTCGGTGAAGTCGTCTTCGCGATCCTGCTCGACCAGCCAATTCCGGGCCTCGTCATCGGCCGGGAAAACGGCACCGGTCGCGCCGAGCTCGGCGATCATGTTCGCGATCGTCCCGCGCTCTGTGTAGGAGAGCGTCTCGACGCCCGGCCCCGTGAACTCGAAGATGCAGCCGCGGCCGCCGCGGACGCCACGCCGCCGCAGCAGCTCGAGGATCACGTCCTTCGCCTGGATCCAGGGGCGCGCGAGCTCGTTCTCGAGGAAGACGCCGACGATCTTCGGGCAAGGAAGCTCGAACGGATGCCCGGCCATGCAAACGGCGACGTCGAGCCCGCCGGCCCCGATCGCGATCATCGCGCACGAGCCCGACTGGGTCGTGTGCGAGTCCGCGCCAATCAGCGTCTGGCCAGGCTTGGCAAAGCGCTCGCAGTGGACGTAGTGGCAGATCCCGTTGCCGGGCCGCGAGAACCAGGCGCCGTACTTTGCGGCCATCGCCTGCAGGAACCGGTGATCGTCCGGGTTCTTGAAGTCGATCTGGAGGATGTTGTGGTCGACGTAGACGACCGCGGTCTCGACCCGCACGCGCTCCTCGCCGAAGAGCTCGAACTGCATCATCGCCATCGTCCCCGTGGCGTCCTGGGCCAGCGTCTGGTCGACGCGAAGCCCGATCTCCTGTCCGGGGACGAGCTCTCCGCGCTCGAGGTGCTCTTCGAGGATCGTGCGCGCGAGGGAGGCCATCGGCCTCAAGCTTAGTCAGAAGCCAGCCGGGACCAGACCTCGAAGTCGTCGCGCCTTCCCTGCTTGAAGTGGTACGAGCGCAGGGTGCCTTCGTAGCGGTACCGCACGTTCGCCGCGACGCGTTTCGACGCTTCGTTGCCCGCGGAGATCCAAAGCTCGACCCGCACCGCATCGAGCGTGTTGAACGCCCACTCCGTCAGAAGCTCGAGCGCCTGCGTGGCGACGCCTCGGCCGCGCGCCTCCGGCGCGACGACGTAACCGAGCTCGAGCTGGCGTCCCTCGCGGTCGATGCCAAACGCCAGCGCGAGCCCGAGAAACGAACCGTCGTCGCCGTCGACGACGGCGAAGGCCTCCCGCTTACCTTCACGGCGGCCCTCCTCGTAGAACCCGAGCCACTCGCGCTCCCACCCCGGCGGCACCGGGTCGGGTACCCGCGTGTAGCGGAGGACACCCTCGTCGTCGAACAACGTCGCGACTGAAGGAAGGTGCTTCTCGGCCAGCAACTCGAGGCGGCTGCGCGCCACTAGTAGCGCAACAGGGCGCCGATGCCCTCGACGGGCTCGAGGTCCTGGTGATGCCGCAGCGCGAGCACGCTGCCACCGTTCGCGAGCGTCTGGTGGACCGCGAGGTTGAGGCCGTCGTCGCGCTTCTCCATCTGCGTGCCGTCGAGCGGGCAGGGGCCGCCCTCGGCGCTGACGCGGCCGCAGCGGGGGCACTGCCAGGCCTGCCGGTCGGCGCCGTCCTCGAACAGCAGCAGCTCGACCCGCGCGTCCGAGGCCGCCTCCAGCGTGTCCGCCCAGCCTGCCGTTGCCCGCCCGCCGCGCCCAGCTTCCTCGCGCCAGCGCTCGGCCGCCTCGCGCTCCTGCTCCGCGTGCCACTCCTCGAGGATCGGCCGAGCCGCCTCGAGTAGCTCCGCGGGCGTCGCGTGCGCCTCGGCGTTCGTCCAGCCGACGATCGCGTTGCGCACCTCGTGCGAGATGACGTCGTCGAAGTCGGCACGGTTCTCCTCGGCGGCCGCGACGACGATGCGCGCGCTCTGCAATCTGCGGACATAGCGGTCGAGCAGGTCCCCGACGTTCCGGAAATGATCCAGCGCCAGCTTCTCGATGTGCCGCTGGAAACGAGCCTGGGACCAACCCCCCTGGTCGTGCCGGCCTGGCGTCTCGTCGAGCTGGTGCGCGAGCTCCTCGAGGCGCCCTGCGCGAAGCTGGTACACGTCGCCGCGCTCGCGGCTGACGAAGGCGACGAGCGCACCGTCGCCGCGGCCAACGAGCGAAACGAGCGGGGCAAGATAGAACTCGCGCGCGACCGCGATCTTGTCCGGTACGGGATCCGCGAGCGGCAACGTCCGCCAGGCGTTGTCGAGCCCGGCGGAGAAGACCGCTACGCCATGAGAGCCCTCGCGGTCGAACTCGTTTTCGAAGAACGCCCGCAGCCGTGCCAGATCCGAACGGAGAGCCTCGCGCTGGTCATGGCTGAGCTCGCTCGCGGACTCGGCCCGCTCGTGCCCTTCGTGCAGCAGAGAGTTGATGCGCGTCGCCGCGTCGCCCGCGGTCGGCGCCTCACTCGGGTCGAGGTTGACGTAGACGCTGATCGCGCAGCCCTTCTCGGCACGAAACCGCGCGAGCTCTCGTAATCCGTCCCAGCTGACCGTTGCTGCCACCGCGTCTCCCTTGCCGGAAAGCGGCGATTCTATGCGTGGCCAGGAGGCTAGGAGCCGAGGCGCCTCAGCGTCAGCCGCCACTCGACGCGCTGGACCACCTTCGCCGATCCGTTCAGCGCCTGCGTCGTCACCTCGGAGCTGCCCTGCAGGGTCATGCCGCCGACGGCGCGCTCGAACAGGTCGGCCTCACTCAGCTTCGCGGCGGCGAGGTCGAGACCGCCCGCGATCCCGCGCACCGCCGTCGGCTCCCCGGGGCACGTGTTGAAGAACTCGCTGGGGACGAGGCCCGTGGCCGGCTTGAAGGTGACGTGGTGCGCGCGGCGGCTGACGAGCTGGAGCGCGCGATTGGACCGCGAGCGAGTCATGAGCCTGCAGACGAGCCTGTGAGGCGTGGTGTCGCAGGGGCTCTTCTCGGTCGTGGCCTTCGTCGTCTTGGTGCCAGACTGCTGGATCGTCTCGCGGAGCGCGCGAACGTAGCCGGAGAACCTGACCAGGCTTTTACCGTTACGGCTCGTCCTCACGACCGAGTTGTCCGAGCTGCGGAATGTGATCTTGCGGGTGCCGGCTCCGCTGGTCCTCACCGTGCAGCCCTCTGGCGTCTGCGCGGTCGCCGTGTACGTCCATTGCTTGGTGACCGTGCCGCTCAGCGAAACGAGAAAGCTGGCGCGGCTCGTCTGCGACGCGGCTGCTGCCTGTAACGCCAGGAGCGCTGCAATGACTACAAATAGGAGGACTTTTCCCCGCCGCATGGGCCGCATTCTGCCCGTTTGCGCGGGAACTTAAAGGGAGTCCGATCCGTTGAATACTGTGAGGGCCGCATCGGCCCGAGCGATTTGGAGGAAATGTGAACGACAACCGAGTTCGCGAGCTGATCATCGTCGGCGGTGGTCCCGCCGGCTACACAGCTGCGCTCTACAGCGCCCGTGCGAACCTGGAGCCACTCGTGATCGAGGGCTTCCAGTGGGGCGGCCAGCTCATGATCACGAGCGACGTCGAAAACTACCCCGGCTTTGCCGAGGGCATCATGGGCCCGCAGTTGATGGCGGACTTCCGGCGCCAGGCCGAACGGTTCGGCGCCGAGTTCATCGCCGACGACGTGACGCGGGTGGATTTTTCTGAGCAACCGTTTCGCGTCTGGGTCGGCGACGACGAGTACCGGGCGCAGAGCGTGATCGTGGCCACCGGCGCCACAGCGCGCCAGTTGGGCCTCGAGTCGGAGCGCGCGCTGCACGGACGCGGAGTCACCTACTGCGCGGTCTGTGACGCTGCCTTCTACCGTGACAAGGAGGTCGTCGTCGTCGGCGGCGGCGACTCCGCGATGGAGGAGGCGATCTTCCTGACGAAGTTCGCCTCGAAGGTGACGGTGCTTCACCGGCGCAGCGAGTTCCGCGCCTCGCCGATCATGTTCGACCGCGCCCGCGCGAACGAGAAGATCGAGTTCCTCACTCCGGTCGTGGTCGAAGAGGCCCTCGGAGCCGAGGAGGGCAAGCTGACTGGCGTCCAGGTTCGTAACGTCGAGACGGACGAGGTCAGCGTTGTTCCGGCGGAAGGGCTCTTTGTGGCGATCGGGCACGACCCGAGCACGAAGCTTTTCGTCGACCACCTCGACCATGACGACGAGGGCTACCTCATCAATCAGCCGGGCTCGACCGCGACGAACATCGAAGGTGTCTTCGCCGCCGGCGACGTCGTCGACCACGTGTATCGCCAGGCCGTGACCGCGGCAGGGATGGGCTGTATGGCGGCGCTCGACGCCGAGCGCTGGCTCGCCGCACGCGAGGGCCATCCCGAGTCGGCTCTCAGCGCCCCGCGGGCCTAGACGGGTCGAGCATGGCCGAGTGGATCGACCTGCTCGACCCGGATGAGGCCGAGCTTCGGAAGGCCACGCCACCGCAGATTCACGCGCGAGCGCTAGAGCAGCTCCTGCGCCCCGCACGCCATGACGACGAGCCTCGCCCCCGGCTCGAGGGCCACGACCACTACATCTTCGGGGTCTTCCTCGTCCCGGTCTGCATCCGCGAAGACGATCGCGTCTTCTACCAGGAGGTCGACGTCGTGGCGACGCGCGAGCGGGTTATGACGGTGCGGAAGACTCCCGACCAGGGGCACCCCTTCGACACGAAGCCCGCCCGCGATTCTCTCGAGGCCGCGGGAGAGTCACGCGCAGGCGTGATTCTCTACCGGCTCGTCGACCTGATCGCCGAGGACTTCCTCGATCTCGTCGACGCGATCAACGAGGAGATCGACGAGCTC
>Ga0307316_10000646_pt1 | contig 10573 bp, 10 predicted proteins | sample ER_DNA_356_FD_194504 | JGI IMG/M metagenome (GOLD analysis project Ga0307316, IMG submission 194504) | Bulk soil microbial communities from the East River watershed near Crested Butte, Colorado, United States - ER_DNA_356 | ecosystem: Environmental > Terrestrial > Soil > Floodplain | place... | reverse complement strand
GTGGATGTCCAACGGTTGTACACCCAGCCGTGGACCCGGGGGCCCCAGAGGTACGCCTGGTTCATCCAGATCAGCGGGACCAGGGGGGCGTCGCGCATGATCCGCTGGTCGATCTCGCTCCACAGGGCCGCCCGGCGGGCCCGGTCGCCCTCGGCCAGCGCCCGGTCGATCAGCCGGTTCACGGCCGGGTTGTCGTACTCGCTGGTGTTGGCGCCGACGTTGGGGTTGAGGAGGCGGCCGTCGTACTGCGGCACGATTGTTCCCCGGCCGTTGTCCCCAAGGTAGTCCGGGCACCAGGCGTTGTACCCGAGCTGGTGCTCCAGGCGCTTGGCCGGGACGGCCAGCGACTTGAACCAGACGTCATTCCCCTCGTACCTCTTGACCTTCAGGTCGATCCCGGCCCGGGCCAACGACTCCTGGATCGGCTTCGTGGCGGCCGCGTGGTTGCCGCTGCCGAAGGTCGTGAACCCCAGGGTCAGGCCGTTGGGGTAGCCGGCCTCGGCCAGCAGGGCCTTGGCCTTGGCCGGGTCGCCCCGGCTGCCCGGGGTGGGGTAGAGGTCGTAGGGGCGGTAGCCGAGCGAACCCGGGGCCAGGATGGTGGAGGCCAGCTCGCCGTTTGGGGTGTAGCGTCCGGCGACAGCGTCGCGGTAGGCGACCTTGTCGATGGCGTAGTTGACCGCCTGGCGGACCCGGACATCGGCGATCGCGCCGGCCGCCCGATGGGTCCCGAGGGTGAGGAACCACAGACAGGCCGTTGGGTTGACCGACAGTCGCCTGGCCAGCTCCGGGTCGGCCCGGAGCGCGGCCAACCGCGCCTGGGGCACGTGGCTGTCCAGCGACAGGTCGGCCTGCTGATGGTCGATCGCCTGCTGGATCGAACGGCTGCTGACGCCGAGCCTGACCTGGATGCGGTCGACCCAGGCCCGACGGCGCAGCGGGTCGGTGGCGGCATCCCAGTTGAGGTTACGGTCCAGCACGATCAACCGTCCCGGGATGTAGCTGTTCACGGTGTAGGGGCCGGAGCCGACCACATGGCCGTCGTAGTTGGGCCCCACCGCATAGTGGGCTGCGTACTCCCTTGGCACGGGGGCGAACAGCGCCAGGGTGAGGATCGACAGGAGGTCGCCGGCCGGCTGGACCAGGGTGATCTTGAGGGTGCGGGCGTCGGGGGCGGCCAGACCCGAGATCCGCTCGGCCTTGCCGGCGGCGAACGCCTCGGCGCCGACGATCAGGTTCGCGTACTGCTGCCCGGCCGACGGAGCGAGACGCCGCGGCATTGAGTCATCGGAAAACCGCTCGATGGCGGTGATGAAGTCGGTGGCGGTGACCTCACGGTTGACCGGGGGGGCGTAGCGGACCCCGGGGCGCAGGGTGAAGGTGTAGCTGCGCTGGTCGGCCGAGACCTGCGGCAGGCCGGCGGCGATGTCGGCGACCGGGGTGGTCACCTGGTCGGGCGGCGCCGAGAGGTCGTAGCCGTACAGGGTCCGGGCGTAGGTGCGCGCGATCGCCAATTCGAATGGGGTGTAGGTGATGGCCGTGTCCAGCCCCTCGATGACGTCGGTGGTCACCACCCGCAGGGTCCCGCCGCGAACGCCGTCCTGGCCGGCGTCCTGCCGCGGCCAGGAGCAGGCCGACCCGAGGAGCGCGAGCCCGAGCGCGAGACAGGCCAGCCGGGAGCCTCTGGCGCTTCGCATCGGATTGTTCACCCCCCTGGACGTCCAGGTCGTAGCATGCGCCGGGCTGGCCCGGGTTGCCAGCGTGCGGCATGGAGCGGGCACGGCACGATCCCCGCGGCGGGCAGGGTCGACCCTTGCTCCGGTGAGGCTTTGCTTCCCGTTCGGCAAGGGCCGCCGTGCTGTCCGGCTGAGCCTGTCGCAGACTTCCCGCTAGATGGTGAGCGGCCCCGGGCGGGGGGGCCTGACCCAGAGCCGCTCACGCCTGTCGAGCACTTGGTCAGCGGTGGTCGCTGGCGTTGATGGCGAGCTTCTGCAACTTCTCGGCGGTATCGGTCTCGGGAGCGGGCGTATAGAGGATCAGGTACAGCCCGGGGCTGTCGCTGACGACCTGGAGCACCGTCTGCCGAAGCGCAAGTCGGCCCACCGCCGGGTGATCGACCACCTTCTCGGTCTCCTGGGCCCGCTCGACATCGTACTGGGACCACCATCGAGCGAACTCGGGACTGCCCCGTTGGAGACGCTCGACGAACCGGCCAAACGAGGGATCGTTGACCAGATGACGCGAGGCATCCCGGAACTGCGCGAGCAGGAGCTTGGCATGCCGCTCCCGGTCCACCAGCCAGGTGCGGGCGTCATCCATGAAGATGAGCCAGAGCAGGTTGCGCTCCTCCTCCGGTGCCGCAGCAAGGTCCTCGGCAAAGCCGAAGACGCTCATGGCCGCCCGGTTCCACTCCAACAGGTTGAGGCGGGCGTCGATCAGGTAGGCAGGATTGTCGCCTTGGGCGTCCAGGACGTCCCGCAAGGTCACGCTGACCGTCTCGGGAGGAGCGGGCTGGACCCCCGACAGGTCCCCGCGGGCCAGGGCGAGGAGGTACTCGCGTTGCGCGGCCGTCAGCCTGAGTGCCTCGGCGAGCCGGGCCACTGCCTTGGCCGAGAGCTGCACGTCCTTGCCCTGTTCGAGGCGCGTGTACCAGCTCACGCTGATGCCGGCCAGCTGTGCCAGCTCCTCACGCCGCAGCCCAGGGGTTCGGCGGTGGTTGACCCCTTGGGGGAGTCCGACGTCTTCGGGCCGTAGCGCCGCCCGTCTGACGCGGAGGAACGCGCCCAGCTCCTGGCGCTGCTCCTCGGGAGGCATGGCACACTCCTAGGCCGCGGAGGGGACTTGAGCCTAGCAGGTTTTGTCCTAGGCGAACGAGGCCCTCGTACGCAATATGCTCGTGCGCTAACCTCGTGGCTGGCCTGGGGGGGCCGCTGTACGAGGTCGTCCAGGAGGAGACGGCTCCAGCTGGAGCCGTCTCCTCCTCGTGTATAGCTGAGCCGAGCCATCGCTGCTGCAGCCTCCCCTCCTAGAGCCCGGCGAGCCTTCGGAGGGTGTTGACGTCACGCAGAACGAGCCGCCGCTGAACAGCGGTAGCGCCGCGAAGGCGGCCTCCGGCGAAGGTGATGCTGCAAGCTCCGACAACCTCGGCCCCAGAGGATGCGTTCTGGCTTGCTAGCCTGACAGATCCACCCAGGCCTGCCAACAGTCCGAAATGGGCTTTACGATCTGGCTCGTTCTAGGCTCCGGTCGTCGATCGGGCGAGGGAGGACAGCATGGGCTTTGAGGAGGCGATGGACGCCATCGCGCAAGGCGTCGAGATCGTTGGGATCCTGGTCCTGGTCCTGGGCCTGGCGGTAGCCCTCGTCCGTGCCGGCCTCGCCCTGGTCGGGGGCCAGGGTGGCGAGGCGGGCTACCGGATCGTCCGAACCGTCTTCGGGCGGAGCATCCTCCTGGGACTGGAGTTCCTGGTCGCCGCCGACATCATCAGGACCGTCGCCGTCCAGCCGTCGCTCGAGAACGTCGCGGTCCTCGGGCTGATCGTGCTCATCAGGACATTCCTGAGCTTCTCGCTGGAGGTGGAGATCGACGGCCGCTGGCCATGGCGACGGGCCCTGCTCGAACGGGCAGCGTCGTCGCCCGACTCCCGCGAGCCCGGAGCCCCTTAGCCGCCCGAGCCGTCGTGCTCGTCCTCGAAGGCGTAGCGGATGTCGAACGGCTTGTTGGTGATGAACAGGGCGACCATGTCGCCGTCGTCGGTGGCGCCGTGCTCCATGAGCATGCCCTCGGGGAACCAGACGAAGCTGCCCGGGCCGAACGTCCCCGCGTGGGTCCGCAGGGTCCCTTCGAGCACATAGATGCCGTGGGCGCAGTTGTGGCGGTGCCATGGGTTGGTGAACCCGGCGGCGTACCTGATCATCTGGACCGACATGCCGGTGTCGGGGTCGGAGACGAACGCCTTCAGCGGCACGCCGAGCTTGAGCTGCTCGATGTACAGCTCACCCCAGGGCATGGCGTTGGAGTCGAAGCTCTGGAGCTGGTCGTTGGCGGCTTCGTCGGCCATGTGACCTCCTTCTCGCGGCAGTGGCGCCTGGTCCATGACTATGGACCTCAGCCGGCTCGGCGTCCCAGCTTTCCCTCGGCGACGAGCACGGCCAGCACGTCCAGGATCGCCCGCCGTCAGCGAGCCGAGCCTATCGGGTGTCCGAGGCCGATTGCGGTCCAGCGCGGCCCCTACGGCGGCGGTGGTGCCGCGAACGACCAGGCGGGGTGGGATGACCAGCTCCCGGTGGGCCACGGCCGTCCCGTTGGGGTGGTCGATCGGGTCGGCCGCCTGAAAGAGGCCGCCGACGAGGTCGCCGTGGAAGAGTTGCTGCACGCCGAAGACCACGCCGAGCAGGCGACTGCGGCTGCTGCGCAGCAGGCGGGCACGGGTGTCGGGGCGGTAGCCCAGCTCGTCCGCGGCCTCCAGGTTCCGCTGCCGCGACTCGGCGCTGGCCCCTGGGACGCCGCGGATGACGATCGACACCAGCGCCGTGGACACGCCGGGGAAATGTCCTTCAGTCTGCTTGACACCAAGAACGTTCTAGGTCTGGAGGAGCAGCGCATGAGCGCCGTCAAGGGCGGTGAGCCGGTCGGGGTGGCCCTGGTCGGGTCGGGGCGGATGGGGGCGTTCCATGGGGAGACGCTGGCGCGGCGGGTCCCGGGGGCGCGGCTGGTGGCGGTGGCCGACCCCGCGCCGGCCGCCGCGGAGCGGCTGGCCGCCGCCCTGGGTGCGGACCGCGCGTCCACCGATCCGGCGGAGGTGCTCGCCGACCCCGCGGTCGACGCGGTGGTGATCGCCGCGCCGGCCCGCTTCCACGCCGACCTGGTCGTCGCCGCGGCGGGCGCCGGCAAGGGGGTGTTCTGCGAGAAGCCGATGGCCCTGACCCTCGCGGACGCCGACCGGGCGATCGGTGCCGCGCGCGCCGCCGGTGTCGCCCTGCAGGTCGGGTTCAACCGGCGGTTCGCCGCCGACTGGGCCGCCGCCCGCGCGCTGCTCGAGGACGGCAGGCTGGGCACGCCGCGGCTGCTGCGCTCGGTGACCCGGGACCCCGGCGGCTTCGACCCGTCCCGGGTGCCGCCGAACACCATCTTCAACGAGACCCTGATCCATGACTTCGACGCGCTCCGGTTCCTCAACCCGGGCGCCGAGGCGGTGCAGGTGTACGCCACCGCGGACGCACTGGTCGAGCCCGAGTGGGGCGACCGCGGGCTGCTCGACACCGCCGTGGTGGTGGTGCGCTTCGACAACGGGGCCGTGGGGGTCGCGGAGGCCTGCTTCGAGGCCGCCTACGGCTACGACGTGCGCGGTGAGGTCCTCGGCTCCGGTGGGATGGCCGAGATGGGCGACGGCCGCCGCACCGGCATGGTCTTCTCGGGCGCGGCCGGCCGGTCCGTCGAGACCGTCCGCAGCGACCAGGAGCTCCTGGCCGACGCGTACGTGGCCGAGCTGGCCGCGTTCGTGGACGCCGTCCGCGCCGGGTCGCCGGTGCCGGTCGGCGGGGAGGACGCCCGCGCCGCGCTGGCGATCGCGCTGGCCGCCGCCGAGTCGGTGCAGACCGGCCGCCCGGTCTCGATCCACGAGGTCGCAAAGTGAGCGCGTTCCGGCTGGCAGTGTCCGCGGAGATGGTGTTCCTCGACCTGCCGTTCGAGGAGCGGGTCCGGCGGATCGCCGACCTCGGGTTCGAGGTCGAGATCTGGGACTGGACCACCAAGGACATCGACGCCCTCACCAGGACCGGCGCGACGTTCTCCTCGATGACCGGCTACGTCCGCGGCACCCTGGCCGACCCCGGCGGCGCCGAGGAGCTGCTGCGCACCGCCGAGCAGTCACTGCGGGTCGCCGAGCGGCTCGACTGCCCCCGCCTCAACGTCCACGGCACCGGGCTCGACGACCAGGGCCTGCCCGTCGTGGCCTCGGACGTGGTCACCCCGGCGATGTGGCTCGGTGCCGCCCGGACCCTGACCCGGCTCGCCGAGCTGGGCGAGCGCGCCGGGCGGGTCTTCACCCTGGAGAACCTCAACACCGCCGTCGACCACCCCGGCACCCCGTTCGCGAAGGCCGCCGACACCCTCGCCCTGGTCGAGGCCGTCGGCAGCCCCCATCTACGATTGAACCTCGACCTCTATCACGCCCAGATCGGCGAGGGGAACCTGATCCAGCTCGTGGAGCGCGCGTTGCCGCTGGTCGGCGAGATCCAGGTCGCCGACGTCCCCGGCCGCCGCGAGCCGGGAACCGGTGAGATCAACTACCCCGCGGTCGCGGCCGCCCTCGACCGGCTCGGCTACACCGGCGTCGTCGGCCTCGAGGCCTGGGCCTCCGGTGATCCGGTCCAGGCCCTCGAGCGGTTCCGCGCCGCCTTCACCCTCGTTCAGGGGCGCCCGGGGTCCAGCCAGACGGCGGTGAGGTCGGGCCCGGCCGCGCGCGGGCGTTGGCCCCCGGCATGACTTGGGGCCAGCCGGTATGCCCGGGCGGGGTCGCCGGGTGGGACGGCGACCCCGCCAGGCTGCGCGGGCCGGTGGGCATGCCAGCCCGTTCAGGTGGTCGGCTCGGGTCGGGGATGGCGGCGGCGGATCCGCCAGGTGGTGGCGGCACCGAGGGCCAGGAGCAGACCAGCGACCGCCAGGGCGACGGCCAGACCGTCGCGGTCGGGCGGTGGGTTCGGCGTCGGGTCGGGGCCGAGCGGCTGGTCGCCGTCGAGCCAGCTGTCCGAGCTCATGGGCGGCTCGGGCTGGAAGAACCGCCGCGGGAACCGGGTCGACGGGGCCTGGGAGGCCTTGTCCGCCTTAGCCTGTTCGTCGGCCTGGCGGGCGATCCTGCCCTGGCGCTCCAGGACCCGCTCGTCCGGCCCGGCCAGGGCGTGGCCGGCGCCGAGGGTCGCGACCAGCGCGGCCATGGCGGTCGCCATGGCCAGTGTCCGGGCCACGGTCCGGCACGCCGTCCGCCGGCGCCGGTTGGACTTGTTCATGCTCTACCTCCTGTGCTGTGCTGTGCCTACGGCCCCAGCGTGCGGGGTGGAGCGGGCACGGCACGATCCCCGCGGCGGGCAGGGTTGCCCCTCGCCCGGGTGAGGTTTTGCTAGCCGTTCGGGAAGGGCCAGGACCCCGTCGAGCCAGTCGTGGACGATCTGGCATCAGCGGCTTGACCTGCTTGACCAGCTTGCTCTGCTGGAGATTCAATACCCGCTGAGGAGGGCGTGATGACGGTGCAACCCGGTGGACCCCAGCCGGACGGGCGCAGGCTGAGCGGCGGGGTGATCGCCTCGCTCGGCGGCGTCGCCGTCCTCCTGATCTTCATCATCCAGAACAGGGAGAAGATCAGGTTCCACTTCCTGGTCTGGAGCTTCGCCTGGCCGCTGTGGTGGTACACGATCCTGACGGCGGTGTTCGGGGCGTTGGTGTGGTTCGGGTTGGGCGTGATGCGTCGTCACCGGCGCCGTGTGGAACGCCGCGCGGCCCGTCGCGATTGACGCCACAACGGCGGGAGGCCGCGGGGACCCGCCGTCCGTAACGTTGCCGGGACGCAGGCGGGCCACACTGGCGGCGATCCGTGACGCTGGAGGGTGGCGAGCCGTGCAGCCAGGACCATGGCGCTGACCCCTGCCGACCCGGGGGCCGGGGCGGCGGTCGGGGCGCGCCTGGCCGGCCGCCGCTCCGGCCGTCTGGTCGGCTGGCTGGTGGCCTTCATCCTGGCCGCCGGGGCCACCTTCGTCGTGCTATGGCTGGTGACCCCCGGCGACGGCACCCAGGTGCCGCCGCGGACCCGGGCCTGGACCGGCGACGGCGTGCTGGTCCAGGCGGCCCCGGACAGCCCGCTCGGTGACGGCGACCTGGTCACGGCCATCGACGGCGTGCCGCTCGGCGGCGCCGATGGCGGCTGGTGGTCGCCGGCCCGGCGGCCCGGTGACCGGCTGGACTACCAGGTGGTCCGCGACGGCCAGACCCGAGCGGTGCCCGTCACCCTGCGGCGGACCCAGGTGGCCGATCGGCTGGTGCAGGCGTGGGGGACGATCCTGTTCGTGGTCCTGCTCTTCGGCGTGGTGGCGTACCTGTACGCGCGGCGGCCGGGCCCGGCCACCGGGGGGCTGCTGGTGCTCGGGAGCGGGCTGCTGAGCAGCGACCTGGCGATCGAGCTGGGCGTGTCCGCCATGGACGCCCGCGGCGATTCGGTCCTGTGGCTGTACGTGTTCCTCACCCAGGTCGTGTACGTCATGGGCTGGGCGGGCCTGGCGGCGTTCGTGGTGCTGTTCCCGCGCCCGTGGTCGCTGCTGGCCCGGCACCGCTGGCTGCTGTGGGCGGTGTGCGCCGCCCCGGTGGGGATGGTGGTCGTGTGGGCGCTGGCCGCGCTGCCCGGCGTCGGCCTGACCCAATGGGTCGGTCGGGTCATCGCCGGCGAGACGTTCATCTCCATTGCGGTGCTGGGACTGGGGATCGTGCTGGCGATGGTCCGCTACCTGACCGCCACCGACCCGATCGGCCGCCAGCAGCTCAAGTGGCTGGCCGGCGGGGCCTTCGTCTCGGGCACCCTGGCGCTGGTGGTGTGGTTCCTGCCCGAGCTGGTGTTCGGCGAGAGCCTGCTCCCGGCCGCGTGGCTGGGCTTCTCCGGCCTGCCGCTGCTGGCCGGCCTGACCGTGGCGGTCCTGCGCTACCGGCTGTTCGACGTGGACCGGATCATCAGCCGCACCCTGGCCTACGGGCTCCTGACGCTGCTGCTGGGCGGCGGCTACGCCGCGGTGGTCCTGGGCTTCGGCCAGCTCTTCGACCACGACTCCAGCCTCGTCGTGGCCGCCGCCACCCTCGCCATGGCCGCCCTGTTTCAGCCGGCCCGGCGCCGCGTCCAGGCCGCCGTCGACCGGCGCTTCAACCGCCACCATTACGACACCACCCAGACGGTCGCGGCGTTCAGCGCCCGCCTGCGCGAGCAGGTCGACCTGGACACGCTCTCGGCCGAGCTGCTGACGGTGGCCGAGCAGACGATGCAGCCGACCCAGATGTCGCTGTGGCTGCGACCACAGCCCGGCCGCCTTGCAGTTCCGCTTGATCGGACCAGCGGCGGCTAGATCCGGCGGGTCCGCGCCAAGCTCACACATCGATCCCACTCTAATCTGGGGCGTCCGGAACTCGTCGCGGAGATGGGGAGCCAGCCATGGCTGAGGTGGGTCGGGTCCTGATCGTGGGGGGCGGCATCGGCGGGCTCTCCCTGGCGACCGCCCTGCAGCGCCGGGGCTGCGCGGCGGAGCTGGTGGAGCGGAGCCCGGCCTGGCCGGCGCTGGGGGCGGGGATCGCGCTGCACGCCAACGGCGTGCGGATGCTGCGGGGGCTCGGGCTGGGGGAGGCGATCGACCAGGCGTCGGCGGTCCTGCGCCGCTGGAGCTTCCACGACGAGCACGGAGCCACGCTGTGCGAGACCGACCTGGAGGCGCTCTGGGGGGAGGTGGGCCCCTGTCTGGGCATCACGCGGATCCGGCTGCAGGAGATCCTGCTCGCCGGCGCCGCCCCGGTGCCGCACCGCCTGGGTGTTGCCGTCACGGCGGTGGCCGCCGACACCGACCGTGTCTCGGTGGGCTTCAGCGACGGCACCTCGGGTGACTACGACCTGGTGGTGGGGGCGGACGGCATCCGCTCGACCGTGCGCCGGCTCGCGGTCGGCCCGGTCGAGCCCGCCTATGCCGGCACCATGGGCTGGCGCAGCGTCATCCCGGCCCGCCCGGTGTGACCCAGCTCATGGTGCTCATGGGGGAGGGATGCTTCTTCGGGCTGGTCCCGGTCGGCGGCGGGACGTACGGCTTCGCCGGCGTCGACGCCGAGCGCTTCAACGACCCCTGCCGGGACGGCTGGAACGGTTCCGGCGCCGCTTCGCCGGCTTCGGCGGGCCGGTCCCGGCGTACCTCGCCGCCCTGCAAGGTGATGAGCAGCTCCACGTCGGCCCGGTCGAATGGGTCGAACTCGACCCCTGGCACGCCGGCCGGGTGGTCCTCATCGGCGACGCCGCCCACGCCACCCCACCCCACATGGGGGAGGGAGGCGCCATGGCCCTGGAGGACGCGGTCGTGCTCTTCGAGGTCCTCCAGTCAACCGAGACCGTCGAGGTCGCGCTCGACCGGTATGCCGCCAGGCGACGGCCTCGCGCCAGCTGGGTCCAGGAGCAGAGCCGCATCGCGGCCAAGGCGTGGGTCCTACCGCCCGCGGTCCGCAACGCCGCGCTGCGCGAACGCGGGGACCAGCTGCTCCGCGACCGCTACCACCCGCTCATCCCCATGCCCTAGCCGCGTCGCGGCGCCGGCGGAGCACCCTCGGTGCGGTGGGCCGTCGCAAGCCGGGGTGGCCGGAGCCACAGCGACGCTTGGGTCGGAGGGCGACCACGGCCACCACCCCCGGCAAGGCGGCCGCCAGGGCCACCCACCGGCTTCCGTCCCGGGACCGTTGCGGACGGTGGACCGGCGGCCCGGGCACGGGCCGATGCGATGGAGGCGAGGAATCACCCCGTCTGGGCGATGCCGCCGGCCGCCTGCCCGATGTCCCATGGGGCCATGAGCGA
>Ga0307316_10000645_pt1 | contig 10576 bp, 9 predicted proteins | sample ER_DNA_356_FD_194504 | JGI IMG/M metagenome (GOLD analysis project Ga0307316, IMG submission 194504) | Bulk soil microbial communities from the East River watershed near Crested Butte, Colorado, United States - ER_DNA_356 | ecosystem: Environmental > Terrestrial > Soil > Floodplain | place: USA... | reverse complement strand
CGGAGGGTGACCGGACCCCACTCCACACGCACCATCAGACGGCCGAGGGTCCGGCAGCTACGCCTTCTCAGAGCTTCCGTTCTTTGAGCCCTTGCTTGCGCTTTCACGACCGAAGGGAGGGGAGGTCAATTCCGGAAGAGAGGTATGGGCACCCCCGACCGCAACGGCCGGGAGTGCCCGAGGAACTTGAAGCCGCCTAGGCGACCTCGCGCAGTTTCTGCGCCTCGCCGAGCGACTGGAGCTTTTTCAGGCTCTGGTTCTCGATCTGGCGGATCCGCTCGCGGGTGACGTTGAAGGTGCGGCCGACCTCGTCCAGGGTCCGCGGGTGCTCGCCCCCGAGCCCGTAGCGGAGCTCGAGCACGCGGCGCTCGCGGTAGGAGAGGTTCTCGAGGGCCTCTTTCAGCGCCTCTTTGGTCAGCAGGTCCGCCGCGCGGTCGAACGGCGACTCGGCCTTCTCGTCGGCGATGAACTGGCCGAACTCCGACTCCTCCTCGTCGCCGACCGGCTTCTCGAGCGAGACCGGGGCCTGGGCGGAGCGCTTGATCGAGTCGACCTCCTCGGGATCGATCCCCGTCACCTCGGCGATCTCCTCCGGGGTGGGCTCGCGGCCCAGCTCGGTGACCAGCTTGCGCTCGGCGCGGCCGATCTTATTCAGCTTCTCGACGACGTGGACCGGGATCCGGATCGTCCGCGCCTTGTCAGCGAGCGCGCGGGCGATCGCCTGGCGGATCCACCAGGTCGCGTAGGTGGAGAACTTGAACCCCTTGCGGTAGTCGAACTTCTCCGCCGCGCGCACCAGGCCCAGCGTTCCCTCCTGGATCAGGTCGAGGAAGGGCAGGCCCTGGTTCCGATAATTTTTCGCGATCGAGACGACCAGTCGCAGGTTCGACTCGACCATTTTCTGCTTCGCGTCGAGGTCGCCGCGCTCGATCCGTTTCGCGAGTTCGACCTCCTCCGCCGCGGTCAGGAGGCGAACTTTGCCGATGTCCTTGAGGAACAGCTGCAAGGAATCGGTCGTCATATCCGGTTTCAGGTCGAGCGCCTGTTTCTGGCGCCGGCGGCCTTTTTTGCCGGTGTCGGCGGGGAGCGCTTCGGCGGCGGCTTTCTGCGCCGGGTCCATGTCCTCGACGAGCTCGATTCCCGACTTCTCGAGGTGGCCGTAGAGGTCCTCGACGTCAGACTCATCGAGGTCGACCTCCGAGACGGCGGAGGCGATGTCGCCGAAGGTCAGCACGCCAAGCTGCTGCCCGCGATTAATGAGGTTCTTGACCTCGTCCAGTTCCTGAAGCTCTGCTACCAGCATCCGTTCTTACTCGTTTCCCTTGCGCTTGATGTTTAGTCCTGACGATGAAATGCCGGCGCGAGCGGAAAGTCGCGTCGGGCGCCAAAAAAGCGGACCCGTGGCCTGGTCCGCGAAGTAGCGTCTACATCGTCATTGTGCCCTACGGGCGAGCGTCCGAAACCGTTCAAACGCCTGTTCGCATGGTAGTCGCTTCAGTTTGTGAAGTCAAGCCAAATGCCCCGCAATTTGCGCCATCCGAAAGACTGGCTCCACGCCTTCTGGCAGCGTGCCTACCGCGAGAACGTCACCGGGCTCTCGGCGATGGTCGCCTACAACCTGATGCTGGCGGTGTTCCCGTTCGCCCTTCTCGTCCTCTTCGTCTTCGGGCAGGTTCTCAAGATCGGGGGCGTGGAGAGCAGCGTCCTCGCTGACCTGCAGCGCCTCTTCCCCGACGTCGAGCAGCAAACGCTCACCGACGTGCTGACGCGGATCGAGGACAATTCGACGACGATCGGGATCGCCGCTTTTGCGGGATCTTTGTGGATCGGGGCGTCCTTCTGGGGGGCGATGGACACGGCTTTTTGCCGCATCTACCACGTCGAATGCCGCAGCTGGGTCGAGCAGAAGCGGTTCTCCTTCGCGATGCTCGGCGTGGTCGTCCTCTTCATCGCCGCCAGCATTTTCGTCCCCGCGATCGAGAGCGCCGTCCTCTCCAGCACCGACCGGCTTCCATTCGGCCTCTCCGACATCAAGGCCATAGACACGCTGCTGATCCTCACCGCGGCGCTGCTGATCACCTTCGGCATCTGCAGCGTGATCTTCTGGGCGGTCCCCAAAGGCCACATGCCGTGGCGCGCCGTCTGGCCCGGCGCGCTCTTCGTCACCGTCGGCGCCGGGCTCGCAAACTGGCTTTTCCCTGTCTACCTCTCCAACGTCTCGAGCCTCTCGCGATTCGGCTCGACCCTGGGCTTCATCCTCATCGCGCTGCTCTGGTTCTACGTCCTCAGCCTGGCGCTGATGGTGGGGGCCGTGATCAACTCGCTGCGCTTCGAGCTGCACGACACCGGCGAGCTGCCATACCGCCCCAAGGGGCCGTGCGAGGGGTGCGGGAACGAGGAGAAGACGGCTGTCAGCCGCACCTCTTCAACCGGTTAATAAAAACTTCCATATATTTTTGTGCGGGATAGCACGAACCGCTCAGCCCATCCCTCGCGGGCAGGATGGAAGAATCCGCATTGATGCAAAAACATCGGAGTTCTGAAATGGCGGGCAGTGCTTCGCATCCCACCACCCCGACCGACATCGGGGAGCTGAGCCAGCGGCAGCGCATCATCGACGCGATGATCGAGAGCTGCGCCGAGAAGACCTACGCCGCTACGACGATCACCGACATCGTCGCCGGGGCGCGGATCTCGCGCACGACCTTCTACAAGCGGTTCGATGGCAAGAGGGAGTGCTTCGAGGCCGCCGTCGCCCACTGCATCGAGCAGCTGCGGGATCTGGCCGCCAGCGCCCATAGCCCCAGCGACCCGCCGGCCGATGCCGCCCGCAAGGCCGCGACGGCGGTGCTGGAAGCGATGGCGGCACGCCCCGGCCTGGCGCAGTTGCTGACCGGGGACGCCATCGCGGTCGACCCGATGGCGATCGAGCGCTACCGCGCGGTGACGATTCCGGCCCTGGAAGCACTCTGGTCGGAGCGGGGCGCGATCCCCGAGCCGCGCCTCGATCCCCGCCTCGCCTTCGGGCAGGTCCAGGTCCTGATCCTCAACCAGATCGCGATCGGGCGAGCAGACGGACTGCCCGATCTACTGCCCGAGATCGTCTACCTGGCGGTGGGAACGTTCGGCGGCCACGAGGAGGCGGTGAGACAAGCGCGCCTCGCCCGGGAGCAGGCGCCGACCGCGCGCCAGGACGATGTCGGATAGCGCCGGAGACATCCGTCGCTGGCGGCTCCCGCGTGGCCGGCACGGCCTACCGCGAGAGCTGGTGACCCGTTCCCAGCGGGAGCGGCTGTTGGCGGCGGTCGTCCGGGTCACCACCGCCCAAGGCTACGAGTCGACGACCGTGGGGGACATCCTCGGCGAGGCCGGCGTCGGGCGCGAGAGCTTCTACGAACTGTTCGAAGACAAGCTCGACTGCATGCTCGCGGCCCACAAGATCCTCGTCGACAACCTCGAGGAACAGGTCCGCCAGGCTTACGGGCAGCCGGGCCCCTGGCCGGGGCGGGTAAGGGGTGCGCTCTCGGTCACCCTCGACTGGTTTGCCGCCGATCCCGAGGCCGCGCGTTTCACCCTGATCGAGCTCAGTACCGTCGGACCCGCCTTCAGGGCGATCTTCCGAGCCGAGTACTCCCGCTTCATCGAGCTCCTCGACGAGGGTCTGGAGAACGAAGGCCCCGATCCGGAGCTGGCTCGCGCGACGGACCTCGCCCTCGGGGCGATCCTGGCGCGGATCTACGAGGAGGTCGTGCTGGGACGCGCCGAGGAGCTGCCGCGCCTGCTCCCCGACCTGACCTACGTGCTTCTCGTCCCCTTCGTCGGCGAAGCGGCGGCGCGCACCGAGCAGAAACGGGCGGCCGGCCCTTCCTGACCCGGCGCCCTCAGCCCGCCCCCGCCTGTCGGACCGCTTCCCTCAGGGCCTGCGCCAGCGGCGTCCTGGTGACGGTGCCGAAGATCTCCATGCCGGAGTCGTCGCGCACGACGGTTTCCGCCGCCAGGCCCTCGATCAGCGGCTTGGCGACGCCGGCATCGACCGGGGTCACGAGCCCGATCCACAGCGAGGAGAGGGCCGGCGTCAGGACCGGCACCCCTATCCGCAGCGGCGGGCGGCGGTCGAGGGCGCGCGCGAGTTCGTCGATCATGCCGCCGTAGGTGGTCACATCGGGACCGCCGAGCTGGATTTCCCGGTCGGTCGGCAGGTCGAGGTCGGCCGCGGCAGCGAGATATGCCACCGCGTCTGAGATCGCGATCGGCTGGGTCCGCGTGGTGACCCAGCGCGGCGTGACCATCACCGGCAGCCTCCGCACCAGGTGGAAGACGGTGCGAAAGGACTCGCTACCGGCCCCGATCACCGCCGCGGCGCGGAAATAGGCGACCGGAACCGATCCTGCTTGCAGGGCTTCCGCCGTCGCATGGCGGCTGTCCAGGTGCTTCGACCCCTCCCCCAGCCCGCCGAGGTAGACGATCCGCTTCACACCCTGGTTCGCCGCGGCCTCAGTGAAGTTCTCGGCCCCGGTCCGATCCCGATCGGCGAAATCGCCCTCGGAGCCCCTGCCCATCGAGTGGACGAGGTAGTAGGCGACGTCCACCCCCTCGAGCGCGTCCTCCAGGCTCCCGGGCTCGAGAACGTCGGCCTGCCGCACCTCGCAACCGGCCATCCGCAGCTCGTCGGCGCGAGCGGGATCTCGCGCCAGCGCCCGCACCTCCGCCCCCTCATCGCGAAGCCGCCGGCAGAGCAGTCCACCGATATACCCCGTCGATCCCGCAACGGCGATCACAGGTATCCACGGTAGACGGTAATCGCGCCTCAGCCGTAGCGCTCGCCGGTCACGGCGCGCAACTTCGACCGATCGTGGCGGGCGTGGACCCGGCGCACCGTGCCCGAGCGGGAGCGCATCACCAGTGACTCCGTGGTGGCGCCGGGGCCGCGGTAGCGGACGCCCTGGAGGACGTCGCCGTCGGTGACGCCGGTGGCGGAGAAGAAGACGTCTTCGCCCGAGCAGAGGTCGTCGGCGGTGAGGACGCGGTCGAGGTCGTAGCCGGCGTCGGTCGCTTCCGAGCGCTCCTCGTCGTTGCGGGGCCAGAGCCGGCCGATCAGCTGCCCGCCCATCGACTTCAACGCGGCGGCCGAGATCACTCCCTCGGGAGTGCCGCCGATCCCCCAGAGGAGGTCGACGGGAGAGCGTTCGCTGACCGCCAGCAGCGCCGCCGAGACGTCGCCGTCGGTGATCAGGCGGATCCTCGCGCCGGCCTCGCGGACTTCTCGCATCGCCTCCTCGTGGCGCGGGCGGTCGAGCATGACCACGATCACGTCGCCGACCGAGCCGCCCTTGCGCTCGGCGATCAGCTTCAGGGTCTCCGGCAGCGGCCGGTCGAGGTCGAGGAGGTCGGCGATCTCCTCTCCCCCGGCCATCTTCTCCATGTAGACGCAGGGGCCGGGGTCGAACATCGAGCCGCGCTCGGCGAGCGCGATCACGGCGATTGCGCTCGGCATCCCCAGCGCGCAGAGCCTCGTCCCCTCGAGGGGGTCGACGGCGATGTCGACGACCGGCGGCGAGCCGTCGCCGATCTTCTCGCCGTTGTAGAGCATCGGCGCCTCGTCCTTCTCCCCCTCGCCGATGACGACGACGCCGTCCATCGAGACCGAGTCGAGGACGTGGCGCATGGCGTCGACGGCAGCCTGGTCGGCGGCGATCTTGTCGCCTCGACCGACCCAGCGAGCCGAAGCGAGCGCGGCCGCCTCGGTGACGCGGACGAGCTCGAGGGCGAGGTTGCGGTCGGGCTTGGTGGCGGGCATGGCCGCAGGCTCCTGGGAAGTGGGCCCCATGTGGGCTGGAGGCTAACCGAAAGAGGCGGAATGGACGTTTGCCGCAATCGATTTTTGGGCCGCTTCACCTCCTCCTAAAGGGGGCACGGGCCCCGGCCGATGGGGCCAGATCATGGGGGCCCCTGAGCTTTCCAGGCTGGGAGAGGAGCTGAGCGACCGGACCGAGGAGGTTGTCGCGCGGATGATGCGGCGCTCGGCCGAATCGTCGGCGACGCTGGCCAAGGTCGTCGAAGACAGCTTCGAAGACGTCGGCACCGTCTCCACCGTCGCCGTCGCGCGCTGGATGGCCGGCGAGGGGGAAGCGGTGGCGCGCGAGGTGGGCCAGGAGTCGTGGCGGATCTTCGCCCAGCTCGCCTCCCAGCGCGAGGCCGCGCTCAACGAGGTGACCAAACGCTGCCTGCGCTGGCGCGACGCCACCCTCGAGGTGCTTGACGAGAGCGCCGCCGACCTCGGCCTCTCCGACGAGACGCTGGAGACGGCGCGGCGGATGGTCCAGCGCAGCCTCGACGTGACCCTGGTAAGGATGTGCCAGTCCTTCGAGGGGGAGCGCCAACGAGCGCACGAGGAACTGACCAGCCGCGAGAAGGAACTCGTCTTCCTCGCCACCCACGACGCGCTCACGGGATTGCCGAATCGGACCCTGATCCTCGATCGGATCGAGCAGACGCTGACCCGCGCCCGACACAATCAGGAACCGGTCGCGGCGCTGTTCGTCGACCTCGACAACTTCAAGGCGATCAACGACTCGCTGGGGCACGGCACGGGCGACGAACTGCTCTGCGCGGTCGCGCAGCGGCTGCGCGGGGTGATCCGGGAGACCGACGCGCTGGGCCGACTCGGAGGCGACGAGTTCGTCGTCGTCGCCGACGGACTCTCCCTGGCGGCGGGACCCGAGCTGATCGCGGAGCGGCTGCTGGAAGCGTTCGGCGAGCCCTTCTCCCTGGGCGAGGACGGCGAGACCCGCGTTCACGCGAAGGCCAGCATCGGCATCGCGACGGGCGTCCGCTCCTCCGCGGAAGAGTTGCTGCGCGACGCCGACATCGCTATGTACCGGGCCAAGTGGGGTGGTAAGAGCAGCTACCTGCTCTTCGAGTCGGGGATGGAGGAGGAAGTCCAGTCGCGGCTGGAGATCGAGATGGACCTGCAGGACGCGCTCATGAACGAGGAGTTCTTCCTCGTCTACCAGCCCACCTTCGAGCTGACCACGATGACGCCCACCGGGGTCGAGGCGCTGCTGCGCTGGCGACGACCCGGCCGCGGGGTGGTCGAGCCGGAGGGGTTCATTCCGCTGCTGGAGGAGACGAAGATGATCGTCGACGTCGGCGCCTGGGTCCTTGCGGAGGCCTGCACCCAGGCGGCGAAGTGGCAGCAGGAGGACCGGCCACTTGGCCTCTCGGTCAACGTCTCCGCGCTGCAGCTCGATACCGACGACCTGATCGGGCACGTTGTCGAGGCCCTCGACGCAAGCGGTCTGGCCGCGGACGCGCTGACGATCGAGATCACCGAGACGACGCTGATGACCAACGCCGAGGAAACGGCACGGCGGCTGAGCGCCCTCAAGGAGCTTGGAATTCGCATCGCCGTCGACGACTTCGGCACCGGCTACTCGTCGCTCGCCCACCTGCGCCAGTTCCCGGTCGACGTCTTGAAGATCGACCGCTCCTTCGTCGCGCAGCTGGCTGAGGGCGGCGAGGGGGAGATCCTCCTCCAGACCCTGGTCCAGCTCGGCAAAGCGCTGGAGATCGAGACCACGGCGGAGGGGATAGAGCGGCCGCAGGATCTCTCGCTGATCCGCGCGAAGGAGTGCGACAGCGGCCAGGGGTTCCTCTTCGCGCGGCCGCTCACCGCCCAGGACGCCGACTCGTTCTTCCGCCACTGGTCCCCAGACCGGCGCTTCGAGCTGCGCAACGACCGGGGCGACGGCGATAGGGTCCCGGTGGATGGATCGCTGGGGCCTGACGCTGCCGCTGCCGGGGCTGACGCTCGCTGACCACGAGGAGCTGGTCAAGCGGGCCGAGAGCGCCGGCTACAGCGACCTCTGGACCGGCGAGACCAGCGGGCCCGACGGCTTCACGCCGCTGGCACTGAGCGCGGCGTGGACGAAGCGGGCGCGGCTCGGGACCGGGATCGTCGGCGTCTTCCAGCGCGGACCGGCGCTCTTGGCCCAGGAGGCGGCGGCGCTGGCCGATGCTTCCGGCGGGCGCTTCGTCCTCGGGATCGGCTCCTCGTCGGACCGGATCGTCGAAGGCTGGAACGGAATCCCCTTCGAGCGCCCCCTCAGCAAGGTGCGGGAGACGCTGGAGTTCCTGCGCACGGCTCTTGCGGGCGAGCGCACGGAATCCGGGTTCAAGCTGGAAACGAAGCCGGCACACGAGATCCCGATCGTGCTGGCGGCGCTGCGCGGCAAGATGCTCGAGCTGGCGGTCGAGCGGGCCGACGGGGCCTTCACCAACTTCCTGCCCCTGGCCGGACTGCCCAAGGTGACCGCGCAGCTGAGCGAGGCGCCGGAGGGCTTCGAGCTGCTCTGCCGCTTCTTCTGCATCCCGGGCGAGCGGGAGGAGGTCGAGCCGCTGGCCCGCTTCATGTTCTCCTCCTACATCACCGTCCCGGTCTACACCGCCTTCTACCGCTGGCTCGGTTACGGCGAGCAGATCGAGCCGATGGTCCAGGCCTGGGAAGCCGGCGACCGCCAAGCCGCGGCCGCGGCCGCGCCCTGGGAGGCGATCGAAGACACCTTCGTGTTCGGTACGCCCGAGCAGATGAAGGAGCGCCTCGCCGCCTTCGTCGACGGCGGCATCACGCTGCCGATCCTGACCCCGATCGTGACGCCGGGCAAGCTGGCGGAGACGATCGAAGCGTTGGCGCCTAGCTGAGGGAGGCGCTCCGGCGGGCGGGTCCTGTCACGGCAGGGGACCCCCCTCCCCTTCCGGTAGCTAAAGCTTCCTCAGGGGAGGGCTCCCTACCGTGCCACCCGCCGGAGGATCGTCTACAGCTGAGCTCCTCCGCCCGGTCCCTAGAGCTCCTCCGCCAACCTCGAATACGCATCCGGCCGCCGGGTCGCCAGGAACGGGAAGAGCTCTAACCAGTCGCGGCGCTGGTCGAGATCTAGGTCGGCGACCAGGACGGCGGGTTCGTCGCGGGGCGCTTGGGCGAGGATGCGGCCGTAGGGGTCGGAGATGAAGGAGGAGCCGTAGAAGGTGAGGGGCGGCTCGGAGCCGATCCGGTTGACGGCGACCATGAAGACCCCGTTGGCGATGCCGTTGCCGACGATTACCCGCTCCCAGAGGGGCTGGGTGTCGAAGTCGGGGTGATCGGGCTCGGAGCCGATCGCGGTCGGGTAGACGAGGACGTCGGCTCCCTCGAGGCTGTAGGCGCGGGCGACCTCGGGAAACCACTGGTCCCAGCAGGTCGGCAGTCCCAGGCGCGCCTCACCGAGGGCTACGAGGGGAAAGGCGTCGGCATCGCCCGGGCCGGGCCGGAAGTAGTGGTCCTCGTGGTAGCCGGCGGTAACGGGGATGTGGAGCTTGCGGGTGCGGGCGAGGAGCTCGCCCTGAGGGGAGACGACGATCGCGGTGTTGAAGCCGAGCCCGTCCTCGGCGTCGGCGCGCTCGTAGAGGGAGGCGTGGACGTGCGCGCCGGTCTCGGCGGCCATCCTCGCCGCGAAGGCGTGGGTGCGACCCCCCGGCAGCTCCTCCGGCTCGGCGCCGGCGACGGCCGGGCCGCCGGGATCGACGGCGAAGTAGCGGCTCAGGGTCAGCTCCTGCAGGCAGATCAGCTGCGCGTCCCCGGCAGCGGCCAAACGGATCCCCTCCGTCAGCGCGGCCTCGTGCTCCTTGGGGTCCGGGTGCCAGCGGTGCTGAACCGCGGCGACCCGGAAGGGCGGGCGGCTGGGCGGCCTGGTGCGGGCGAGCGACTCCGGAGGGTCCGTGGCTCGGATCAGGCCGATCTCCTCCATGGGGTTCAAGATAGACGGCGATGAGCGCCACCCTGAAGACGACCCCGGCGGCGGACGGGTTTCGCATGCCGGGGGAGTTCGAGCCCCACAGCGCTTGCTGGATGGCATGGCCCGAGCGGCCAGACAACTGGCGGCTTGGGGCAAAGCCCGCGCAGGAGGCGTTCGCCGGCGTCGCGGCGGCTATCTCCGAGTCTGAGCCGGTGACGATGGTCGCCTCCGACGGCCAGTTCGAAAGCGCCCGCGCGGCGCTGCCGGAGTCGGTGCGAGTGGTCGAGGTCTCCAACGACGACGCCTGGATGCGGGATACCGGCCCGACCTTCCTTCTCGACGGCTCCGGTCGGCGACGGGGGGTGGACTGGCGCTTCAACGCCTGGGGCGGGCTCGAGGGCGGCCTCTATTTCCCCTGGGATCGCGACGACCGCGTTGCCGCGAAGGTCCTCGAGATCGAAGGCGCGGATCGCTACCGGGCGCCGATCGTGCTCGAGGGCGGCGCGATTCACGTCGACGGCGAGGGCACCGTCCTCACCACCGAAGAGTGCCTGCTCAATCCCAACCGCAACCCGGATCTCTCGCGCCAGCAGATCGAGCAGGCGCTGCTCGACTACCTGGGCGCCGAGAAGGTGATCTGGCTGGGCGCCGGCGTCTTCGAGGACGAGACCGACGGCCACGTCGACAACCTCGCCTGCTTCGCCCGCCCGGGGAAGGTCCTGCTCACCTGGAGCGAGGACGGGGACGACCCACAGCGCCGGATCTCCCGCGATGCACGCGAGCGGCTGGAGGCGGCCACCGATGCG
>Ga0307316_10000640_pt1 | contig 10592 bp, 7 predicted proteins | sample ER_DNA_356_FD_194504 | JGI IMG/M metagenome (GOLD analysis project Ga0307316, IMG submission 194504) | Bulk soil microbial communities from the East River watershed near Crested Butte, Colorado, United States - ER_DNA_356 | ecosystem: Environmental > Terrestrial > Soil > Floodplain | place: USA... | reverse complement strand
CATGGGCAACATGTTCACCGTGGTTGGCGAGGGCGTAGGTGATCTCATGGGCGGGATCGGCGACGGCGCCAGCGATATTGGAAGCGGCGTCGGTGACATGTTTGGAGACGTGTTCGAGTAAGCCAATGCGGGCCGAGCTTGTCAAAGTCCGCATCCCCAGCCCTTCCACAGAGCGCATCGCAGCAGGCGCTAGTTGAGCAATGTCGCCCGAAGCTCACTCAACGATTCCGAGCACCCATGATCGATCTTCAGCGTCGCGAGATCATCACCCCGTGTCGGACCCCGGTTGATGATCACGATCGGTTGCTGATCCTTCGCTTGATGCCGCACGAAACGCAATCCCGACATCACGGTCAAGGAAGATCCCAGGACTACCAGGACATCTGCGGCTTCCACGAGCGAGTACGCCGCATCGACTCGAGCCTTGGGCACTGCTTCCCCAAAGAACACGACATCCGGTTTCAGTCGGCCGCCACACTCCACACAACCAGCCAGCCGGAACTGCCGCCAGTCCTGCGCCACCGCATCGCCATCAGGACGCAGTTCGGCATGCTCTAGCCGTTGCGGTTGATCAACCCGCGGATTCGCATGTGCTAAGCGACGTTGCAGCTCATTGCGCGCCGAGCGATCGCCGCACTCTAGGCAGACCACAGTCGCAATATCGCCGTGCAAGTTGATCACATAACTGCTTCCAGCTGCGGAGTGCAGGCCGTCGACATTCTGAGTGATCACTCCGGAGAGTCCGGCTGCTTCCAGATCGGCTAGCGCACGATGCCCAGCGTTTGGTTGTGCCACACCGATACGACGCCAACCGAGGTAGGAACGGGCCCAATACCGCCGCTGCGCGTCTGCGGATCCGACGAACTCGCTGTATTGCATCGGCGTGGCACGGACCGAAGTCGGCCCGCGATAATCGGGAATCCCGGAGTCGGTCGACATTCCGGCACCAGTGAGCGCGACCCACGTGCGGCCGCTAAGCAGTTCTGCGGCCGCCGCAACCGCGGCTGGGGATGCCACGCACACCCAAGAACCGTACCTGGAACGATCAATACGCGCCGCCGTCCTGAGGAGGAAGCGAGCAGACACGCTTCATCGTCTGCGAGCGACGACGAAGTAGGCGACGTCAAAGCTCGATACGTGAGCAGCGTTCTAGATTCCTGACTCAGCTGATCATGCCTGTGCTATGGAGCCGCCGCGCAGCTTCGGCAATTGAGCCGGTCATCGATGGATAGACGGTGAACGACTCCGATACTTGATCAACAGTGAGCCGCTGTGCGACTGCAATTGCAACAGGGAAGATCAATTCGCTGGCGCGAGGCGCGACTACTACCCCGCCGATCACAATGCCGGTGACATTTCGGCAGATGAGTTTGACGAAGCCGTCCCGGCTGCCTTGCATCTTGGCGCGAGCATTTCCCCGTAGCGGCAGCGTCATGACTCGTGCCGGCACTTCACCAGACTCGACTTGCTTCTGGCTTACGCCAACGGTCGCGATCTCTGGCGCGGTGAAAACAGTCGACGAGACAGTCTTCAGATCGAGCGGAGAGACGTGCTCGCCGAGCGTATGCCACATGGCGATTCGGCCCTGCATGGCAGCTACCGAGGCGAGCATGAGCACACCAGTGCAGTCGCCCGCCGCGTACACACCCCGGGCCGAGGTTCGCGACACCCGATCGACCTCAATGAAGCCACCTTGATTGAGCTTGACGCCCGCCTCCTCCAGACCGATGCCCGCTGTGTTGGGTAACGACCCGACCGCCATCAGGCAGTGTGAACCGGTCACCGTACGTCCGTCCGTCAGTGTCACGGTGACTTGATCGCCGTCGCGCTCCACTGACTGAGCACGCGAACGTGGGAGCACCGTCATACCGCGCCGGGTGAAAACGTCCTCGAGCACCTGCGCGGCTTCGGCGTCCTCGCCAGGGAGCACCCTGTCACGGGAGGAGACCAGCACTACCTCGCAGCCGAGGGCATCGTATGCACTGGCAAACTCGGCACCCGTGACACCGGAGCCCACCACGATCAGCCGTTGTGGCAACGCCGTTAGTCCGTAAAGCTGAGTCCAGGTCAGGATCCTTTCGCCGTCTGGCTTGGCCTCAGGCAGCTCACGAGGGTGGGCACCGGTTGCAACCAAGATCATGTCAGCGGGAAAGGAGAGTTCGCCGTCTGCAGTGTCGGCGATCACTTGATCGGGTCCATCCAGGCGGGCATTCCCGATGACAAGGTTGACGTTTTCTCGTTGTACACGCTCGGTGATATCGCAGGACTGCCTCTCTGCAAGATCAACTACTCGGCGGTTAACTGCGGCTAGGTCTACCCAAACGCCGCCGTTGACCTCAGCTTGATCATGAAGTCCGAATCGAAGTCCGAGGTCGGCAGACTGGCGCACGTCAGACATGACTTCCGCCGTAGCGATCAAGGTTTTGGAAGGCACACAGTCGGTAAGAACGGCAGAGCCACCTAGTCCGTCGTTCTCAATCAGCGTGACCTCACCACCCAGCTGACTACCGACTAGTGCTGCCTCATAACCGCCGGGGCCGCCGCCGATAATCACCACACGGGTCATTTCGGCATTCTTCCATCTCGCTGCGAAGGCCTCGACCAAGATAGCCTCGCTGCTGTGCTGTACGCGGCGTACGGAAGCAATCTTGATCCGACCCAAATGGCCGACCGCTGCCCCCATTCGCCGCAGCGTGGCACGGGATGGGCGGTGGGATGGCGCATCACCTTCGGGGGCGAGGGCTGGGACGGGGCACTACCGACCCTGGCGGAGGAAGCCGGGGGACAGGTCTTCGTCGCGCTGTACGAGGTGACCGCTGGTGACGAAGACGCTCTTGATCAGTGGGAAAGCGCTGACACGGAGCTGTATCGCAAGCTCAAGGTGCGGGTAGCGACGCTTGACGGCGAGGCGACTGCCTGGGTGTACGTACTGAACGACTTCGAGGGCGGGATTCCGAGTGCTCGAACGATCGGCATCCTTGCCGACGCGGCCGAGGCGGCCGGGGCTCCCACGGACTACGTGGCCGAGCTACGTTCGCGTCCTTGCGTCAGCGGCTGGTGAAACCGGATTCCGACGCCAGGCCAACGCCAGATTGAAGATCAGTCCCGCCGCCAACCCCAGAAGGCCTCGAACGAGACGACATCGTGATCGATAACGATCCCTTGGTAGGCGCCAGCTTGATCATGATGTGGCACGGCCCATCCGACCGCGACGCGCCGTTCAAATTCCGCAGGTGGTTCAAGCGCAGCTAAGCCCAGTGGTCTGACAACGGCTGGCTAGAGTGCCACCATGCCCACTGATGGCTTGCGATCCGATCGGTACGGCCTCGCCAAGGTCGCCGCCTCGGCCATCCTTGAACGCTTCGAGATCGCCCAGCTCGATGTCGCCTTCGTGCTGGGATCCGGCTGGTCGGCCGCTGCTGATGATCTTGGTCAACCTCTGGGCAGCTGCGAGTTGGCAGAACTACCGGGCTTCGCAAAGCCGACGGTCATTGGTCACGGCGGTGCGCTCCGGCTCGCCTCGACGCCGTCAGGCAGGATAGCGGCGATCTTCACGGGGCGTACCCACCTGTACGAAGGCCACGGGGTCGACCAAGTGGTGCACGGAGTTCGCACGGCCGTCTGTGCGGGCGCCAATATCATCGTGCTGACCAACGGGTGCGGCGGCCTTAACCCGGAATGGGTACCCGGCACCACGGTCCTGATCCGCGACTACATCAATCTGACGGGCAGCTCTCCCTTAGTCGGTGCGCGGTTCATCGACATGTCGATGCCCTACTCGGCGCGATTACGTGATCTTGCTCGTTCGGTGGATCCCGACCTGCCCGAGGGGGTTTACGTCCAATTCCGCGGGCCCCAGTTCGAGACTCCGGCGGAGGTCCGGATGGCCGGTACGCTCGGCGGCGACCTGGTCGGGATGTCAACCACGCTCGAAACCATCGCGGCCCGCGAGCTGGGCGCAGAGGTACTCGGCATCTCTCTTGTCACCAACTTGGCGGCAGGTATCTCGCCTCACCCGTTGAGCCATCAAGAAGTGCTGGAAGCCGGCCGAGAAGCGGCACCGCGTTTGCGGCGACTGCTCGCCGGAATTGCGGCGGTCCTGTGACATCAAGTGCAGCGACCCTCTCCGAAGAACTTGCCCGCGCGATTGCTAGCTGGACCGAGCAAGACCCGGACCCGCAGACTCGGCGTCAGGTGGAGGATCTGCTTGCAGCGGCTGACGTCGGCGAGGCCGCTGCGATAGCAGAGCTGGTTGACGCCTTTTCCGGTAGGCTCGAGTTCGGGACGGCCGGGCTTCGCGGCGCGCTGGGTGCCGGACCGAATCGCATGAATCGGGTTGTCGTCGGACAGGCGGCCGCCGGGCTCGCGACTTACCTCCTTGATCATGGTTTTGCTGGCGGCAAGGTGATCATCGGCTTCGATGCCCGGCGCAACTCTGATGTTTTCGCCAAAGACACCGCGGAGATCATGTCTGGTGCGGGATTCCAGGCGATGATCACACCAGGGCCACTGCCGACACCGCTAGTGGCCTTCGGCATTCGCCATTTTGGCTGTGTGGCCGGCGTGGTGGTCACTGCGTCGCACAATCCCCCTCAGGACAACGGCTACAAGGTCTTTCTCGGCGATGGCTCGCAGATCGTGCAGCCGGCTGATGTGGAGATCTCCTCGAGGATTGACGAGGTCGCCAAGCACAGCCTGTACGATGTGCCGCGCTCCGATTCCTATTCGGTTCTCGGAGATGAAGTTGTCGCCGCCTATGTCAATCGCCTCACTGCTCTGGTGCCACCAGATGCGCCGCGCGAACTGCACTGGGTTTACACCCCACTGCACGGGGTGGGTGGCTCGCTGGTCGAGCGGGCAGTGGCGGCTTGCCGGTTTCCGCCCGCCCATGTGGTCACCGAGCAGGCCAACCCCGATCCAAGCTTCCCAACGGTGGCGTTTCCGAATCCAGAGGAGCCCGGGGCCATCGATTTAGCTCTCAGGAGTGCGCAGCAGACCGGTGCGGACTTGGTGATCGCCAATGATCCTGATGCTGACCGCTGTGCCATCGCCGCCGTCATCGACACGCAGTGGCGAATGCTGCGCGGTGACGAACTCGGTGTGCTGCTAGGCGAGGACGCGTTGCGGCGAGGCGTCCGCGGCACGTACGCCTGCTCAATCGTCTCCAGCTCCCTGCTTTCGGTCATAGCCGCGGCGTACGATCAGCCCTTCGTCTACACCTTGACCGGATTCAAGTGGATCGGACGCGTGCCCGGCCTGGCGTACGGCTATGAGGAAGCCATCGGCTACTGCGTCGATCCTGAGACCGTGCGTGACAAAGATGGGATATCTGCGCTAATTCGCGTGCTGACCCTCGCTGCCGACCTGAAGGCCGACGGACTGAGCGTCGCAGATCGACTGGATGAGATCGCACGTCGCTACGGGGTCTATGAGACCGATCAGATGTCGGTACGCGTACCGAATCTCAAGATCATTGGGGCGGCCATGGCCAGGCTTCGGGCACATCCACCACGGATGCTTGCCGGGCAGCGCCTCTCGATAGTTGATCTCGCTCAGGGAAGTGACGAATTGCCACCCAGCGATGCGGTCCTGATCACTGGCGAAACGATTAAGGTCGTAGTCCGGCCCTCCGGGACTGAGCCGAAACTCAAGTGCTACCTCGAGGCACATTTGCCTGTCTCCCGCAGCCTGGACCTCTCTACCGCGCGGGCGGAAGCGCGCACGATTCTGAAGACAATCCGGTCGGAAATGTCGGCAGCCCTGGGCCTCGATCCCGCCGCTGTGCACTAAACGTCGCCGCGGACGCGTCGTTGCCTGCTCATGAGGAGGGAATTCGTCTCCATATTGGTGAAAATTCGCTCACATGCGTTAGAATCTGTGGCACCTGTGTGGGGGTCACATGGATTTTTTTTGCTCGGGGGAAGGAGACTCCATGGCCGAACAAACACATCTCCAGCCGTCTGAGGTGCAGGAGGTGCTTGCCCGGCACGTATTGACCGACGGAATGAAGCTCGTTCTTGATTTGCGGCACAGCCGAGGTAGCCGGCTGCTCGATGCCCGTACCGGGCAGCATTACCTCGACATGTACACCTTCTTCGCATCTGCTCCGCTGGGGCTCAATCCGCCCGGCATCGCAGATGATCCGACGTTCATGGCCGAGCTTGCCGAGATCGCCGTCAATAAGCCCGCGAATCCGGACATGTACAGCACCGACTACGCCGAGTTCGTCGAGACATTCGTACGCGTGCTGGGCGATCCCGCGCTGCCTCACCTGTTCTTTATCGAAGGTGGCGCGCTGGCGGTCGAGAATGCCCTCAAGGTCGCCTTTGACTGGAAGAGCCGGAAGAACGAAGCCGCCGGGCTCGATCCCAATCTTGGTACCCAGATCATGCATCTGACACGCGCCTTTCATGGCCGCAGTGGCTACACCCTGTCGCTGACCAACACTGAACCCAACAAGACGGACCGATTCCCCAAGTTCAACTGGCCGCGGATCGACGTGCCGGCGATCATCCACCCGCTCAGCGATCATCTGGACGAGGTGATCGCCGCGGAGGAACACGCTCTGCGCCAGGCGGAGCGAGCGTTCGCGGAGAACCCTCACGACATTGCGGCCTTCATTGCTGAGCCGATTCAGGGCGAGGGCGGCGATAACCACATGCGACCCGAGTTCCTGCAGGCCATGCTTCGGCTCGTGCATTCCCACGATGCGTTATTCATCCTTGACGAGGTGCAGACCGGAGTCGGTACGACCGGAACGGCGTGGGCGTACCAGCAGCTCGGCATCCAGCCGGACGTCATCGCGTTCTCCAAGAAGGCGCAGGTCGGAGGCATCATGGCTGGCGGCCGGGTCGACGAGGTGCCGGACAATGTGTTCACGGTCTCTGGACGGATCAACTCGACCTGGGGTGGCGGGCTAGTCGACATGGTTCGGTCACGCCGGATGTTGGAGATCATCGAGTCCGAGGGTCTCATCGAGCAGGCGGGGCCGAAGGGTGAGCAGCTCGTGGCCGGGCTGGAAGAGCTTCGTGACGACACCGGGCTGATCAGCAACGTTCGCGGTCGGGGTCTCTTTGTCGCTTTCGACCTCGAGACCCGCGACGAGCGCGATGCTGTGGTCGCCGATCTACGGACGGCCGAGCGTGTGATCGTGCTGCCATGCGGCGAACGCTCGATCCGCTTCCGTCCCGCGTTATCAGTGAGTCAGGATGAACTTGACGAGGCGCTCGGAGCTACCCGCCGCTCCGTAGTGCGCGTCGCCAGCAAGGAGTTGCAGTTCGTGTGAATGGATCCATTGCTGGGGAAGCGAACCCCCGGGAACTGCCCGCGCGTCGCGGGCTGGTGACTTCGGTGATTGATGGCGCGCCGGTGACCGATGGTCACACGCTGCCGAGTACGAATCCGGCGCGTCTTGATGAGGTGGTTGGGGAGGTGTCGTTCGGTGACGCCTCCACCTTCGTAAGGGCGGCCGAATCAGCCAAGAAGGCCCAGGAATCGTGGGCGGCCATACCGGCACCGATCCGGGGGCGCGCCATTGCCCACATCGGCCGGCTCATCGAGGACAACGCCGAGGCGCTCGCGCGGCTGGTCACTGCCGAGATCGGCAAGCCGTACGGAGAGGCGTTGGGCGAAGTACGCGAGATCATCGATACCTGTGACTTCTTCCTCGGCGAAGGCCGGCGACTTTATGGGCAAACCGTGCCAAGCGAGATGCCGGACAAGCAGCTGTTCACCTTCCGCAGGCCGGTCGGCACGGTCGCGGTAATAACCGCGGGGAACTTCCCCGTGGCCGTGCCCTCCTGGTACATCGTGCCCGCACTGCTTGCCGGCAACACCGTGGTATGGAAGCCGGCTGAGTACTCCGCAGTCAGTAGCGCGGCATTTCACGAGCTCTTTGTCCGAGGCGGCGGCCTGCCAGACGGGGTCTTCAATGTCGTTCATGCTGACGGTGCAGCGACCTTCTCTGGCCTCGAGCAGGCGCTGGAAGCTGGGGTGATCGACAAGGTCGGCTTCACTGGCTCATCTGCAGTTGGCCGGGAGATCGGCGCCTTGACCGGACGTTGTCTGCAGACCGCCTGCTTGGAGCTGGGTGGCAAGAACCCGCTGCTCGTCACGCCGAGTGCCGATCTTGATCTTGCGGTGGAAGGTGCGCTCTTCTCAGGTTTCGGTACCGCCGGACAGCGCTGCACCTCGCTGGGCACGGTCATTGTGCACGAGTCGGTCCATGATCAGTTCCTGACCCGGTTCAACGCGGCCCTGGCTGACGCCAGGGTGGGCGATCCGACTCAGGATGTTTTGATGGGGCCGTTGATGGATGCGAAGTTCGCCGAGCGGTTTGAGGAGTTCCTGACCTGGGTTCAGCCGCATCATGTTGTCCAGGCGGCGCATGGCAAGATCTCCGAAGAGAACCCGCGGAATGGCTTCATCGGTGACTCGAGCACCGGCTTGTACTACCACCCAGTGGTAGTCGACGGTGTACGCCCCGGTGATCGGATTTTCATGGAGGAGACCTTCGGCCCGATCGTCGGAGTAGCTAGCTATCAATCGCTGACTGAGGCGATCGAGATGGCCAATGCTCCTGGATACGGGCTTTCCTCCTCCATCTACACCACCGATCCCAAGGACGCGTTCACATTCCGTGACAAGATCAGCGCCGGCATGGTGTCGATCAACAACTCGACCTCTGGTGCCGAGGCCCATTTGCCGTTCGGGGGCAACGGCAAATCGGGTAACGGGTCACGGCAGTCCGGCATGTGGGTGCTGGATCAGTTCACTCGCTGGCAGGCGATGAACTGGGACTACTCCGGCCGGCTGCAGAAAGCTCAGATGGACATCGTCGAGCTGACCCCGGATACCACCTTCCGCCTCTAGAACGCTTGATGGACCCGCTGGACCGCCACTTTCGGGACTCTCTCTGCGACTTGTCAGAAGCCAGATCGGCTATAGCTCAGCTGAGTTCTAGCGAGTCGGAGTGGTGGTGGAGCCTTTTCAGGGCCCAGGCGACCAGCCGGCACCTGGATTTCGTGGCGCGGACGCTGCAGCAAGAAGGTCTTGGCTTCTACACGATCGGTTCTGCTGGGCACGAGGGCAATGCCATGATCGCGATGGCGCTGCGTACCAACGATCCAGCCCTGCTGCACTACCGCTCGGGAGGCTTCTATGTCGCCCGAGCCCGACAAGTGACGGGATCAACGCCCGTCCGAGACGTCTTGCAGGGACTCATGGGGCTGGCAGACGAGCCGATTGCCGGTGGCCGACATAAGGTATTCGGCCATCCCGACCTGGCAATCATCCCCCAGACCTCAACAATCGCCTCTCATCTGCCGAGGGCCGTAGGTCTGGCGATTGCGCTGCATCGGGCGCACCGGCTCAAGGTTGAGTTCGAGTGGCCCGAGGACGCTATAGTGGTGTGCTCGTTCGGAGATGCATCGGCCAACCATTCCACAGCGGCCGGCGCGATCAATACCGCGCTTGCTACGGCCTTTCGAGGTCTGCCCGTGCCGATCTTGTTCGTCTGCGAAGACAACGGCTTCGGCATCTCGGTGCCGACCCCGGGGGGCTGGATCGAGGCGGCGTACGGGTCTCGACCGGGACTGACGTACCTGGATGCCGATGGCTCTGATCCCGCGGCTGCCTGGCCGGTGATCAAGAAGGGGGTCGACGCGGTACGCGATCGGCGACGACCGGTCTTCCTTCATCTGCGGACCGTACGCTTCGGAGGCCACGCCGGCAGCGACGCAGAGATCAGCTATCGCAAACCGCGCGACATCGAAGTGGATTATGCGCGTGATCCATTGCTGGCAACGGCATCGGGCCTGCGTGCCATGGGCGCCAGCGCGGCCGACATCCTTGCCTGCTACGACGGCATCCGCCACGAAATTGACGACGAAGCTGGACGACTCAAACACAAGCCACGACTCAGCTCGGCCGCCGAGGTGATGGCACCGATCGCGCCCCGCCACCCGGCCCGAGTCGCGGAAACTGTTCATGCGCTCAGAGCCACACAGTCCGCGGATAAGACCAAGCCGCGCACCCTGGCCGAGTCGATCAATGCCACACTCGACGAGCTGCTGGCCGCCGACCCTCGCGTGATCGTTTTCGGTGAGGACGTCGGCGTTAAGGGAGGCGTCTACGGCGTCACGACACGCCTGGCTCGCAAGTATGGCGCAGCCCGAGTCTTCGACACCCTGCTCGATGAGCAGGCCATTCTGGGTCTCGGCCTGGGCGCCGGCCTTGCTGGGCTGATACCGATTCCCGAGGTGCAGTACTTGGCCTACCTGCACAATGCCGAAGATCAATTACGCGGAGAGGGCGCCACGCTGCCGTTCTTCTCCCGCGGCCGTTTCACCAATCCAATGGTGGTCAGGATCGCTGGTCTCGGCTACCAGAAAGGCTTCGGTGGTCATTTCCACAATGACAACGCCGTGGCAGTGCTGCGGGACATTCCGGGGATCGTGGTGGCCTGCCCAGCGCGCGCCGACGATGCCGCCGCGATGTTGCGAACCTGTGTCGCTGCCGCCATCACAGACTCGACGCTGTCAGTCTTCCTCGAGCCGATCGCGCTGTACCATCGCCGGGACCTCTACGAGGCG
>Ga0307316_10000636_pt1 | contig 10637 bp, 12 predicted proteins | sample ER_DNA_356_FD_194504 | JGI IMG/M metagenome (GOLD analysis project Ga0307316, IMG submission 194504) | Bulk soil microbial communities from the East River watershed near Crested Butte, Colorado, United States - ER_DNA_356 | ecosystem: Environmental > Terrestrial > Soil > Floodplain | place... | reverse complement strand
TCGCGGACGCTTGCCTTGTTGAAGGCCATCAGTGGCAGCCCATCAGTGGCAGCCCATCAGTGGACGAGACGGCGAGCCGTCAGGAAGGCAGGACCTTGCCGGCGAGCTCGACGCAGCGGTTGGAGTAGCCCCACTCGTTGTCGTACCAGGAGACCGCCTTCACCAGCTTGCCATCGCCGATCACCTGGGTCAGGGCGGAGTCGAAGATGGAGGAGTGCGGGTCGCCGACGATGTCGGTGGAGACGATCGGGTCCTCGGTGTAGGAGAGGATCCCCTTCATCGGGCCCTCGGCCGCCTCTTTGACGGCGGCGTTGACCTCCTCGGGGTTCACGGCTTTGGCCGAGTCGAAGGTGAGGTCGACGACCGAGCCGGTCGGCACCGGTGCCCGCATCGCGAACCCGTTCAGCTTGCCGTTCAGCTCCGGCAGCACCAAGCCGACCGCCTTGGCGGCGCCGGTCGTGGTCGGGATCAGGTTCAGCGCCGCGGCGCGTGCCCGGCGCAGGTCCTTGTGCGGCATGTCCTGCAGCCGCTGGTCGGCGGTGTAGGCGTGGATCGTCGTCATCAGGCCCTGCTCGATCCCGAAGGCGTCGTTGAGGACCTTCGCCAGCGGCGCCAGGCAGTTGGTCGTGCAGGAGGCGTTGGAGATGACGTCGTGCTGCTCGGGGTCGTAGTCACGGTCGAAGTTGACGCCGAGGGCCACGGTCACGTCCGGCTCCTTGGCCGGGGCGGAGATGATCACCTTTTTGGCGCCTGCCTCGAGGTGTTTGGCGGCATCGGCGCGGGCGGTGAAGAAGCCGGTCGACTCGATCACGACGTCGACGCCGAGGTCGCCCCAAGGCAGGTTGGCGGGATCGCGCTCGGAGAGGACCTTGAGCTTGTCGCCGTCGGCGACGATCGTGTCGCCATCCACCTCGACGCCGCCGGGGTAGCGGCCGAGGATCGAGTCGTACTTGAGCAGGTGGGCCATCGTGGCCGTGTCGACGAGGTCGTTGACGGCGACGAAGTCGATGTCCGCGTTGTTCTCCTTCGCAGCCCGGAAGACGTTGCGCCCGATGCGGCCGAAACCGTTGATGCCGACCTTCACAGCCATGAACTCATTCCTCCTAAGTTAATTGTGAAGCGGGTCGTTTGGGGAAGCCGATCCTATGGGGTCGGCGCGTCCGGCTCCGGGCTAGTCGGAGCCGATCGTGATCTCGATCTCGTACCCGTCCGGGTCCTTGAGGAAGGCGGAGTAGGAGCCCGATCCGTGCGAGCGCTGCTCACCCGGGTCCGAGACGCTGACCCCGCCCGATTTGACCCCGTTCTCCCAGGCCGCCTTGACCGCGACGATCCCGAGGGCCGAGAAGCTCAAGAGGCCGAAGCCCGGCTGCGGATCGTGCTTGCCGGAGACGAAGAAGACCGGTTTGGCGATGCCCCAGCCGATCGTCTGATCCTGCTCGAAATGCCGCCGCCAACCCAGTGGGGCAAGCATCGAGTCGTAGAAGGCGGCGGAGCGATCGAGATCGCCAACCTCCAGGAGGACGTGGTGGAGCATGGGCAGCGGAGGCTATAGGTCTAGCCGGACCGCGGGGTCCAGCGGAAGAAGCGGATCGCGAGGAGGAGGCCGGCGACGCCCCATAGCGTGACGACGGCGAGGTTGTCCCAGGAGACGGCGGAGCCGCCGGCGGGGACGTAGGCGTCGAAGAAGGCGTCGAAGAAGTGGCGGACCGGGAAGAGGTCGGCGAAGGCGAGGACGCCGCCGGGGATCTGGTCTTCGGGGATGAAGACGCCGGAGAGGAAGTAGAGCGGCAGCAGCATCGCGTTGACGATCGCGGCGGCGGCGTCCTGGGAGGGGATCGCGGCGGTGAGGGCGATGCCGAGGCAGCAGAAGGAGGCGGCGCCGATGACCAGCGTGAGCAGGATCGCCGGCAGGCGGTCCCAGGGGACGTCGGCGCCGAAGAGGGCGCCGATTGCCGCCAGCAGGACCAGCATCATCAGGGCGACGACGATCGAGTTGCCGACCCGGCCGGCGATGAAGACCCAGGGCGGCATCGGGGTGCCGCGACCGCGCTTGAGGCGGCCGTCTTCGCGGGCGATCACCAGCGTCATCGCCAGCGTCTGCATCGTCGCCGAGATGATCGCCAGCGACATGATCGCCGGCACGTAGTAGGTCGTCGCGTCGATTCCGCCGCGGACGTCGACCTGTTCGCCGCTGAAGACGACGGCGAGGATGAGGAAGAGGATCACCGGGAACATCACCGTGAAGAAGACGGATGCGGGGTTGCGCCAGAATGCCTTCTGGTCGTAGCGGAACTGATGGCCGACGAGGGCGAGGCCGGTCACTCGGTGACCTCCTGCGCAGCGCTCGCCTCGGCGGCGGCGGTCAGCTCCAGGTAGACGTCCTCGAGCGAGGGCCGGGTCACTTCCAGCCCCTCCAGCTCCTCGCCGTCGGCCAGGGCCCGGCCGGTCAGCTCGTTCAGCGCCTTCACCGGCTCGTTGGTTTGCAGGCTGACCTCGCGGCCGCCGGCGCGGTAGCGGATCGTCGTCTCGCCGCCCGCCCGGTTACCGAGGTCGGCGGGGGTGCCGCGGGCGACGATCTGCCCGGCGGCGATGATCGTCACCCGGTCGGCGAGCCTCTGCGCCTCGTCCATGTAGTGGGTGGTGAGGAAGACGGTCTTGCCGAGGGCACGCAGGCCGGCGATCACGTCCCAGGCCTGGCGGCGTGCCGAAGGGTCGAAGCCGGTCGTCGGCTCGTCGAGGAAGAGCAGCTCGGGGTCGCCCACAAGCGCCATGCCGACGTCAAGCCGCCGCTGCAGGCCGCCGGAGAGCCGACTCGCCCGCTCGTCGGCTTTGTCCTCCAGCCCGATCAATGCGATCACGTCCTCGGTCGGCCGCGGCGAGCGGAAGTAGCCCGCATAGAGATCCAGCGACTCGCACACCGTCAGGTAGGGATCGAGCCGCCCACCCTGCAGCACGATCCCGATCCGCTCGCGCCAATCGCGCCCGGCCCGCTCCGGATCCTCGCCCAGCACCGTCACCTCCCCCCCGGTCCGCCGCCGGTACCCCTCGAGAATCTCGACCGTAGTCGTCTTCCCCGCCCCATTAGGTCCAAGGAAGGCAAAGACCTCACCCCGGTTCACATCGAGGTCGATGCCACGGACTGCCTCCGTAGAGCCATAGCTCATCCGCAAGCCCTTGATGGAGATGACAGGTTCGCTCAACGCCGGGCGATTCTAGGTGGGAAAGCCAAACAATCGTCTGGGGGTCGGGGTGGTCCTCCCAGGACACTCAACCACGAGCCATTGGCGAGTGGTGTCCGCGGAGGACCACCCCGGCCCCCCTCACCCCAACTCGACGTCTCGGTGCTTGACCCGCACGATCACGTCATCCCGCGCCGCCAGGTCCCGCCTGATGCGGTCGGCGACGGTGATCGAGCGGTGCCGCCCGCCGGTGCAGCCGATCGCGATCGTCAGGTGGCTCTTGCCCTCGGTGACATAGGCAGGAACGAGGAACTCGAGCAGCGGCAGCAGGCGGCCATAGAACTCACCCGCCTGGGTGCCGCTCTCGACGTAGGCGCGGACCTCCTCGTCCATCCCGGTCATCGGCCGCAGGACCTTGTCGTAATAGGGGTTGGGCAGGAAGCGGACGTCGAGGGTGAGGTCGGCGTCGCGCGGCGGCCCGTTCTTGAAGCCGAAGGTGAGCAGGGTCAGCGCCAGCTTGCCGCTCTCCTCCTGCCCCAGCAGCTCTTCCTTGATCTGTCGCCGCAGCTCGGCCCCGGTGAGGTCGCTGGTATTGACGACTTTGTCGGCGCGCTCGCGCAGTGGCGCCAGCAGCGCCCGCTCGGCCCGGATCCCCTCGACGATCCGCCCCTCCGGCGCCAGCGGATGGCGGCGGCGGGTCTCCTTGTAGCGATTCAGCAGCACCTCCTCGTCGGCCTCGAGGAAGAGGACCATCGGCTTCAGCCCTTCCGCCTCGAGATCGTCGAGCACCTGCACCAGATCCTCGAAGTACTCGCCGCCGCGCACGTCGGAGACGATCGCCGCCCGCTCGACGCCGCTGCCCTCGTGGCGGAAGAGCTCACCGAGGCTGGCGATCATCCGCGGCGGCAGGTTGTCGACGCAGAAGTAGCCGCCGTCCTCGAAGGCGGCGATCGCTTCGGACTTGCCGGCGCCGGAGTGGCCGGTGATGACGACGAGCGTCACCGGGTGGACGCGGCGACCATCGGCGCCGTCCCCACCTCTGTCCTGCGCCTGCTCCTCCACCCGCTCCGCCATCGGCTTCCTCAGTTGGTTCGGTTGAGCTGCTCGTGTATCTCGCGGCCTACTTTGCCAGGCAGCCCGGGCACTGCCTCGAGCTCCTCGCGGGTGGCGGCGAGGAACCGCTCCGGCGTGCCGAAGTGTTGCAGCAGCGCCCGCTTCCGCGCCGGCCCAATCCCCGGCAACGAGTCGAAGACCGAGCTTTCGAGCATGCCGCGGTCGCGGCGGCCGCGGTGGTGGTCGATCGCGAAGCGATGCGCCTCGTCGCGGACGCGCTGCAGCAGCCGCGAGGCCTCGGTCTCGGCGGCGAGGTCGAGTGGCTCGGAGCGGCCGGGGACGTAGACCTCCTCCAGGCGCTTGGCGAGGCTGACGATCGTCACGCCGCGCTCGCTGAACGGCTGCAGCGCCCGCACCCCCGCGGCCAGCTGCCCTTTGCCGCCGTCGATCAGGATCAGCGACGGCAGCGAGGCGAAGCTGGGGTCGCGTTTGCCGTCGTGCGGGGAGAGGTCGGCTTGGTCGAGGTAGCGGGCCATCCGCCGCGAGAGCACCTCCTCCATCGAGGCGAAGTCGTCGGGGCCGCCGTTGCCGACTCCGTCGAGGCGGAGGTCGCCGCGAACTTTGAAGCGGCGGTAGTCGGACTTCTTCGGCGCCCCGCCCTCGAAGACGACCATCGAGGCTACGGTGTGCTCGCCGCCGATCGTCGAGATGTCGAAGCCCTCGATGCGGACCGGCAGCTCCTCCATCCGCAGCGCCTCGGCCAGCGCCGCCAGCGCCTCGACCCGCTGGGTGCGGCGGTGCTCGCGCCGCAGCCGGTCCTGGTCCAGGGCCAGGTGGGCGTTGCGCTCGGCCAGCTCGCGCAGCCGCCGTTTGTCTCCGCGCTCGGCGGCGCGCACCTCGACCGGAGATCCGCGGCGCTCGCCCAGCGCCTCGCTGAGCACCTCGGCGCGCTCGCGCAGGTAGGGGCCGACGATGATCGTCCGCGGCATCGAGGGCGAGGCGGCGTAGTACTGGGAGATGAACTCCTCGGCGACCTCGGCCGGCTCGCGTTCGCCTTGGTTTTCGAGGTAGAAGCTCTGGCGCTCGGCGAGGATCCCGTCGCGGACCTGGAAGACCTGGGCGTTCGCGTCCTGCCCCTCGACCGCGACCCCGATCAAGTCGGCGGTCCCCATCGTCACCCCGGCCACCCGCTGGCGCTCGAACAGCGAGCGGATCGCTTTCAGCCGGTCGCGGTGGATCGCCGCCCGCTCGAATTCCTGCGCTCCGGCCGCCTCCTTCATTTTCGCGTCCTCCTCGCGCTCGACCTGGCGGTAGCGGCCGGAGAGGAAGTCGACGATCGCCTCGACGTTGTGGCGGTACTCCTCCTTGGAGATGTATTCCACGCAGGGCGCCCCGCAGCGCTTGATGTAGTAATCGAGGCAGGGGCTGCCGGAGCGGCGTCCCGGCTCCTTGCCCTCGCAGGTGCGGAACTGGAAGAGCTTGCCGAGCAGGTCGAGCGTCTCCCGCACCCGCTTGGCGCTGGAGAAGGGGCCGAAGTAGGCGCGGCCCGAGCGGTGCTTCTCGCGAGTGAAGTAGACGCGCGGGTATTCCTCGTCGAGGCTGACAGCGACGTAAGGGTAGGACTTGTCGTCCCGCAGGCGGATGTTGAAGCGCGGCCGATGGCGCTTGACGAAGCTCTGCTCGGTCAGCAGCGCCTCCGCCTCGTTGGCGGTGACGAGGCTCTCGATGCGGTCGATCCGGGAGGTGAGGCGGGTGTTGCCGCCGGAGAAGTGAGAGGAGATGCGCTTGCGGATCGAGCGCGCCTTGCCGACGTAGAGCAGCTCGCCGGCGCGGTCGTAGAAGAGGTAGACGCCCGGCTGGTCGGGCAGCTCTTTGCGCTGCTGCGCGATCCGCTCGGCGCGGCTCAGCTCGCCTTCGCCCTGCGCTTTTCCGTTGCCTTTGGCCATCGGTCTAAGGGTAGGCTGCTGGCCACCCGGCCAACCCGCACGACCAGAAGAACCAGGAGACCGCATGAGCCCCGAGACCGTCAACCCGCCGCAGCTGAACACGATTCGGATCGAGGTCGACGGGGAGATCGGGACGCTGACGCTGGACCGGCCCGACGCTTTCAACGCGATGAGCCCGGAAATGATCGGCGAGATGACGGTCGCCTTCGGCTGGCTCGCTGACCGGGCGCCGCTGCGGGCGCTGATCGTGACCGGCGCCGGGCAGGCGTTTTGCGCCGGCGGCGACGTCACCTGGTTTCGCAAAGGCGTCGAATCGGGCGAGATCGACCTGCCAAGCGAAGTGCGGCGGGGTGCCGAGGTCCTGCACCAGGCGATCGTCGACCTGCGCCGGATCCCGTATCCCGTGATCGCCGCGATCAACGGCCCGGCGGCGGGCGCCGGCTTCTCGCTGGCGCTCGCCTGCGACATCCGCATCGCCGCGTCGAGCGCCTTCTTCGCCCCGGCCTACGGGCGGATCGGCGCTTCGCCCGACGGCGGCATGACCTACTTCCTGCCGCGCGTGGTCGGGCCGAGCAAGGCGCTGGAACTGCTGCTCGAAGACCCGAACCTGAAGGCCGAGGCGGCGCGGGAGCTGGGGCTCGTCAGCGAGGTGGTTGGGCCGGACGAGCTGATGGAGACGGCGCGGGCGAAGGCCGAGGAGCTGGCGAAGAAAGCGCCCCACTACGTGCGGATGGCGAAGAAGCTGGTCGGGGTCAGCATCGAGAACAGCATCAACGACCACCTGCAGCTCGAGCGCCATGGGATCGCTGACTCGATGGCAACCGAGGACCTGCGCCAGGGCGTCGAGACTTTCTTCAGCGGCGGCACGCCGGAGTTCCACGGTCGCTGAACGGGGTAGCCACCCTTTACGTACCGCGACTAGAGTTCGGTCACCCAAAGTCACCCCCCACTCCTTTGCGGGAAAGGAAAGAGATGAAGAAACTGATTGTCCTATTCGCCCTGCTCCTCGCTGCGGTCGCGCTCGTCGCCTGTGGCGGTTCCGACAGCTCCAGCGAAGCGGAAACCGGCGCCGCCGGCGTGGCCGAAGAAGTCGAAGAAGCGGGCGAAGAAGCAGGCGAAAAGGCCGAAGAAGTCGGCAAAGAAGGCAAGGAAAAGGCTGAAGAAGCCAAGAAGGAAGCTGAAGGCGGCTCTGCTGGCTCCGGCGCCTCGTTCGAAGTCGAAGCCGACCCGAGCGGCAACCTCGCCTTCACCAGCGAAAAGATCACCGCCAAGGCGGGCAAGGACACGGTCAACTTCACCAACTCCTCGCCGGTCCCCCACGACGTCCACATCGAAGACTCCAGCGGCAAGGAACTCGGCGGCACCGAAGTCATCCAGGAAGGCTCCAACTCCGCCGAAGTCGAACTCAAACCCGGCACCTACACCTTCTTCTGCTCCGTCCCTGGCCACCGCCAGGCGGGCATGGAAGGCACGCTGACCGTCAAATAGCTCCCCGGCGGTTCACGCTTCCGACCTTCGCCTCGCTACAGCGGGGTGAAGGTCGGAGACGCGAAGGTCCCCGAGACTCATGAAGCTCCCAAATTCCGACCAGACCTCGCGACCCTGGCGGATCCATGAGCTGGTCCAGGACTTCCAGCTCCTCGACGTCTGGGCACTCCCTACCCCCGGCGGAGCGAACGACTTCCCGCGGCTGGTCGAGATCGTCGCCTCGAGCGATACCGCGGAAACGCCGTCGCGCGCCGGGCGTGCGCTCTGGGCGGTGCGCTGGAAGCTGGGCGAGATCTTCGGCTGGGACGAGGTGGACGAGAAGGACCTGCCGAACTGGCAGATGCTCCGCGACAGGCTGCCGAGCGATCTTCGCGACGGTCCCACCGGCCCCGAGTTCGAGACGCTCCCCTTCGAGTCGGTCTACCTGCTCGAGGACGAGTGGACGGCCGAGCTGGCCAACAAGACTGTCCACGGCGTCCTCCATCTCTCCTGGGTGCCCGACGACGGAAGCTACCGCGGGCAGATGGCGGTCTACGTCAAGCCCAACGGCTTGCTCGGCCGCGCCTACTTGGCGGCGATCCAGCCGTTCCGCCACCACGTCGTCTACCCGCCGATGCTGCGCCACCTGGAGCGAATGTGGCGCGAGGAAGGCGAACTACGGGCGTCGCCGACTTAGCCGGCGACCATCACCCGCGTAACCGAGTCCCCGACGAAGCAGGGCTTGTCGCCGCCCTCGACCTCGAGGGTGAAGCGGGTGACGACCTCGAACCAGTCGCTGCCCTTGTCGTCGACCGAGACGACCTCGGCTTTGGCGCGGATGCGCGAGTCGACCGGGACCGGGGCCGGGAAGCGGATCTTGTTCCAGCCGTAGTTGACGCCGAGGGCGAAGCCAGAGGAGGAGATCAGCTCGCCGCGGAAGCCGTCGACGGTGGCGAGGGTGAGGTTGCCGTGGGCGATCGTGGTGCCGTAGGGGCTCTCGGTCTTTGCACGCTCGGGATCGACATGGATCCACTGGTGGTCGCCGGAGAGCTCGGCGAAGGCGTCGATGTCGGCCTGGCCGATCGTGCGCCACTCGCTCGGGCCGACCTCCTGGCCGACCAGCGCCTTCATCCCCTCGATTCCCTGTACCTCGGTGGCCATCGCGCGCGCAGTCTAGCCGCGGCCGTTCAGTCGCTCCACCAGTTGGGAACGATCGCGCCGTCGCCGTCGCGCCGCGGCCCGAAGGCGAGCACCTCCAGCCCCTCCCCTCCGGCTTCGAAGGCGCGCGTCACTTCCGGCGAGACGCGGATCGCGTCAAGCGTCTCGACCTCGATGATCTCGTCGTCGAGTTTCAGCAGCCCGCTGCCGCGGACGACGACGTAGACCTCCTCGGCCTCCTCGTGAACGTGGCCGAAGGGCTGCCGTCTGCCCGGTTTCAGCCGGTGAAAGCTGAAGCCGGTGTCCTCGGCCTCGAAATCGTCCTTGGCGAACCGGGCCTCCATGCCGACGTCGCCGAAGCCGAACTCCGGTGCCGAGTCCTTGACCTCATCCAGCTTCTTGTGAGTGAAGCGGTTGCGCATGCCGTTCCTTTCGTCGCCGCCGTCGGGGATTCGCCTACCCGCCGTGTACGGCGCCAAGCATTTCGACCTGGGAGGAGAGCTCGCCATCCTCGAGGACGTGCAGCGCGAAGCCGGGCGGGTCGGTCCAGAAGGCGGCGTCCTCGTCCTCGAAGTCGGCAGGATCGAAATCGGGCAGGATCTGCAGGTAGGTGCTGGGGGCCGAGAGGACCGCGCAGCCGGCTAGTGCTGCGGAGACGATGCGGTGGAGGTGACCGCCGACGATCGCTCGCAGCTGCGGGTGGCGGGCGACGACCTCGGCCAGAGCCTCCCGGTGGGGCGCCGTCAGGTTGATCCCGTCCCAGTCCGGCACCCCGGTGGTCAGCGGCGGGTGGTGCATGGCGAGGATCGCCGGCCGCTCGGGCTCCTTGCCGAGCTCCTCGTCGAGCCAGCGCAGCTGCTCGGCGCGCACGGCGCCGCGGTCCTCCCCGGGGACGATCGAGTCGAGGACGAGAAGGCGGAGCTCGCCGATTTCGACCGAGTAGTCGATCGGCTCGTCGCCCTCGCCTGGCAGCTCGAAAGCGCGCCGCAGTGAAGCGCGGAGGTCGTGGTTCCCCGGGAGGACGTGGACGGGGCAGTCGAAGCGATCGAGCAGCCGGCGAGCGGCTGCCGAGTCCTGGTCGCCGCCGTCGGCCGTGAGGTCGCCGCTGACGACGACGGCGTCGACCGGATTCGGCAGCGCGCGGACCGCGTCGATCACCTGTTCCAGGCGCGGCTGCGGGTCGACCCCCACCCAGTTGGCGCCGATGTGGAGGTCGCTGAGCTGGGCGAGCAGGACGGGCTTCATCGCGCAGTAGCCTACGGGCGTGCCCCCTCCCGTCGGTCGAGTGCTCTCGAGCGGCCAGCTGCAGACGCTGGCGCAGCACGGCGAGGAGCGGACCGCGGCGGTCGGGGAGGAGCTTTTCCGGATCGGCGACCAGACCTACCCGTTCATCGCCATCCTCGAGGGCGAGGCGGCGGTGCTCGACGGCAACGGGCAGGAGATCGTCCGCCACGGCCCCTCCGGGTTCCTCGGCGAGATGAACCTGCTCTCCGGGCAGACCGTCTTCCTCACCGCGGTGGTGACGGAGCCGATGCGCTACATCGCGGTCGAGCGCGAGGAGCTGCGCAAGCTGCTGCTCGAGGACGCGCCGCTCTCCGACATCCTCCTCTCTGCCTTCGTCTCACGCCGCGAACTGCTGCAGCAGCGCCAGGGGATCGGGGTCGAGATCGTCGGCCCGCGGCACTCGGAGGCGACGCGGCAGCTGGTCGAGTTCGTGAAACGGCAGCGGCTTCCCTTCACCTGGGTCGAGCCGCAGGAGAACGAGGAGGCGGCACGGGCGCTGGAGGGGTTGGAGCCAAGCGAGATCCCGCTGGTGCGCCTCCCTGGGGGGGCC
>Ga0307316_10000630_pt1 | contig 10681 bp, 10 predicted proteins | sample ER_DNA_356_FD_194504 | JGI IMG/M metagenome (GOLD analysis project Ga0307316, IMG submission 194504) | Bulk soil microbial communities from the East River watershed near Crested Butte, Colorado, United States - ER_DNA_356 | ecosystem: Environmental > Terrestrial > Soil > Floodplain | place... | reverse complement strand
TCTTCCTTGGCCAGCTCGTCCACGGCATGCACAAGTGGGGCTCGAGCGTGATGGTGATCCTGATCTTCCTCCACATGGGCCGGACCTTCTTCTTCGGCGCCTACAAGTACCCGCGCGAGCTCAACTGGGTGATCGGCGTCGTGCTGCTGATCCTGACGATGACGATGGCCTTCACCGGCTACCTGCTGCCCTTCGACCAGCGCTCCTTCTGGGCCTCGGTCGTCGGCATCAACATCAACGGCACCGGCCCGATCGTCGGCCCCTACCTGAGCGACTTCCTCCGTGCCGGGCCTGAGCTGGGGGCTACCACCCTTTCGCGCTTCTACGCGATCCACATGCTGCTTGTGCCGGGGGCGATCATCGCCCTGATCGGGGCCCACCTCTACCTGGTGACGAAGCTCGGCACCACGGCGCCACCCTGGCTGAAGGTCGAGAGGCCGAAGGTCGCGGCCCCGGTCACCCAGCTCGAGGCCGGCGCCGACGGCGCCGACGGCCGCGTCAACGGTACCGGCGGCCAGGGGGCTCATCCGTGAGGCCCCAGGACAAGCAGGCCTACCTCGAGGAATACGAGATCCTGAAGAAGAAGGGCAAGCCCTTCTTCCCCTACGCGGTGCTCAAGGACTCGGCGATGGCGCTGATCGTCGTCGGCGTGATCATCGCGATGTCGCTGATCCTCGGCGCCGAGCAGGGGCCGAAGGCCGACCCGACGACGACCACCTACGTGCCGCGGCCCGAGTGGTACTTCTTCTTCCTCTTCGAGGTCCTGCGCGTGATCAAGCCGCCGGAGCTGGTCCCGATCGCGACGATCGGGATTCCGACCGTCTGCATGGTCCTCCTGCTGCTGTTGCCGTTCTACGACCGCGGGCCGGAGCGCCGCCCGGAGCGCCGCCCGCTCGCCACCACCGCGGGCTGCCTGACGATCATCGCGATGGGCTACCTCACCTACCTCGGCGCCACCGGCGGATCGCCGACCGAGATCGACATGAAGGTGGCGCCGCAATACGAAGCCGGCAAGGAGGTCGTCGCCGGTTCCGGCTGCCTCGCCTGCCACAAGCTCGGCGAGAACGGCAACAACGGCCCCGGGCCCGAACTGACCCACATCGCCGGCCGGATCCCACGGGCTGCGATCATCCGCTCGATAGAAATCGGGCCGGGCATCATGCCCTCCTTCCGCGACCTGCCGCCGAAGAAGATCGAACAGCTGGCTGACTTCCTGTCGTCACTGGACTAAGGCCACGGCGGGGGAGGCGGCGCCCACGCGCCGTACCGTAGACGCCATGGACACGATCAACGACAACCGCCAATCGCCGGACTTCGCCGGCCAGGTCAACCGCATGTTCGACCGGGTCGCGGCCCAGTACGACCTGCTCAACTCGGTGATGACCGCGGGGCTCCACCATCGCTGGCGGGAGCGCGCCGCTGAGCGAGCGGGGCTCGGACCGGGGGATTCCGCTCTTGACATCTGCTGTGGAACCGGTGACCTCGCGCTCGAGCTGGCGGGGCGGGTCTCTCCGGGGGGACACGTCGTCGGTTGCGACTTCTCCGAGCCGATGCTCGATCTGGCGCGTGAGAAGGCGGCCGAGCGTGCCGCCGCCGGCCTCCGCTTCGAGTGGGCCGATGCGCTCGAGCTCCCTTACGACGGCGAGCGCTTCGACGCTGTCACCGTCGGCTTCGGCGTCCGCAACCTCGCCGACGTCGATCGCGGGTTGCGGGAGATGGTCCGGGTGTTGAGGCCCGGTGGCCGTGCGGTGATCCTCGAGATCACGCAGCCGACCCGGCTGCCGCTCTCGACCTTCTACTCGCTTTGGTTCGACCGGATCGTGCCGCTGCTCGGCGCCTTCTCCAGCGATCCCGAGGCCTACTCCTACCTTCCCCAGTCCGTCCGCGGCTTCCCCGGCCCCCTCGGCCTGGCCGAAAGGATGCACGCGGCCGGCTTCGACCGGATCCGGTACACGGTGCTCGCCGGCGGGATCATCGCGATCCACAGCGGCAGCCGCTTGGCGTGACCAGACCCTCCGCCGTTCCGCCGCCGGTGACGGCGGTCCTCGACGCTTCCAGCCGCTGGCTGCCCTCGCGGCTGGGCGAAGTGGAGGACCGGCTGCGGACGGCAATCGACGGCCACGGCGAGACGCTGGGGGAGGACGCGGCGGCAACCCTGGAGGCCGGCGGCAAGCGGCTGCGGCCGATGCTGGTCCTGCTCTGCGCCGGGGAGGAGGGAGGCGAGCGCTCGGTCCGCGCCGCCACCTCGATCGAGCTGATCCACATGGCCACCCTGGTCCACGACGACGTCCTCGACCAGGCGCCGCTGCGCCGCGGCCACCCGACCGTCGCCGCCACCTCCGGCCGCGACCGCGCGATCGCAACCGGGGACCTGCTCTTCTCGCGCGCGTTCGCCCTCCTCGCCGACGCCGGCGACAGCCGCTCGGTCGCCCTCCTCGCCGACGCCTCCGTGGCCCTGGCCCGCGGCGAGCTGGCGCAGCGCCAGGACGCCTTCGACCTGACCGTGGGCGAGGAGCGCTACCTCGCCCGCTGCCGCCTGAAGACCGCGCGCCTGTTCGAGTGTGCCTGCCTGCTCGGGCACGACGACCGGCACCTGCGCGAGTTCGGCGCCGGTGTCGGCCTCGCCTTCCAGCTCCTCGACGACGTCCTCGACGTGACCGGCCCGCCCGAGCGCACCGGTAAGGCGCGCGGCACCGACCTGCTCGACGGCACCGTCACTCTCCCTCTGATCGAGGCCGCGGCTGCCGATTTCGGGATCCGGGAGGTCGACATGCACGCTCTCGACGCCGCCGCGGCGGAGGCGCTATGCGACCGCATCGCCGCAACCGGCGCCCTCCAGCGCGTCCGCGCCCGGGCTCTGGAGATGGTCGCCGAGGCAAAGCGCGCGCTGGAGCGCGTCAGCTTCGAGCCCGAACAGCGGCAGCTTCTCGCGCTGGTCGCCGACGGCGTCGTCCAGCGCTACAGCTGAGCGCTACCGCACCTGTTCGGCAGCCGGCCGCGGGCGGCCGGATCGCGTTCAGGCGAAGTCGTCGGCGCCGATCAGGTCCGATTCCAGGGCGACGACGAACGATTCGGCCATATGAGCCATGTTCGAGTGCTCCAGCGCCCGCAGCTCGTCGGCGAGTTCCTGGGAGCCGAGATCGAGCTGCTCGTCGAAGGCGTCGATCTCGACCTCCCCGTGCACCCCGTCGTTGCGCCAGTCGCACTCGGGGCAGCGCCGCCAAACGCGCCAGTGGCCGCGGGCCTCAGCCTGCTCCCAGAAGGTCGGCTGGACGAGGGTCGAGCCGCAGTCGGGGCAGACGTGGAGATAACTAACGGGTGCCTTGTTGGTGCTGGCGTCGCTCATCGCTGCACTATCGAACCCAATTGGGGACCGAAAGATCCGTATTTCTCCCCACTCTCTTGAGCAAAACCCCAGTACCGAGTATCCAAAACCGCGACAGAGACTGATCCGGCCGCTCTTCCACCGCGTTACCATTGCCGAGATGCCAGGAAACATCGGACTTCCAGAGATCGCGATTGTCCTCATCATCGCCCTGTTGGTCTTCGGGCCCAAACGCCTGCCGGAGCTCGGCCGCAGCCTCGGCCGCGGCATCCGCGAGTTCAAAGGCTCGATCGGCGGCGAGCACGATGACGACGATGACAAGCCGAGGCTCGCCTCTTCCGAGCCGGCCGCCGATGCCGAGCCGGCCGCTCCGTCCGAGCCCGCGAAGGCCCACGGCGACCCGGCCGAGGCGGAGGTCATCCGCAACAAGACCAGCTGAGGACGGCCGTCGATGGCCCGCCGCGTCAAGGCGGTCTCGCACGAAGATCGCCTCACCCTGGTGGAGCACCTCGACGAGCTGCGCGCCCGTCTGATCGTCTGCATCGCGGTCTTCGGCGTCGCCCTCGCCCTTTGCTTCTGGCAGAACCACCTGCTGCTCGAAATCGCCCAGCATCCGCTGCCCTCCAGCCACGACCGGCTGATCACCTTCGGGATCACCGAGCCGTTCACCACGACCCTGACGATCTCCGCCTACGGCGCGATCGTCCTCTCGCTGCCGATCGTCCTCTGGCAGCTCTACGCCTACGTGCTGCCCGCCTTCAGCACGGCCGAGCGCAGGGTCGTGCTGCCGATCCTGCTGCTCTTCCCGTTCCTCTTCGTCGCCGGCATCGCCTTCGGCTACTTCGTCGTGATGCCGGCCGCGACCAGGTTCCTCCTCAACTTCAACGACACCCAGTTCAACGTCCAGGTTCGCGCCCGCGACTACTACAGCTTCTTCTCGATGACCGAGATCGCCTGCGGCCTCGTCTTCCAGCTGCCGCTGGCGATCATCGCGGTCACCCGGCTTGGCATCGTCAGCGTCGAGCAGCTGCGCACGAACCGCCGCTATGCCTATCTGGCGATCGCGATCGTCGCCGCCGCGCTCCCCGGCGTCGACCCCGTCTCGATGCTGATCGAGATGGTTCCGCTGCTTGTTCTGTATGAGTTGAGTATCTTGCTTGCTCGGGTCTTGGGTCGGCCGGCAGGAGGCACGAGCGTGGCCGAGCCGAGCACGCAGGAGTGAGAGAGGGCGAGATGGCTTCAGGCGGCAAAGATCACAGGATGGTCTTCGACATTCGGGGACGGCGCAAGGTCGCCGTCAAAGTGGTCTACGCGGTCCTTGCCCTGCTGATGGGCGCCAGCCTCTTCCTCGTCGTCGGGCCGCTCAACGTCGGCGAACTCTTCAACAGCAACAGCAGCACCACCGAAGCTTCGAAGCAGTTCGAAGAACAGGCCGATCGACTCGAGGCGAAGCTGAGGAAAGAGCCCGAAAACTCGGACCTGAGGCTGGCCTTGACGCGAGCCCAGGTCAACGCCGGCAACGCCGGCACCGAAGTCCAGCCGACCGGCGAAAAGATCCTTTCCCCGGCAGCCGTTCAGGCCTATCAGGAAGCCAGCCAGTCATGGAGCGAATACCTGAAGGCAACGAAGGAACCCAACGCCGGCCTGGCGCAGCTCGTCGCGCCGATGTTCCTGACCCTGGCCGAAGTGACGAGCGGGAGCGAAGTGCTGCCCAACATCCAGGCCGCGGCCGCGGCACAGCAGATCGTCGCCGAACAGCGGCCGACGCTCAACTCCCTCAGCACCCTGGCGATCTACCAGATGTACACGCTCCACTACAAGAAAGCGGAAGCAACGGCGGTGGCGGCGAAAAAGCTGGCGAGCACCAAGTTCGAACGGGAAAACTTCGACAACCAGCTGAAAGAAGTCAGGGCGCGCGCCGAAGCGTTCAAAGTCGCGCTGGCGGAATTCGAAAAAGAAAGCAAAGCGGGCGGGGGCAAACCCCAGGCGCTGGAAAACCCGCTCGGTGGCCTCGGCGAAGCCGGCGGCGCCGGGCTCGGCGAATAGCGACGCCCGGTGAAAGTGGGCCGTGTAGGGCTCGAACCTACGACCTTGAGATTAAGAGTCTCCTGCTCTACCAACTGAGCTAACGGCCCTGGGGGGGCGAAGTATAGAAAGCTGATGGGGTTGGTTAGGGGGAGCTTTGGCTTCTAGCTTGCGTGGCAGTACTTTTCTACGGAGCCGTCGATGATCGTGCCGTCTTCGAAGCTGAAGCGGCCGTGGGTTTCGAGGATGTTGTCGCTGCAGCGAGCGGAGACGTAGCTGCGCTGGCGGCCGCCGGCCCGGTAGCGCCGCCGGATCTGGACGCCGAGGTGGGTGATCGCGCCATGGCCGGCGGCGATCGGGGGAAGATCGAGGGTGACGCGGTAGCGGAACCGGCCCGGCCGCCGTTCGATCGGGACGAGGATTGCGTAGATCTGCGTGGCGGGGACGGTGGTGCGCGCGTGCAGGACGACGGTGGGGTGTCCCCCGATCTGCGGCCCGTTGAAGACCGTCAGCGGAGAGCTGGCCGGGACGGTTCCTTCGGGAAGCGAGACGAGCGCTTCCACCTCGCCGGTGCCGACGATCGCCCCCTTGCAGGTGCGCCGAGCTTCTTCGGTGCCCTCGTCGTCGATCGCTTCCGGGTCGCAGGTCGGCAGCCCGGCGACGCTGAGGCGGCCGTCGCGGTCGAAGTCGATCACCACCTGCCGCAGCGGCGAGGGTTTGCCGCCCCCTTTCGCGGCGATCTCGAAGTGACCCTGGAAGCCGATCGGGACGAAGCGGTGGCGCGGCAACGACCGCGGCTGGAAGCCGCCGTCGGCATGAAGGACGAGGTCGTTCACTTCGACCAGGGCGCCGGTGGCGGAAGCGGCGGCGAGGGCCGCGAGGACGACGGCCAGCAGGGCGGCTCTGATCAGCGGGGGAAGTGACATGGCGAGGTCAGGGTCGCCGGGAAGAAGTCGCCGTTGGCGAACGACATGGTGCCGTCGAGCTGGAGGCGGCCTCCCGAGCAGTGGGCGTTGATGTAGCCGACCTCCTTCCCGTTGCGCTTGCGGGTTGCGCCGATGGTTGCTTCGGCGAGGGTGGGCGCGCCGTAGCCGCCGGCGACTTCGGGCATCTCGATCCGGACGCGGTAGCCGTAGCGGCCCCGCGAGACCCGTTCGATCGCGATCGGCACCAGCAGCGTCTTCGGGACCGGCACGGTCTCGTAGGCGTGGGCAATCAGGGTCGGCCTGCCGCCCGAGGGCGGGCCGTTGAAGAAGGAGAGCGGCGAGGAGATCTTGAACGGCGCCCGGCCGGGCGCCGCCACCACCGCTCGGCCGACGCCCTTGCCGACGAGGGCGCCGGCGCATCGCTGGCGCGCCTGCGGGGGAGTCGTTCCGGCGAGCTTCGCCAGCGTGCACACCGGCAGCCCCTTGGTGTCGACCGTGCCGTGTTTGTCGATCAGGAACTGAAGGGTCTGCAGGGTCGGCGGCGTCGACCCGTCTTTGGTCCCGATCCGGGTGATGCTGCTGAGGGTGATCGGCGCGTTGCCGTGCTTGGGCAGCTCACGCGGCTGCATCGTCGCCGTCGCGCTGACGTAGGTCGGGCCGATTTCGGCGTAGACCGCGAAGGCGGTCCCCGCGGCGCCGAGCGCCAGCACGATGGCCAGCAGCACGGCTTTTCGAAGCGGCCCCCTCAATCAGGTCCCCGTGCAGCGTTTGAAGATCGAGCCCTGGAGGAAGGTGCCGTCTTTGAAGCGGAACTGCCCTTTCGCCTGCAGGCGTCCGTCGGGACAGCTCGCGTTGGCGTAGCTGAGCGTCTGCCCGTGGTACTTCCATTCGCGGCCGATCGACAGCCGTCCGTAGATCGGGGTGCCGTAGCCGCCCGCGATCCTGGGGATTTCGGCAACGGTCTTGAAGCCGTAGCGCCCGTCATGGACGCGCTGGATCTCGATCGGGACGACGAAGGTGGTCGGTCCGGGGACGGTGAGGTGGGCGTGCGCGAGCACGGTCGGGTTGCCGTGCTTCTTCGGGCCGTTGAAGAGCGTTATCGCCGAGGAGGCCGGGATCGGCCCCTGTTCGGGGAAGTTGACGACGGCCTTGCCAAAGCCCTTGCCGACGATCGAGCCGGGGCAGAGCTTGCGCGCCTGCGGAGTCGTGGTCGCCGCCAGCTTGCCGGGCGTGCAGACCGGCAGGCCCCGCGTCTCGACTTCCCCGTGCTTGTCGAACCAGATCACGAGCTGTTTCAGAATCGGCGGCAGTGAGCCGTCTTCGGTCGAGATTTCCCCATACCCGTGCAGCTTGATCGGCGCGAAGTGGTGCTTCGGCAGCGTCGTCGGTGAGAAGCCGCCGTCGGTCTTGATCACGACCGGCCCCGCCTGCAGCCGCAGCGCCAGCGCCGTTCCCGCCACCGCGAGCAGGACCAGGACCGCCATCACATTCACTCTTAACAGAGTCTTCCGCATCAAATCCTCCCTGCCGTTCCCGTTCCCGCCAAACTACCAGCCGTGGGAAGCCGGATCGGCAGGGGACGGGAGAGTTCCTCGACGAAGGGTGCAAGGCGCGGTCAGCCTTGGCTCCTGCGCCACCCCCGGAGCGTGCTGGCGGTCGCGGTCGCGCTTCTCGTCGCCCTCGGGCTGATCGGGACCGGCGTCGAGTCTCGCCTCGACCCGACCACGCTCGACGTTCCCGGCACCGAATCCTCGCGCGGCAACGAGCTGTTGCGGGACCACTTCGGCGACTCGGCTCCTTTCGCGATCCTCCTCCGTGGTCCGGCCGGGGCTATCGACCGCCAGGGCCCGCGGCTGATCGAAGCGCTGCGCCGCGACCCGCGGGTGACGACGCTCTCCCCCTGGGACCGCGGCGCGGTTCAGCGCCTGCGCCCCAACCCGCGGCGGGCGCTGATCCTCGCCGACTTCCATGTCGACACCAGAACCGCGGTCAACGACACCGTTCCCCACCTCAAGCGGGTGCTCGAGGAGGAGATCCACGCGCCGGTACGCGCCACCCAGACCGGCTACGCGAGCCTCTCGCGGGCGATCCAGGACGAAAACCTCAAGGCCAGCAACCGGGGCGAGATGATCGCCCTCCCCTTCTTGCTGATCATCCTCCTCCTCGTCTTCCGCTCGCCGATCGCGGCGGCGATCCCGCTTGCCTTCGGCGCCGTCACGGTCGTCGCCTCGAGGGGGATCCTCTACTTCTTCACCTCCTGGTTCGAGATCGACGCCTTTGCCCTGACGGTCTGCTCGATGATGGGCCTGGCGCTGGGGGTGGACTACGCGCTGCTGATGGTCTCGCGCTTCCGCGAGGAGCTCGGGACGGGGGCGGAGCCGATCGAGGCCGCGCGCCAGACCCGTCGCCACGCGGGCCGCACCGTGGCCTTCGCCGGCAGCACCCTGCTGCTCTCGATGATCGTCTCCCTCTTCATCCTGCCGGGGTCCCTGCTGGCCTCGCTGGCGGGGACCGTCTGCATGGTCGTCATCCTCAGCGTCACCGTTGCCACGGTCGTCGGCCCGGCGATCCTCACCCTGCTCGGTCCTAACGTCGACCGCTGGCGCCTCGGCCGCCGCGCCGGCCGCTCGCGGCTGATGGCGCTGGTCGGCGGAGCGCTGAAACGTCCCGCCGTGGCGGCGGCCCTGATCGCCGGCGTGCTGCTGGTGCTGGCGGCGCCGGCGGTCGGGCTGAAGACCGGACCCCCCAGCCCGGAACAGCTATCGAAGGACGCGCCCGCCCGCCAGGACGCCGAACTGGTGGACAGCTCGATCGGCCCCGGCTGGGACGCGCCGTTCCAGGTCGTCGCAGTCTCCAGGGAAGGCCCGATCACGACCGCCAAGAGCCTCAGCGCGATCGAAGGCTTCCAGCGCCGGCTGGCGGCCACGCCCGGTGTCCAGGCGGTAATCGGCCCGGGCAAAGCGACCAGACGGGTCGACCGCCTGCGCGACCTTGGCAACGCCGTCCTCTCCTCGGAAGGCAACTTCGGGCCGGTCAAGCAGCTCGGCAAGCTCGGCCGCAGCCTGGTCGTGGCGGCGGGCGGAGTGGGTCAGCTGCGGGATGGGATAACCGAAGCGAGCGATGGTGCCGGGCTGCTGGCGCTGGGTGCCGGCCGGGCGGTGGAGGGCGCGCGGCTGATCGCGAACGGCCTCGGGCGCGCGACCAGTGGCAGCGCGCGAGCGATCGGAGCGCTCAACCGTTTCGCCAGGGGCGCGAAAAGGCTCGCCAACGCCCAGGGCACGGCGGTCTACGGCTCGCTCAACATCATGCTGGCGCTCCGTGACGCGGTCATCCCCAACCTGAAGAACAACCCCCTGCGGCGATCGCGGATCCTGCAGAAGACGCTGAACGAAGACGCGAACGAGAAGCTGCCCGAACTGATCGGACCGGCGGCGGCCGCCGACGAACAGCTGAAAGCGGCGCTGGCGCAGCTGCAGGGGATGACCGTCGGTAAATCGGACCCCGATTACGCGGCGGCGCTGGAAGCGGTGCAGAGGGCCTCGGCGGCGGTGAGCGGCACCAACCCCGCTAACGGCGCCCCCTACGACCCGGTGCCGAGCACCCCCGAGGTCGAGCCCTACGCAGGGCTCCCGACCGAACTCGCGGCGCTGAACGAACGCCTGCTCGACGACCACGAACAGGCGAAGCAGATCACCTTCTGGCTGGTCTCGATTCACCACGACCTGGAGAAACTGGAGCACGGGGCTGTGAAACTGAACGAAGGGCTGGAAAGATTGCACGGCGCCGGCAACCGCCTTGCCGGTGGCGCTGACCGCCTTGCCGGGGCGGCGAAGAAGCTCGGCGACGGGCTCTCGCGTTTGACCGGCGGCGCCGAGGCGCTGGTCGGCGGCATCTCCCGCCTCGGCGGCGGCGCCGAGGCGCTGCAGGAAGGGCTGCTCACCGGCGCCGGCGAAACGGCGCCGCTGGAAAGCGGGCTCGAAGAAGCGAGCGTGCGGGTGCTGGCCGGCAAGCACCGGATCCACCGCCAGGCCGGCCGCGTTGCGCGCTCGAGCCCGGGTCTCTTCAACTCCGGCTACTTCGTGCTCTCCGCGCTCGACGGCACGCCCCCGACCACGCGCGCCGCGATCAACGAATCGATCGACCTCCGCCACGGCGGCCAGGCGGCGACGATGCTCGTCGTCTCCGACTACAGCTTCAACACCCCTGGCTCGATCCGCCTCAACAAGCAGCTGGACTCGGACGCGGCTGAACTGGGCGACGACGCCGACCTCACCACCGGGGTCGCCGGCGGCGCCGCCCAGCTCAACGACTACAGTCGCGTCACCCGCGCCCGGATCCCCTGGATCATCATCGCCATCACCATCGCCACCTTCCTCGTCCTGGTGATCGTGCTGCGGGCGCTGCT
>Ga0307316_10000626_pt1 | contig 10697 bp, 9 predicted proteins | sample ER_DNA_356_FD_194504 | JGI IMG/M metagenome (GOLD analysis project Ga0307316, IMG submission 194504) | Bulk soil microbial communities from the East River watershed near Crested Butte, Colorado, United States - ER_DNA_356 | ecosystem: Environmental > Terrestrial > Soil > Floodplain | place: USA... | reverse complement strand
CCGGGCCGAGGAGAGTGGGCCGGGGCCAGGACGCCAGCGACCCGGCTGCCGCCGGCCGTCCGCGCCGGGCCGCGGCGCCGGCTCGGCGGTCTCGGGACGCTCCCCCTCGGTCCCCTCGGCGCTCAGCGGCTCGGCGATGTCCTCGAGCTGTTTCTGCTCGGCCTTGACGCCGAAGAGGAACTCGGCGAGGGCGCCTATCGACATCACCACGGCGCCGATGAAGAACCCGGTTGCGACCTGGTTTTCGCTGCCGCTGGCGATCAGGTGGCCGAAGAGGATCGGGCCGACGATGCCGCCGGCGGCGGTCCCGACAGCGTAGAAGAAGGCGATCGAGAGGGCCCGGGTCTCCATCGGGAAGATCTCGCTCACCGTCAGGTAGGCGGAGCTGGCGCCGGCGGAGGCAAAGAAGAAGATCGCGATGATGAAGGCCATGAAGGACCAGGTCGTGAGGCCGCCGCCGAGGAGCATGACTCCGAGGATCGCGGTCAGGATCGCCGAGATCAGGTAGGTCCCGGTGACCATCGGTTTGCGGCCGAGGGTGTCGAAGAAGCGGCCGAGCAGCAGCGGGCCCATGAAGTTCGAAGCGGCGAAGATCGCGATGTAGATCGGGATCGTGCTGGAGCCGACTTCGAAGAATTCCCCCAGCAGCGTCCCCAGGTCGAAGGTGACGGCGTTGTAGAGGAAGGCCTGGCCGACGAAGAGGGAGAGCCCGAGGATCGTCCGGCGCGGGTATTTGCGGAATGCGGTGGCGGCGATCTCGCGGAAGGGGATGCGCTCGCGCTGGTGGACGACGAGCGAGCGGTCCGGTTCGGAGAGCTCCTGGCCGGTCTCCTCCTCCACGTCCCGCTCGATGTCGGCGACGATTTCCTCCGCCTCCTCCTCGCGGCCGTGGATGAACAGCCAGCGCGGACTCTCCGGGACGTGGCGGCGGACGATCAGGATCGTCACGCCGAGGATCGCTCCCATCCCGAAGGCGAGGCGCCAGCCGAAGTCCATCGCGAAGAGGCTCGTATTGAGCAGGGCGACGGCGGCGAACGCTCCGGCGGCGGCACCGACCCAGTAGCTGCCGTTGATGATCAGGTCGACCCGGCCGCGGACCCGTGCCGGGATCAGCTCGTCGATCGCGGAGTTGATCGCCGCGTACTCGCCGCCGATGCCGGCGCCGGTGAGGAAGCGGCAGAGGTAGAAGTACCAGGCGGTCCAGGCGAAGGCGGTGGCGATCGTGGCGATGATGTAGACGCCGAGGGTGACGAGGAAGAGCTTCTTGCGCCCGAGTCGATCCGTCAGTTGGCCGAAGAAGAGCGCGCCGAGGCAGGCGCCGCCGACGTAGAAGGCGGCCGCGGTGCCGATCTGGCTCGCGTCCATGACGATGCCGCTGCCTTTTTCGGTCAGGCGATCGCCGATGCTGCCGACGATCGTCACCTCGAGGCCGTCGAGGATCCAGACGGTCCCCAGCCCGATGATCACCATCCAATGGAAGCGGGACCACGGCAGCCGGTCGAGGCGGGCGGGGACCCGGGTCTCGATCATCCCCGACTGCGCATTCCCGTTGCTCATCGCGACTCCTCTCCTGCTGGGGGAATGGTTTCGACATCACTCCATTCCCGGAAGGAGCAGCACCTAAAACATCATCTGTCACCCCACGGCCTGTAGGGGGAAAGGAGGCCTGGCCGGCGGCGCCGCTGACGTGATCAGCGGCGCCGCAGCCGACGAAGAACGCTCAGGAGTTGGTGGTCTCGGCCTTGTCGGCCTGCAGCCCGTTCGCTTTCGGCGACTCGAAATGCAGCAGGTGGACCTTCGCGAGGCGCCCCTCTCCGCTGGATTTGGCCATCCGCTCGGACGCTTCGCCCTGGATCTCCAGCAAGCGGTCGAGCGCGCCTTGGAGCAGGTCGGAGATGTCGGACCAGCCCTGGTTGTCTACGACCAACGGGGTCCGGGTCACATGTACGTCGTCGACCTTGTCGAGCATTCCCGATTTGGACGCCGACTCGATGTCCTCAAAGATGCTTTTCAGGATCGCTTCGGCCATGCCTGGTCGAAGGCTGGCCGGCATGCTCGCCCACTGGTCGTCGCTGAGGAGCTGGCGGCGGGTGGCGCGGTAGAAGTGCTCGGTGGCGCCGCGCCGCTGCTTGGTGTCAACGAGCTCGATGCAGTCGTATTTCTCCAGCACGCGGACGTGGTAGGCGACGAGGTTGAGGCTCTCGTCGAGCTGCTGGGCGAGCATGTTCGGGCTCGCGACCTTCTCGTTGAGAATGATCAGGATCTGCACCCGCAGGGGGTGTGCGAACGCTTTCGCGACGATCTGTTCGACGCCGTCTTTCTTGTTGTTCTTCGTCTTCGGCAAGGCCTTATTCCTTCGCTCGGTTCCAGGGGCATTGGCCGATAACAAGACTTTACAGGTTGTCAATCAGGAATTTCACAACGCTCCCGCTTTTTCCGATTATTGACGAGTTTTCCTGGATCTCCCTTGATTGCTGGAATCATTTAGAGTATTAATTGCTCAGTTGATTTAGACCACAAGCCCCCAGGGGGCCCCACGTGCAATCACAGGGAGAAAGGGAGGTGGGATCGATGCAGGTACAAATTTCTCTGCCCGTCAATCCGGCGGCCATTTGGAAGGGCTCCTGAGAGCCCATTAAGGGGGGACGGCGATCGGGGCGCTTGAGAAGCTAAGGGGAGTGTCTCCCTGGAAGCTTCCGCTGATCGTCGCCGCGATCGCCGTCCCAATTGCCTTCGCCTTCTACCTCGGCGGCCCCGGAATCGGGGTCGGGGTGGGGGCGCTGGCGGCGGTCGGGATCGTCTATGCCGCCGTCCGCCAAGCGCCGCGGGGAAGGATCGGCCCGGCGCCCAAGGACGCCGATCAGGGGCGCGCGTTGGTAGTGCTGGCTGACCGGCTCGAGCAGCCGCAGGCGGTCGAACGGGTCTCCTCGTTGGTTGGAGACGGTTCAGACAGAGAGGCCACCGTGATGGTGCTCGCTCCCACGCACATCGGCTTCCTCGATCGCTGGGCGTCGGACGTCGAGGCGGCGCGGCGGGATGCGCAGCAGCGGCTGGTGGTCAGCGTCGCGGCGCTGGCGGCGGCCGGCATCCACGCGGAGGCCCGCGTCGGCGACGAGGACATCGTCCAAGCCGTCGAAGATCAGCTCGGCAGTTTCCCGGCTGCAGAGGTGATTTTGGTGTTCGGAGCCTCGGATGCGGGGGCAGCGCGGGCGGCCCGCGAGTTGCGGACGCGCCTGCGCCCCGATTTCCACCAGGTCCTTATTGATCCAGTAGCTCGTTGAACCGCAGCGCCGCCCGCGTCGGGGCGACGAATTCCTCCCCGCGGTGAAGGAGGCCGGCGGCGGCGAGATCGCGCACCGCCCGTTCGACCGCGTCATGCGCGGCGAAATCGTTGGGCCTGGTGCTGAATTCCCGCGTCAGCTCTTCCAGCGTCAGCCGCGTCGGATGCAGGTCCAACAGCTGCCGCAACACCGCTGATTCGACTTCCTCGTCTTCTACCCAGGTGGTTTTGTATTCCTCGATCATCTTCATGGCCCCTCCATGCTCAAAGTTGAGGCGTCGCCGGAATACTCCCCGGCCCGCCGCCATCGCTTTCCCCAGCCATGGGCCCCGCTCGGCAACCGACAGCTTGCAGCGTCCGCCGGCGGACGCAGAATGCTGCGCGGCGCGGATGGCGGAGGCCCGATCAGCCGGTGGTTGTGGTCCGAGCGGTCATCAGTTGTCATGGCCACCGCCACTATAGGGACCATCGGAGACGTCTTGTCTGTCGATCTCCTGTCTGAGATCCCTGCGCGGTCGCGCTGACTTATGCGTCCTCGCGGACGCCGCCCATCTCGGTGAAAACAGCGGTGGCCCCGTCCTTGCCGCGCCGCTCGTCGGCGATCACGTGGGAGACGGCGTTGATCAGCGCCAGGTGGGTGAACGCCTGCGGGAAGTTGCCCAGGTGGCGCCCCGACTCCGCGTCGAGCTCCTCGGCGTAGAGGTCGAGCCACCCCGCGGCCTCGAGCAGGCGCTCGCAGAGCTCCCGCGCCCGCCGCCTCTCGCCGATCTCAGAGAGCGCCGAGACGAGCCAGAAGGAGCAGATCAGGAAGGTGCCCTCGCGGCCTTGGAGGCCGTCGTCGGTCTCCTCGACCTTGTAGCGGCAGACGAGGCCGTGCGCGGTCAGGTTCTCGGCGATCGCGTTGACGGTGTCCCGCACCCGCGGATCCTCCGGGCGCAGGAAACGGAACAGCGGGATCAGTAGCAGCGAGGCGTCGAGGGCGTCGGTGTCGTAGTGCTGGCGGAAGACCCCGTCGCGGACGCCGCGCTCGAGAATCTCGGCTTTGATCTCGTCCGCTTTCGCCTGCCATTCCTCGGCCAGTGCGTGCCAGCGCTCGCCCCGCTCCTCCTCGGGGACCCAGCGGGCGAGGCGGGCGCCGCGGTCGACGGCGACCCAGATCATCAGCTTCGAGGAGACGTAGTGCTTGGGCTCGCCGCGCGACTCCCAGATCCCCTGGTCGGGTTGCGGCCAGGCGTCGATCGCCGCTTCCACCTGGTAGCGGATCAGCTCGCGGTCGGCTTTGTCGCCTTTGCCCCGCAGGGCTTTTTCGTGCACGTAGATGGAGTCGAGGAGCGAGCCCCAGACGTCGTTCTGGCGTTGGTCGAAGGCGCCGTTGCCGATCCGCACGGGCTGGGCACCGCCGTAGCCGGAGAGGTGGTCGAGCGTCTTCTCCTCGAGCTCGCGCTCGTGGCCGATCCCGTACATGATCTGCAGGTCGGGGTTGTCCTTGCAGACGTCGACGATGAAGCGGATGAAGTCGCGGGCCTCGTGGTCGAAGCCGAGCGTGTGCAGAGCCCAGAGGCTGAAGGTCGAGTCGCGGATCCAGCTGAAGCGGTAGTCCCAGTTGCGTTCGCCCCCAGGCGTCTCCGGCAGCGAGGTGGTGGCGGCGGCGACGATCGCCCCGGTCGGGGTGTAGGTGAGCCCCTTGAGGACCAGAGCCGAGCGCTGCAGGTGGATCCGCCAGGGGTGGTCGGGGAAGTTGCCGTCGCGCAGCCATTCGCGCCAGAACTCTTCGGTCGAGTCGATCCGCTCCAGCGCCTCGGGGGCGCTGCGGGGACCGCCGAGCCCGCCGTCGCTCCAGGTCAGGGCGCAGAAGGCGTGTTGGTCTTCGTGCAGGGTGACGCGCCCGCGGGCGGCGCCGTCGGCGATCTCGAGGTCGATGTCGCTGGTCAGGAGTATTTCGGCGCCGTCGGGCCCAGTCGCCTTCGCTTCACCGAGCTCGCCGCCGCTCCATTTCGCCCCCTCAGCGCCGTAGGCGAAGCGCGGCAGACACTCCATCTCCATCTCGACCGTCCCGTCGATGCAGGTGATCGTCCGCAGTAGTGAGTGGTCGGACTCGTGTTCGGTGTCCGGACGGCCGCGTCTGTTCTCCTGGTCGCCGCGGGGAGGAACCCAGTCGGCGATCGTCAGCGCGTCCTTGACGATCGCCCAGCCGGTGTCGGTGACCCAGGTCGTCTCGATCACCAGGGTGCCGGGCGAGTAGCGGCGGCTGATCGGGACGATCACGCCTTTCGGCCGCAGCGACATGTGACCGGCGCCGCGGTCGAGCAGGGCGGCGAAGGTGCTGGGGGAGTCGAAGCGCGGGCAGCAGAGCCACTCGACGCTGCCGCTGAAGGAGACCAGCGCCGCGGTGTGGCAGTCGGAGAGGAAGCCGTAGCTCGCGATGGGCGGAAACTGATCGGCGGGGGAGCTCACGGACGATGCCAAGCTAGCAGCGGGGCTACGCTGAATTCGATGGATTGGCCGATTGCCCACGTCGCCGGGGTCTTTGCGCCGCTGGAGCTGGCGCCGCTGTTGGTCGCTGCCCTCCTCTACGCGAAGCGCAGCACCACCCTGTCCCAGCGCGGCCGCCCCGTGCCGCTCTGGCGCCAGCTCTGCTTCGCCGCGGGCCTGCTGGTGATCGCGGTCGCCCTCGCCTCGCCGATCGCTCACATCGGCGAGGAGCTGGTGATCGCCCACATGGTCGAGCACCTGTTGCTGGGGGACGTCGCAACCCTGCTCCTGGTCCTCGGTCTGACCGGGCCTTTGCTGCAGCCGATCCTGGCGATCCGCTTCTTCGACCGGCTGCGGATCCTCGCCCACCCGCTCGTCGCCTTCCCCTTCTGGGCGCTCAACTTCTACATCTGGCACATCCCATCGCTCTACGACGCCGCTTACGCGGGTGCCCCCGTTCACGCCTTCGAGCACACCTGCTTCATCTTCTTCGGCTGCTTGATGTGGATGCCGGTCTTCGGGCCCCTGCCGAAGCCCGCCTGGTTCACCGCTCCCTGGAAGGTTGGTTATGTGATCGCCGTCCGCTTCGCCGGCGCGATCCTCGGCAACGTCCTGATGTGGTCGGGCTCGGTCCTCTATCCCGTTTACGCGCCCGGCGAGCGCTACTGGGGGATCTCGGCGCTGACCGACCAGAGCACCGCCGGCGTGGTGATGATGGTCGAGGGGACCTTCCTCGGTCTCGGCCTGCTCGCCTGGTTCTTCTTCGAGTGGTCGCGGGAGGGGATCGAGAAGCAGCGGCTGCTCGACCTGGCGCTGGAGCGAGGGATCGAGCTTGATGAGGCGCGGGCCCAGCGTGCGGTTGCCGCCGGCGAGGGGGCGCGGCTCGAGCGGCAGATCCTCGAAGCGGAGAAGGAGACCCATGTCGCCGCTGGATAGGGGCAGGGCCTGGCTCGTGACCGGCCCGGTCGGGCGGGGGCTGTCGTTCGCGATCGACTTCTCGGTCGCCCTGCGGACGATGCTGGCGCGGCGGCGATGACCGATCCTCTAGGGTCACGCGTCGATGAAAACCACCGCTAAAGAGCTGCCGAATTCCCGCGCCGAAGTGCAGGTCGAGGTGCCTGCCGCCGAGGTCGACAAAGCGACTTCCCGCGCCGCTCGCGCGCTCGCCAAAGAGATGCGGATGCCGGGCTTCCGCGCCGGCAAGGCACCTGCTTCGTTGGTGATCCAGCGGATCGGCTTCGATTCCGTCCTCCAGGAGGCGATCCGGGAGGCGCTGCCGGAGTGGTACGAACAGGCGCTCTTCGACTCCGGCGTCAGCCCAATCGGCGACCCCGAGATCGCGATGGTCTCGACTCCAGAGGACGAGGGGCAGCCGCTCGAGTTCAAGTTCGAGGTGGGGGTGCGTCCGCAGGCCGAGCTCGGCGACTACAAAGGGCTCGAGGTCGGCAAAGAGGAGAACGAGGTGCCCGACGAAATCGTCGACACCGAGGTCGAGCGGATCCGCGAGGGCTTTGCCCGGCTGGAGCCAGTCGAGCGCGAGGCCGCCGAGGGTGACTCGCTGCTGATCGACTTTGAGGGCTTCGTCGACGGCTCCGCCTTCCAGGGTGGCGCGGCGGAGGACCATCTGCTTCTGCTCGGCTCCGGCCAGTTCATCCCCGGCTTTGAGGACCAACTTGCCGGCGCCGAAGCCGGGGAGAAGCGCGAGGTGAAGGTGACCTTCCCCGCAGAGTACGAGCAGGCCCCGCAGTTGGCAGGCAAAGACGCCGTCTTCAAAGTGAAGGTCAAAGAGGTGCGGGAGAAAGTCCTGCCCGACCTCGACGACGACTTCGCCTCTGACGCGTCGGAGTTCGACACCCTGGAGGAGCTGCGCGCCGACATCCGCGAGAAAGTGGGGGCGGCTCTTGGATCCCGCGCCGAAGAGGACTTCCGCCTCGCCGCGATCGACGCTGCCGTCGAAGCCGCCACCGTCGATGTGCCCGACGAGCTTGCAACCGCCAGAGCCGAAGAACGTTGGGAGCGGATGGAACGCCAGCTCGCCGGCCGCGGCATGGACCCGAACGCGTTCCTGCAGATGCAGGGCAAAACGCGCGAGGAGCTGATCGCCGAGACCAAACCCGACGCCGAAAAAGAGCTGAAGCGGGAGGCGGTGGTTACCGCGATCGCCGAGGCCGAGGCAATCGAGGTCTCCGAGGAGGAAATGGTCGAGGCGCTCGAGCACAGCGCCGAACACGAACGCACGACCCCCGAGAAGCTGCTGGAGCGCCTGCGCAAGAACGGCCGTGACTCGATGGTCCGCGAAGACCTCCGCGCCCGCAAGGCGATCGAGCTGGTCGCCGAGGAGGCCAAACCGATCCCCAAAGAGGAAGCCGACGAGCGCAAAGGCAAAGCCGAAACCCGTGAGAAAATCCTCGCGCCGGAGGGCGAGAAAGTCCCGAAATCCGACGAGCTCTGGACGCCCGGCGGCGACTGAGGGCTACCGGCGCATGTTTCCGCATGCGCCGGCTAGCGGATCAGCAATCGTCCCTTCTAATCAACTGGTTGCAGCCGGGTATTCGGCGGTGGCTCCGAGAACGTAGGCCAGCTGGCCGCTGGCGGTGGTCGAACCAGTCACTTTCGGCGGTTCGAGCTTGATCGTGAACCCTTCGCCACTGGAGTGATTTTCTATCTTGGTCCATGAGTAACTCTCTTCGGAGCTTCCAAGCGGAATGCCGAAGATGCTGAACGTCACCGATGCATGCTCGTCGAAATGCTGGATCGACTGGGAAGCGGATCCGGTGGCGAAGCTGATCTCCACCGTCGGTAGTTCGCTGATGACCAGGTTGGTGAGGCGGCCGAAGTTCCCTTCCTTCGTCAGATCGCGCTGCGGAGGATGGGTGAACTCGTAGCCGCTCACATCCGATTCGCCGTTGGTGACCGCTTCCTGAAGCAGCGTCGGGTCGAACCATCCCTTGCCCGTGCCCGCACCCGCCCGGTACTCCAGCGCCGGTATCGGATAAACGGTGAGCCCGTGAAAGGTCATGTTGATTTCGAAATTGGAGCTGCTGGTGTTCATCTGGAAAGCGTTGTAGTGAACCTGTCCTTCGGCATCGAGCGAGAACAGCTCGGCAACCGGAATGCTGATGCCCGCTTCCCCCGAGACCGAGACGTTCACGGTCTCCGTACTCTCTGCGCTCGCTTTCAGCATCACAGAGGCGGACTGGTTGGCGTTGTTCAGGCTTCCTTCGATACGCCCGATTTCCGGAAGCTGGTATTGAACGCGCGCCGAGAGGTTCTTCTGAGCGTCCGCGACCGTCATGCCTCCATTTTCCGGGGAAGGTCTTTCCGTGTTGCTGATCAGTTTCATCAGCTGGCTTCTTTTGTTGTTCGTGTCGCGTTCGAGGTCGAGCGCTCCGCTCGAGCTGAGGTATAGCTGGATCGCCGGTACCAGCGTCCTTGCTGACGCCGGGACTTTGCCGAGCCGTTCCGCAAGGCTCCAGATGTTGTCTTCGGTCAGTTCGAGCGGGGGTTGACTGGCCCAGACCTGACTGACTTGGTATTGGACGATGTAATCGATCTTGGTCTTCACCGCCGCTTTGGCCATTTCTTCCGACGTGATCGTCCCGAAGATCCCCTCGTATTGAGAGACGATCGCCTGAATGTCCTTTTCGGATTTCACCCGAGCTTTGTTCATCTTCTCGACGTCGCGCGATCCGATCTTCCAGAAGACGTCCTTGATCAGGTTGAGGTATTCGTTGGAGAAGGCCGCGCCGGCGAGCCTGATCGAGGAACCATCGCCGCGCTGAACGATCCGATCGACCCAGTTGTACGTACGTTCCGCACAATAATTTTCCGGCGTTGCCCAATACCACGGAAACTGGCCTTGGTCTCCCAGTTCGATAGGGAGTGGCGCGCCGATCTGTTCGATCGTGGCGAAAGGTTGAGCGGCCTTGCTGATCTGGTCCAAATAGATTTTGGTCAAGCTGGGGGTGCCGGACTCGAGCAGGGCAGAGACAGTCATGGCAGACATGCTTCCTCCGATTTTCAGGTGTTGTCAGGTGAGACCGAGCCGATAGGAGAATCTTCAGGTCTCGAACAGGGATTGACGAGTACTACCGACTATTAAGTAATAACAAGGTTTGCCGACTACTCAAAACTAAGTTGAGTAAAGAAGCCGGAATTTCCGAAAAACTCGGTGATCTCGCGATCGGGCTGGCGCCTGACGGCTTCTATAGAGTGGCCGCATGAGCCCTCTGGTCCCGATGGTGGTCGAGCAGACCTCGCGCGGCGAGCGCGCCTTCGACATCTACTCGCGCCTGCTGGGGGAGCGGATCGTCTTCCTCGGCACGCCGGTCAACGACGACATCGCCAACCTGATCGTCGCCCAGATGCTGCATCTGGAGTCCGAGGACCCGGACAAGGACATCAGCCTCTACATCAATTCGCCGGGCGGCTCGGTGTATTCGGGGCTGGCGATCTACGACACGATGCAGTTCATCAAGCCCGACGTGCAGACGATCTGCGTCGGCATCGCAATGAGCATGGGGGCGCTCCTGTTGAGCGGCGGCGCCGCCGGCAAGCGGATGGCGCTGCCGAACTCGAAGATTCTCATCCACCAGGTTTCGGCCGGTTTCCAGGGCCAGGCGACTGACATCGAGATCCACGCCAAAGAGATCATCGACGTGCGCCGCCGCCTTGACGAGATCATCGCCCAGCACACCGGGCAGCCGTTCGACAAAGTCACCAAAGACACCGAGCGGGACTACTTCATGAGCGCGGACGAGGCGAAGGAGTACAACATCGTCGACCGCGTGATCGAGCACCACTGAGGCGCCTCTTCGCACTGAAGCGCTTTCTCGTCTTGTCTCTTTTTCTCGCGGCTGGCATTGCGGCGCCCGCCTCGGCCCGAATTGCCAGCCGCGATGGCGGCGTCTCCTACTACGGCCACGTCTTCCCGGTGGCCGGACCG
>Ga0307316_10000625_pt1 | contig 10717 bp, 8 predicted proteins | sample ER_DNA_356_FD_194504 | JGI IMG/M metagenome (GOLD analysis project Ga0307316, IMG submission 194504) | Bulk soil microbial communities from the East River watershed near Crested Butte, Colorado, United States - ER_DNA_356 | ecosystem: Environmental > Terrestrial > Soil > Floodplain | place: USA... | reverse complement strand
GCCGCATGCGGCGCGACGATGCCGGTCGTGGCCGCGGTCGCCAGCGAGGCGAGCCCGCCCAGCGCGGCGCCGATCGACGGCGTCAACGGGATGCGGGCGAGCACCGGCGCGTGCGTGAGCCACGACACCGGGCCCATCACGAGACGCATCCGGCCGAGCGAGATGTTCACGAACGCGCGCACGAGCGAGGGGTCGAACTGGGTGCCGGCGCAGCGGGCGATCTCCTGCCTGCCCTCGGCGGCGCCTCCGGCCTCCTTGTACGAGCGCTTCGACGTGATCACGTCGAAGACGTCGGCGATCGCCACGATCCGGCCGGCGAACGGAATTTCGTCCCCCGCGATCCCTCTCGGATAACCCTTTCCGTCCCAGCGCTCGTGGTGGTTGCCGACCGCATCCGTCCACTCGCCGAGCCAGTCGCGCAGCGGCTCGACGAGCACCTCGCCATCCAGCGGGTGGCGGCGAATCTGCTCCCACTCCTCGTCGGTCGGCTTGCCGGGCTTGTTCAGGATCTCCGGGCTGACCTCGAGCTTGCCAACGTCGTGCAGCAGCGCGGCCCAGTTGAGCCGGTCGAGGTCGTCCGGCTCGAGCGCCAGCTGCCGGCCGAGGCTGTAGGAGTAGGCGCGCACACGCTCTGCGTGACCGCGCGTGATCTTGTCGTGGACGTCGAGTGCGGCGACGAGCTGGATCAGGATCTCGGCGGCCTCTTGCGGCGTCGGCGCGTCCGCGGCGGCCTGCGCGAGGCGAAGCCGCTCCTCGAGCGACTCAACGGTGTTCGTCTGCAGCGCGAGCTTGAAGCGCGAGGGCGCCTCGTCGGGGAAGACGAGAGACAGCCCGAGCAGCGCGCCAAGCGGCAGCAGCCGGCGCGTGACCGCGTACAGAACGGAGACGACGAGCGTCGCGGAGAGGCTGATCCCGAGCCACCAGGCGAGGAAGGCCCAGAGCGAGCTCGTCGGCACGCCAGTCACCATCGTCGCCAGCCGCACGAACCCGAGCGAGCCGGCGATCGGCAACGCGTAGACGAGCACGCGCAGTGCGCGCGCACGCCAGGGCCGCGCCGCCCAGCGACGCGGCTGCTTGCCTTCCGCGGCCGCCATCCCCCTGATATCGGCGGCAAGATCGCGTCGCTAAAGGCGAGCTACAATTCGGTGTGCAGGCCGGGTGACCGCGGGCCCTCGTGGCTCGAGGAAAGTCCGGACACCGAAGGGCAGGACGCTGGGGCGACCCAGGCGGCGAAAGCCGACGGAAAGTGGCACAGAAAGGAGACCGCCAGCAGCGATTCTCCGGAGACGCTGAAGGTAAGGGTGAAACGGTGGGGTAAGAGCCCACCAGCGTCGTGGTGACACGGCGGCTAGCCAAACCCCGTCCGGTGCAAGGCGAACAGGCTCCGCTGAGGCGGCCCGCCGAGGAGCCGGGTAAGCCGCAAAGACGGATGGTCATCCTCGACAGAATCCGGCTTACAGGCCTGCTACGGAAGAAGCCCCGTGAGGGGCTTCTTCTATGGTCCTGCGCCGGCGAGGCTTCCGGCTACTTGAACTTGAACAGGGCCGTGTGGAACGTGCCGTCCACGAGCTTGACCTCGAGCTGTCGGCACATGCCCTTCCACGCCTTGTCGGTCTTCCAGACGTAGGTGTACTGGCCGCCGCCGTAGCTCAGCGAGCTCCCGCCGGCCGTGACCGTCTGTTCGACGTCGTCGAGCGGCGCGGCGCTCGAGCACGAGACCTGCCGCGAGAGCGGCCAGCCGCTGTCGAAGATCGCGAGGCCCTGGTCGCCGCCGAGGCTGAACTTGACCGGCACCGCGCTGCCCGCCGTGACCGAGTTCACGACCGCCGGGTTGTCGATCGGCGGGAAGAAGCCGTTGAACGCGAAGACGACGAAGTAGGTGATGCCGACGCTCGCCGTGTTCCCGGCGAGGTCGGAGGCGTTGACCGCGAACCCGTGCGGGCCGACGGTGCCGGTCGCGATCGGAGTCCCGCTGGCCACCGTTCCCGCGCAGGCGTCCTTGCCCGAGAGCGCGTCCGCGCAGGAGTACGAGGCGTTGACCGCCTGGTTCAGGGTGTAGGTCGCGCCGCTGGTCGGCACGACCAGCGAGATCGTCGGTGGCGTCGCGTCGATCTTGAACGTGAGCGTCTGCGCCGTCTCCGTATTCCCGGCCACGTCCACCGAGCGGTAGTCGAGCGTGTGCGTGCCGTCGCCGGAGACCGCGAACGGGGCGCTGTAGGGCAGCCACAAACCGCTGTCCAGCCGATACTCGGTGTGATCGAGGCCGCTTCCCCCGTTGTCCGTGGCCGTCAGCGTGACGGTCGGATGGCGGTACCAGCCGTTGATAGCAGCCGGCGACAGGGACGCAGTCGTCGTGGGCGGCGTCACGTCGAGCACGCTCAGCGTCGCCGTGTCGGTGAAGCCGCTGTCGGTGCCGGTGACCGTGTGGGCGCCGAAGACCGAGGCCGTGCAGGACGCGCCGGTGCACGAGCCCTCCGGCGAGATGCCGAAGCTCGTGTCCGAGGTGACGTCGCCGCGGCTGTGGCCGAAGGCGTCGAAGCCCTCGGCGGTGTACGCTTGCGAGCCGCCCGGCGCGATCGAGGCGCTCGCCGGGCTGATCTCGATCGACGCGAGCGCACCGACGCCGACATCCACGTCCTGCGAGAGCTCGTTGCTCGTGTTGCTCGCATCCGCGACCCGCGCGCGGACGTGCGCGACGCCGAGCGCCGTGAACGTGCAGTCGAAGCTCCCGCGCCCGAGGACGAGGTCGATCGACGCGTTCGAGACCGTGCCGGAGCCACAGCTCGGGTAGCCGGGTGCGAAGGTCCACGAGCTGGAGTCGAGGTCGCTGATCCCGAAGGTGTAGGTCTTCGTCTCGCCGGCCGCGGCCTGGAACGGGTGGGCGTTCCAGGAGATCGCAGGCGCGACGTTCCCGTCCGCGACGCAGTCGATCGTGACCGCGAACGAATCGTGCGAGGTGAAGGTGAGCGCGGTGCCGTTCTCGCGATGTGCCGGCCCGGTCGCGGAGACGTCGACCGTGTAGCTGCCGTCGGGCGCGCTGGCAGGAACGGTCGTCGTGATCGGGATCGTGAACGTCTGCTGCGGCGTGTCCCAGGGCGTGGGCACGACCGCGGTGCTGCCGCTCGCGGTGATTCCTGCGGCCGTGGCGTCGGAGTCGGCAGTCGCCGTCACGGTGAGCATCGAGCCGCTGTCGAAATGGACGGTGCCGTTGAAGCGAACGGTGACCGCACCGGCGACGGCGCTGCCGCGACCGCTGCACGGCTCCTGGAAGCCGCCGCTGCCGTACTGCAGGCGGTTGTTCGGCCTGAGCGTGTCGCCGTCCCCGCTGACGGTGTCCGCGTACGCGACTGCGCCGAGCGCGCCCGCGACCGCCAACAGCGCGCCGAACGCGAGCCAGCCTTTGCGAAGCTTCTTGCCACCTAGTCGCCTCATGTCTCCCTCTCGCCCTGTTAGGCGGCTGCCGCAGCCGCATGACCCGATTCCGACGGGGCCCTGACCCGTCCCGAAGAAGCTTCCCCTAGTCCGCGAGGCCCGTCAAGCAAATGGCATCCCTGAAACGAGGGATCCGCGCGCGCCCGCGGGCGCCGATCCAGAGACTGCGTGTTCGCCCGCACGGCCCTCATTTCTGTGGCATTTGCCGCCTTTCTCGGCCTGACGCAGTTCGCCTCGGCGTATCGGGCGATCAACATCGACGTCGAGCCGGCGGCGCCCGTGCCGGGCCACGGCCACGGCGTGTTGACGGGCTCGATCGCGCAGACCGACCAGACGTGGGTCTGCCGCGGCCCGGTCGACCTCGACTCCGTCTCCGTGACGATGACCTCGGCGATCTCTTCGAGGCGCGGAGCCGACGCGATCCACCTCGAGCCCGGCTGCACGGGCCGGATCCGCCAGCTCGAAGTCCTGACCGCGGCGGCCGACGCCGTCAAGGTCGCCGAAGGCGTGCACGACCTCGCTGTCGAGGGCGGGAGCATCCTGTGCACCGGCAAGCTGCCGACGATGCACCAGGACGGGATGCAGGTGATGGGCGGAGACCGGATCACGCTGCGCGGCCTGAGCATCAACTGCGGCCGGACGGGCGAGAAGCTGGTCAACTCGAACCTCTTCATCAACCAGGCAGGGCGGTCGACCCATCCCCCGACCGACGTTGTCTGCGTGGACTGCTTCCTCGGCGGCGCGGCGGCCCACACCGCGAACATCCAGAACTCTGTGCGCTCCGGAGTCGTCTCCTCGACGCTCTGCACGGCGAAGTACCCGAAGCTGACCCTGACCGTCGGCCCGCTCGCGGTCGATCCGGTCGACTCGGGCAACACGCTCGGCACCTGCTAGCGCCCGCTGGGCGGTGCGGTACGCTCAGCCTCGGTGAGCGACCTCGGCGCTGAGCAGGAAGCCGTCGTTCACGTGGTGACGAACGCGCAGCTCCGCGCGGGCTGGGAGCCGGAGCCCGGCCAGGACCCGGAGTCGGTTGCGTCGATCACTCCCAACAAGCGCTCCGCCCTGTTGTCGAATCCGCTGCTCGGCTCGGACGACGAGCCGGCGCAGATCCTGTTGCACGTCGAAGACGGCTTCGTGGGCCGCATCGACCTCGTCGCCGGCGAGGTCGAGACACCGGCAGGCAGCATCCCGTGCTTCTGGGGATCGGCTCTGCAGGTCTCACCGGCACATCGCGGTCGCCGGCTCGGCGCGACGCTGATCCGGGCCTCCGAGGGGTTCCGGGAGGCAACGGGGGCTTCCGGTGCCTCGCGCATGGCCAGGCCCGTGTACTCCCGCCTGGGCTACTTCGACCTGCCGCTGCGCCGGAGCGTGCTCATCCGCCGCACGAGATCGCTGGTCGAGCCGCGGCTGGGGACGGGACCGGCCGCGCGGGCGGCTACGTGGAGCGGAGACCTGGCGGCGACGGCTCAGCGTCGCCTGCTCGGCCTCGTGCGACGCGGCCGCGCCGGCTCGCTCAGGCTCGAGCGCCACGACGCCTTCCCGGCCGAGCTCGAGCCCCGGCTCCGAGAACGCGCGGCTTCCTTCTCGCTGCACCGTTCGGCGGCGTGGCTCGATTGGGTGCTCGGAGAGAGCTTCGCCGAGGAGCATCGCCGGGGCCTCTACCTGGTCGTCGACGCCGCGGGCGAGCCGGTGGCGTACTTCCTCCTCAAGGCGCGGGTCTACTCGGGTGTGACCAAGTGGAATCTCGAGCAGTTCGATCTCGGCTCGCTCGTCGACTGGCGGATTTTCGAGCCGCGCGCGGTCAGGCTCGAGCACCTCGTGCTGCTGGCGCTCGAGGCGCTCGACGAGTGGGACGTCGACGGGGTCGAAGTCTGCGCGTCCGACGCCGACCCGGTGCACCTGCGGCGCTTCGGCTTCCTCCCTGCGGACGCGCAGCACGTGCTCCTTCGCGGGGCCGAGGGAAGCGCACTCGACGGCCCCGCGGCACGGGACCCGCGTGCCTGGTCGGTTCGGCCCGGGGAGGGCGACTATGTCTTCTCGTGAGCTCCAACTGATCGTCAACGCGGACGACTTCGGCCAGTCCGACGACACCGTCGACGCGACGATCGAGTGCTTCGAGGCCGGCGGGCTCACCAGCGCGAGCCTGATGGCGGGGATGCCGGCGACGGAGCGAGCGCTCGACTTCGCCCGCGCACATCCCGAGTTTGGTTTCGGCGTCCATCTGACGTTCAGCGCCGAGCCGGCGGAGCGCCCACTTTCCGACCCTCAGCTGGTCTCGTGTCTCGTTGGCGGGGATGGAAAGCTGCTCTCGACGCGAGAGGTCCGGATAAGAGCGCTGCTCGGCCGGCTCGTCCCGCAGCAGCTCGAACGCGAGATCGAGTCGCAGGTGCGCTCGATCCAAGAGGCGGGAGTCACGGTGTCGCACGTCGACTCGCACCGTCACCTGCACAAGTTCGCGCCGTTCCGCGCGGCTCTCGCGAGCGTCCTACCCCGGCTCGGGATCCGGCGCGTGCGTGCCGTGCAGGACGTGTATCTGCGCAGGCCGCTGGCCAGTCCCACCTACTGGCTCGGCCGTCGCTGGCGCGTCTCGATCCGGCGCGCCTTCGAGACGACTGAGCATTTCTTCATGCCCTCGAAGGAGGAGCGGCCCTGGGCTAAGCCGGTGAGCGAGCTCGTCGCTGCGCTGGGAGCAGGCTCGCTCGAGGTCGGTGTGCATCCTGGGTTCGAGCACGGGTGGCGTGACCGCGACCGGCTTGCGGCGATCGAGCTCGCGCGCTCGCTGCCCGGCGGCGTGAAGCTGGTCAACTGGCGGACAGTCGCGATGGGAGAGGATCGCTAGCGATGGCGCGCTCGCTCAGCGTCGTGATTCCGGCGCGCGATGCCGCCGAGACGATCGGCGGGGTGCTCGAGGCGCTCGCGCGGCAAGATCCGGCGCCCGCAGAGGTGATCGTCGTGGACGACGCCTCCCAGGACGAGACCGCCGAGGTCGCGGAGCGCCTCGGCGCGAAGGTCGTCCGGCTCGACCAGCGCCGCTACTCGGGCGGTGCGCGGAACCGTGGTTGGGAAGCGGCTCGCGGAGAGGCAGTGGCCTTCCTCGACGCCGACGCGATTCCGGCCGAGGGCTGGGCGGCCGGCGTGCAGCTGGCGCTCGAGGAGTTCCCGCAGTCGATCGTCTCCTGCGCCCGAACGTTCACCTCGCGGACGCATTGGGGCTGGGTCGCCCACTTGCAGTTCGAGACCCCGTACCTCCCGCAAGGCCCGCCCGGCGAGCGTCCGACGCTCTCGTCCTTCTGCGTCGTCGTCCTCAGGGACGCGCCGCTGCGCTGGGACGAGAGCTACGGCGGCGAGGATGGCCTCTTCAGCGTGGACGCGCTGGCCGCGGGCTACCGCCTGGTGTTCGACCCGCGCTTCCACGCCGTGCACGACCATAGGCGGGAGACCTTCGCCGACCTGAGGCGGCAGCAGCGCAGGTTCGTCTACGGCTTCGCGCGCGGCCGCGGGCTGCTGGACGAACCGCTCCACCGGCGCCTCTCGCCGCGGTTCCCGCTTCACTACTTCGCCTTGGTTCGTCTTCCCGTGATCTACGGCCGGATCCGGTCGGACGCGCGCCTGCGGTCGCGCTTCCTGCGGCTACTCCCGTGGCTGGTCGTCGGCGAGTGGCTGCTCGGGGTGAGCGCTCTCCGCTACGTGTTCCGCCGGCCCGATCCGCGTGAGTCGGGCGGGAGGACGTTCGAGTGAGCGGCAAGCCGATCCTCGTCACGGGCGCGCACCGCTCGGGCACGACCTGGGTGGGGAAGATGCTCGCGCTCGCGCCCGGCGTGGCCTACATCCACGAGCCGTTCAACCCGCGCACCGCGGCCGGTCTCAGCCCGGCACGCTTCGACCGCTATTTCACGGTGGTGACAAGCGAGAACGAGGCGCGCTACCGGCCGGGGCTCGAGCAGACGGTCCGCTTCCGCTACGGCCTCGGCGCGCAGCTGCGCTCGCTGCGTGGAGTCGCCGATGTCGCCCGCACGGGCCGCGACCTCGCGCGGGTCGGGCGCAACCGGCTGACCGCGAAGCGGCCGCTCGTCAAGGATCCAATCGCGCTGCTTTCCGCCGAATGGCTCGCCGAGAGCTTCGGGATGGACGTCGTCGTCCTGATCCGCCACCCCGCCGCGTTCGCCGCGAGCCTGAAGCGGCTCGGCTGGAAGCACAGCTTCGCCACCTTCATCCAGGACGGCAGGGTGCCCGAGGTGGTGCGGCCGTACGAGGCCGAGATCCGCGAGCAGGCGGAGCAGCCGGGCGAGATCCTGGCGCAGGCGGCACTGCTCTGGCGGCTGCTCTACAACGCCGTCGACGGCTACCGCGAGCGCCATCCCGACTGGGCGTTCGTGCGGCACGAGGACGCCTCGGCGGAGCCGGTCGCGACCTTCGAGCGCCTCTACGCCGAGCTCGGGCTCGACTTCACGCGCGACGCACGCGAGGCGGTCGCCCGGGCCAGCGCGCCCGACAACCCGGCGGAGCTGGCGACGCCGCACGCGGTCGAGCTCGACAGCGCCGCCAGCCTCGGGCGCTGGCGCGAAGACCTCACCGCCGAGGAGGTCGAGACGCTGCGCGAGCGGGCCCGCGACGTCTGGCCGCGCTTCTACTCGGACGAGGACTGGTAGCCGAAGCGCTCGAGTGCGTCGGCGGCGCGCTCGGTCAGTGCCCGTTGCAGCTCTGGGTCGGCCTCGCGCCAGCGGCCGAGCGTCGGCGGCGCCTGCACCTCCTCGGCGGCGATCCGCTCGGCGTTGCCCTCGAGCCCGAAGAAACGCAGTACTTCCGCCACGCGCACTGCCGGCTCGGCGCAGAGGTCTTCGAAGCGGAGGCGGAGGTAGCGGTCGCCGAGCTCGCGCTCGCCGAAGTCGGCCGCCCGCAGGTTCAGCTCGCGCCAGAGCGCGATCGAGCGCAGCGCCTTGGGCTCGTCCGTGCGGCCGAGCACTGCGTCGCCGTGCTTGCGCAGCTGCACCTGGTTCTCGGATAAGGCCATGTCACGGCCGTCGCGGACGACGTGCAAGAAGCGCAGGCCGGGCAGCTCCGCGGCGAGGAAGGACAGCAGGTAGATGCTCCGCGGCTCCTTCCAGCCCCAGGGCCGGCCGCCGGACTCCGCGTGCTGGCGCGCGACGAGCCCGCGCAGCTCGGCGGCCGCGCCGGAAGGGAGCTCTCGGCCGACCCAGCGGTCGAAGAACTCCGCGAAGTCGAGCGCGTCCAGCGAGCGGTTCAGGTCGGAGCCGACGAACATCCCGCCGCGCTGCACGATCGCCGCCAGCACGCGCGTTCCCGAGCCGCCCGTGGCCCCGATCACGCCCGGCTCGAGCCCCGGCGCCAACCGCTCGACCGGCGGCGGCGGGGGCCGGCGGCTCTTGAACGGCGGCGGCCGGCGGCCGAGCAGGAGCGAGGTCGCCGCTCGCGCGGCCCCGCGCCGCCGCTCCTCGCCGTGCAGCGAGCGAAGCCCGTAGCGCAGGAGCAGCGCCCCACGAAAGACCGGTCGCGAGACGGCGGGCAGGTTCTTGTTGGCGTACTGCAGCCGGGCCCAGGCCAGTTGCGTCTGCAGGCGCGCGTCGGCCGGGCGGTTCGAGTTGCCGTGGTGGAGGATTGTCACGGCCGGGCTGTGCACGACCTTCCAGCCGGCCCGCCGCACCCGTAGGCAGAGGTCGACCTCCTCCGAGTAGAGGAAGAACCGCTCGTCGAAGCCGTCGACCGCATCGAAGGCCTCGCGCCGGATGAGCATGAACGAGCCGATCGTCCAGTCGCCCTCGAACTCGCGGTCGTAGCGCTCGAGCCGCAGCTCGCGCTCGCCGAGCCAGGCAGGACGGCGCGGGAGCCGCTCCAGCCCGAGCGAGTCGCCGAGGGCACTGGACGCCGACGGGAAGCGGCGCATGGTGGGGATTAGCGCGCCGCTGTCGTCGAGCTGCCGGACGCCTGCGATCCCGGCGTCAGGCGGCAGTCCGGCCACGAGGTCGGCGAGCGAGCCTTCGAGCAGCTCCGTGTCCGGGTTGAGAAACAGCAGCCAGTTCGCGTCGCAGCTTGCGGCCGCCAGGTTGCACGCGTGGGCGAAGCCGCGGTTCTCGCTCGCGATCGCCCGCGCCTGCGGGAAGTCCCGCTCCACCAGCTCGCGCGCGGCGCCGCTCGCGCCGTTGTCCACGACGACGAGGTCGAGCGACAGCCCTTGCGCGTGCTCGAGCAGCGTCGAGAGGCAGCGCGGCAGCCAGCGCTCCTGTTCGTGCGAGACCACGATCACGGCGAGATCGGCCACGGCGGGACGGTAGCGTCTGGCCGTGGGCGAGATTCGGCGTTACCTGGAGGAGCGCGAACTGGCGCGGACGCGCGGCATCGAGCGCGGGCCGGCCGTGAGGCTGCTCCGCCGGGTCTCGAGCTTCGAGGCTCGCCAGTCGGCCAAGGTGCAGGCGACGAAGCTGCTCGCCCCGCTCGAGAAGCGCCGCGCGCGCAAGCTCGGCGAGGCCAGGCCGTTGCGCCTCCACCTCGGCTCGGGCGGGCACGAGCTGCCGGGCTGGGTGAACGTCGATCTCGTCGGGATGGGCAGCGACCTGCGCTGGGACCTCACGAGCCGGCTGCCCTTCGCCGACGGCTCGGCGGACGCGGTCTTCCTCGAGCACGTGCTCGAGCACTTCCCGCTCGAGACGGTGCTGGAGATGCTCGCCGAGTGCCGGCGTGTGCTCGCGCCCGCCGGGATCCTGCGCGCCGGCGTGCCCGACTTTGGCCGCTACGCCGAGAGCTACGCGGGCGACCGCGCCTTCCTCGATGAGCGCCGCCCAGGCCGGCCGACGCCGCTGCTCGCGCTCGCGGAGGTCGCGCTCTCTCACGGCCACCGCTCGGTCTGGGACGCCGAGACGCTGGAGCTCGTGCTCACGGAGTCCGGGTTCGTCGACGTCCGCCGCCGGGCCTTCGGCGACACCGATCTGCTCGAGTCGCCGGACAACCCGAGGCGCGAGGCCGAGTCGGTCTACGCGGAAGGACGAGCCGGCTAAAGAGGCCCGCGGGAGAACGCCGTCTTGGCGCGCGTGCGGAGGTACTGCGTCGCCTTGCCGAGGCGCTGCCGGTTGACGACCGCGGCGCGGGCCGCCGCGAAGGGAACGGTTCCCCAGGCCCAGGCGAGCCGGACCGGCGAGACGCTCACGTCGTCCGGCGCGTAGCCCAGCTGCGAGAGCAGCGGCTCGCAGACCGACTGCACGATCCCGACCTCGGACGGTGAGAGCCGCTCCCGCCAGCGCTCGACCGGCTCGCTCGAGACGCCGGCGCCGGT
>Ga0307316_10000624_pt1 | contig 10723 bp, 11 predicted proteins | sample ER_DNA_356_FD_194504 | JGI IMG/M metagenome (GOLD analysis project Ga0307316, IMG submission 194504) | Bulk soil microbial communities from the East River watershed near Crested Butte, Colorado, United States - ER_DNA_356 | ecosystem: Environmental > Terrestrial > Soil > Floodplain | place... | reverse complement strand
CTTGACCGAGATCACCGCGGTGAGGCCTTCGCGCACGTCCTCGCCGGCCAGGTTCTCGTCTTTCTCCTTCAGCAGGCCCTTGCTGCGCGCGTAGGCGTTCAGCGTCCGCGTCAGCGCCGCGCGGAAGCCCGAGAGGTGCGTGCCGCCCTCGTGGGTGTTGATGTTGTTGGCGAAGCTGAAGATCGACTCCTGGTAGGAGGAGTTCCACTGCATCGCGACCTCGACTTGGCCTTCCTCCTTGTCTCCCTCGAAGTAGACGACCTTCTTGTGGACCGTCTCCTTGTTCTCGTTGAGGTGGCGGACGAAGTCCTCGATCCCGCCCTCGTACTGGAAGGTGACGCTGTTGGTGGCGCCGCGCTCGTCGATCAGTTCGATCTTCAGGCCGCGGGTGAGGAAGGCGGTCTCGCGCAGGCGCTCGGCCAGCGTCTCGAAGTCGAACTCGATCTCGTCTTCGAAGATCTCGAGGTCGGGGAGGAAGGTGATCGTCGTCCCGTGCGCCTTCGTCGCCTCGCCTTTCTCGAGGTCGGTCTGGGGCTTGCCGCGCTCGTAGTCCTGCGACCAGACGAAGCCCTCGCGGCTGATCTGGAGGTGCAGGCGCTCCGAGAGCGCGTTGACGACCGAGACCCCCACTCCGTGGAGGCCGCCGGAGACCTTGTAGCCGCCGCCGTCCCCGAACTTGCCGCCGGCGTGGAGGACGGTCAGCACCACCTCGGCGGCGGGCCGTCCCTCTTTCTCCATCGTCCCAACCGGGATCCCGCGGCCGTCGTCCTCGACCGTGCAGGAGTTGTCGGGATGGAGGACGACGCGGACGCTGTCGCAGTGACCGGCAAGGGCCTCGTCGACCGAGTTGTCAACGATCTCGTAGACGAGATGGTGCAGGCCGCGCGGGCCCGTCGAGCCGATGTACATGCCGGGGCGCTTGCGAACCGCTTCCAGGCCCTCGAGAACGGTGATGTCCTGGGCGCCGTAGGAGTCGCCGCTGGCTTTTTTCTCAGGCAATGAGTCCCTTCCGATTGACACGAAAAACCCCGACTTGCTGGAGCGCTGGACTGACTCGCTCCACGCGGGCCGAGGCAACGATGCGAGTTGCCATAAGAATACCAGTTCGATGCCCCGGACAAGCAGTCCGCAAGGTTAAACTTCCCTGCAAATCGTGGAAAAACAGTATCTAGAACCGGTCGGAGTTGACACGAAAGCGCAACGCCTGGGGCGCCTGCTCGCCAACCGCCTCTCCCAACCGCTCCAAGAGGCTCTCCTGCATCAGGTCAAGCTCCTGCGCCCAAACCGTGTCCACGCACTCGATGGTCAGCGTTCCCCCTCGCTCAGAGACGGGGATGGCGACCGCCGCCAGCTTATCGCCGACGGCGTTCGGCCAGGCCGCCTGGACCGCCGCTAGCGGCGTCTTCGGGGCGACTTTCTGCAGCGCCGCCTGGAGGGCGTTCGCAGCGGGTCGAGGGGCACGGCGGCGGCTCATGCGGCGGCACTTTCCGTCTGCGGCGGCGGCATCCTCACGACCACCGCGCGTGCCGCGGCGGGCACCGACTCTTCGTCAGCGGCCGTGATCAACACCTGCCCACCGTCTCCCAACCGATCCACCAGCCGCTCGCGGCGGCCGGGATCGAGCTCGCTCATCACGTCGTCGAGCAACAGCAGCGGCGTCACTCGCCGCGCCTCCAGCAGCGCCTGGCGCTCGGCGAAGAGGAGGGCGAGGAGCCCGGTACGCTGCTGCCCCTGTGAGCCGTATTTGCGCAGCGATCGGCCCGCGGCGGAGAGCTTCAGCTCGTCGAGGTGGGGGCCCCAAGAGCTGCGGCCGAGGCGGATGTCCTGGTCGCGGCGCCCCTCTAAGCCGCTCCTGATCTCCTCTGCAGAGCCTTCTGCTCGCGGCCCATACTCCAGGGCGGCCTCCTCCAGACCCAGCTCTGCCGCGGTTGTCGCGAACGGTCCTGCGAGCTCGCCGACGGCCTCGGCGCGAGCCTCGATCAGCGGCGCCGCCGCGTTCGCCATCCCGGCGTCCCAGATCCGCAGATCCTCCGGCGATCCGAAGCCGGCGCTGAGCCGCGAGAGCAGGGCGTTCCGCTGGGCTACCGCCTGTCCGTAGCGTTTGCGCAGCTCTCCTCGCGCCGGCCAGCGGGCAGCAACGAAGCCATCGAGGTGGGCGCGCCGCTCCGATGGCGGGCCCTTCACCAGAACAAGCCGATCCGGCGCGAACACCGCCACCGGTGGCCGGCTGCGGGCCAGCGTCGTCGGATCGGCCGGATTGCCGTCGAGCAGGTGGCGACGGCCTTCGGTGCGGCTGATCGCGGCGAGCAGCGTGTGCTCGATCCCGTCGTCGCTGCGGATCGTCGCCTCGGCCCGGGCGAGACTGCCGCCGAAGGGGATCAGGTCGCGCCGGTCGGTGGTTCGAAAGGAGCGGCCGGTGAGAGCGAAGTAGAGGGCCTCGATCAGGTTGGTCTTGCCGGTCCCGTTGGGGCCGATGACGCTGACGATCCCCGGGGTTAGCTCGACGCGGACCTGCTCGAGGCTGCGCAGCGGCTTTGCCTCGATCGCCGTGACGAGCATTTGCCGCTCACCTTGAGCGCGCGACCATCAGCTCAGACGTTGAGGCGGATCGGCATCACCAGGTAGCGGAAGTCGTCTCCCTCCACCGGCTCCAGCAGACCGGGGCGCAGCGGCGAGATCAACCGCATCAGCACCTCGTCCCCCTGCACACTTTCGATCCCTTCGCGCAGAAACTCCGGGTTGAACCCGATCTCCAGCGTCTCTCCCTCGAAGGCGGCGGGCATCGTCTCCCGCGCGTCGCCCACATCCGGCGTCTCCGCCGCCACGGTCAGCTCTCCCGACTCGAACGAGAGCCGCAGCGGTGCGTTGCGCTGAGCCAGTTGGCTGACGCGGCGGGTTACGTCGAGGAAGTCGGAACGCGGCAACCGCACGTCGTGCTCGTAGGACTCCGGCAGGAGCTGTCGAAAGTTGGGGAATTGCCCGTCGATCAGCCTCGTCGAGAGGAGGATCGCCCCTGCCACGAAAACCGCCTGGTTGGGGAGCAGTGAGATCGCGGCTTCGCCGGCGCCCTCGGAGGAGAGGATTCGGCCTAGCTCCCGCAGCGCCCGCGCGGGGATGTTCGCCTCCAGCTCGCCGCCGAGGTCCCCCTCGAGCTCGGTCCGTTTGACCGCCAGCCGGTAGGAGTCGGTGGCGACCATCGTCATCTCCCTGCCGCTGGCGGTGACGAAGACGCCGGTGAGAACCGGGCGCATGTCGTCTCGGGAGGCGGCCCGGGCCACCAACTCGATGCTCTCTTCCAGCGCCGCCGCCGGGATCTTCAGGGCGCCGTCCTCTTGAGGCCGGGGGAGTTTCGGAAAGTCCTCGACCGGTAGCACGCGCAGATGGAAGCTCGAGCCGCCGCTGCGGATCTCGACATCGCGCTCCGCCTCGCGCGACTCGATTTCAACCGTGGGGTCGGCGAGGGAGCGAGCCACCTCGGCGAAGAGGCGGCCGGGGAGCAGTACCGCTCCGCCCTCCTCGATCTGCGCCTCCAAAGTCGTCTCGAGTCCAAGATCCAGATCGGTCGCGGCCAAGGTCACCTGGCCGTCCTGGGCATTAAGGAGCACACCGGAGAGCGCCTGCGTGGCGGCGCGGGTGGAAACGGCTCGCGAGACGATCGAGAGCTTCGAGACGAGATCTTCGCGTTTAGTCGTGAGTTTCAAGTGATGTGCCTCTAGTTTCTTGCCCTCATTGAGTTGAGTTAGGACCTGTGGAGAAAGTTGGCTTTGCGAGCGATTTGGCGGCGGGCTGCGGATCTCGGCGTGTGGAGAGCGCTGTGGAAGGTTGGGGATTCTTACAGCGTGAGCGGCTGTCAGCGCTCGTTGCCCACCGGGTTGTGGATAGCTCCACGCAACTCCCGGATCTTCTCGGCGAGCTCAGGGTCATCGTCGACGCCGGCTTCGATCCGGCGTAGGGAGTTGAGCACGGTGGTGTGATCGCGACCACCGTAGAGGCGCCCGATTTGAGGGAGCGAGAGGTCGGTCAGGTCCCGGGTCAGGAAGATCGCCACCTGGCGTGCACGGAGCGGAGCCGCCGCGCGACTGGAGCCGACGAGCTCGGCGCGGGAGACGCCGAAGCGTTCCGCGACCCGCTGCTGGATCTCCTCAACTGAGGTGGGCTGCTGCGAACGAACGCCGGGGATTACCTCGGAAATCAGCTCGGTGCTGAGCGGTCGGGCCATCAGCGACGCATGCGCGAGGACGCGGGTGAGGGCCCCGTGGAGCTGCCGCACGTTGGCGTCGATGCGGTTTGCGAGCTCAACCAGGACGCTGTCGTCGGCGATCTCGACCCCGGCCTCCTCGACCAGCCGACGCAGGACAGTCAGGCGGGTCGCCAGGTTGGGTGGCTCAACCGGGACGGTCAACCCCCACTCGAAGCGATCGCGCAGGCGCGAGGCGAGGGTGGAAAGCTCGCTGGGGATGCGGTCGGCGGAGAGGACCAGCTGGCTGCCGGACTCGTAGAGGGCGTTGAAGGTGTGGAAGAACTCCTCCTCCGTCGCCGGCTTGCCCTGGAGAAACTGCACGTCGTCGATGAGGAGGACGTCGATGTCGCGGTAGCGGGTCTTGAAGCCGTCGCTGCCAGATGACTTAAGCGCCGCGACGAACTCGTTGGTGAAGGACTCGGCGGTCGTGTAGCGGACGCTCAGCGCGGGGGCGTTATCGCGCAGGTAATTAGCGATTGCGGCGAGCAGGTGGGTCTTGCCCAGCCCTGGTGGCCCGTGTAGGAAGAGCGGGTTATAAGCCTCCGAAGGAGCCTCGGCGACCGCTAGGGCGGCCCCGTGGGCAAGTCGGTTGCCTGGCCCGATGACAAAGCGCTCAAAGGTGTAATTGGGGTTCAAGTCCGGGTGGGGATCAAGGTCCTCTCCGAGGGCGCGGGGCTCGGCAAAATTGACTTGGCGGAGACCGGAACCAGTCTCCGCCAGGGCTTCGGCGATCAGTGAGCTATAGCGGCGCTCGGTCCAGGCCCGGATCCCTTCTGGGGCGGTCAGGTAGAGGGTCTCCCCGTCGATTCCAGCTGCCTCCAGCGGCTCCAGCCAGAGCCGGTAGGTCGACTCCGGGACCGATGTCTTCAGGCGCGCCCGGGTTGCGCCCCAGAGAGCGTCGAGTTCGTTTCTGGGAGAGTCATCGGTCACCGGGCGGCGACCATAGCGGCGTGCCTGGCAGGCCAGCCAGGACGCCTCGCAAATCCCGGGGAAAAGATTTTCGGCGCCCTCCGTATACTCCGCCGCGATGAAGCGCACCTACCAGCCAAAGAAGCGGAAGCGGGCCAAGACCCACGGCTTCCGTGCCCGCATGAGCACCCGCGGCGGCCGGGCCGTCCTCAAGCGTCGCCGGCGCAAAGGTCGCAAGCGCCTCACCCCCTGAACAGGATGCCGCAGGCGGTCGTGCGGCCGGGTATCTGATGGCGTCAAAGCGACGGCGCCTCTCGCGCAGCGGCGAGTTCGACCGCGTCTACCGCGAAGGCTCATCGCATGCGACGCGGTATCTCGTGCTCTACACCTTCCCCCGCAAAGACGAGGAGCGGGAGGAGGTTCGGCTGGGCGTCTCGGCGAGTCGCAAGGTGGGTGGCGCCATCGACCGCAACAAAGTGAAGCGCGTACTGAGGGAGGCTTTCTGGGCGCTTTCCGACCGTCTCCCTCCCAAGCACGACTTCGTGATCGTCGCCCGGACCGAGATCAACGACTTGATCGAGAAGAGCGGGATGGATGGGGTCAAAGAGAATCTGGAAGAGGCGCTGACAAAGGTGCGTTCCACGTGAAACGGAGAGACCAGGCCGAGGGGGCGTTCCACGTGAAACGGATCCTACTCGCCCCGATCCGCGGCTATCAGCGCTGGATCTCCCCGGCCTTTCCACGCCGCTGCCGCTACGAGCCGACCTGCTCCACCTACGCCATCGAAGCTATCGAGCGATTTGGCTTGGTACGCGGGTTCTTGCTCGCTAGCTGGCGGATTCTGCGCTGCAATCCGCTCAGTCACGGCGGCTTCGATCCGATCCCCGATAGATTCACGCTCCGCACCGGCCCCGTCCACCCGGCCGAGTACCACCGCACCCACTCTTGATTCTCCCCTCCGCCAACATCCTGCAGCCGCTGATCGACTTCGCGAACTCGGTCCTGCAGTTCTTCCACGACGACGCCGGTCTCAGCTGGGGGATGTCGATCATCGCCCTCACGGTCGTCACCCGGGCGGTCCTGATCCCCCTCACCTACAAACAGCTGAAGGGGATGCGGGCCATGCAGGCCCTGCAGCCGCAGATCAAAGCGATGCAGGAGAAGTACAAAAACGACAAACAGCGCATGCAGCAGGAAATGATGCGCATCTATAAAGAGAACAAAGTAAACCCCTTTGCCTCTTGCATCCCGCTGGTCGCGCAGCTGCCGGTCTTCTTCACCCTCTTCCACGTCCTCCGCAACGAGCTTCCGGAAGACATCGGCTGCAAGGCAGGGGAATGCGCCAGCAAGGCGGGATTCCTCTTCATCGAAGACCTGACCGCCTCCGCCCATGGCACGGAATTGATCGTGCTGCTCGTCCTCTACATTGGCACCCAGCTGATCTCGGGCATGGTGATGGCGATGTCGGCTGACAAAAGCCAGCGGACGATGATGTTCATCCTGCCGCTGGTCTTCGTCCCCTTCATCCTCAACTTTCCGGCCGGCTTGATCCTCTACTGGATCACCACCAACGTCTGGACGATCGGGCAGCAGTTCGCAATCAAAAAGCTCGTGCCTGTCCCGGTCATGGCAACGCCGGAGGGCGCTGTCGCAGCCCAGGCCGCCAAACCCCCTCCTCTCCCGCCGAAGAAAAAGAAGAAGCGCCGCTAGGGGGCACCGTGCCCGGCGCTTAGCCGCGCGGGCGCTTCTTGGCCATTCCCGGCCGCCGCGGCAGGTTCGCGGGCGTTGGGCCTGCCTTGCGAATCACATGGAGATGTCGGTGCTCGCTGCCGGCGCGATCGCCGACATCGAGGATCTCCCCCCGCTCCATCGCCAGCGCCTCGGCGGCAGCGGCGAGCTGCCGCTCCTCCTCAGCGTCGCGCCTGCCCTTCCAGGCGACGAGGGCGCCGTTGGGTTTCAGCAGCGGGGAAGCAAGCTCGGCGAGGGTCGAGAGGCGACCCACCGCTCGGGCCGTGACGACGTCATAGGCCTCCCGTCCCTCGGCGGCCGCCCATTCCTCCGAGCGCAGGTTGAGCACCGCGCCATTGGGGATCCCCGCCAGATCCGCCGCCCGGCGGATGAACTCGCACTTGCGGCCAACCGACTCGATCAGGTCCACCTGCGCCTTGGGCAGCGCCACGGCCAGCACCAGCCCCGGAAAGCCAGCGCCCGCGCCGACGTCGGCGATGCGGGTGGCCTCCCGGAGACCCGGGACCTCCAGGCCCGTCAGGCTGTCGACGACGTGCACCCGCCAGGCCCGCTCGTCCACGACCGCGCTGACCGAGGCCCGCTCCTCCGCGAGCAGCTTCAGGACGGTCTGCAGTCGCTCCCGCGCGCCCTCGTCCAGCGCCGCGGACGGCTCGAAGCTCACTCTGGCAGGAGCGGCGCGACGATCACGCAGCGACGCGGCTCGTCGCCCTCGCTGTAGGTCTCGACCCCCGACCGCTCTTTCAGCCGTTCGTGGACGACCCGCCGTTCCTGCGCGCTCATCGGGTCCATCTCGATCGCGCTGCTGTTGCTGAGGGCCTGATCGGCGGCGCGGTCGGCGCGGCTCTCGAGGGTCTCGCGACGCCGCTCGCGGTACCCCGCGGCATCCACCACCACCCGCCTGCGCTCGCGCAGGCCGCGGAAGGCCGCCTGGTAGCAGAGCAGCTGCAGGGCGTCGATGGTCTGGCCGCGTTTGCCGATCAGAAGGCCGTAGTCGTCCTCCCCCTCAACCGTCAGCAGGATCCGCTCGTCGTCCTCCTCGACCACGACCTCCCCATCGAGGTCGAGCTCATCGAGGACGCCCTCCACCAGCTCCTGGGCACGCTCGGCGGGGCTGTCGGGCCAGTCGAAGCTCTCGGACACGAGCGGGAGGCTATCCGACCGCCTGAAAACGCGCCGGGAATCCACCATCTAGGCTGAGCTCGATGGGCAAGGTCTATGCCGTGGCGAATCAGAAGGGCGGGGTCGGAAAGACGACCACCGCCGTCAACCTCGCCTCCTGCGCGGCCGCCGAGGGGCACCAGACGCTGCTCGTCGATCTCGATCCCCAGTGCAATGCCACCGTCGCGCTCGGTGCGGGTCGCGACCTACACCCCTCTTCTTACGATTGCCTCACCGGAGATACTTCGGTCGCCGAGGCGGCCCGGCCGGCGGGCCCCGACAACCTCTGGCTCGTCCCCGCCAGCCGCGACCTCGCCGGCGCCGCGGTCGAGCTTCCCCGGATCGAGGGATCGGAGACGCGGCTGCGTGAGCGTCTGGGGCCGGTGCGTGAGCGTTTTGCGGTGGCGCTGCTCGACTGCCCGCCCGCGCTCGGTCCGGTCAGCGTCAACGCCCTCACCGCGGCCGATCGGGTGATCGTGCCGGTGCAGGCCGAGTACCTGGCGCTCGAGGGCTTGGTGCAGTTTCTTGAAACCCTGGGTTTAATCAGGCGGGAGTTGAACCCTCAACTTGAGGTTTCGGGTTTGCTGATCACGATGCACGACGAGCGTACCCGGCTCGCCCAGGACGTCGAGGCGGAGCTGCGCGAGCACTTCAACGGCATGGTCTTCGAGACGGTGATTCCGCGCAGCGTCCGAGTCGCCGAGTCGCCGAGCTATGGTCTCCCCGTGACCGAGCACGCGCCCTCCTCTCACGGCGCTGTCGCCTACCGGGCGCTAGCGAAGGAGCTGGCCAGCCGTGGCTAGTGGGCGGCGCGGCATCGGCCGGGGCCTCGCGGCGATCCTGCCGGAAGTGGAGGCGACCGACGCCGGCGAGCTGCGCGAGCTGCCGGTTTCCTTGATCAAGCCAAACCCCTCGCAGCCGCGAACTAAGTTCGATGAGACGGCGTTGACGGCGTTGGCGGCCTCGATCGAGGCGAGCGGCGTCGTGCAGCCGCTCCTGGTGCGTCCCCTCCCCGACGGCAGCTACGAGCTCGTGGCCGGTGAGCGGCGCTGGCGGGCGGCGCAGCAGGCCGGCGTCGACAAGGTGCCGGCGGTGGTGCGGGACCAGGCTGAGGCCGATCGGCTACAGGCAGCCTTGATCGAGAACATGGTCCGCGAGGACCTCAACCCGGTTGAGGAGGCGAAGGCCTGCGCCGCCCTCGTCGAGGAGCTCGGTCTAACCAAAGAGGAGCTGGCGAAACGTGTTGGCCGCAGTCGGCCCGCCGTCTCCAACCTGATTCGCCTGCTCGAGCTGCCGGATGAGGCGCTGGAGATGCTCGAGGCCGGTGATCTCAGCGAGGGCCACGGCAAGGCGCTGCTGGGCGTCCCCGGCAACGATGTTCGCCGCCGACTCGCCCGCGACGCAGCGCGCGGCGGCTGGTCGGTTCGCGAAACCGAGGAGAGGGTCAGGCTGGCTAGCCAGCCAAAAGCTAAACCGCGTCGAGCAACGTCGGATCCCGATGCCATGGCCGCCCTGCGCGACGCTGCGGATGCGCTTGAGGAGGCAATCGGCCATGAAGTTACGACCCGCGCGAAAGGGGACGGGATCGTCGCCGAGCTTCGTTTCGACGACGTCCGGGACGCCCACTCGCTCGCCCGGCGGCTCCGCAAGCGCTCCACCTGACGCTGCCGAGCCCTCCCTGCCGCCGCCGCTATCATCGCCCTCTCCGGGCGATTAGCTCAGTTGGTTAGAGCGCGTCTCTGATAAGGACGAGGTCCCTGGTTCGAATCCAGGATCGCCCACTCATTTCGCTAACTGCAGGGGTTTCCTTGGGAACGCCTGTCCATGAACACTGCCGAGACGGAGACCGAACTAGGGGCCGAGATCTGGAGGGAGACCGCTGTCAGGATCTCGAAGCGGGGCATCAACAGGGCGCACGCGCTGTTGCGCCAACAGGCCATCGCTCCGTTTAAAGGCAGAACGGAGGCGCCGGTGAAGGCGCGAGGCGACGCCACCCACTGGATCGACGCCGAGATGCGGAAATCAATGCGAGTCTTCGTCGAGGAGGTCACCGGCGGCAAGGCGATCTACGTAGGGGAGGAGGAGAACGTCCCCCACAACCTCACCCACAGGGACATCCTGGCGAGAACCGACGAGCTCGACGGAACCACCAACTGCCTGACTCTCTTCAGCGCCTTTGCGATCGTCGTCTTCATCGAGCGAGTCCGGCGTCAGGAGGAAAGCGTCAGCCATGTCGCCGGTGCTATCGCGGCTGCCACCGGTGAGGTGACGAGCTGGTCTCGGGACCAGCACGGGGAAGGCAAGGTGATGATCGAATGGCCCACTTCCTTTTCCTGGGGCGGCGAAGACGGTGGGCAGGCCGACGTGGTCCCGGCCGTACCGTTCCAGCTGGAGTTGAACAAGGATCCGGACGCGGAGCCCTCGCCCGCCCTCAGGCCAGGGCTGCCGAACCGGATCGCGGTCAATGCCGCGCATGCCAGCAGGCGGACTCTTCTGAACGGCGCTATGGGAAAAGCTCTAGCGGAGGATGCCGAACTCTGGGTGGCTAACCATGCGGGCAATCCTCTGGTCGCACCGCTGCTTGGCGGTGAGCTGTCCGCCATCTACGAGCCAAAAGCACTGCAGCTTCACGACGCGGCTTATCTGATCCCGCTGTACCTAGCCGGC
>Ga0307316_10000621_pt1 | contig 10751 bp, 7 predicted proteins | sample ER_DNA_356_FD_194504 | JGI IMG/M metagenome (GOLD analysis project Ga0307316, IMG submission 194504) | Bulk soil microbial communities from the East River watershed near Crested Butte, Colorado, United States - ER_DNA_356 | ecosystem: Environmental > Terrestrial > Soil > Floodplain | place: USA... | reverse complement strand
CCCGTGTCCCACAGCCCTGTGGGTGACAGCAGCCGCGATTCCACGCGGCGGACATGCGCGGTCATCGAGTCGTACTGGTCGTGCAACACCTGCCTGCTGCCAAACGCCTGCCAGAGCGCCCAGGGCACCCACACGGCAGCGTCGCTCCAGATGGCCGTGCTTTCTGGGGCGGGGAACTGCGATGGGTGCTTGACGTACTTCAAGACGTCCGGAACCACGTACGGCACCATGCCATCAGCGGCCCTCTGCTCCGCGGAAAGATCGATCAGCCAGTTCCGCAGGAAGTCCTCGACGTCAAAGAGGTAGGCGGCTGTAGGGGCGAAGACCGCTATGTCGCCGGTCCAGCCGAGGCGCTCGTCTCGCTGAGGACAGTCGGTTGGCACGTCCAAGAAGTTGCCGCGGGTTCCCCACACCACATTGCGGTGTAGCTGATTGAGCAGCTCGTTCGAGCACTCAAACTCTCCGGTCCGCTGCAGCTCGGAGGAAACGACAACGGCGGTCAAGGCTTCTGAAACGAGCTCACCTGGCCACCCGTCGACCTCGACATAGCGGAAGCCGTGAAAGGTGAGCGTCGGCTCGAACACATCGTCGCCACCACTGAGGATGAAGCGGTCGGTTGCCTTGGCCGTGCGCAGAGGCCGCGTACCGAGCTCACCATTTTCCAGGACCTCGGCATGGCGCAGCGTGACCGTCGTGCCGGCCGGACCTCGGACCCGGACCCGGACCCAACCCACCAGGTTCTGCCCGAAGTCGATCAGGGTTTTGCTCGCGGGGGAGGTCCAGATCTTGATCGGTCGAAGCTCCTCCTGTCGGCGGACGGGCGGACCGATGTAGGGGGTGAGCGTGCTGAAATCGAGGCCGGCAGGATGCACGCCGGTCCAGCCCTCGTCAGAGAAGCCGCTCCGCAACCAGGCGTCCGAGTAGCGTCGCGCGTCGATGGTCTGACCGTCGTAGAGGTCGTTGACCACCACCGCCGACGGTCCGGCGGTCCAGCTCTGGTCGGTCACGACGGTTTGGACGTAGCCGTCGGAGAACTCGATCTCGAGCTGCGCGAGGGCAGCCAGCTCCTTGCCGTAGAAGGCGCTGCCGCCGCTCCAGCCCAGTCGTCCGCGAAACCAACCGTTGCCCAGCGCAATTCCGAGCACAGAGGTGGGCTGCAGCAGTGAGGTCACGTCGTAGCTGCGGTAGCGCAGCCGCCATTCGTAGCTGCTCCACCCTGGACTCAAGACGTCGTCTGAAACTGGATCGCCATTGAGGTAGGCCTCGAAAACACCCTGTGCCGTGGCATGCAGGGTCGCGCGGGCAATCGAGCCGTGACCCTCCTCCAGCATGAACTCCGTACGCAGCAACGGAGCCCCGTCAATGTCCTCGTTCGGTGCGACGGGCAGCGCAGACCAGGTAAGCGACATGAGTTCCTTTCGGGTTAACGCAAGGTGCTGCTTCGTGCGATCAGGTGAGGATCCAGCATGACCGTTCGGTGCACATGGCCAGAGCCTTGGCGGATCTCCTCGAGGAGCAACTCGATGGCCAGCTCACCCATCCGATACCCGGGCAGACTCACCGTGGATACCGGGATGCTGCTCTCAGAGGCGAAGTGATTGTCGTCGTAGCCCACGACAACCAATTCATCGGGTACCCGGATTCCGAGATCTGTCGCTGCCTGGATAACGCCGACGGCGATCAGATCTGAAGGACACACCACCCCATCCACTGACTGGGACAACAACACCTGGCGTCCGACCTCGCGACCGGCGCCGATCTCGAGGTTAGGCGCTTCGACCACTTCGAGACTGGCGCCTGCTTCGGCAACGGCCCGCTCGACGCCTGCCAGGCGCTGGCGGATGAGTCGCAGCTGCGGACAGCCAGCGATGTAGACAAGCCTGCGCGCTCCTCCATGGAGGAGATGGGTGGCAGCGAGATAGCCGCCAAGTTCCTCGTTGACCATGACACTGCACGTGAGCGGGTCTGGCGAGGAAGCAATCACCAGAACCACGGGACGCCCGTGGCGAATGACGGCGTGTGCCGCGTCAAGGGGCTCTTCGAGGGGAGTCAGCAAGACCCCGGCAACTCGGGCTTGGTCGAAGAGCTCGAGATAGTTGTCCTGCTTGGTCCGAGTGCTGTCGCTGTTGGCGAGAAGGAGCTTCAGCTGAGCTTGCCCTGCCGCCGACTCGGCCCCGCGCGCGACGTCGACGAAGAGCGAGTTCCCGATGTCGATAAGGACCAAGCCGACAGTATCTGTCCGTCTTGCGGCAAGTGCCCGGGCGGCGCTGTTGCGGACGAAGCCCAGCTCGGCGATCGCTGCTTCCACTTTGAGGCGGGTCTGCTCGGTCACAATGTCGGGGTTGTTGAGCACGTTGGACACGGTGCCAATTGCCACCCCGGCGCGCCGCGCGACATCTTGGATGCGTGGACTGCCTGGCCGGAGGGAGTCGCGCGCCTCGAAAGCTGGTGGGACCTGCGACTCTGCCATGCAGGGCAGGCTAGCTGGACTACTGTCAAAACTGAAGCGATTCAACACACAAGGTGCCATTTCCGGGGCTGCTCTTGCTAGCGCCCAAGGTGTGATGACAGGATGCGAAACAACGGGGGTCATGACCTGGCGTCGTCCAGGGCCACATAGCTTCAAGCGCTCGTGTGCGAGCTAGGAGGACCCATGCAATCGAAACTCAAGGTGACGGCAGTGGTCGTCATCGCCTTGGCGATGACCTTGGCCATGGGTGCGTGTACGAAGAAGAACCAAACGGCAGCTCCGGGCGCAAGTGCTTCCGGTGGTGAGAGCGTCAAGGTGGCATTCGTTCCCAAGTTGCAGGGCATCCCCTATTTCGAGGCGATGAACGCCGGTGGCAAGGAGGCCGCCAGCAAGCTCGGCAACGTTGAGTGGCTCTACCAGGGGCCCACCAGCGCGGATGCCGCGGCCCAAGCAGACGTCGTCAACAGCTACATCCAGCAGAAGGTGAGCGCGCTGTTCATCGCCCCCAACGATCCTGACTCGATGGCGCCGTTGATCAAGCAAGGCATCGACGCCGGCATCAAGGTCGGTACCTCAGACACCGACGCGCCGAACTCTGAAAGGGAACTTATGGTGCTGATGGCCTCGGCCGAGGGCATCGGCCAGGCAGATACTGACGCCCTGATGAAGGCCATGGGCGGCAAGGGCAAGTTCGCCATCGTGTCCTGCGGCGAGACAGCGGCGCAGCTGAACCAGTGGATTGCAGAGATCAAGAAGTACTCGAAACAGAAGTACCCGGACGCCCAGTTGGTCGACACCGTCTACGCCGGTGAGGACGTCGCCAAGGCCACGCAGATGGCGACTGACTTGATGAACGCCCAGCCCGATCTCAAGGGATTCCTCGGTGTTTGCTCCACGGCCGGGCCTGGTGTAGCGCAGGCGGTGGACAATGCAGGGAAGACTGGCAAGGTCTTCACCGTCGGCATGGGTACGCCGAATGACATGAAGAAATACCTCAATGACGGATCGGCGTCGGCCGGTGTCTTGTGGGACGCGAAGGCTCTCGGTTGCCTAACCGCTTGGGCCGGCATGCAGATGGCGCAGGGTCAGCAGTTCCAGCCCACCCAGACGGTGGACGCCTGCGGCCTTGACAGTGTCACTTACGACAGCGGGACAAAGATCCTACTGATGGGCAAGCCGCTGACCTTCACCAAGGAGAACGTCGGGGACTACAACTTCTAGGTCATACGAGCACCCGTGGCAGCCCGACGAGCGGCCCGATGTCCTCTCGGAGGATCTGATGACCACAGCATCGACCGGTGACGGAACCGCCGGCGGCTCCGCGCCACTAGCCCAGGATCAGCGATCCGGGGAGGCCCACCTGGAACGCGCGTCTGGGACGGCGACGGCGGAGCCTCGCACGACCCGGCTGCACATGAGCGACATAGCCAAGCGCTTCGGGGCGGTACGCGCAATCCGGCACGCCGACATGACCGTGGATGTTGGACGGGTGCTGGCCGTGGTCGGTGAAAATGGCGCCGGTAAATCCACCTTGATCAAGATCTTGTCCGGCGCCGTCATTGCCGACACCGGCACCATCACCTACGAAGGCCGGCAGGTCTCGATCCGGTCAACTTCCGACGCGATGGCCCTGGGCATAGCGACGGTCTACCAAGAGCCGCAGCTGTTCCGTGAGCTAACGGTCACCGAGAACATCTTCATGGGCCGGGAGATCCGCAAAGGCGGGCGCATCGACTGGCCTGCCCAAACGCAAAAGGTTGTGGATCTCCTCGCGCTGCTGGAACTACCGCCGCGCTACGCCACCGCCGTTGTCGGGGACCTGTCGATCGCGGAGCAGCAGCAGGTCTCGATAGCCAAGGCGCTGGCGGGCGACGCGAACATTCTTATCCTCGACGAGCCCTCCGCCATCCTGACCGACGCTGAGATCGAGGTGCTGTTCCGGGTGGTTCGACGGCTCACCGAATCGCGCGTGTCGGTGATCTACATTTCCCACCGCCTCGACGAGTTGTTCCGCATTGCTCACGACGTTCTCGTTATGCGCGACGGGCGAACCATCGGCACGTACCCGATCGAGGAGCTGTCGGTGCGCAAGGTGGTTGAGCTGATGGTCGGCGGAATCCTCACCGATACCAAGCACGAACGAAAGATCGATCCGGAGACCCAGCCACGACTTGAACTTGCCGGCCTTGGCCGACGGGGCGAATACCAAGACGTCAATGTGGTTGTCCGGCCAGGTGAGATTGTCGGCCTCTTCGGACTTGTTGGTTCAGGTGTCTCCGAGATCGCCGACTCCATCTATGGCATCGATCACGCCGACTCGGGCCAGATTCTGCTCGACGGGCGATCGGTCGCTCCCCGCTCCCCGCTGCATGCCCAGCGCCTCGGAATTGGCCTGCTGCCGGCAGACCGTAAACAGCAAGGGATGTTCTCCTTCCAGTCCATCATGTTCAACATTTCGGTCGGGCACCTGACGCTGTTGAGCAAGCTCCGCGTCTGGGTGGACCGGGTCCGGGAACGCAAAGTCGCCCAGGACATGATCACCAGGCTTGCGGTGAAGACGCCGAGCGAGAACCAGCCGATCGGGGCGATGTCAGGGGGAAACGCGCAGAAGGTCGTGCTTGCTCGGCAACTGGTCGAACGACCTGACGTGCTGGTGCTGGCGGAGCCGACCCAAGGGGTAGATGTCGGCGCCAAGGAGGAGATTCACCGCATTATTCATGAACTGGCTGATGCTGGCACTGCAGTCCTGGTGGTCACCTCAGACCTGCCTGAGGCAATCCGCATCTCCGACCGGCTGCAGGTGGTCCGCAATGGCACCACCACCGTCGAATTCGGGCCCAACGCTACGCAGGTAGACGTTCTCGCGGCTGCAGCTGGCGACGTCGATGGTCAAGATGGCCGTGCAAAGGGAGCCGCATGAGCGTCGACGTCGCGGAGCGCGAGACACCTCCCTCTGGGCCACCGGAGACGACCAGGCGCCGTCATCGAGTCCTCGCGCCTCCGGTGACAGGCCAGGAAATCGTGCTGATCGGCGTGCTTGCCGCGCTGTGGGCCATCCTGGCCTTCGCGACACCAGCTTTCTTCACTCCAAGCTCCATTCAGCCACTTGTCGCCTCCGTCGCGCCGATCGCGTTGATCGGCATCGGCATGACGGTAGTGATCATCACCGGAGGGATCGACGTCTCGGTCGGCGCGGCGATTGCCGTGTGCTCGGTGATCACGGCGAAGCTGATCTTGGTGCAAGCAGGTCAAAGTCTGCCGGTCGCGCTGCTGGTCTCCATAGTGGTCGGTGGGCTGCTGGGGCTTCTTAACGGTGTGCTGATCGCGTACGGCCGAGTGCACGCAATCATCATCACGTTCGGCACCGCCAACATCTTCTTGTGGATCAGCCTGAAGATCTTCAACTCGAGCACAGTCAACAACATCCCGGACACTCTTGCCCCCCTCGGCAATGGCGCCGCGGGCCGCACGCTAGGAATCCCCAACTCTTTCGTGATCACGGTGGTGTTAGCCGCCATGGCCTGGTTCTACCTCCGCCACACTGCAGGTGGTCGGCACTTCTACGCCATCGGTGGTGATCAGCTCGCCGCCCAGCTGGCCGGCGTAAAGGTCAGGCAACGAATACTTGCTGCCTACCTGCTGACCGGATTGCTGGTGGGCCTCGCATCGACCTTCGTCGTGGCCCAGGGATCGAACCTCGGACAGAACGTCGGCAACGGAAAGGAGCTGGCCGTGATCGCCGCCGTCGTTATCGGCGGAACGTCGATCACCGGTGGGCGCGGTTCGGTATTAGGTACCGTGCTCGGCGCACTGCTCGTGCAGACCGTCGCATCCGGCGTTACGCAGCTTGGCTGGCGATCAGAGCTGTCCGACCTCTTCGTCGGCGTCGCGATCATCATCGCGGTCGGCGCCGATCTCATTCGTGAGCGGGCGAGGAGCAAACGATGACCGTCCCCACCCTCTCAGAGCCCGAGGCGACCACTCCCGACGAGCAGTCCGGTGCCCCCAGTCCCGAACGAACCGAATCAGTACCCGCCCGCATCCTGCGTGCCCTCCTGACTCAACGCATCGTTTTGCTAGCGGTGCTGGTCGTTGCAGTGGTGGTCTACTTCATCCTTTTGGGTGCAAACGGCTACCTGACAGCGAACTATGACTTCGACTACATGTCCGCTGCTCTGATCAACGCTGTGCCGCTGGCCCTGCTGGGCTTCGCAGAGCTGATCGTGATCCTCTCCGGACGCGGTGGCATCGATCTGTCCGTCGGTGCCATCGTTTCTCTAGCTGGAATGATCTTCGGCTTTGCCTACGGGCAGTGGGGCTGGCCGCTGTGGCTGGCGATCCTGATCACCATGGTGGTCGGCGCGGCGCTTGGTCTCGTCAACGGAATCCTGGTCGCCTACATCGGGTTCCCAGCACTGATCGCCACCCTCGCCACGTACTACGCGTACAAGTCCCTTGCCGTGGTCATCAACAACCAGCGTCCGATCAGCACGCGTCCGATCCAAAACCTCTACGACTCGACGGCCCGCTCGGTCGAGCTGCCATTGATCGGCAGCTGGATTCCCAATGTGCCGAAGGGCATCTTCCTCTTCCTGCTACCCACCTTGGTTGTGGTCTGGCTGCTTCTCGCCCATACGACGTACGGTCGGCGCGCCTACGCCATTGGCACCAACGACGTCGCGGCGCGTTGGTCAGCCATCGGGGTGCGACCCACGCGCGCCGCTGCGTACACGCTTAGCGGCGCGATCTCAGGTCTCGTGGCGGTCGTGACCGTCGGCCAGTTCGCCTCGGCCCGCCCAGACGCGGGTGTGTCCGGCAACGGAATGGCCCTGCCGGCCATCACCATCGCGGTACTCGGTGGAGTCGCGATCACCGGCGGCATCGGCAGAGTGTCGGGGATCGTTCTCGCCACGCTGCTGATCGTGTGGATGAACGCGGGAATTCGGTTGGCCTTCGAAGGCAATGCCGGCCCACAGAATCAGCTGCTTGCCCTTGGCGTACTGCTGGTGTTCGCAGCGCTGCTCAACGGCTTCGCCCTCCGCCGCTACGGCGGTGCCGGATAGCTATCGAGGTTTGAGAAGATGTCTTCACTTATCGGCTGCCACGCGCTGGTATTCACCGGCGAATTCAACTCTCAAGGGATTGAGAGCTCGGTAAGCCGGGCCCGCGCGGCCGGCTTCGACCTCATCGAGTTTCCCCTCATGGAACCCGACACTTTTGACAGTGCGACGGCACGCCGGACGCTGGAAGCGGAAGGCATGCATGCCAGTGCGAGCCTCGGTCTGCCCCTCGAAGCAGACATCAGCAGCGACGATCCCTCGGTCGTTACCGCCGGCCGGCGCCTGCTCGACGTCGCCTTGAACAAGACCGCGGAGATGGGCGGATCCCATCTCTGCGGCGTGCTGTACGGGTCTATGCGTAAGCACATGTCGCCGGCCTCGGCCAGCGGTCGAGCAAGCAGCGTCGCCGCCCTGCGAACCCTTGCCGACCAAGCGTCCTCGCTCGGCATCGCCCTGTCGTTGGAGGTCGTCAATCGCTATGAGAGCAATCTGATCAACACCTCTCGACAGGCTTTGGAGTTCCTCAAGGAGGTCGACCGGCCCAACATTTCGGTGCACCTGGACACCTATCACATGAATATCGAAGAGTCCGACCTCTTTCAACCGATCCTCAATGCCAGCGATCGGCTCCGCTACATGCACGTCGGGGAGAGCCATCGCGGCTACCTCGGAACTGGCTCGGTGGACTTCGGCAGTGCTTTCCGGGCGCTTGACCGGATCAACTACGACGGGCCGATCGTTTTCGAGTCCTTCTCCTCTGCCGTGGTCTCGGCGACGCTGAGCAATACGTTGGGCATCTGGCGGAACTTGTGGAGCGATGGCGACGACCTCGCCGCCCACGCCAATCGCTTCATCCGCGACCAGCTCTCAGCCGTCCGGACGATCGAGTTGCACTAGTCGACATCGGCCTGCGCGGTGAGGCATAATAACGTTTCAACCCCGACCCGCACGACTCCTGGGAAGTGAGTACATGCCAACCTTCTCCGACATCTCCGACCAGCTGGCCTATCAGGCCATCGAGCTGCCTTCTTGGGCGTTCGGCAACTCGGGCACCCGGTTCAAGGTGTTCGGCTCGCCCGGCACGCCGCGGACGATCCAGGAGAAACTCGCCGACGCCGCCAAGGTGAACGAGCTGACCGGGCTCGCACCGAAGGTCGCAATGCACATCCCATGGGACAAGGTCGAGGATTACGGCGCGCTGCGGGACTATGCCGCTGGTCTTGGTGTGGCGCTCGGCACGATCAACTCCAACACCTTTCAGGACGACATCTACAAGTTCGGCAGCCTGACCCACATCGACGAGGCCGTACGTCGCAAGGCGATCGACCACCACTTCGAATGCATCGAGATCATGAACCAGACCCAGTCGCGGGACCTGAAGATCTGGCTCGCCGACGGCACTAACTACGCGGGACAGGGTGACCTCCGAGGGCGACAAGATCGACTCGCCGACAGCCTCGCGCAAATTTACGACCGTATCGGGCTCGACCAGCGGCTGGTGCTGGAGTACAAGTTCTTCGAGCCCGCCTTCTATCACACCGATGTGCCCGACTGGGGCACCTCGTACGTGCAAGTTGCCGCGCTGGGGGACCGGGCAGTGGTTTGCCTGGACACCGGACATCACGCGCCGGGCACCAATATCGAGTTCATAGCCGCTCAACTGCTGCGGCTGGGGAAGCTTGGCTCGTTCGATTTCAACTCTCGCTACTACGCCGACGACGACCTGATCGTTGGCTCAGCGGATCCGTTCCAGCTGTTCAGGATCTTGTACGAGGTCGTGCGCGGCGGCGGCTACGGTCCCGACTCAGAGGTCGCCTTCATGTTGGACCAGTGCCACAACGTGGAGCCCAAGATTCCCGGGCAGATTCGTTCGGTGCTGAACGTGCAGGAGATGACCGCGCGAGCTTTGCTGGTTGATCGCGAGGCTCTGGTGGCGGCGCAAGAGGCCAACGACGTGCTCGGTGGCAACGGGATCTTGATGGACGCCTTCTACACCGACGTACGGCCCGCGCTGGCTGACTGGCGGGAGGGCCGCGGCTTGCCGGCCGATCCGATGAAGGCATACGCCGAGTCTGGGTATCAGAGCAAGATCGAGTCCGACCGTGCCGGCGGTACCCAAGCGGGCTGGGGAGCATGATCATGACGAATCACGTGGTTGCGGAATTGGTCGCTCGGTCCAACCGGCTGGGATCGGATCCGAAGAACACAAACTACGCCGGCGGCAACACCTCCGCCAAGGGCACTGAGACCGATCCGGTGACCGGCGAGCCGGTCGAGCTCGTCTGGGTGAAGGGTTCCGGTGGCGATCTGGGGACCCTGACCGAGTCGGGGCTCGCGGCGCTACGGCTTGATCGGATGCGGCAGCTGGTGAACGTCTACCCCGGTGTCGAGCGCGAGGACGAGATGGTCGCCGCGTTCGACTATTGCCTGCACGGCAAGGGCGGTGCGGCGCCTTCGATCGATACCGCGATGCACGGCCTGGTCGACGCGGTGCATGTTGATCATCTGCACCCGGATTCCGGGATCGCGGTTGCGACGGCTGTGGACGGTGAGGAGCTGACGGCCAAGATCTTCGGCGACAGGGTTGCGTGGGTGCCGTGGCGCCGGCCCGGCTTCCAGCTCGGCTTGGACATTGCCAAGATCAAGACAGCGAACCCGCAGGCCATCGGCTGCGTCCTCGGCGGCCATGGCATTACTGCATGGGGCGATACGTCTGAAGAGAGCGAGGCAAACTCGCTAGAGATCATCAACGCCGCGGCCACCTATATTGCCGAGCATTCCAAGCCGGAGCCCTTCGGTGCTGCCCTGGACGGGTACGCCGCGTTGCCCGATGATCAGCGGCGAGTCAAGGCGGCGGCACTTGCACCGACGTTGCGGTCCATCGCTTCCTTCGACAAGCCGATGGTGGGGCACTTCACCGATGACGAGCGGGTACTGGAATTCCTCTCCCGCAGCGAGCATCCTCGGCTGGCCGAGCTTGGCACCAGCTGCCCCGACCACTTTCTACGGACCAAGGTCAAGCCGCTGGTCCTTGATCTCCCGGCAGACGCGTCAGTGGAGGACAGCATCGCCCGGCTCGGCGAGCTCCATGAGGCGTACCGCGCCGACTACCAGGCCTACTACGAGCGCCACGCCACACCCGACTCGCCGCCGATCCGTGGCGCGGATCCCTTGATCATTCTCGTGCCGGGTGTCGGCATGTTCTCCTACGGCAAGGACAA
>Ga0307316_10000620_pt1 | contig 10769 bp, 11 predicted proteins | sample ER_DNA_356_FD_194504 | JGI IMG/M metagenome (GOLD analysis project Ga0307316, IMG submission 194504) | Bulk soil microbial communities from the East River watershed near Crested Butte, Colorado, United States - ER_DNA_356 | ecosystem: Environmental > Terrestrial > Soil > Floodplain | place... | reverse complement strand
CCGGATCCTCCCGCGCGCTATCTCGCGAACGCCTCGGGGAAGCGCGCTTCGCACTCGTCCCGCGTCAGCCCGCTCCACGAGCCCACGTCGACCTCGCGGAGCTCGGGAAGCCGGATGACGTCGAGGCCCTTGGCCGACGCCACCGCCTCGGCGGTCTCCCACGCTCGGCGCAGGTCGCTCGAATACACGGCATCGAGGTGGACCCTGGCGAGCCGGGCGGCGAGATCCTGCGCCTGGCCGCGCCCGCGATCGGTCAAGGGCCTGTCGGCGTGTCCCTGCCAGCGCCGCTCGACGTTCCAGTCACTCTCGCCGTGGCGGGCGAGGTAGATCGTGGTCATCGGCGGCGGAAGACGCCATCTCCCAGGTCGTCGATCGAGGCGTGCCGGTGAGCCACGCCCGTTATCGTAGGCGCCCGTGCAGCTCGGCCTCGAAGAGCGCGTCTGCGTCGTCACCGGCTCGACCGAAGGGATCGGGCAGGAGGCGGCGCACCTGCTCGCCGAGGAGGGCGCTCGGGTCGTCACCTGCGGCCGGCGCGAGTCGGGACCGGGCGTGGGGGAGGCGCTGCACGTCGCCGCCGACCTGTCCGACCCGTCGGCCCCGCGGGAGTTGATCAACGCAGCCGAGCAGGCGTTCGGGCGCGTCGACTGTCTCGTCAACAACGTCGGCATCGCCTACCAGACGAGCTTCGAGGAGCTCACGGACGAGGACTGGGCCTCGATGTGGGAGCTGAACGTGATGAGCTACGTGCGCGCGATCCAGGCCGTGCTGCCCGGGATGAAGGAACGCGGCGCGGGCCGGATCGTGAACGTGAGCTCGACCGCCGGCAAGCGGCCGTCGACGGGCATGCCGAACTACTCCGTGACGAAGGCGGCGGTGCTCTCGCTGTCGCGCCTGGTCGCGGACGTGTATGCGAAGGACGGGATCCTCTGCAACGCGATCGCGCCCGGGCCGACGGCCTCGCCCGCGTGGCTCTCGAAGGGCGGCCTGGCCGACCAGTCGGCGGAGCGCACGGGAAACAGCCGCGACGAGGTGCTGGACGAGGTTGCCAAGGGCCGGCCGCTCGGCCGCCTGGCAGATCCGGAGGAGATCGCCGCGGTGATCGTCTTCCTGTGCTCGGACCGCGCCAGTTATGTGACCGGATCGGCGTGGAGTGCCGACGGCGGAACCGTCCCCATCATCATCTAGCTTTAGGCGTATGCCCGAGCTTGCCGGGAGGATCGCGGACGCGTTCGAAGCGCGGATCCGGGAGCAGGAGGACGCCTCGCTCTCGCCGCTCGCCGTGCGCTCGTATGACGCGCGCGGGCGCGCAGTCGAGGAGGAGGAATGCGGCCTCCGCACTCCGTTTCAGCGCGATCGCGACCGGATCGTGCACTCGAAGTCGTTCCGGCGGCTCAAGCACAAGACGCAGGTCTTCATCGACCCGAAGGGCGACCACTACCGCACTCGCCTCACGCACACGCTCGAGACCGCGGGCATCTCCCGCACCGTTGCGCGGGCCCTGCGCCTGAACGAGGATCTCACCGAGGCGATCGCGGTCGGGCACGATCTCGGTCACCCGCCTTTCGGCCACACCGGCGAGGATGTCCTCGACGAGGTTCTCTTCGAGCGTTTCGGCCGGCACTTCCGCCACAACGAGCAGTCGCTTCGCGTGGTGGACGTCCTCGAGCGCGACGGCCGCGGGCTCAACCTCACGGAGGAGGTGCGAGACGGCATCCTCCGGCACACGGGTTATGGAGACCCCGCCACGCTCGAGGGGAAGATTGTGCGCCTCGTCGACCGGGTCGCGTACATCAACCACGACATCGACGACGCGCTCCGTGCGGGGCTCCTGTCCGCGGGCGACCTCCCGCAGGACGAGCTCGAGCTCCTCGGCCAGAGCGGTGCGAGGCGCATCGACCGGCTCGTGCACGACATCGTCGAGACGTCGGCCGAAGCGGGCGACATCGTCCAATCGGACGAGATCGCGCGCGCCATGCTCAACCTGCGCGCCTTTATGTTCGAACGGGTTTATCTCGGGCCGGCAGCGCAGGAGCAGCGCGACAGGGCGACCGCGACGGTGCGGCGGATCTTCGCGCATCTCGTCGAGCACCCGGAGGATCTGCCCGAAGGGCGGCCCGGCGACCTCTCCGAGCAGGTGACCGACTACATCGCCGGCATGACCGACCGCTTCGCCCTCGCATGGCACTGATCCAGAAGACGTCGATCGAAGAGGTCGTCGCCGCGGCCGACATGGTCGACGTCGTCCAGGGGCGGACGCAGCTCCGCAAGTCGGGCGCGCGCTGGGTCGGCCTCTGCCCGTTCCATTCCGAGAAGACGCCGAGCTTCGGCATCAACCCCGTGGAGAAGCTCTTCTACTGCCATGGGTGCCACAAGGGCGGCGATCTGATCACGTTCATTCGGGAGACCGAGGGCCTCGACTTCGCGCAGGCCGTCGAGTGGCTCGCCGACCGAACCGGGACGCAGCTCGAGTACGAGGAGACCTCGCCAGCCCAGGAGGCCCGCCGCAAGCATCGCGATCGCCTCGAGTCTCTCCTCGAAGACGCGGCGAGCTTCTACAGCCGCTTCCTCTGGGACACGGCCGCCGGCGAGCCAGCGCGCGCATACCTCGCCGAGCGCGGGCTCTCGGAGGAGGTCTGCCGCGACTTCCGGCTCGGTCTCTCCCCAGGTGGCGACCAGTTGGCCGTCAAGGCGCGCGCGAAGGGCTATTCGCAGGAGGAGCTCCTCGCGGCCGGGCTCGTCAACCGACGCGGCAACGACTACTACGCGGGCCGGCTCCTCTTCCCGCTCTCGAATGCGCGCGGCCGTGTGCTCGGCTTCGGCGCGCGCCGCCTCCACGACGACGACCCGATCAAGGCGAAGTACGTCAATTCTCCGGAGGGGGAGCTCTTCCGGAAGAGCAAGATCGTCTACGGCCTGCACCGGGCCCGAGCGGCAATCGCCAAGCAGGACGAGGCGGTGATCGTTGAGGGCTACACCGACGTCCTGGCGCTCCACCAGCGGGGCCGGAGCACTGTCGTCGCCTCCATGGGAACCGCGCTCACCGAGGAGCAGCTCAAGGAGCTCGGCCACCTGACGAAGCGCCTCTTTCTCTGCTTCGATGCCGACGCAGCCGGTGAGGCAGCGACGCTGCGCGGGATGGACCTGGCTGCGGCCCGAGGGTTCGACGTGCGCGTCGTGCCGCTGCCGGCCGGGGTCGATCCTGCCGATGCCGCCGACGAGTTCGACGACCTGATCGCCCGTGCTGTGGGTTACCTCGTCCACCGGGTCGAGGTGGAGACAGCGAGGGCGCCTTCGCGCCAGGACGGTTTCGCGCGCGTGCGCGAGGTCCTCGCCGGTCTGCCCGACTCGCCACAGCGCGCCGATGCGGTGCGCGTCGCAGCCGACAAGCTCGGCCTCTCGCCCGACATGCAGGCCGGCCTCGCTCCGCGGGCGCACCGGAAGACGGGCGCGGTCTCCGAGCGCGCGCTCGAAGGGGGCGACCGCCTCGAGAAGCGGTTGCTGGCCGCCGTGGCGGCCGAGCCCGACCTCGTCGAGCACTACCTCGCCCCGCTCGACGACCGCCACTTCGATGATCCACTGCACCGGCGCCTCCGGGCGTACCTCTGCGGCGAGATCGAGCCCGACGACGAACTCCTGCAGGCCCGTGCCGAGCTCGACGCCACAGCCGAGACCGAGCACCTCGACGCCGACACCGCCAAGGAGCACTTCCTACGCCTCGAGGAGCGCATGGTGAGGCGCGAGTTGAGCCGGCTCGAAGGGGAGGACCTGGCGCGAACCGTGGAGCTCCAGACCGTCCTCGCGAAGATCCGCGAGGCGCTCCAGCAGGCCCCGACCTAGGCAGGGGCATCGCTACACTGGGGCGGCCGTTCCCCGGTAGCTCAATTGGCAGAGCATCCGGCTGTTAACCGGAGGGTTGTTGGTTCGAGTCCAACCCGGGGAGTCGAAGAAAAGGCCCGCATTGGCGGGCCTTTGGTTTCGAGCGCGCGAAATGGAGGCAGACGGTCAGCTTCGTCGGACGAGGCATGTCAGCCCTTACGCGGCGTCCTCGCCGGCGGCGAGCATCGCGTACCCGAGTTGCATCAACGTCGGTCCTCGGTGACCACGCGAGCGCTCGCGGGCCCGCCGCCCAACGACCTATTGCGCGGCGCGCTGTGCGTGCGCCGCGGGCATGAACGACTGCAAGACCGGGACGAACAGGTTCGCGAGCGTCTGGTGCCCGCGGATCGAGAGGTGTCCGGACGAGTCGGACCACAACTCGCTCCGCTCGTCGGTGGAGAGCCTCAACAGATCCGGTAGCGGGTCGTAGAGGTGGCACCCCGTGGCGGCCGAGAGCTCGCGCAACCGCGCCCGGTATCCCAGCGAAGCGGTCGGCGACTGGAGGAAGAAGTAGTGCGGGATTGGGATGACGAGCACCGGTGTCGGACTCGTTCGGATCCACGCCTCGAGAATTCGCCGGGGGAGTACCCACCGCGGATTGTCGGGGCTATCGAACTCGGGCATGGGGCGAAATCTCTCGAACCGCATGGCCGCGGCCTTCACGCTGCGTCGGAGGCCAGCCAATCGTCCCGCCCCTCCCAAAATCCGCGCGGCGTGTCGCTGGGCCGCGCGTGGCGGGTAGAGATACGGCAGGAGCTCCGGGGGGACGGTCTGCTCGGTCCACGGCTGTTTCGGCACCGGGACGTGATGAAGCACCAATTCGTCGTCTTGGATGTCGTAATACGGCTTCGCGCGAAAGTACTCTTCCCCGCTCGCGTCTCGCGACTTCACGACCCGCGCGTTGGCGCGTCGGATGCTCTCCACGTAGAGGGCGATGACCATCAAGTCGTGCTCGACGCCCGCGTATTCCTGGTAGATCAGGAATTGCTGATCGGGTCCCGTCCCCGACACGGCGTAGTTGTAAAGCTCGATGCCGGGAAGGGCACGTTCGACCAGGTCGGTGAAGCGCTGGGCGTTGGCGACGCCCTCACCGGCGGTTTGCGAGTCACCGAAGACGAGCGCGCGGAACGCCCCCGGCGTGCGGTCGTGCACGAACTCGTGGTCCGAGCGGAAGCCGGCCGCGTTCGTGCGCACGAGATACCCGCCCTTTCCCCACGGGACCCGCACCTTCGTGTTCGGCATGTACGTGTAGCCGATGCTCGGCTGATACCTCATCAGTTCCTTCGACACCGTTTCGCCCCTACGTCACGCCGTAACGTCTCGCCATCCGGGCCCGTCGCTCCACGACGATCTCGTAGTGTGATCGCGGCCAGTCCTTGTAGTACGACGATTTTGCGAGCGACCCGGCCCCGCGCAGAACGGCGGCCAGGCTGTTCGCGACGACGATGAAGTACGGCTTACTGAGAGAGCCCGGATAGCGGCCCTTCGTCGTCTTGGCAATCCCCGTGTTCAGGAAGACGTCGTCGGCGATCAGTTCGGCGTTGAGCTCCTCTACGAATTCGCTGATCCCCCAAGCGTGCTGCATCCTCGGCGGGAAACCCATCACGCGCGTCGTGAGATGCGGCGCGTCGCGCAGGCCGACGGCATGCCCGCGGATGAATGCGCGCACGTCGCCGGAATCCCAGGCGACCACGTCCACGGTAGCGCTCTCCACCGCCTTGGCCGCGTACGGGCAGGGCGCGAACTTGTTGTCGTAGAACGCGTTCGGAACCGTGACGAACTCGTGAATCCATGTCCACAGGTCGAGTTCGACCTCTTCATGGATCGACATGCGCGGCTCCCCCGGAATTGTCAGAAGAGGGTATAGCAGAGGACGTCCACCGTTCCCTCGTCGTCGGCGGCCTCCTCGTCCAGCGCACGCGCGAAGTCCTTGAGGCGGGGCAGCATCGCGACGAGGTCACTGTCGCCATGCTTCGTCCAGTAGGTGGCCAGCGCGTCGAGGAGATCGCCAGTCGTCTCGCCGAGCGGGAGTTCGAAGTCCGTTGCGCTCATCACGCTCAACGTCGGCCCACCAAAATACGTCTCGGCGCTCCGGTCCGGCGTCAGCGGGAAGTAGGGTGGCGCGTTCGACGTCCGTCTGGCCTTTGAAACGGGCACCACGACTTCGTCGAAGATCGCTCTGGCCAAATGGGTCACGTGTTCGCCCTCAGTCGAGTTCAAATTCGCTCCTCCAACTCGCGTCGGCGCTTCCGGCCGGTTGCTCGTGCTTCCAGAGCAACCGGTCCTCGATGACGAGCAGATCCATGTCGGTGCGCATGAAGCACCGGTAGGCGTCCTGAGGTGTACAGACGATCGGCTCACCGCGTACGTTGAACGACGTGTTCACCACAACCGGGCAGCCCGTCTTCGCGTGGAAGGCCTTCAGGAGGCGCCGGAACTCGGGATTGGCCTCATCACCGACGGTCTGCACGCGTGCGCTGTAGTCGACGTGCGTGACGGCGGGGATGTCGCTGCGCGGCTGGTTGACGAGCGCAAGCATGTCATCGCCCTCGCAGACCGCGTGCAGCATCGGCAGCCGGCGCTCACGCCTTACGGCCGCGACGAGCAGCATGTATGGACTCTGATCCTCGAGGTCGAAGTAGTCCACCGCGTGCTCCGCGAGCACCGCCGGCGCGAACGGCCTGAAGCTTTCCCGGAACTTGATCTTGAGATTCATCCGGCTCTGCATGTCGGGTCGCCGTGCGTCGCCGAGGATGGAGCGCGCGCCGAGCGACCGGGGCCCGAACTCCATGCGCCCGCTGAAGAACCCCACGACGAGCCCGTCCGCTAGGGCGTCGGCGACGATGTTCGCTCGCTCGTCGGCGTCCCCGACGTGCTGGTTCGGTATCTCCGTACGATCCAGGTACGCCTCCACCTCGTGCGGCGCGAACGCTGGCCCGAGAAGGCTGCCGTTCATGGCGTCCCGCGGCCCGCTGACCTTGCGTGGCGCGTCGAACACCTGATGCGAGGCGAGAAGAGCAGCTCCGAGGGCCCCGCCCGCGTCCCCGGCGGCCGGCTGCACGAACAGGCCCTCGAGCCCGGCCTCCCGCAGCACGCGCCCGTTGGCCACGCAATTGAGCGCCACGCCGCCGGCCATCACGAGGTTCCGGAGGCCCGTGAGCTCGGTGACGCGGGCGACCAACCGGAGGACGACCTCCTCGGTTACCTCCTGGATCGACGCGGCGAGGTCCATCTCGCGCCGCGTGATTGGGGAATCAGGCGGGCGCGCCGGCCCACCGAACAGCTCGTCGAAGCACGCATTCGTCATGACGGGCGAGTCGAGAAACCCGAAGGCGCTGGTGTTCAACCGAAACGATCCGTCGTCACGGACATCGATGATCTCGTCGCGGATCCGTTTCGCGTAGCGCGGCTCGCCGTACGGGGCGAGCCCCATCAGCTTGTACTCGCCGGAGTTGACCTTGAAACCGCAGTGATACGTGAATGCGCTGTAGAGCAGGCCGAGCGAGTGCGGATACCGCAACTCCTCGAGCAGCTCGATCCGGTTGCCCGCCCCAACCCCGAGCGTGGAGGTGGCCCACTCGCCCACGCCGTCGATGATGAGGATGGCCGCGCTGTCGAACGGAGAAGGGTAGAAGCAGCTCGCCGCGTGCGCCATGTGGTGGTGGGTGAGGAGCAAGCGCGACGGCTCGCCCAGGCACTGTTCCAGGTCCCGTTGGACGCGGGCCTTCGCGCCGAGCAGGGCCCGACATGCCTCGACGAACTGGTCGCGTCCCGACGGGGCCACGGTTACGGAGTTCTTCAGGACGCGATCGAGCGTCAGTAATGGATTGTCGTAGAACACGACGCCATCGAGTTCGGGCGGTTCGATGAACGCCTCACCGAGGCAGAAGTTGACGGCTCGGTGCGGGAAGCGCCGGTCGTGCTTCTTCCGCGAGAACCGCTCCTCCTGGGCGGCCGCGACGATCTCGCCGTCTCGTACGAGAGCTGCGGCCGAGTCGTGGTAGTAGGCCGAAATCCCCAGGACGTATGTCATTTATTCGCCACACGCCGAAGGGTCGATTGTTGGCCCTCAACAGTCAAGGGATTCCGTCCACCGGATCTTGACGGCGCCCGACCTGAATTTCGAAACCACATCACATGACCCCACCGGGCCTGAGCGGATACGGCAGGCGCGGGAAAACGCATGAGGCACGTTGCATGATCTGGCAACGGACGTCTGTTAACCGGAGGGTTGTTGGTTCGAGTCCAACCTGGGGAGCTACACGCTGGAGCCGGAGGCAGTGTTTGGCGGCCTACCGCGCACGAGGGTGACGCCCATGGCCGCCATCCAGACGAAGAAGGCGAGGAACCCGATGAACGTCAGCCCCTCGATGACGCTCGAGGCGGGGCTCAGCGCTTCCCCGATCCCGGCAAAGATGCCGACGACGATCGCGAGCCAGCCGATCCACCGGTGGACGAAGCCCGTCTTGCGGATCGCGACAGCGAACATCGGCACAACGACGCCCCACAGGACGACGTCGCCCGTGTAGTTCAGGACCTGCGCGAGCGCGGTGAAAGTGTCGAACGTGTCGGCTTGGCTACCTGTGAAGCCGGGCACGAGCTCGTAGGCCATGGCGATCGGGATCAGGTGCGAGATCGTCACGAGGGTCAGGCCGAATGCGCCGAGGATCGGCGCGAGCACGAGCCAGTCGCCGGCGCGGCCGAGAGCGTCGTAGAAGCCGAAGAGCGCGACCACGCCGAGCACGCCTCCGAGGATCGTCAGCCAGGCACCGATGAAGAACGCCCCGCTCGCGTCGTCGACGTCCGCAATCCAGTCGAGGCCGTCCTTGCCCGTTTCCGGAATGAGCACCTGCACGCCGCTCGCCGCCATGAGCACGATCCCGGCCGCGAACGCGACGACCAGGCCGATCGCGCACCAGGCGCCGATTCTCGTGGCGCTCACGGCGCGATCATTTCACGTTAGTCTCGCCGCATGGAATACGCAGTCCCGATCATGCCGAGCCGGAATCTGCGCGAGACGCTCGAGTTCTACGAGCGGCTGGGGTTCGAGTTGCGCGGCGCCGCTCCTGAGGAGTACGGCTACCTCATCCTCGGGCGCGGGACGATCGAGCTCCACTTTTGGGACGCGCCGGACGTCGACCCGTTGACGACCGACCACTCCTGCTACGTCCGCGTCGCCGACGCCGGTGTGCTCCACCTGGAATGGGAGCAGATAGGCGTACACACCGATCCAACGACCGGGAGCCGCCTGATGCCGCCGGGCGACACGGACTATGGCATCCGCGAGTTCGCGCTCGTGGATCCGAGCGGGAACCTGCTGAGGATCGGGTCGCCTGCCGCCTAGCTCTTCCGCTCCTCTGCGGGCAGGACCTGAAAGAGCTCGATCCGTCGCTTCACATTCTTGAGCGAGACCGCGCCGATCGCTCGGAAGTAGAGGCTGTCCCCGCCGCTCCAGGCGTCGACGACCTCCTGCGTAATGAGGATCTCGTGCGGCCGCGCGTAGTCGGCCGCGCGGGCGGCGATGTTGACGACAGAGCCGAAGTAGTCGCCGTCCCTGCGCACCATCGGGCCCGCATTGATCCCCGCGCGCGCAGCGGGAAGGCCGTGCGCCTGGAGGCGGCCGAGCACGCTGATCGCCGCCCGGATTGCCGAGTCCGAGTGCGCGAAATGCATCATCACGCCATCTCCGAGCACCTTCACGAGCCGGCCCCCGGTCTCGCTCGCCGCCGCCTCGACCATCGCGATGAACCGTGACGCCTGCGCGGCCGCCACGTCGTCGCCGGCCTCCTCCGCCAGCCGGGTGTAGCCGCTCAGGTCGATGAAGGCGATCGCCGGCGCCGAGCCTGCGACGACGCGGTGCTCGCCGAGCTCGGCCTCCATGAGCTCCACGATGTGCTGGAAGGTGGACTCGTCGACGAACCGGTCGAAAAGGACCTCGACCGATCGCCTCCCGAGCTCGCGGTAGCGACGCCTGGTCGGTGCGGTGGAGGCGAGCATCTCCGACGGTGTCGAGCCGGCGGCCGCCGCCGGCTCGAGGAGGGTGGTGTCGACGAAGTCGCGCTGTGCGGCGATGATGTGCCGCAGGCTCTCCGCCGTCACGCGGACGACGCGGATCAGCAGGTCGTCGTCAGCGCCCTCCGCCTTGGCCGCGCCGACGAGCTCGAAGAGCTCCAGGTGATCCGTGCGGACCTGCTGGTCGGGAGGGAGCGAGCACGTGCCCAGGATCGTCCCGAGGCCGCGGGCAAGCTCGTCGGAGAGCCCGAGCCGCTCGATGAGCTCCGTCTGCGTCTCGGGCAGGAGCGGGATGGGGTCCGGGGCGAGCTGGTCGATGAAGTCGAACGAGACGCGACCATCCCGAATCGCCTTGCCGACCGCCTCAAAGGGGACGCCCGACGTCGCGAGCGCGAGAGTCAGCCGCACGCGCCGTACGTCGCTCGGCCGGAACGTCCCGCTGTTCTGGGGCGTGATCACGCCGTGCTCGGTCAGCTGCGCAACCGTCTCCTCCGTGGTTCCGCCGGCGACTGCAACCTCCGCGACAGAGAGCTCGCGCACGCCTAGATCGTAGTGCTGCGAGGAGCTAGTTCCAGGGCTCAGCGTAGGACTGGTAGAACGGGCAGGCGCTTAGAGCCCCAACGGTCTCCGCCGGGTTGCCCACGCCCTGGGCGAAGTGAAGATGGGCGGCGCCGTTCGCCGACCCGGAGAGCCCGAGCTGCTGACCGGCCTCCACGATCTGACCGGGCAGGACGTCGATCCGCGAGAGATGCGCGTAGTAGAAGTGGACTCCTGCGGTGTCGAGGTGGAGGCGGAGACCTTCCATGTGCGGATCGTTCGAGTCGAGGGCCCCGATCTGCGATCCGATCGTTCCTGCCGCGACCGCATAGACAGGAGTCCCG
>Ga0307316_10000615_pt1 | contig 10812 bp, 10 predicted proteins | sample ER_DNA_356_FD_194504 | JGI IMG/M metagenome (GOLD analysis project Ga0307316, IMG submission 194504) | Bulk soil microbial communities from the East River watershed near Crested Butte, Colorado, United States - ER_DNA_356 | ecosystem: Environmental > Terrestrial > Soil > Floodplain | place... | reverse complement strand
ATCGCCCTCTTGCCGATCAACGGTCGCCACGCCGAGCGGGAGGCCCGAGGCATCGTCGGGAACCTGAACGAACGGGAGGCCGCGTGGCTCGCCGCGACGATCGGCTCCGAGACGCTGATCCCGATGCACTACGACCTGTTCACGCAGAACCTCGGCTCGGCGCCCGAGGTCGTGGAGGCCGCCGAGGAAGAGGACCGCGCGGTGACCGTCATGGTCCCTCCCCGGGAGACCCCGTTCGTCCTGGTCGCGGGGCGAGCACGATGAAAGCGCTCGTCTACCTCGGGCCACGGCGGATGGAGCTGCAGGAGGTGCCGGATCCCGTCGCCGGCCCGGGCGACGTGGTGATCGACTCCGTCGTCTCGGCCGTCTGCGGGTCGGATCTGCACGGGTTCCGGGAGGCCAGCCCGCGCCGGATCCCTCCCCTCGTGATGGGTCACGAGACGGTCGGGCGGATCGGAGCCGTCGGGAGCGGCGTCGATCCCGAGCGGCTGGGCCAGCGGGTGGTGCTGAAGCCGATCTTGTCCTGCGGCAGATGTGACGCGTGTCGCGCCGGCGACATCAACCGGTGTCGCGAGGGGCGACTGGTCGGCCGCGACCTGGCCGGGGGCTTCGCGGAGCGGTTCGCGGTCCCCGCGACCGCGGCCGTTCCCGTGCCTCCCGAGCTGCCCGACGACGTCGCGGTGCTCACGGAACCGCTCGCGAACGCCGAGCACGTCACCGAACGGGCCGTTCGTGAGGGCGACGTCGTGTTCGTGATCGGTTCCGGACCGATCGGCGCCCTCATGGTTCGTGCCGCGTTCCTCCATCGCGCGAGCCAGGTGATCGTCACGGACACGAACGCCGAGCGGCTGGCGTTCGCCGTCGCGCAGGGGGCCGAAGCGTCCCCGAGCGACGCCGCCCTCGCGGCCGTCATGGCCGCGACGGAGGGGTGGGGCGCCGACGTCGTGATCGACGCCGCCGGCTTCGAAACGACGTGGGCGCTCGGCCTTCAGGCGGTCCGCCCGGGCGGACGCATCTTCGAGATCGGGCTGGGTGCGCCCCGGGGCGAGGTCGACTACTTCGCCGTCCTCGGCAAGGAGGCGACGATCACCGGGTCGTACGCGTGGACCGACCTCGACTTCTCCCGCTCCCTGGAGCTCCTCGCCGGCGGGGCGCTCACCGCGGACGGATGGCTCACCCGCGTCCCCCTCGCCGACGGACAAGCTGCGTTCGAGGATCTCGCCGACCGTGGGCGGCCGTTCAAGGTCCTCCTGGAGCTCGGATGAAACTGGTCTCCTACGAAGGCGGGTTCGGCCGGGTCGAGGACGGCGCGATCGTCCCGATGGGCGTTGACCTCGTTCGGTTCCTCGCCACCGGCCACGTGCAGACGGGCACGGCGGTCTCGCTCGCCTCCGTGCACCTCCGAGCGCCGGTGCCGCGACCCGGCAAGGTGATCTGCGTGGGTCTGAACTACCGGGATCACGCCGAGGAGTCCGGGCAGCCGATACCCGATGAGCCGGTCCTGTTCGCCAAGTTCGCCAACAGCGTCACGGATCCGGGCGCGCCGATCGCCGTCCCGTCGGCCGTCGAACAGCCCGACTACGAAGCCGAGCTCGGCGTCGTGATCGGACGCGAGGCTCATCGCGTCGACGAACGGAGCGCCCTTGAGCACGTCGCCGGCTACACCTGTGTGAACGACGTCTCGGCGCGCGATCTGCAGTTCCGGTCGTCGCAATGGCTGCTCGGCAAGGCGATCGACGGGTTCCTGCCGATGGGCCCGTGGCTCGTCACCAGCGACGAGATCCCCGATCCGCAGGCCCTCCGGATCCGGTGCGAGGTCGGCGGCGAGACCCTGCAGGATTCCTCGACGGCGCAGATGATCTTCGGGGTCGCCGAGCTGATCGCGTTCGTGTCCCGCACGATCAGCCTCGAACCGGGCGACGTCATCGCGACCGGGACCCCGCCCGGCGTGGGGATGGCGAGGACGCCGCCGCGATGGCTCCGCGACGGCGACGAGGTGACCGTGGAGATCGAGCGCATCGGTGCGCTCACGAACGCGGTGCGGATGGATGCCCCGATGGGAGGTGCAGGATGAAACGGTTGTGGCTCGTCGTCCCCCTGGCGCTCGTGGTGATCGCGAGCGCCTGCAGTTCCAGCAGCAGCACCGCCACCGCGAGCGGCTCGGTGACGGGAGACGTCACCCTCACGATGTGGATGGGCTACACCCCGCCGCCGCCCGTGGACCAGTCGCAGGAATACCTGTCGATCCAGGACATGGTGACCCGATTCCAGGCGGCGCATCCGAACATCCACATCAACTTCCAGTACGTCAACAGCGACAACGCGCTGCAGAAGGCGACGGTCGCGCTGCAAGGCGGCAAGCAACCGGACATCTCCTACCAGTACGGGACGAACATGCCGCAGCTCGCGACCGCGCCGAAGATCGTCGACCTGACGCAGCGGGTCCAGGATCCCTCGTTCGACTGGAACGACTTCTTCGAGGGTGAACGGGCTGTCGCGACCGTCGACGGCCGCGTCCTGGGGATCCCGGCGCTCGTGGACAACCTGGCGATCGTCTACAACAAGGATCTCTTCGCGAAGGCGGGCGTCGCGACGCCGACGCCGGACTGGACCTGGGACGACGTGCGTGCCGCCGCGAAGGCGACGACCGACCCCGCGAACAAGGTGTTCGGGCTCGTGTTCCCCGCCGATGCCAGCGAGACCATGGTGTGGCAGTTCGAGGCGATGCTCTGGGAGGCGGGTGGGGACATCCTGAACGCGGACAACACGCAAGCGGCGTTCAACTCGCCGGCCGGCGTCCGCGCCGCGACGATGCTCCAACAGATGCAGCAGGACGGATCGCTGTACCTCGACTTCCATCCGGACTCCGGCCAGTACACGAACCTCTTCAACTCCGGCAAGATCGGGATGTTGATCACGGGGCCGTGGGACCTCTCCGCGTTCCCCAACGTGAACTACGGGGTGCAGCAGATGCCGTCGTTCGACCCGGGCGGGAGCCACATCACGATCGCCGGGCCCGACAACTGGGTGATCTTCGACAACGGCCCGGACCGGGTGGAGGCCTCGTGGGAGTTCCTGCAGTTCATGGCGTCGCCCGAGAACGTCCTCAAGGACTCGCTCGCGACGAGCCACCTCCCGACGCGGGCGTCGGTCGAGCAGATGCCCGGCTTCTCCGCGCTCGACACGAAGTACCCGGGCGTCGGAGCTTTCGCGCTGAATCTGGCGAACGTCACGAAGGCGCGGCCTCAGATCACGCACTACCCGGAGGTCTCCAGCTTCCTCGGGCTCGCGCTCGTGAGCATCCTGCAGGGCCAGGCGTCGCCGCAGGATGCGCTGAACCAGGCGGCCGATCAGGCGAACGGCGCCCTCGCGATACCGACGTAGGCCGATGGCGATCGGGGGCGCGAACGTTCGGCGGGTGATGACGTCCGACCACGTCGTCGGATGGGCGTTCGCCTCCCCGGCCGTGCTGTTGATCATCGTGTTCGGGTTGATCCCGATCGTGTGGTCGGCGCTCCTTTCCTTCCAGAAGACCAACCTGCTCTCGCCTCCGCAATGGGTCGGGCTGGCGAACTACCGCGCGCTGCCGAAGGATCCGTACTTCTCGCAATCGATGGTCCACAGCGCGATCTACACCGTGCTGTTCGTCCCGCTCTCGGTCGCCGGAGGTCTCCTCACCGCGATCGCGTTGAATCGGCCCATCCGGGGCATCCGCGTCTACCGCACCGCGGTGTTCGTTCCGGTGGTCGTCTCGACGATCGCGACCGTGATCATCTTCCTGTGGGTCTTCGACCCGAACTTCGGCCTCGCCAACTGGCTGCTCGGGAAGGTGGGCCTCGGCCCGTTCGCCTTCTTCACGAGCTCGAACGGCGCCCTCTACTCGATCGTGGCGATGACGGTGTGGGGGTGGATCGGCTTCAACGTGATCGTCTATCTAGCTGCGCTGCAGGGTATCCCGCGGGAGCTCGTTGAGGCGGCGGAGATCGACGGCGCCGGGAACTGGGGCATCTTCCGCAACGTCACCGTGCCATTGCTCGGCCCGGTGACGCTGTTCCTCGTCGTCTGGTCCTCGATCAACGCCCTGCAGCTGTTCGACGAGGTCTACCTCGCGACGAACGGCGGCCCCGGCACGGCGACGTACGTGCCGGTCTTCTACCTGTACAAGCTCGCGTTCCAACAGGGCATCGCCGGCTATGCGGCCGCGATCGCGTACGTGCTGTTCGCGGTGATCCTGGTGCTCACGGTCGCCCAGCTCCTCGTCGGCAAGCGGATGGTGCACTACGCGCCATGAGCGAGATCCAGACGATCGAGCTGGCGGCGCGCGCCGCGGAGGAGCCGACGGGACAGCCGACAACGGGGCGGTTCCTGTTCAGCTCGTGGCACCTCGTGTTGATCCCGATCGCCGTGGTGATGGTGATCCCGCTGGTCTGGATGCTCGTCACGTCCCTCCAGACCCTCGACGAGACACGCCACTATCCGCCGACGATCGTCCCGACGTCGCTCGAGTTCCGGAACTACACCGACGTGCTCCAGCAGGCTCCGTTCGCCCGGTGGTTCGTCAACACGCTGCTCGTGACGATCGCGTGCGTCGTGGGGAACCTGCTGTTCTGCAGCTTGGCCGGGTACGCGTTCGCTCGGATCAGGTTCTTCGGACGCGAGGTCGTGTTCGTCCTGATCCTCGCGACGCTGATGGTCCCCTTCCAGGTGATCATCATCCCGACGTTCCTGATCGTGCGGACGTTCCACTTGATCGACACGCTGGGAGCGCTGATCCTGCCGAACCTCGCCGGCGCGTTCGGGATCTTCATGTTGCGCCAGTTCTTCCGGACCTTGCCCGTCGAGCTCGAGGAAGCGGCGCGGATCGACGGCGCCTCGCGGCTGGGGGTCCTGTTCAAGATCGTCTTGCCGCTCTCGGGACCGGCGCTCGCCACGCTCGCGGTGATCACGTTCATGTGGACCTGGAACGACTTCCTCTGGCCGCTGATCACGATCTACAGCCCCAACAACATGACGATCCAGCTCGGCCTCGCCACCTTCCAAGGCGCCCACCAGACGAACACGAACCTGCTGATGGCGGCGAACGTGATGAGCATGATCCCGGTCCTGCTGCTGTTCTTCTTCGCCCAGCGGTACTTCATCCGCGGGATCGCGACGACGGGGCTCAAGGGGTAACGGTGGCCGAGGTTCGGTTGGAGCACGTCACGAAGCGGTTCTCCGAAAGCGTCGCTGCGCTGGACGACCTCACGCTCGAGGTCGGCGACGGCGAGTTCCTGATCCTCGTCGGGCCTTCCGGCTGCGGCAAGACGACCGCGCTGCGGCTCGTCGCCGGCCTCGAGAAGCCCACGTCGGGCACGATCGCGATCGGGGACAGGATCGTGAATGACGTCACGCCACGCGATCGCGACATCGCGATGGTCTTCCAGAACTACGCGCTCTACCCGCACATGACCGTGTACAGGAACCTCGCGTTCGGGCTCAAGGAGCGGCACACGCCGAAGCCCGAGATCGAACGTCGCGTCCGAGAGGCGAGCGCGATCCTCGGGCTGGACGACCTCCTGGGACGCCGCCCGGCGCAGCTCTCCGGCGGCCAGCGCCAACGCGTCGCGATGGGCCGAGCGCTGGTGCGCGAGCCGAAGGCCTTCCTCCTGGACGAGCCGTTGTCGAACCTCGACGCGAAGCTGCGCGTCCAGATGCGCGCGGAGCTGAAGCGGATCCACCAGCGCCTCGGCATCACGACGATCTACGTCACCCACGACCAGGTCGAGGCGATGACCCTCGGCGACCGGATCGTCGTGATGTCGAACGGCCGCGTCCAGCAGATCGGGAAGCCGCAGGACGTCTACGGCCACCCGAAGAACCTCTTCGTCGCGGGGTTCATCGGGAGCCCGCCGATGAACCTGCTCCGCGGACACTGCACAGACGGGCGCATCCGGCTCGGCGAGCTCGAGCTGCCGTGGTCCGGCCCCGATGCGCCGGAGGTCGCAGTTGGCCTCCGCCCCGAGGACCTGCGGCCGGCCCAGGACGGCGGTCCATCGCTCGAGTTCGTCGTGGACGTCGTGGAGCCGCTCGGGAACGAGGTCGTCGTCCACGGGACCACGGCTGGGACGGCCGTCGAGAGCGGTGCGGAGGAGGAAGCGGAGATCCCGCTCGTCGCGGAAGGGGCGCGAGCGGCGATCACGGCGGTCTTCGAGCCGGCCGACGAGCCCGCACCGGGCGAGCGGATGCGGCTCGGGGTCGTGCCGGAACGGGTGCACCTGTTCGACCTGCGAACGCGCGAGGCGATTCGATGACGGCCGGCGGCCCGCGGATCGTGATCATCGGCGCGGGTGGATGGGTGTTCCCGATGGAGCTCGTCCGGGACGTCCTGTCGTTCCCCGCGCTGCGGTCATCGACGATCGTCCTGTTCGACATCGATGTTCCGTCCGCCGAGCGAACCGCGGCGTCCGCTCGCGAGCTGATCGAACTGGGCGAGCTCGCCGCGCGCGTCGAGGTCGCGGCCACGCTGCCCGATGCGATTCGCGGAGCCGACGTCGCGATCACCGTCTTCCAGGTCGGTGGCGTCGAGGCGTATGCGCCCGACATCGAGATCCCGCGCGAGTACGGGATCGATCAGACGGTCGGCGACACGCTCGGCCCGGGCGGCATCTTCCGTGGGCTGCGGACCGTTCCCGCGCTCCGCGAGGTGGCCGAGGCGATGCTCCGCATCTGCCCCGATGCGTTGCTCCTCAACTACGCGAACCCGATGGCGATCAACTGCTGGGCGACCGACCTGCTCGGCGTCCGCATCGTCGGGCTCTGCCACAGCGTGCAGGGAACGTCCGAGCTGCTGGCGCGCGAACTGGGCGTCCCGTTCGACGAGGTCGCGTTCGCCTGCGCCGGCGTCAACCACACCGCGTGGTTCACGGAGTTCCGTCGCGGCGACGAGGATCTGATCCCGAAGATCCGCGAGGTGATGCGAGCGCGCCATGTCGACCGGACGATGCCGTCGCTCGCGCGTTCCGACGATCCCTACGAGAGCATCGAGCGCGTCCGCACCGAGCTGATGCTGCTGACCGGGTACTTCCACACCGAGTCGAGCCACCACGCGAGCGAGTACTGGGCATGGTTCCGCAAGACGCCGGCTCTCGTCGCGGAGTACCTCGACCGGCGGTGGAACTACCTCGAGGTCTCACGGTCCTCCGACGCGAGTGAGAGCAACGCGGAGATCGTGGCGGACGCCAAAGCGAACGGGATCCTCCACGGAGGTGAGTACGCCGCACCGATCATCGACAGCCTCGTCACGGGAACCGAACGGACCGTCTACGGGAACGTCCGGAACCACGGGCTGATCGACAACCTTCCGGGCGATGCCTGCGTCGAGGTCGCGTGCCGTGTCGACGGCGTCGGTGTGCGCCCGGTCCCGTACGGGACGTTGCCGCCGGCGTGTGCCGCCCTGAACCATGTGCAGATCAACGTGCAACGGCTCGCGGTCGAGGCCGCGATGACGGGCGACCGCGAGCTCGTCCACGCGGCAGTGGCGCTCGATCCGCTCACCGGCGCCGTCCAGACGCTCCCGAAGATCCACGAGATGGTCGACCGGATGCTCGAGGCGGAGGCGCGCTGGCTCCCCCAGTTCACCGCGCCGGTCGATATCGGATGACGTCGCTCAGCGACAGGGCGTCCAGGGCAGATCGAGCAGGTCGTAGGTCTTGATGATCGCGTTGCGGTTCGCGGCGTTCGCCGGCGGGCAGAACGTGGACGTCTTCAACTTGTACTCCACCTGGAAGACGGCCTTCCCCGCGCTTGCGAAGTACGTCGTGTAGTTCCCGCACTCGGAGTACTGCTCACATTGCTCGTTGATCCCGTAATCGAAGTACAGCGCCAGGTCTGGGACCTGCTCCACGTCGTTCTTCAAGGCAACCGTGAACCCCTTGCTATGTGCCAGGTTCGCGAGCGCGGTGTTGAACAGGAGCTGGGTATCGCCGCTGATCGTCAAACCCGTTCGGTTCGACCACGCGTCGACCACGTCCATCTCGACACCGTCGAACCCATTCGCCGCGCAGCGATCGAGTCGCTTCGAGATCTCGCCGAGGATGAACGTGCGCTGGCCCAGGTTGTTGTTGATGTTGAGCCAGAACTCGTTCCGGAAGCCGCCGATCGGCCTGCCGAACAGGCACCCGTTGCAGTTCGCGTTGAACGCTTGGTACTCCGCGTAGTCCGGGCGGAAGCTCTCGGCGCCGCCGGCGTCGATGTAGCAGATCGCCTTGGCTCCGTTCGCATGGATGGCAGCGACGGCAGCGCCGTTCTCTTGCGTGATCGTGCCTCCGGTGCACGCGCCGTCCGTCTGGAAATCGATGTCGAGCACGGTTGGCTTGACCGAAGCGCCGCCGGTGAACGACGTTCCGCTGATGTTCACGTTGATCCCGCCGGTCGAGGGGTAGAGGCAGTTGCCCGACTTGTCCCTCGCGGCCTCGAGCTGGTACTGCCACCGCGCGTTCGTTACCGGCTTCCAGCAGGTGCCTGCGTGCGTGTCGCAGGCGACGGGGACGGCGCACCTTGCGGACCCACAATCGGCCTCAGCGCGAGGCGTGTGGGTGATCGGACCCACGGCGAGGAAGGAGAAGAGCACGAGCATCGTGACCGGCCCGGTCCAGCGGCGCATGACGGAACCCCCTCGATCCGAGTGACGCCCATCGTCTCGCCGGTCCGACGGTTTGTCGAACCGATGTCAACGGGGCCGCGCCGACCCCACGAGGAGCCGCATCGTCTGGGTCATGCGGTCGGATCCCTCGCGGAGCGGTTCGGGCGCGTCCGATGTGCCGACGAATCCGCACGACGCGTAGAAGCGCACGGCGCCGTCGTTGCCGTCCGTCACGCGCAGAAGCAGTTGGTCGATGTCGAGCGCGGCGGCCCACTCCTCGACCGCGGCGACCAGTCGCCGACCGAGCCCCTCGCCGCGTCGCTCCGGTCGCACCCACATCGCGAAGAGCCAGCCGGTGGTGGGCCGGTCGTCTGGGCGGTACCCCGTGGCCATGCCGAGGAGGGGGCCGGGACCATCGGCGATGAACGTCGCGACGACGCCGGCCCACCCCTCTCCTGTGATCCAGCCCCGCCAACGCGCCTCGTCGGCGTCACGCTCCTCCGCGAGCGTCGACCCGAACGCGTGGGGGCTGTCGGCGAGCGCCGCGAGGCGGATCTCGCGGAGCGCCTCCCACTCGTCGGCTCGTGCCCGCCGCACCCCCATGTGAGGAGCCTAGCGACACCATCACCGCGGCCGGGCGTTAGGCTCGATGCCACGATGAAAGCGCTCGTGAAGCATGCGGACGAGGTCGGTCTCCGGCTCGAAGACATTCCGGAGCCGACGATCGGCATCAACGACGTGCTGATCCGCGTCGAGAGGACCGGGATCTGCGGGACCGACATCCACATCTGGGATTGGAACGCCTGGGCGAAGGAGACCGTCGTCACGCCGCTCGTGATCGGGCACGAGTTCGCGGGGCGGATCGTCGCGGTCGGCTCCAACGTGAACGACTTCCTCCCGGGGGACCGGGTGAGCGGCGAAGGCCACGTCGTCTGCGGCCGGTGCCGGCATTGTCTGGCAGGACGGCGTCACCTCTGCGCCAACGCCCAAGCCGTCGGCGTGCAGCGGCCGGGGGCGTTCGCCGAGCTCATCTCGATCCCCATGACGAACGTCTGGAAGCACGCGGACGACGTGGACCCCGAGGTCGCCGCCATCTTCGACCCGTTCGGCAACGCCGTGCACACCGCGCTTTCGACCGAGGTCCTCGGCGAGGACATCCTGATCACCGGCGCGGGGCCGATCGGCTGCATGGCCGCCGCTGTCGTTCGGCACGCGGGCGCCCGCTTCGTGGTCGTGAGCGAGCCGAACGCCTACCGGCGCGCGCTCGCCGAGCGGATGGGGGCGACGCTCGTGATCGACCCGACCGAGCGCGATCTCCACGACGTCCAGAAGGAGCTCGGCATGGTCGAGGGCTTCGACGTGGGGCTGGAGATGTCGGGAAACGCCGCGGCCCTGCACGCCATGGTGGACAACATGGCTCATGGGGGCCGCATCGCGATGCTCGGGATCCCCGACACCGAGATCGCGATCGATTGGCACCAGGTCGTGTTCAACATGCTCACGATCAAGGGGATCTACGGCCGGGAGATGTACGAGACCTGGTACCAGATGACCGTGATGCTGCAATCCGGTCTGGACGTGAAGCCGGTGATCACGCACCGGTTCCCCTGGGACGAGTTCGAGCAAGCGTTCGCCGTGGCTGCATCCGGTGAGAGCGGCAAGGTCCTGCTGGAGTGGGACACGACCCTGGCCTAGTTGCCCGCGTTCAGAGGATCCGGACCTGGGCCTGGGAGCCGAGCTCCGCGGCGCGCGCGGGATCCAGCCGCGCGGCGCCGGGGATCTCGGCGTTCGCCGTCGCAGCGCCGAGCGCTCGGCAGAGCGCGTCATCCCAGCCGATGCCGGCATCGAGCCCCGTGACGAGCCCCGCCAGGAAAGCATCGCCGCTCCCGACCGGGTAGCGACCGCGCACGTAGAGCATCCCCTCGTACAGGGTGCCGTCCGGAGCCGCCAGCACGACCCCCTCGGCGCCCCGGGTCACCACGGCCGCGTGGCCGTCGCCACCCGCGAGGTCGCGCAGCTTCCGGGCGGCGGTGAGCGCCTCTCCGTGCCGCGCGGTCGGCACGTCGAGTAGTTCGCGCGCCTCGGTCGCGTTCACCTTGACGATGTCCGGCTTCGCCTCGAGCGCGAGCCGCAGCCGGTCCCCTTCGCAATCCACCGCGACCTGGAGCCCCGCCGTCCGCGCCTCAACGACG
>Ga0307316_10000606_pt1 | contig 10886 bp, 9 predicted proteins | sample ER_DNA_356_FD_194504 | JGI IMG/M metagenome (GOLD analysis project Ga0307316, IMG submission 194504) | Bulk soil microbial communities from the East River watershed near Crested Butte, Colorado, United States - ER_DNA_356 | ecosystem: Environmental > Terrestrial > Soil > Floodplain | place: USA... | reverse complement strand
GCCCAAGCGCTTTCGTCAGGTCGTTAATCACCTCATGCGGTTCGTCCTGTAGCTGCCGCCAGGTGAACCGCATGGTCCGCCACCCTTCGGCCACGAGAATGCGATCCCGCTGACGGTCGCTCTCGAACTTCTTTCGCGTGCCATGGATGGTGCGGCTGTCGAGCTCGACCGCCACCCGCTCGCGCTCCCAAAGCGCATCGATCTCGAAGAAGCGCCCGCGAATGGCCAACGGGGCGTTCATCCGCGGCCGCCGCACGCCGTGCTCGAGCACCAACGCCAGGAACGCCTCCTCGAAGTCGTTGCGCGTGATTCCGATGGGTTCTCGCGCCCCCAGCAGTGCCCGCAGGTTCTTCGCACCTCGCCGGCCCGGATAGCGCTCCAACAGCATCGGCAGCGACACGCTGTCCGTCACCTCCCGCGCTTCCGCCTCATCAAACGCCCGCTCCAACTCCCGCATCTCCACCACCGCGGCAAGATCGAAGATCGTCCGGAACGGCGAGGTCACCGGAATCCCGTCCCACACCAACCACTCGTCATCCATGAGCAGGAACGAGTGGTTGACGATGCCCTTCCGCCGCACGATGCGATCCGGCGGGCAAATCACGTCAATCTCTCCTGCGGCCGGAGGAAGCAGATGCCACAGCCGCGCGGCCGATCGATGACTCAGGACAACTCCCGAGCCTGCTGCAAGAACTGCGGCCATCCACTTGCCCTTCCGCGTGATCCTTCGCGTTCCGAAGACATAGACGCCGAGGAACACCTCGTGCAGCAACCCTCGCTCGACACGCGTGGCGATCGCTCTGCGGCTGAGGCCGAGCTGAAGCAGTTGCGCCCGCGCCACCACTCCATGCTGCCGCTTCGCAAGCTCGCCGACCGCTCGATCCTTCTCACGAGCCGATAATCCTGCACCTGTGAGGTGCTCGATCATCGGCTCGCGTTGCATGGAGCCGATGCTGAACCTCAACTACGCGCGTGTGGTGCGCAGATCGTGCCGATTTCGGTGGCAACTTGCGCACGAAAAAGGCCCCAACCCGCCGTTGCCGCCTCTGGCTTTGATCCCTTCAAATGAAGGTGGGTGCCTGCTCCTGATCCCAAGAGACCCGGAGACTTGTCAGCTCCCGCGCCGTTTGTGTTGGGTCAAACGGTGAGACGGCTCTCGTACGGGCTCGAGCCTGGTTCAAAGTTACCACCGCGTGGCGCCTGTCAAACCCACTCGTCGTCGAGGTTGGAAAGGTGCCACTCGGCCTCGCTCCAACGCTCGGCCGGGACGCGGAGGGAGATGTCGCCGCGGCCGAAGCGGTCGAGCGGCCAATCGGAGGTGAGGGCCGCCTCGATATTGGCCTCGATCAGCGCCTGGTGCCAGGCGCGGGCGGTGCGAACGTCGACGAAGTCGCGGACGACCTCCCAGCTGTCGTAGCTGGCGTCATCGATGTGGATCGGCGTCTGCCCGGGCCCGGGAGCCGGCCGCCACCTGCGGGGGATCCAATCCCGCAGGCCCATCTCAGTGGCCGGGGAGTTTCGGTTTATGGATTGCGACGCCGAGGTCTCGCAGCTGCATCTCGTCGACCGGCGCCGGGGCGCCGGTGAGGAGGTCAAAGCCGGAGGCGGTCTTTGGGAAGGCGATCACGTCGCGGATCGTCTCGGCGCCGTAGAGGCGCTGGACGATGCGGTCGACCCCGTAGGCGATGCCGCCGTGCGGCGGGGCGCCGTAGCGCAGCGCCTCGAGCAGGAAGCCGAAGCGGGCCTCCGCGGTCTCGCGGTCGATGCCGAGGGCGGCGAAGACCTGCTCCTGCACCTCAGCGCTGTGGATACGGATCGAGCCGCCGCCGAGCTCCTGCCCGTTCCAGACGACGTCGTAGGCCTGGGCGCGCGCGGCGCCCGGATTGTCGGGGTCGAACTCGCCGGCGGGCGCCGTGAACGGATGATGCATCGCGTCCCAGCGCTTGCCTTCCTCGTTCCACTCCAACAGCGGCCAGTCGACGATCCAGACCAGGCGGTGCTCGTTCTCGTCGATCAAGCCGAACTTCTCGCCGAGGTCGAGGCGCATCTGCCCGAGGACGGCGTCGGTGACCGGGCGCTTGTCGGCGACCAGCAGCAGCAGGTCACCCTCCTCGGCGCCGAGGCGCTGGTTGAGGTCGGCGAGCTCGGCATCGCTGAGGAACTTCGCCGTCGGCGAGCGCCAGCCGTCGCCCTCGCGGAAGGCCCAGACGAGGCCCTTCGCCCCCAGCTCCTGAGCGCGGGAAATCAGGCCGTCGAGCTCGGAGCGCGGCATCTCGCGGCGGCCGGCGTTGAGGCCGCGGATCGAGCCGCCGCCCTCCAGGACCGAGCGGAAGACCTTGAACTCGGTCTCGCGCAGAGCATCGCCGAGGTCGACCAGCTCGAGGCCGAAGCGCAGGTCGGGGCGGTCGGTGCCGAACCGCCCCATCGCCTCGTCGTAACACATCCGCTGCATCGGCACCTCGACCTGCGGGCCGCCGACGCGCTCGAAGACGTGGGCCAGCAGCCGTTCGTTGACCTCGATCACGTCTTCGCCGTCGACGAACGACATCTCGACGTCGAGCTGGGTGAACTCGGCCTGGCGGTCGGCCCGGGTCGCCTCGTCGCGGAAGCAGCGCGCCACTTGGTAGTAGCGCTCAAACCCGGACATCATCAGCAGCTGCTTGAACAGCTGCGGCGACTGCGGCAGCGCGTAGAAGGAGCCCTGCTGCTGGCGGCTGGGAACGAGGAAGTCGCGCGCGCCCTCGGGAGTCGAACGGGTCAGGACCGGCGTCTCGATGTCGAGGAAGCCCTCCTGGTCGAGGAACTCACGCATTGCGGCGACCACGCGATGGCGGAGCGCCAGCGCCTTCTGCATCTGCTCGCGGCGCAGATCGAGGTAGCGGTAGCGCAGCCGCGTGTCCTCGCCGACCTCGCCCGAGAAGCCCTCGACCTGGAAGGGTGGCGTTTCCGCGTTGGCGAGCAGTTCGGCCTCGGTGACCAGCAGCTCGACTTCGCCGGTGGCGAGCTCGGCGTTGACCGTGTCCTGGGAGCGCTTGACGACGTTGCCGCTGGCACTAAGCACGTCCTCGGCGCGCAGCTTGTGTGCGAGCTCGAACGAGGCGCCGGAGCTGTCGGGGTTGAAGACGAGCTGGACGATCCCGGTGCGGTCGCGCAGGTCGATGAAGATCAGGCCGCCGTGGTCACGGCGGCGGTGGACCCAGCCGGCGACCCGCGCCTGCGCATCGACCCGCTCGGGCAGCACCTCGCCGCACCAGGTGTCCCGGTAGGCGTTGGCTCGCAGCCGTGGTGCCGTCGTCTCGCTCACGCTCTCCCTCCCGTCATCTCTTCGACAAGGTTGCCGGGATCGACCGCGCGCTGCTCTCCCGACTCCATATCGCGTAGCTGCGCGCTGCCGTCGGCCTCGAGGATGAGGACACGGCGAGCTCCGATCCGGTTCGCGTGTTTGAGCTGGCTCTTGAAGCTGCGCCCGGCGAGGTCGAGCTCGGTCGAGACGCCGGCGTGGCGAAGTTCGGCCGCCAGCGCCGTCGCCCGCTGCCGCTGCCCCGGGTCGGCGACAGCGACGAAGGCGTCGCGCCCCTCCCCCGCCACCTCTTCGTCGAGCGCCAGCAGGATCCGCTCGATCCCGGCGGCGAAGCCGACCGCCGGCGTCGGCTGGCCGCCGAGCTGCTCGATCAGGCCGTCATAGCGGCCGCCACCGCCGATCTCCGACTGCGCCCCGAGCCGGTCGCAGACGAAGGAGAAGATCGTCCGCGTGTAGTAGTCGAGGCCGCGGACCAGGGTCGGGTCGATCGTGTAGGCGACGCCGGCGCCGTCGAGCAGCGCCCGCACCTCGGCGAAGTGCTCGGCGTCCTCGCCCTCGAGCTGCTCGACGATCGTCGGCGCGCTCGCCATCACGCCCTGGGTCCCCTCGTCGTCAGAGTCGAAGGCGCGCAACGGGTTGATGTCGATCCGCTCGCGTACGTCTGCGGAGAGCTCCCCCTCGTGAGCGTGCAGGTGCGCCTTCAGGTCCTCCAGGTAGGCGCGCCTCGCCTCGAAAGAGCCGAGGCTGCCGAGCCGCAGCTCCACCCCCGGCACGCCCAGCTCGGCCAGCAGGTCGGCGAGGAGCATGATCATCTCGGCGTCGGCGAGCGGGGAATCGGTGCCGATGCACTCGACCCCGAGCTGGTGGAACTGGCGGTAGCGGCCCGCCTGCGGGCGCTCGTGGCGGAAGAACGGCCCGAGGTAGACGAGCTTCACCGGCTGCGCCAGTTTCTGCATCCCGTGCTCGAGGTAGGCGCGGCAGACCGAGGCGGTTCCCTCCGGCCGCAGGGTGAGGCTGCGCCCGCCCTTGTCCTCAAAGGTGAACATCTCCTTGCGGACGATGTCGGTGGACCTGCCGACGCCGCGCTCGAAGAGGTCGGTGTCCTCGAAGACCGGCGTCGCGATCGGCTCGTAGCCGGCGCGGCCGAAGACCGTGGCGGCGGCGACTTCGACACGACGGCGGGCGCGCGCGGCCTGGGGGAGAATGTCGAAGGTCCCGCGGGGGGCCTGGAACTTGCTCGCCATTGGGGCTCCTAACGCGCCAGCGAGCCGAGGAAGGGGTTGCTCGCCCGCTCCGCCCCAAGGGTCGTGAGACCCATGTGGCCGGGATGGACGACCGTCTCCTCGGAGTAGGCGTCCATCAACTTGGCGATCGAGGCGAGCAGGGTCGGGCCGTCGCCCCCGGGGAGGTCGACGCGGCCGACCGAGCCTTGGAAGAGGACATCGCCGGAGAAGATCGCCGGCTCGCCCTTAACCGCGTAGGTGACGTGGCCGGGGCTGTGGCCTGGGGTGAAGACGACCTCGATCTCCATCCCTGCGAGCTCGAGCGACTCGCCGCCGCGGACGACCTCGTCGGCCTCGTAGCTCTCATACGGGCCGAAGCCGGCCCAGGGGACGTAGGCCATGATGTCGGCGAGGACGGGAACCTCGATCTCCGGGCAGTAGACCGGCGCCCCCGTGGCCCGCGCCACCGGCGCGACCGCGCCGATGTGGTCGAAGTGGCAGTGGGTGAGCAGGATCGCCTCGACCGAGGCGCCGGTCGCCTCGACGGCGGCGAGGATCCGCTCCGCCTCCTCCCCGGGGTCGACGATCAGCAGCCGCTCGCCCCCCTGCGTCCGGAACAGGAAGCAGTTCTCGCCGATCTGTCCCACGGTGAGCATCTCAACGTCGAGGGCCATCACTCGCTCCGGGCTCGGATGCGGGCGCGCTCGCGGCGGCGCCAGAGCGCCGACTCGATGTAGTAGGTGCCCGGGACGTAGATCACGAGCATGAAGGCGCCAAGCAGAGCAGCGGCGCCGATCGCGCTGCCGAAGATGACGAGCAGTACGGCGAAGATCACCGCCATCACCAGGCCGCGGACCAGCGAGCTGCGCCAGCTCGGCGGCAGGTCCTGCTTGGGCGCCGGGCGGCGTTTGGCCCGCGCCTGCGCCTTCGCCTCCTCGCGGGAGCGCGGCCGGCTGCGGCGGGCCTTGGAATCGATCCGCCCGCCCTGGGTGCCGCGGCGCTTGCGCTGTCTCTTCTTCCTCGTCTGAGCCATGAGATCCGAACTGCATCAACTTTGCCACCTACTGGATAGTCAAGTTGATGCAGTTCGAAATCTAGTCGGTCGCCTCGGCCAGGCGCGCCTCGATCACGTGCTGGGCTGGGTCGAAGCCGCGCATCGGCACGTCCGTGGGGTAGTCGCGGAGGGATGCCCGCGGGATCAGGCCGACCAGCTCGGCCTCGACCGGGTGTGCGCCGAGCGGCGCCGCCAGCTCGCGCACCCGCTCGACGACCTCGCCGAGCGGGACCGCGAGCGGGTCATGGACGTTGGTCGAGACCTGTGCGCGGCCGCTGGCGAGCAGAAGCCCGATCGCCCGCACCCTTTTGAGGCCCCCGCCTGCCTCGCGCAGGCCGGCGGCGACGGAGCGGGCGACCTCGATGTCGCCGCTGTCGAGCTCGACGTTGAAGGCCGCTAGCGGCGGCCGCGCGGTGACCAGGGTGGCGCCTGCAGTCGGATGCGGCAGGCCCGGGCCGAAGTCCGGCCGCAGCTCGCCGGACTCCATCCGCAGCCAAAGCTCGGCCAGTCCGCCGTTGCGGAAGTAAGCACGCTCGGCCCGCCCCGGCTCCCGCGCCAGCTCCCCGTATAGGAAGACCGGGACGCCGAGGCCGCCGATCTGCTCCGCGACCGCCAGCGCCTCGATCCGGGCGCGATCGCGCTCCCCCCGCTCGAACCAGACGACCGGGCAGACGTCGAGGGCGCCGATCGCCGGATGGGCGCCGTTGTATCCGCGCATGTCGATCGTCTCGATCGCCGCCGCGGCGCCGCTCGCCAGGGCTCCGGCCAGGGCCCCGGGCTGTCCGGCGAGGGTGAAGACGCTGCGGCCGTGGTCGGCGTCGGAGTGGCGGTCGAGCAGACGTGAGCCGCGCGTGAAGGCGGCCTCCAGGCGTGCCAGCAGCTTCCCGTCTGCGCCCTCCGAGAGGTTGGGGACGGCGAGGAGGGGCGGCATCGTCCCCGCTCGCCTCAGACGAGGAGCTCGCCGCCGCTGGCGACCGTCTGGCCGTCGAGCTCGATCGTCGGTTCCAGCACGACGCAGTCGAGGTGGACCGGGACCTGAACGGTGCCGCCGATCGCGGCCGAGGCGCCGAAGGCGACGTGGCAGGTGCCGAGGATCTTCTCGTCCTCGAGGATGTTGCCGCAGAGCTCGGCCTCTTCGTTGGTGCCGATGCCAAGCTCGGCGACGCTGGTGGCTTCCTCGCCGTGGGCGGTGAGGAGTTCCAGCAGCCGGCTCCCGTCCGGGCCCGTCGCCTCGACCAGGTGCCCGTCGCGGACCGTCAGCGCGGTCGGCGTGTCGATCAACCCGACTTCGGCGATCGATCCGTCGACGACCAGCACGCCTTCGGTGCCCTCGATGACGGGGGCGACGAACCCCTCGCCGCAGGGGAGGTTTCCGAAGGCGCCGCGACTGCCGAGTTCGCCGGCATCGACGGTCCCGATGCGCCCCTCGAGGGCGATCCGCAGGTCGCTGCCGTGCGGACAGGTGATCCTCGCCTCCGAGGCGCGGTTGAGAGCGGCGACGAGGGACCAGCTGCGGCGGCGGATCTCCTCCAGGTCGCTGGTCATCAGCCGTGCCAGCATCTCCTCGGTGACGCCCGGCAGGCTGCCGACGCGGACGCCCGCCTCGCTGGCGACCTTGCGGGCGTCGGTGTGGGAGATCGACTGGATCGTCGGCGCCAGCACGACGTCGGCCGCGGCCATCGCCGCCGCCACCGCGCGAGGCGGCTCGGCAGCGGCCGAGTCGCGCTCGGAGATCACCGCCAGCGTCGCGTCGGCGCCCTCGCCCTGCGCCTCGATCCGCATCAGCGCCCCGATCTCTTCGGTGACGGCATTGCAGACCACCAGCACGTCCTCGCCCGGCTGGATCCCCATGCACTGCCGGACCACCGTCTTCACCGCTCTGTCCAGTTCCGCAGGCACGGAGCCCAGCCTACCCGCGATCCGCGCATGCCAAATGTTTCCCCTGCATCCGACGCTCTCATGGCGGCGAATGACTCAGTCGTCGTCATGCCGATGCCGGATCGCCCAGACTTGAAACCACACCAACCCGACCAGCACGACTCCGAAGCCGGTAAACGGCGCCCACCAGTCCTCCGGCCGCACGATCGCCAGCGACAACACCGCAAACGCATCGGCTACCAGCAAGAACCCAACAAGAACCGGCCGAATCGCCGCCCAACCCGTCTCAGGAGCTCCACCACCCGGCTGCGCCATCGCTACCATCACCCCCCCGCCGGAGTAGCTCAGCTGGTTAGAGCAGCGGAATCATAATCCGCGTGTCGGGGGTTCGAGTCCCTCCTCCGGCATCGCTTGGTAGCAGGAAGCTGGCGATTCAGGGGCAACTCCAGAGACAGACTGTCTCCCCGATGTGTCCCGTGCAACGATCAGCTAAGCCGTCCTTGGGACGCCCTTCTGGCCAAGAAGATCCTGCGCCTGCATAGTTGCTCGTCCCCTGACCGGGAAAGAGCGCTCTCAACAGGTTGTTCGGAGGCCAGGTTGTTCGGAGGCGCAAAAAGGCCATTGTTCCCGCCCACATCGCTACGCTCGCGCGCTCTCGAACAAGGCTGCGCTAATGCTGCGCGCGAGCGTAGCGATGTGGGCGGACGCAACACATATAAAGCCCACATTTGCAGGGATTTCTAAAATGCTTAGAAGGGCGGATACGCTCTCCCGCCTTCGGTCCTTGCGGGATGCGCTCACGCACGGGAGAGCGTACCCACCCTGTCAAGGATCCCGCCGATATGGAAGAACAAGGCCAGAAACTTCGGGAGCGAGGGGACTCTACGCGTAGAGCTCAGCTTCGTGAATCGAAGCGCTGTCCGTCTCTGCCACCGGCTCGGTAGCTGAACGCTCCCGGACATCTATCGCCAGCAGATGAGCGTGACGGGCCATGTCACGGGCAGCATCACGATCAAATGGAACTCTCGCGCCATCACGAACGACAACATCGTTTTGGCAGCCGTTGTAGTCGCTGTAGCGAATCATCACGAATAGATCGTAGCGCTCACGTCAATCCTGAAGTTCATCACGGATGTATTCGGCGATATACGTGGCCAGTGGGCGATACGGCTCGTTGTTCCCCCGAAACGCAATGCCAATCAGATCATCGTGTTCCTGCAGATCGCGGAACTTCACCCGCGGAAGATCCAAAGACAGAAGAGACGCGTGGAGCGCCACAAAAGCTACGCGTAGATTGCCATCAACCCAGGGATGGACTCTTAGGATCTTGCAGTAGAGCCGCGCGGCGATATAAGCCCCGTCATCTAAAGAGACTGAGCCAGCCTCGGCCTTAAGCAGGGCTTCCCTGGCCTCGTTGAACTCGCCGCAGATTTCTGAAACACGATCCGGCAGCTTTCTAGGGTTAGTGCCCTTGTACTCCTTGGTCCGACGACTCCTCGCGGTGCCGACATCGCCACCGAAGAAGACCTCCTCCCACTCCCCTTCCCTTCGCCAGCGAAGGCGGCCCGCGTCCTCCGGGAAAAGCTCCCCGAAGATTCGGCGATGCCAATCGGAAAGTAGCTCGGGCGTCAACCAGAAGCCTTCAGTCGTTAGTTGCGGAAGCTCGATGAGGACGTCCGCCATTGCCTCAACAGATCGGTCCCACGTCTCGACAGCCGAAATTCCGTCCGCGCAGTAGAACGGAGACTCCGGATTGTCTTGGAATCGGACGAACTCGTCCGCAACCTCATGCCGCTCGCCGGCCATTTCGAGACCCTAGATTGTTAGCCGCGCCGCCGCAGATGGTGGGCTGGCGAGTCTCTGTCCCGCTCGCCGGCCACGATGAGCAGCGCGCAATCGTCCTGTGGCAGTTGACTAAAACCTCTTGCGACGTAGCCAGCCCCAGAGACCTCTAGTCCAAGCCTGGTAGGTACTACCGTTTTTCAGCGAGCCCAACGGAGATGAGCCCGACCAAAAGGAAGAGGCGCGGCAGCTCGAACGATCGCTGGGAGAAAGAGAAACGTGATCGCAATGACGACAATCTTCTCGAACTCGGTCGGCTTGGAATCTTCCGCTAGAACGCTGATGCAGATGAACTCGGCGGCCGCGGCGACGATGACGATCGCGAACAGAAACCACTTATGAACTCAAACGCCGTTTCTGCCGTGGTGAGGTGAAAGAAGAACTTTCCCGACTCGCCGTACACAGTCGCGACGGTAGGCGGCTCAGCGGCGCCTACGGCATCGGGCGCGGCAGTCCCCAGTTCGCAACGGGAACCGGCTCTTAGAACGTCGCGAACAGGTTGGGGTCAGCGGCGACCCCGCGCAGTCGGCGGCTGAGCGTACTCAATGGGTTGGAGAACGCTCGCTCTATCTCCATGCCCCTTCTTGGTCACGCGGGCCGCAAAGCGCTACCGGCCCGCCCGCGTACCGCAGCCATGCCTGTATTCGACAGATGCCGTACCCCGGGCACCACGGCAGGTGCGGCATCGCGACCTGAAAATACGGTGATTTTGCTGATGCGAGCGAACTTCGGCGGGCGTACGGTCGTAGAGCAACTGAAACCGAAAACGGAGGTAATTGGAATGCAGCTCTATGGAATTCTTCGCCGCAACGGATGGCGGACCGGTGAGGACCTGGAGGTCGCCGCCAAAAAATCAGCTGAAGTCGGCGACGAGCCGGGTTCGGGCGTCCGCTGGATCCGCAGTTACGTGCTGACCGAGGAGAGCGGCGAGCTGGGCACCTTCTGCGTCTACGAAGGCGACAGCCCGGAGACGATCCTGGCCCACGCCGAGACCGCCGGACTCCCCGCCGACGAGATCATCCCGATCGCCGACACGGTGGTCGTCCGTCCCGACCCCGCACCGGTCGCCTGACAGGCCCGCGCGCAGACCGCCGACGGGACGAAAACCGCTCCATGTAACCGGTTTTAGTCCCGTCGGCATGGCGGACCTAGACTGATTTCGTGATCGAGACCGGGACGCCGCTGGTCGGCCGGGAGAGCGAGCTCGCCCGGCTCGCCGCCGCTCTGGAACGGGCGGAGCAAGGCTCGGGCGGGATCGTCCTGCTTTGTGGCGAGGCCGGGATCGGCAAGAGCCGGCTCGCCGCCGCGGCCACCTCCGAGGCGCCTGCCGTCCTGCGTGGGGCGGCAAGCGAGGGGTCGGCCGTTCCCTACGGGCCGATCATCGACGCCTTGCGGTCGCGCCTGCGAACCGACCCAGAGGCGCTCGCAGGCTCCGGGCCGCTCCTCCCCCATCTCGCCCTCCTGCTTCCCGAGCTGGCGGAGCCCGCCGCCGAGACCGAGCGGGCGACGATCTTCGAGGCCGTGCGCTGCGCCCTCGCCCACCTTGCCGCCGAGCAGCCGGTGGCGATCCTCCTCGACGACCTGCAGT
>Ga0307316_10000599_pt1 | contig 10923 bp, 10 predicted proteins | sample ER_DNA_356_FD_194504 | JGI IMG/M metagenome (GOLD analysis project Ga0307316, IMG submission 194504) | Bulk soil microbial communities from the East River watershed near Crested Butte, Colorado, United States - ER_DNA_356 | ecosystem: Environmental > Terrestrial > Soil > Floodplain | place... | reverse complement strand
GTTGGAATTCGCGCAACCGGCGTCCAGCCAATGCCGTCGGTGGAGGAGATGTAGACGATGTCGTTCGCCGCGCAGCCTGGGTGGAACGAGCAATCCGCCCACGCGACGTAGGCCCGCCCGTCGGAGCTGACCGCCGACGTCGGCAGCGGCGCGGCGCGGAGGCCGGGATGCTCGCGGTAGTTCGCGGGAGCGATCGCGAGCTCGTTCGTCCAGGTCGCGCCCCCGTCGTCCGAGCGGAGGGCCGCAAAGGTCCCCTCGTCGAAGTAGGCGACCAGAACTCGCCCGCTCGGAAGCACGACAGGCTGCACGCCCGGCGCGTAGGCACCGCGGATCGAGGCGCGTCCCGGGAAGCCCGGCGCCGTCGTCGGCGTCGACCAGGTCAGGCCGCCGTCGGCCGAGGCCTGCGTCACGACCTGCTCGCCGATCACGTCGCTCCAGCTGAGGTAGCAGTGGCCGAAGAACGGGCTCTGCGGCCAGTTGTCGCAGGAGATCCACTCCTTGTCGTGCCCGAATGCCGACGTCGTCGCGGTCGCGGTCACCGGGTTGCCCCAATGGACGCCGTCGCTCGAGCGGTTGACGGCCAGCGACGAGCCGGGGCCGCCGCCGAAGACGAGCGAGACCGCGAGCCAGACGTGGTGGCGGCGGTCGTAGGCGATCGAGGGATCGCTTGCCCGCGGCGCCAATCCGCGCAGGAAGCCGCGCTTCCAGGTGCGGCCACTGTTACGCGAGGTGGCGAAGCCGATGTTGCGCGCGCCGCCGTCGAAGATCCGCCCGACCTGGAAGACGGCGACCACCGTCTTGCCGAAGGCGGCGGAGTCCGGCTCGACCTCGGTCTCGTGCTGGCTCTCCGTGTTGCGGTAGCCGTCGCGCGAGGCCTGGCGCGAGACCACCTCGCAATCGCGGGCCACGCGGTCGAGCGCGTCCACCGTGGCGATATCGTGACCGCGGCCGCAGGAAACGCTGTCGCGGATGCCGTTCGCGGTCTGGAGCTTGTCGGGGCCGCGCGTGCCGTGAACCCGCGCGGCCGTGGCCACCGAGGCAGCGACGAGCAGCGATGCGAGCGCGACGACGAGCGTGCGTTTCAGCGGCTGCCGCCCGGGCCGGAGCCGGGCTTGCCGTCGGTGCTCTCGCGCTCGAGGAACGGGTACCGGTAGTCGCGCGCCGGCACGAAGGTTTCCTTGATCGTCCGCGGGCTGACCCAGCGGATCAGGTTCCACATCGAGCCCGCCTTGTCGTTCGTGCCCGAGGCGCGCGCCCCGCCGAAGGGCTGCTGGCCGACCACGGCGCCGGTGGGCTTGTCGTTGACGTAGAAGTTCCCGGCCGCGTAGCGCAACGCCTCCTGCGCCTCGTCGATCGCGCCGCGCTCCTGGGAGAAGATCGCCCCGGTGAGGCCGTAGGGCGCGGTCTCGTCGACGAGCTCGAGCGTCTGCTCCCATTCGTTCTCGGGATAGACGTACGTCGTCACGATCGGGCCGAAGAACTCCTCGCTCATCAGGCGGTCCCGCGGGTCCTTCGTCTGGATCACGGTCGGCTCGACGAAGTAGCCCTCGCTGTCGTCGGTGCCGCCGCCGGCGATCACCTCCGCGTTGTTGCCCTTCGCGTGCTCGATCGCCTCCCGCTGCCGTGCGAAGGACTTGCCGTCGATCACCGCTCCCATGAAGTTCGAGAAGTCGCTGACGTCGCCCATCGTGATCGTGCCGACCTCCTCGACCAGCCGCTCTTTCAGCTCCGGCCAGAGGTTCGAGGGCGCGTAGACACGCGAGGCGGCCGAGCACTTCTGGCCCTGGTACTCGAAGGAGCCGCGCAGGATCGCCGTGGCGACCGCTTCCACGTCGGCGCTCGGGTGAGCGACGATGAAGTCCTTGCCGCCGGTCTCGCCGACGATGCGCGGGTAGTTGCGGTAGCTGCCGATGTTCTTGCCGACGGTCTGCCAGAGCGAGTGGAAGACCTCGGTCGAGCCCGTGAAGTGGACCCCTGCCAGGTGCTCGCTCGCGAGCACGGGGTCGCCGACCGCGGCGCCGCTCCCGGGGATGAAGTTGACGACGCCCGGGGGCAGCCCGGCCTCCTCGAGCAGCTTCAGCGTCCAGTACGAGGAGTAGGCGGCAGTCGAGGCGGGTTTCCACAGCACGACGTCGCCCATCAGCGCGGGGCTCGAGGTCAGGTTGGCGCCGATCGCCGTGAAGTTGAACGGGCTGATCGCGAAGACGAAGCCCTCGAGCGGCCGGTACTCCATCCGGTTCCAGACCCCGGGCGAGGAGACCGGCTGCTCTTCGTAGATCCGGAGCATGAACTCGACGTTGAAGCGCCAGAAGTCGATCACCTCGCAGGCCGCGTCGATCTCGGCCTGGTGCGACGTCTTGGACTGGTTCAGCATCGTCGCCGCGACAAGCGTCGCGCGCCACGGGCCGGCGAGCAGCTCGGCCGCTCGGAGGAAGACGGCGGCCCGCTCCTCCCACGGGAGCCGGTGCCAGTCCTCCCAGGCCTCGGCGGAGGCGGAGATCGCCTTGTCGACCTCGGCGGTGCCCGCCTTGTGCACGGTCGCGAGCACGTGGTCCTTGTCGTGCGGCATGACCGCGTCGAAAGTGTCGCCGGTGCTGATCTCCTCGCCGCCGATCACGCACGGGATCTCGAGCGTCTCGGCCGACATCTTCGCGAGGGTGAGCTGCAGCTCCGCCCGCTCGGGCGAGCCCGGGGCGTAGTCGCGAACGGGCTCGTTGTGGGCGGGCGGCGGGCGGAAGATCCCTGGGCGGCTCATCGTCCTGGATTCTACGGGGAGCGAGACCGGGCCACGCCCAGGGCCTGCTCGAGTGAGCTGAGCCACCGGCGGCCCGCGCGTGTGCGGCGCGCGCGGGCCGCTACATTCGCCACGTGAAGACGCGGCATGTCGGGTATGCGGTCGAAGACTGGGGGAGGGGCGAGCTGGTCTTCGCGGACAGAGCGCTGGTCTGGCACGAGCTGCCTGCGGCCCGGGCCGCCGCTGACGGCGCGCACCCGCTCGCGGAGCGCGTGCGCGCTTACTTCCGCGGCGAACGCGACTCGTTCGCGGACGTCGAGCTCGAACTCGACTGGTGCACGGACTTCCAGCGCGCGGCGGTGGCGGCGATGCGCGCGATCCCGTACGGCGAGACGGCGTCCTACGGCGAGGTTGCAGCGCTCGCGGGTCACCCGAACGCGCAGCGGGCGGTCGGCTCCGTGTGCGCGGCGAACCGATTCGCCCTGTTCGTGCCATGTCACCGCGTCGTGGGCGCCGCCGGGCTCGGCTCTTACGGGTCGCTCGGGCTGGCGTACAAGCGACGACTGCTGGAGCTCGAAGGTGTCGTTCTCTGAGGACGTCCGCGCCGAGCTCGCCGGGATCGCGCCCGCGCGCGAGTGCGACCGGCTGGCGGAGCTCTCGGCGCTGTTCCATTTCGCGGGTCGTTTGCACCTGCTCGGCCGCGGCGAGGTGAGCCTGCATCTCGACCTCGCGAGCTCCGCAGCCGCGCGCAGGGCGTTCGCGCTTCTGCGCTCCTTCGACGTCAGCTCCGAGATCCGCACCTACCAGCGCCGTGCGTTCGGGCGCGAGACGCGCTACCAGCTCCACGTCGAAGGCGGGCCGGCGACGCTCGGGGTGCTCGAGCGCGCAGGTGTGGTCGACTCGCGCTCACGGCCGCGTGACCGGCCTCCCAAGCGTGTTGTCGCCCGCTCGTGCTGCCGGTCCGCCTACCTGCGAGGCGCTCTCCTCGCGGCGGGCTCGGTGAGCGCACCGCCGTCGCCCCACCTCGAGGTACGGACCGAGAGCCGCGAGGGCGCCGAGGCGGTGGCGGCCGCAGCTGCCTCGGAGGGAGGCGACCTGAGCGTGACCGAGCGAGGGGAGCACGCGCTCGCGTACGCGAAGGGGATTGACCGGATCGCCGGCGTGCTCGCCGCGGCCGGGGCGAGCGAGGCCGCACTTGCTCTGCAGGAGCGGGCCGTCGTAGGCTCGGCGAGGGCGAGGGCGAACCGCCTCGCGAACGCCGACCACGCCAACCTGGTGCGAGTGGGCCGGGCCGCCCACGCACAGCTGCAGGCCGTCCGTCGACTGGAGCGCAGCGGCCGGCTGGAGGAGCTCGCCCCACCCCTGCGCGAGATCGCTGGGCTGCGCCTCAGGCACCCGTCGCTCTCCCTACGAGAGCTTGGGGCGAAATGTGAGCCGCCGGCGAGCAAGTCAACAGCTCAGCGAAGGCTGAATATGGTGGTCCGCCTGTCCAGACAGTGACCCGGGCGGGCCGGCGTCTTGCCTCCGGCCCGCCAGCAAAGCTGGCGGGCCGGAGGGGAAGCTCCGAGGACGACCTCCCCCTCCGCATTGTCGCGCTCCGGACCTTGGCGACGGACGGGGTCTGAATCCATCGCCGGACGAGCGCGAACCCGCCGACCAAGAGTATTACGCAAGGCGGGCCAGAAAAACTACGCTGTTTGCAAACTGGAAAGCGCCTGCCCAGACCGGCGCTCCCTGCCCGATAGACTCGGCGCAAAGAGACGGGAGGCTTTCGTGGCTATTCGGGTTGGGATCAACGGGTTCGGGCGGATCGGGCGCAATTTCTTTCGCGCGCACCTCGGGCGCGGCGGGGACTTCGAGGTGGTCGCGGCCAACGACCTCGGAGACGCCGAGACGATGGCCTACCTGCTCAAGCACGATTCCGTGCTCGGCACCCTCGAGGATGAGGTCGCCGCGGGCGACGGCAAGATCTCCGTCGGCAAGCACGAGCTCCAGCTTCTGAGCGAGCGCGACCCCGGCAGCCTCCCGTGGGGCGATCTCGGCGTCGACGTCGTGATCGAGTCGACCGGCTTCTTCACCGACCGCGACGGCGCCGCGAAGCACCTCGACGGCGGCGCCCGGAAGGTGATCATCTCGGCGCCTGCCAAAGGTCCGGACGTGACCATCGTGATCGGCGTCAACGACGGCGAATACGACCCGGAGTCGCACCACGTGATCTCGAACGCCTCTTGCACGACGAACTGCGTCGCCCCGCTCGCGAAGGTGCTGCACGACGAGCTGACGATCGAGCAGGGCTACATGACCACCATCCACGCGTACACGAACGACCAGCGCGTCCTCGACCTGCCGCACGAGGATCTGCGGCGGGCGCGCGCGGCCGCGATCAACCTGATCCCCACCTCCACTGGGGCGGCGAAGGCGATCGGCCTGGTCATGCCCGACCTCCAGGGCAAGGTCGACGGCATGTCGATGCGCGCGCCGGTGCCGACAGGCTCGATCGTCGACCTCGTCTGCCGCGTCGGCCGCGAGACGACGAAGGAGGAGGTCAACGAGCTCTTCCGCTCGAAGGCAGACACAGGGTCGTTCGAGGGGATCCTCCAGTACTCGGACGAGCCGCTCGTCTCGACGGACATCCAGCACTCGTCGTACTCGTCGATCTTCGACAGCGACCTGACGATGGCCAACGGGAACCTGGTCAAGGTTTTCGGCTGGTACGACAACGAGTGGGGCTACTCGTGCCGGCTCGTCGACCTGGTCGCCAAGGTCGGCGCGACGCTTCCGGCTGCCGTGTCCGCCTAAGGCGCCGACTTGGCGGCGCCGACCAGAGAGGCCTCGTCGGCTCCGCCGGCGTGGCCGTCCAACGCACCTTGTTGGAACGTGAACATCGGGCTTGTGACGCGAATGGGCTCTAGTGCGTAGGCCACGGTCGGTCCGCCAGGCCGAGGTCGGCGGGAAGAACGTGCTCGTGCGCTCGGACCTGAACGTGCCGCTCGAGAACGGGCGCGTCGCCGACGAGACGCGGATCGAGGCCTCGCTGCCGACGCTTCGCTACCTGCTTGAGTGCGACGCGAAGGAGGTAGCCGTGTGTTCACACTTGGGTCGGCCAAAGGGGCCGGACCCAGCGTTCTCCATGACCCCGGTGGCGAGGCGGCTACGCGAGCTCCTTCCCGACGAGCGGATCGACGTGCTCGAGAACACCCGCTTCGACCCCGGCGAGACCGCCAACGACCCTGAGTTCGCGCAGAAGCTGGCGGAGGATCGCGACCTCTTCGTCGAAGATGCCTTCGGCTCGGTGCACCGCGCGCATGCCTCCACCGTCGGCGTGGCCGAGCTGCTCCCGGCCTACGCAGGACTGCTGTTGGAACGCGAGCTCGAGGAGCTCGGGAAGCTGCTCGGCGAGGTCGAGCGGCCGTTCGTGCTCGTCTCGGGCGGCGCGAAGGTCGAGGACAAGCTCGGCGTGCTGCGCAACCTCGGCGGCAAGGCCGACACTGTGCTCGTCGGGGGGAAGATGGCCGAGGAGCTGCGCGAGGGGAGCCCGCTCGGCTTCCCGGTCGAGCTCCCGGTCGACGTGGTCGCGGCCTCGGAGTTCGCCGAGGAGGCGGAGGCGAAGGTCGTGCCCTACGACGAGCTGCCGGGCGGCTGGCTCGGGCTCGACATCGGTCCTGAGACCCGCAAGCGGTTCGCGGCGGCGATTGCCGAGGCGACGACGATCTTCTGGAACGGCCCGATGGGTGTCTTCGAATGGCCGCCCTTCGCCGCGGGGACGAAGGCGGTCGCCGAGGCCGTTGCGCGGGCGGACGCGTTTTCGGTTGTCGGCGGCGCCGACTCGATCCGCGCGCTGAACGAGCTCGGCCTGCTCGACCGGGTCTCGTGGGCCTCGACCGGCGGCGGCGCGGCGCTCGAGCTGCTCGAGGGCAAGGAGCTTCCAGGCGTGGCGGTGATCCCCTCGGCATGAAGCTGATCGCGGGCAACTGGAAGCTCTACAAGGGTCCGGCCGAGACCCGCGAGTTCTGCGCGGCGTTCGAGCCGCCGGAGGGGGCCGAGGCGATCCTGTGCCCCACGTTCGTCTCGCTGCCGGCCGCGGTCGACAGCGGCCACACGGTGTTCGCCCAGAACGTCCACTGGGCGGCCGAGGGCGCGTACACGGGCGAGGTCTCCGCGCCGATGCTGCTCGAGGTCGGCGTCACCGGGTCGATCGTCGGCCACTCCGAGCGTCGCCAGTACTTCGGCGAGACCGACGAGACAGTCGCGCGTCGCACGGCCGCCGCGCTCGAGCACGGCCTGCGCGTCATCGCCTGCGTCGGCGAGTCCCTGGAGGAGCGGCAGTCCGGCCAGACCGAGCTCGTGTTGCGCGTCCAGGTCGAGGCGATCGCGGATGCGGCCGGGGCGGACGAGCAGCTCGTGATCGCCTACGAGCCGGTCTGGGCGATCGGCACCGGGGAGACCGCGACGCCGGACCAGGCGCGTGAGGCGCACACGTTCATCAAGGGCCTCCTGGAGGTGCCCGTGCTCTACGGCGGCTCGGTCAAGCCTGAAAACGCGGAGGAGCTGCTCGCCCAGGAGGGCGTCGACGGGGCTCTCGTCGGCGGCGCCTCGCTCGAAGTGGAATCGTTCACGGCAATTTGCCAGGCCGCCGCGTCCCTCTCGTAGTCCTCGTCGTCCTTGACGGCTGGGGCTGTGCGCCCCCCGGCCCGGGGAACGCGGTCGAGCTGGCGGAGACGCCGGTCTTCGACCGCCTCTGGGCCGAGTACCCGCACACGACCCTGAAGGCCTCGGGAGAGGCGGTCGGGTTGCCTCCCGGCCAGATGGGAAACTCGGAGGTCGGCCACCTGACGATCGGGTCCGGCCGCGTGCTCGACCAGGACCTGCAACGGATCAACCGCGCGGTCGAGGACGGCTCCATCTTCGAGAACCCGGCTCTCAAGGCGGCGTTCGACAAGGGCGGGGACGTGCACCTGCTGGGCCTCGTCTCAAGCGGCGGCGTGCACTCGCACATCGACCACGTGAAGGCGCTGCTCCGGTTCGCGCCCGAGCGCACGTGGATCCACGCCTTCACGGACGGGCGCGACGTCTCGCCGACGTCGGCCGGCCGCGACCTCGCCGAGCTCTCCGCCGAGCGGATCGCCACGGTCGCCGGCCGCTACTACGCAATGGACCGCGACCAGCGCTGGGAGCGCACGCAGCGCGCATACGACGCGATCGTCGAGGGCAAGGGCGAGACCGCGGACGACCCCGTGGCGGCGGTCAAGGCCAGCTATGAGCGCGGGGTCACCGACGAGTTCATCGAGCCGGTCGTGCTCGAGGGGCGGCCGCGGCTGACCGCCGCGGACGCCGCGATCTTCTTCAACTTCAGGCCCGACCGAGCGCGGCAGCTCTCGAAGCTCCTGCTCGACGGCGGCTTCGACCTGACGACGATGACCCGGTACAGCGACGAGCTCGACTGTCCCGCCGCGTTCGCAGAGCAGGTCGTCGACGAGACGATGGGCCAGGTGCTCGCCGAGAACGGGCTCGGGCAGCTTCACGCAGCCGAGACGGAGAAGTACGCCCACGTCACGTACTTCTTCAACGGCGGGCGCGAGGCGGAGTGGCCGGGAGAGACGCGGATCCTCGTGCCGAGCCCGCGCGAGGTCGGCACGTATGACAAGAAGCCGGAGATGTCCGCCGAGGAGGTCACAGACCGCTTCTGCGAGGCGCTCGAGCAGGATGGCTTCAGCTTCGCGGTCGTCAACTTCGCCAACCCGGACATGGTCGGCCACTCGGGCGTGATCCCGGCGGTCGTCCGGGCCGTCGAGGTGGCGGACGCCTGTCTCGGCCGAGTCGTGGAGACCGTCGAGCGGCTCGGCGGAGTCACGCTGGTCACGGCCGACCACGGCAACGCGGAAGTCCTGCTCGAGCCGGACGGCACGAGCCCCCACACGGCGCATACTTCCAACCCCGTGCCGCTGGTCGTGACCGATCCCACGGCGACCCTCAGCGAGGGCGGCGAATTACGCGATCTGGTCCCAACGGCAATCGCTTACCTGGGGCTCAAGAAACCTTTACAGATGACGGGACAAAACCTCTGCAAATAGCCCATTTGGGGTAGGTGCAGACGGCCGCTTTGCCGTCTATACTCCGCAGGCCTTGTCACTGGCCCAGCCCGATCTAGGCGTCCTGCGGAAGGCGCAACGGGGTGACGAGCGAGCTTTCTCGCTCATCCTTCGCGCTTACGAGACGCCAGTCTTCAACTACGTGCTCCGGCTCGTGGGGGGAGACCGGTCGCTGGCAGAGGACCTGACACAAGAGGTCTTCCTGCGGGTCTACCAGGGTCTGCCGAAGTTCTCGCTCCGCTCGAAGTTCACGACGTGGCTCTTCCAGGTCACGAAGAACCGCGTGCTCGACGAGCTGCGGGCCAGCGAGCGCCGGCCCCGCTCGGTCGTCGCGATCGACGACATCGCCCCGCTCGAGGTGCTGGACGCGCCGATCGAGCGGCTCGAGGAGATCGACGCGCTCTGGCGCGGGATCGAGAACCTCAGCACCGACCTGAAGATGGCACTGCTCCTGCGCGACGTGGTCGGCCTCTCGTACACCGAGATCGCCGACTCGCTCGAGGTGACCCTCGCCACGGTCAAGTGGCGGATCTACAAGGCGCGGGAGGAAGTGCAGATCGCACTCACGCGCGAGGGCATCACCGTCGGCGACAAGCCGGCCGCCGCCGAGCCGGCAGCCGTCGAGCTCCAGGTTTAGCGCGAGTTCTGTCGCAGCCAGGCGCCGATGTTGCGCGCCTGTTCCTGTGCCGTCGCCCCGTGAGGAACCGGGCGCGCCGTGGCCGGAGGCGGCTTCGGCGCCGGTGAGCTGCCACCGAGCGTGCCGAGCGCGACTGCGAGCAGGACGGCGGCCACGGCGACCACGGCGGCGAGCACAAGCCAGAGGCGCTGCTTCGACCGGGGCCGCTGCAGGGGAGCGGTCGGCGCCTCGGCCTCCTTTGGCGACAGAGACTGCGCCAGCTCGGCTGCCGATGCCGGTCTGTACGCCGGATTCCGGGCGAGCGAGCGCATGACGGCGTCCTCGACCCGGCGCGGCACCCCGGGCGCGAGCTCGCTCACCGGCGCGATCGCGCCGCTCGTCTGCTTCGCGGCGAGGTCGGCCAGGGACTCGAACTCGTACGGAGGTCTTCCGGTCAGCAGCTCGTAGAGCACCGCGCCGAGCGAGTAGATGTCTGCGGCCGAGGTGACCTCGTGGCCGAGCGCCTGCTCCGGGGAGAGATACGCGGCGGTTCCCAGCACCGTTCCGACCTGGGTGAGCGCGGTGGTCTCGGCGGCGCGGGCGATGCCGAAGTCGGCGACCTTGACCGTGCCGTCCACGCGCAGCAGGAGGTTTTGCGGCTTCACGTCCCGGTGCACCAGGCCCTGCGTGTGGGCGTGCGCCAGTCCCCGGCACGCCTGCACGGCAAGGCTCACGACCTCGTCTGCGGGCAGCGGGCCGCGATCGGCCAGGGTCGTCCCCTCGACGTACTCCATCACGATGTACGGCTGTCCCTCCGTGGTCTCGCCGGCGTCGTAGACGCTGACGACGTTCGGGTGCGAGAGCCGGGCGGCCAGCCGTGCCTCTCGCAGGAAGCGCCGGCGGAAAGCGTCGTCGCCGGACAGGTGCTCCGCGAGCAGCTTCACGGCGACCGGCCGGTCGAGCTCCTCATCGCGGCCGAGGTAGACGGTCGCCATCCCGCCTTGGCCCAGCGGGCGCTCGAGCCGGTAGCGGCCCGCGGCAAGCGTTGAGCTAGTCGTCGTGCTCCTTCTTGTCGTGCTTCCCATGCTTCTCATGCTTGCCGTGCTCGCGCTGCTTCTGCGGGCGCGGCGCGACGCAGGCGGCCAGACGTTCGGCAAGGTCGTTCGTTGCGCTCATGAGCGGCTCGCGGTAGCGCGCGGGGACGCGGCCGACCGAGGCGATCACCTGAGTGCGAAAGCGCGCCGCCTCGTCGCGGGCAGCGCAGCTTCCGGGCGCGAGTGCGGCGATCCGGTCGGCCTGAACCGCGAGCTGCGAGGCGATTCCCGCCGGGATCTTCGGAGGAGGCGGCGGCGCGGCCTGCTCGTGGCCGCCGCAGCCTGCGAGCAGCAGTCCGCTAGACGCCGTGAGCAAGGCGCTCCGCCAGCGCATCCGGCAGCCCCCTCTCGCGTAGCTCCGCTTGTGTCCTGGACACGTCGTACTCGACC
>Ga0307316_10000594_pt1 | contig 10942 bp, 13 predicted proteins | sample ER_DNA_356_FD_194504 | JGI IMG/M metagenome (GOLD analysis project Ga0307316, IMG submission 194504) | Bulk soil microbial communities from the East River watershed near Crested Butte, Colorado, United States - ER_DNA_356 | ecosystem: Environmental > Terrestrial > Soil > Floodplain | place... | reverse complement strand
TCGTGTCGCCAAGCCGCCGGGGTCTAGACTTGTGGGACCGTCTCGGCCCCGGAAATGAGGAACGTCGACCTCGCCAGGGCCATCCCTACACAATCTTCCGCCGGGCGCTCGAGCGCGTTGGTGGCTAGGCGGCACTGGCGCCGCCGGCCGCTACCGGAACCAACGCCTCCCAGTAACTGTTGAGCGCTCCCTGGATCTTCACGAACCAGACGATCGCCGGAATGATGAGAAAGCCAAACGGGAAGAGCCACAAGCCTGTCCAGCCGGTAACCGGCGGCTCCTGCCCCGCCTTTTTGTACATCGCCCCGACCTCGGACGGAATCACGAATGCACTCACCGGGCTGATCAGGATCCAAACGACGAGGCCGAGCACTCCGCCCAGGCCCGCGCCGGTGTGCTGCTTCATCTCCTCCTGAGTCTTGAAGACCCAGTACCAGCTGTAGAAGCCGAGCGTGACGATAAACATGAGAATCCCGAAGCCGACTCCGCGTGGACGGCCGAGAGGACCTGTGCTGCCGGGCGTGTTCACGTTGCCTCCTCGGTGGTTAGTGGCGACTGAACCACGGGCAGGGGCGTCGAGTCAATCGAGTACGGTGAACCGCACCTAAACTTCGCTCGGCCGCTCGGCCCCGGAGAGGAACGAACGACCTCGCAGGGCCATCCTCGAACGATCTTCCGCCGGGCGCTCGAACACCACAACCTCGTACTCGCCGAGGTGACCGCCCGCGAGATCGGCCGCGTGACGATCGCCGAGGCGCTCGAGCTGACGGCACTAGTCGCGCGGAAACAGCCGCGCCGCTATGGCCGCTTCGCCGCCCGCTGGCTCTGCCTCTACCTCGAGGAACACGAGAAGGCGACCCTCGAAGATATCGCGCTACTCGTCTCGAACCTGCGATCGCTCGCGAACCTGAAAGACCATGCTTCAGCGCTCGCGGTCCTGAGGAAGGCCGCACGGCACGGCTAGTCCGACTTTCTCTCCTCGTCGCCGGCGATGCGTGGTCGAATCCTCGAATTACTCTCGGCGGCGCATCGCCTTATACACCGCGTTCCAATGGGCCGAGACCTCTTCTAGAGCGCGAGTTGTCGTTTCGGCGGCCGTCTCGAGGCGGGGGATTACCCCTTCGACGTCCTCAATGCGGGCCTCCAAGGATTCGATCTTGTGCCCGATGTGCTCGAGCTCCTGTGCAAGCACTTCGCTCTCGGTGCTTCGCTCGGCCATCTGGGATCAGGATGTTCCCGAGGTATCGGTAATCGAACCCTCGGACCAGACCTGTCCAAAAGAGCGACTAGGCGCCGGCGCGAGCGCCGCCTAGCGTTCTGATCGGGCCGGGAGGATGGGAAGCGTCCTAGGCGTTCGGCTCGCCGCACGGCCTTGATCTTTCCGCCGCAATGTCGAAGGCTGTCGGGACAGGTCAGGCGTTTCCGAGGAGGGAAGCATGAAGACGATCATCGCCATCGCGCTTGTCGCAGCGGTGCTAGCGGCCGGAGCAACGGCAGCGGGCACGAAACTTATCGACGGACACCTTCTCAAGAACGGGTCTGTACCTGCTTCCAAGCTTACGAAGCAAGCACGCGCTGCCCTGCGAGGGACTCGGGGGCCAAGCGGGGTTCCCGGGGCAGTGGGAGCACCTGGAGCTGTCGGCCCGAGTGGTGCCGCCGGCTTGCAGGGGCCGAAGGGCGACAAAGGGGATACAGGCCCTGCCGGTGGCCTCGATGGTTACGAGTGGGCAACGAGCCAAAACACCTATCTGAGCGTGCAGGACAGCGGACTCGTAGCCCAATGTCCAATCGGTAAGAAGGTCCTCGGCGGGGGATGGGAGCCCGACATAGGGCAGTTCGCGAATGTACAGCCGTATTGGAGCGCCCGTGAGCGACAATCAGTGGGCGGTTTACTTCCACGTGAGCGCCGCTCCGACCACCATCACCGCGTTTGCGATCTGCGCTACTCCCGCTCCGTAAAAGCTCCTTTCGATCGAACCCAAGCGGCCACGTCCTGATCCGGCGTCTAAGCGAGGCGAGCCGGAAGCACATAGGCTCGATGCAGGGCCGGGTCGTGGGAAGCGCTCGGGCGTTCGGCTCGCCGCCCGGCCCCTTGCTTGACGGCCCACGAGCAGAGGCGCACACTGGGCGTTGGTACTGGTTCCAGGAAGGGCAGGCGAGATGCCAGGACTGCTGAAGAGTGGCTAAGAAGCTGGCGTGCAGGCTGGGCCGACACGAATGGACGACGCGTGTCGAAGGGGGCGAGAACTACAAGGTCTGCGCCGCTTGCGGGACGACGCGAGACTCACGTCGCTCGGGGTCGGAGCTTGAGCAGAGCGACATGATGGGTATGAGCGAAGAACCCCAGGATGCGTTGGGACCAAAGTACCGGGGGGCGGAAGCGGGCCTGGACCGTAATTAGGATGACGGCGCTAGGCTGGCCTTCCAGCCTTGCGGGGTTTGGCTCGAAGGAGAGCCGAGCGATCCCACAGGCGCCTTGCCCGCCCAGAACGGCAAAGATGCGCCTCGCCGTCAGTTAAGGAACCTCTCGGCTCGAGGACCTACTTACCCGCCGAGCAACACAAGTAATCGTGAGCCGGGACTTGGCCGCCGATGCCTGCGGCAAGCTGACGGCCCACCAACCCAGGGAGAGAGGTGTGGCCCCGGCTCGAGTGACCCTTTCGGCCGCGGCGGCCGACTTCCCCCTCGTCCAAAACGGCCACTAGGCAGCGTTCGGGTCGCGACGTAGCCTGACTCTCAGGCCGGGAACCGCGGAAGCGCTCGGCGTTCGGTAGCCGCCCGGCCCTAGATCTCGGGTTTTCCGGACGTTTGGGTGAGGCAGCGAGCTCGCCGATCGCTCATGTCTCGTTGGGGCGGTCGGTGCTGCGGTGCTGACCGCCCCCAGACGCCGGCTAAGGACATCTGGTCGCTCTGCCGACAATCAGCCTGAGTTGGGGCAACGGCATCCCTCATGGGTCTGCCGAGGGGTGTCGGGTAACCAGTGAGCCAGGCGCCCCAGCCCTGGCTCGCCGACTCGAGCTCTCTCGCTTTACACTCGCTAGGCCGTCTCGGCCCCGGGAGGAGGAGCGTCGACCTCGCAGGGCCATCCCTACAAGATCTTCCGCCGGGCGGTCGAGAGCGGGAACCTGATGGGCGCCGAGGCAACGGCGAAGGAACTTTCCTCGGTTCGGGCTCGCAGACGCGCTCGAGCTGACGCTTCTGATCGCCCGCAAGGAACCGCGCCGGCATCCGCGGGTCGGATCCTTGCACTGTCTTGTGTCAAGAGTTACGTTTAGTTTTCTGCGGCCCGAAGATAGCCGTCGAAGGCAGGCAGGGAGGCAGAACATGAGTGAGTGGCACGTCATGCGTCGTCAACCGACGACCATCTCTGGCCTGGCCGTGCTGGTCGTGGTTGCCACAGTGGGGCTCGCGCTCGCAACCGCAATCGCGGCGCAGCCTGTGCCGACCGCAGACCTGGCGATCGTCTCCAACACCGCGAGCGCCAAGCACGCGAAGGTCGGAGACGAGGTCACGTTCACGATCGTCGCCACAAACAACGGCCCCGACGCTGCCGACTTCAACGTCATGTGGTCGTCTGACCAACTCCAGCTCGTCTCCGAGACCTGCGATCTGGGTATCAGCCCCGATACACCGGCCTGCGAATACGGGACCGTCGAGCCGGGGGTGACGTTGACCACGACAGTCGTCGCGGAGGTCCTCAGCACAGGCAGCAAGCTCGCCATCGGCACCGGATGCATGGTCGAGTTCCCGGAAGTGATCACCGATCCGAACCCCGATAACAACTGCGCAGACGCGACCGTGAAGATCGTCGGGAAGCGTTAGCTCGCCGCGAGGCGCGACGACCGGCCGTTGAAGCGCGAGGTGGGCTTAACCCGGGTGCGGAGGCCGCTAGCTGCCAGGGTGAGAGGATCTGGAGGCCGCTCTTGTGAGTCCGTCGACCCTAGTCCGCTTACCGGGCGGTGCCTGATTTTACGTCTCTGATGGGGGTGGCCGCGCGGGTATGGCGACGATTACCCTTCTTGCTTAGCGGGTATTCGAGCCTCGAGCCGAGGGGTCTCTCGGGACCGACGGCGGGCGCCCCTGGGCGATGGCGCCTTTTCGAGCCCCTCGGCTCTTAGTGTCCGTTTCGGCCATCTCGACGGCTGCGCGTTGAGGCCGTAGGCTCGGATCGGGCCGGGAGGATGGGAAGCTTCCTAGTCGTTCGTCTCGCCGCCCGGATCGCCACGTACTCAGGAGTCTTTGCGCTGGATCTCGACCAGGCGCTCCCGGATGCTGGCCGTGTGTTCAACGGCGTCAGCCAGCGTTGCCTGAAGCTGTCCGGCGAAGTTGAAGCCCTCATCCGCGCCGATGAGCCCTTACCTGGCTAGGGGGGCGCAGCTACTGCTGGCTCACGAAGGTGACGGTGACAGCGTCCGCGGTCGAGTCCGGGTAGGCAAGCCGCAACGGGGTCCGGCTCCCAGGTCGCCATCGACAGCCGAGCCCCGTTGCGGGTTCGCATGCCTATGGAGCTAGCTGCACCTGCGTCGCGTGTCCGCTGAAGCTCAGGATCGTTCCGACCGGGAGGATCGGCACGATCGCCGAGGTCACGGTCACGGTCACCGCGTTCGAGTGCCCGTACATGGCTCCCGACGACGGTAGGGCCGCCGAAATCGTCGCGGTCTCCTCGCCGCCGATGATCTTCACGCCAGTCATCGTGAGCCAGCCGCCACCCACAGACCAGCTCTCCACCTCGCCGGAGGCATGGGCAGCAGCATTCGGTCCCCCACGACCAACATGGATGCAGTCGGTCATCTGGTAATCACCGCTCGTGCCACCCGGATCGAGCTCTGCCCAGAACCAAAAAGACGGCCCCGGGAGAGCATTGGCCGAGATCTCGACCTGATACACCGCGCCCGGCCCGTACTCCGCATGCGCGCCGGCCGCCGTTCCGAAGAACAGCGCGGCTGCCGCTAGGAGGCAGCCTGCCAACAAGACCCAAATCCGACGAAGTCGTCGCATTTGACATCCCTCCCTTGGTGTCGGCCTGCCCGACGTATATCCCATCACTCAGACCGTCGAGATACAAGGGATTGTGCTCGCACGGTGCCTACCCCGGTGCCACCTCGGCGCTGAAAAGATGCCGATTTGCAGCCTGGTTCGAGTCCAACCCGGGGAGTCATCGAAAGCCCGCGCAACGGGCTTCTTCGCTTTACCAGCCTCCAGGAAATCCGTCCCGGCAGCGCGTCGTTGAGCTTGTCAGTGACCTGTCTTTTAAGCCCCGTGCCATGACCGTCTTGCGGAATCGCCTAGCGCTCACTCGCGTCGTCGACCGGCTGGCGCAAGGTCAGGACCGGCACGGTCAGCGCTGGCACCTGCAGGTGCCCTGCGAGGGCCAACCGTTCACGGTGGCGAGGCCTCTTTTGCGCCTGCTCGGTCTGCCCACCTTCGGGCTGGCGTTCGCGATCAGTGTGCTCACGACCTATGGCCCGGTGGTGCTGCTTCGCCTGACCGATTCGACCGTAGTGGTCGGCGCCCTGATCGGCGGCGAAGGTGCGTTTGCTCTTGCCATCCCGCTCATCTCGGGGACGCTCTCGGATCGGCTGCCGGGGTCGCCGGCGGCGCGCCGGTTCCCGTTCGTGCTCGCCGGCGCGCCACTGATTGTCACCGGGCTTGTCCTGCTGGGGTTCAGTGGCTCCCTCGGCGGCTCGTTCGTCATCGCGGCCGTCGCCGTGTTCGCCTTCTTCGTCGGCTACTACCTCTACTACCCGCCTTACCGGGCGCTGTATGCCGACTTGCTCCCTCGTAGCTTCTATGCTCGCGCCCAGTCGAGCCAGGCGATCCTGCGCGGTGCCGGGCTCGGTGTCGCCCTGCTCGCCGGCGGGCTGTTGCTCTCGGTCTGGCAGCCGCTCCCGTTTGCGATTGCGGCCATCGCCGTCGTCGCCACCACGTTCGCGCTCGTGCCGCTGCTACCGGTCGAGAACCGGTGCCCAAACCCGCTCCTGCCCTACGAGACAATCTCCCTCCGCCAGATGTTGTTCCACGACGCCGAGCTCCGCGCGTTCGCGGGCGCGAATGCGCTCTGGGAGTTCAGCTTCAGCGGCCTGAAGAGCTTCATCGTCCTCTACGTCGTGAGCGGCCTCGGCCGCTCGGCATCGCTCGCCTCGGCGGTGATCGCCGTCGTTGCCGTCGCCTACATCGCGGGCGCGCCGCTAGCCGGCCGGCTCGCCGATCGGTACGGGATCGTTCCGGTGCTTCGCGTCTCGGCCCTCATCTACGGCACGGGCCTCCTCTTCGGCGTGTTCCCGGACACGCTCACACCGCTGTTGATCGGGCTCCCGTTCGTGGCGCTGGCCGGCGCGATCATGTTGACGCTGCCGCAGGCACTGGCCTTCTCGCTGGCCCCGCGCGGAAGCGAGGGGGCCGCCGCCGGTCTGCAGGATTTCTCGCGCGGTATCGGCGTCGTGCTCGGACCGATCGCCGTCGGCGTCGCGGTCGGCGTCTTCCACAGCGAGTTCAGCTCGACGAACGGTTACGCAGTCATGTGGCCCGTGATCGGAATCCCCGTACTCGCGTCGCTGCTCTTTCTGCGCAGGTTGCAGCCGCGTGGCGAACCCGCATACGCGACCCAGTAGCGGGCCGTTCAGCCGCTGGCGTTGCCCGTAGACCGGCGGCCACCGATGAGCTTCGACCCGCTGACCCGTCTATAGGTCCATGCACGGGAAAGGAGGCAACCAATGACCAAGCACAAAGTCGGAACGCAGGAAGAGTGGGCGGCGGCGGTCAAGGAGCTGCACGAGCGAGAGCAGGAGCTCGGCAAGCTGGACGAAGAGCTGGCGAAGCAGCGGCAGGAACTGCCCTGGGTCCCGGTCGAGAAGGAGTACACCTTCGATACCGAGGAGGGAAAGAAGACGCTCCCCAAGCTGTTCGACGGGCGGTCGCAGCTCCTGATCTACCACCTGATGTTCGGTCCGACGTATGAGGCTGCCTGCCCCGGTTGCACGGGACTGGCCGACGGTTTCGACGGTGCTCTCGTCCACCTGAACAACCGCGATGTGACCCTGATGGCGATCTCGCGCGCGCCGATCGAGAAGCTGCAGGCCTATAAGCGGCGGATGGGCTGGCAGTTCCCATACGTATCGTCGTTCGGAAGCGACTTCAGCTTCGACTTCGACTTCGCGGCAACCGAGGAACAGATGGCGACCGGCGAGCTCGCCAGGATGGTCGAGGAGGCGGACGACTGGCTCAAGGACTGGGCGGCCAACGTCGGCACCGACCTCGCTCACGGCATGGCGGAGTCACCGGGCTGGAACGTCTTTGCACTCGAGGACGGCGTCGTCTACCACACCTACTCGCGCTATGCGCCCGACCGCTTTCTCCTCTCTGCCTACTACGACCAGCTGCTCGACCAGGTTCCCGCCGGACGCGACGCGGACTTCCCGCTCCGCCGGCACGATGAGTACTGAAGCGTCTTCTTGCCCGGCCTGAATGCGCCGCTGCTCAGGCTCGCCCGCAAGAGCAGACGACCTCGCCGAGCTCGCGGCGCTCGTACGGCTGACCACAGCGGTTGCAGGTGGCCGGCAGGATCTGCGCACGGACGAGGAGCGCGCGCATCATCGCCACCCAGAGGACGATGTAGGGAATCGCGAGCGCGGGATCCTTCATGAGTCCACATATCGGGTCGTCGGCAGACCTTCTTTAGATGCGAAGGGCGTCGGTAGACTGTTTATCCCGTGAGCTGGCTGTCGATCGCGCTCCTCGCGTGCGCGGTCCTCGCCGTCATCGGCGCCGAGTGGCCGCGTCTCGCACGGAACTTCGGTTTCGAAGCACGGCGACGCCGTGATCGCGACCGGCGTAAGGCCCAGCTGAAGCTCTTGCGAACCGACGAAGAGGAGCTCGACGAGAGCGACGAGTTCGCGGCGAGCGTGCAGCGCGACCTCTCGCAGCTACCGACGATCGACGAGCGCGACCGCCGCTAGCGTACGACGAGGGTCGTGGTCAGCCGACGCGTGTTTGGGAGGATTGGGCCAGAGTTCTCCATGTTCTTCGCCTCCTGGTAGTCGGAGGCGCGGAAGACGAGCTTGTGGCGGCCGTTGGCGAGTCCGCGGGTCGAGACGCTCGCGCGCCCGCCACGGAATCGGACGGCTACGGCGCGGCCGTCGAGCGTGGCGTGGAGCGACCCCGGATCGACCCCGGAGCCTGCGTCGGTGACGCGAACCGGCAGCGAGGCGCCCGCCCGGACGCTGCGCGTGAGCAGGCGCAGCCGCGGCCGGCTCGTGTCGTTGACCCAGAAGCGGAAGGTGAACTTCCCGGCTACCCGGCGACTCGGCGTGTCGAAGACGATGTCGTAGGACGCGGCTGCGTCCGGCCGAACCGCGCCGGCGGCGGGGGAGAGGTGGTCGTAGGTCGGCAGGTACGGGTTGAGGTTGAGCGGAAGCCCCGCGTATCCCGTCAGGCGGTTCTCGTCACCGGCCCGGACGACGCGCGCCTGGACGTGGACGCCGCGAGCCTGGGAAACCACAACGACACCGAAGTTCGCCACCGGTCGGGTGAGGCGGAAGCGAAAGACCTGCTCGGGCCCGCGCAGGCAGGGAGGAATGCCCAGCGGCGAGGGGTCGCTCGGATACCGGTAGCAGCTGACGCGCGACGCTCGCCCAGCAGTGTTGCCGCCGTAGAGACCCGGGCGGACGATTGTCGCATGGCGGTCCTTTGAGAGGGCCGGCACCGTCACGCGAAGCCAGAACGGGATTCTCCGGGTCACGGCTCCCCGCGAGAGGACGATGAAGCCGGTCGTGTCGCCCTGTCGGGCGCTGCTCGACACGACAACGTGGAGTGAGAGCGGACCCGGAACCGAGGTCGTGGCCGGCGCAGAGACCGTCGTCCCGCCGGCCGCGCCCTGGGTCTGCACGGTGACCGTCCAGGCGCCGGCGCCTCCGCCCGCGTCGGTCAGCGTGACCGGCAGCGTTTCGCTTTGGTCACGATGGAGGAAGCGGAACGAGACCGAGCTCGGCGAGGCGAATAGCAGCGGGTCGTTTGCCGCCGCCAGGTCGATCAGACCGCCGCCTTCACGGGTCGGTGCGACCTCGTGCCTGTGCGTGCCGTCGGTCCAGACCGGGTGGCCCGTCAGTACGAGCGCCGACTTGATCTGGGCCGGCGTCCAGGCCGGGTGCTGCTGCAGCAGTAACGCGGCGCCGCCGGCGACATGCGGTGAGGCCATGCTCGTCCCGCTGAAGCTGTCCCAGCCGCTCGGCACCGAAGAGTAGATGTTGACGCCGGGCGCGCTGACGTCCGGCTTCAGGCCGAGGTCGATCCCGCTGGGTCCGGCGGACGAGAAGTCGGCGATCACGGAATCCTTGGTCACGGCTGCGGCCGTGATCGCGTTCGTCGCGTCGCCGGGCGACGAGATCGAGCCATTGCCGAAGGCGTCGAAGTCGTTGCCGGCCGCGATCGCGGGCACGACGCCCGCCTGGGCCGCGGCATTGATCGCCTTCACCACGATGTCGCGGTTGGGGTCGACCTCCGGCTCGCCGAGCGAGAGGTTGATCACGTTCATCCCGTCGGCGACGGCGGCGTCGATCCCCTTGACGATCTCGGGCGAGTTGCCGTTCAGTCCGACCCCCGGCGTCGGCACGGTGAGGACCTTGTAGTTGCCGATGTAGGCGCGCGGGGCGACGCCGGAGACCGGGCGGCCGTTGCGCTGCGTCGTGTTGTAGTCGCCTGCTGCGATGCCCGCGACGTGCGTCGCATGCTCGGAGTTGATCGGGTCGAACGGGCGCGAGGCGTATTTCCACGTCGCGCCCGGCGACGGGAAGGCGCGCGCGACGATCACCTTTGCCGTCGTGTAGGCGGTGTTTCCCTTGGGAAAGCCGCTGGGAATGGGGAAACCGGCCGGGCTGAAGAACGGGTGGGCCTGGTCGACGCCGTCGTCGATGATCCCGATCTTGATCCCCTGACCCGCAGTCGCCAGCTTGGGGCCCCAGAGTGTGGGCGCTTTGATCAGCGGCACGCTCTGGTCGAGCAGCGAGTGGTACTCGACGCTCTCGTAGACGCGAGCGACGCCGGGGAGAGCCGCGAGGCGGTCGATCTGTCCGCGGGGGACGACGACCGCGAGCGCGTCGAGGACGTAGCGGTAGTGCCAGCGGACCTTCGCCGACGGGATCTCGGCGGCGATTCGCTGCTGTAACTCCGCCTGGTCCGACTCGAGAATCCGCAAGTATCCGGGGCTACGTCGAGCTTGTAATCCCGTCGCCGTTGCGAGCGGTTGACGTTTCAGCTCGACGACCACTTCGACCCGTTTTCCGGGCGTCGTCGAGCGTCCGCGCGCCTCCGCGCCGGCAAGCGCGCAGCCGACAACGAGCGCCGCAAGAAGAAACAGACCCCGCTTCAAGGATGAAAGGGTAGCCGCGGATACAATTTGCGACCGCGCGGATGTGGCGGAATTGGTAGACGCGCACGGTTCAGGTCCGTGTGGGGGAAACCCCGTGGAGGTTCAAGTCCTCTCATCCGCATAGCCGCTTTCGTCGCATTCGGCTTCACCGCGTGGGAACGACAACGAGGGTCAAGCCTTCGAGCCTCTCGATGCGGACGCTCTCGCCCGTCTCTGCTCCCTGCTCGCAACGAGCCGCCCAGAGCTCACCGCTAACGCGAACCTGTCCGCTGGGATGGCATGGAGCCACGACCTCCGCGACCTGCCCGATCATTGCTTCGGCCCCGGTCTGCGGTCGCCACCGTCGAGCCAGCCGGAGGCCCCAGGTGAGCTCGACGACCTCGATCCCGAGGCCCGCGAGGACCACGATCAGATTCCATGGCCAGGGTGCGAAGAACAGCGCGAGAATGATCGCCAGGAGCAACGCCATGCAGGAGAGTTAACAGAGATCCGCCCTGTTCCTGACGCGGCGCGCGGCCTGACGCATGTATGTAGGGAAGCCGGATCCTGCCGGCTTCCCTACCGATCACTGCGTGTTCT
>Ga0307316_10000592_pt1 | contig 10951 bp, 9 predicted proteins | sample ER_DNA_356_FD_194504 | JGI IMG/M metagenome (GOLD analysis project Ga0307316, IMG submission 194504) | Bulk soil microbial communities from the East River watershed near Crested Butte, Colorado, United States - ER_DNA_356 | ecosystem: Environmental > Terrestrial > Soil > Floodplain | place: USA... | reverse complement strand
GCCGCCGACGTCGTGGAGGGAGACCTGCGCGCTGACTCCCTGCTCCGGGCTCGTGTAGAGGCCGTAGCCGACCAGGGCTGCCACCACGGCGGCGCTGCAGACAGCTGCGCGACGGAGCAGCGGCGAGCGCTCGGCGAGCGGCTCGGGGGAGAGGTGGGCGCCGATCCAGGCGCCGAGGGTCGAGCCCGCGACCGCCGCGGCGAAGCCGAGCAGCGCCGCTTCGGGGAAGGCAGCGTCCGGCCAGGGCAGGGGCATCCAGAGGTGCGACCAGGCCCACTCGGCGGCGAGGCCGACGGTGCCGATCCCAACCCCGCTGGCGAGCCCGAAGGCAAGCGGCCGTTTCGTGGTGACGAAGAGGGCGACGCCCTCGACGACCAGCGCCTCGGCCAGGTAGAGCGGGAAGTGCGGCGTCGTCTGCCCGATGACGGACCCGACCAGGAGCGCCAGTCCGCCGCGCAGGACAATGAAGAAGATCGCCGCGCCGAGGGCGGCGCCGCGGCCCGCGTAGACGCGCGCCAGGACTAGCCCGACGCCCGCCGCGATCATCAGCAGCATCGGCTGGAAGACCAGCTGGAACTGCGGGACGCCGAAGTCAAACTCGGCCTGGAAGGTCGAGAGGCCGAGCATCAGGCCGCCGGTGAGCGCGATCGCCCGGGCCAGGCGGGTGTGGACGAGTTCCTTGATCGGGACCTCGGCCGCCGCGTTCGCCCGCATTCCCTCGATCGAGAGGACGGCGATCCCGACCAGGGTCATCGCGGCACCGCCGATCAGCATCAGGTGGGTCGGTCCCCAGAGGGTCACGTCCTGGCCGAAGATGCGGTGCCAGACGTCGTCGAGCGGGAAGCCGATCAGCGAGAAGGCGCCGCAGGCGCAGATCAGGACGCCGCCGAGCGGCGCCCACCAGTCGCGACCGATCCGCACGGCCACTCCGCTGGGCTTCTCGTTCGGCAGCACCATCGCGAAGAAGCCGGCGCTGAAGATGCCGAAGAGGCCGGCGAGGATGAAGTAGTGAGCCGGGTTGGCCAGCGGCCCGGGGTCGCGGCCGTTGTCGATGTGAAGCGAGATGTCCCAGTACATCCCGAACACTGCGGTGAGCAGGGAGACGGTGGCCACGGCCGAGGGAAAGGCCACCCAGCCGGGGAGGCCGGAGGCCTTTTCGCCGTGATCGGCAAGCCGCTGCAGGATCTGGGTGCGACCGCTGCGGTGCCCGAAGCCGAGGAAGAGGAGAGCCGCCGTGACGATCATCGCGGCGACGGTCGCGATCACGATCTGGCCAAATTCGGCACCGCCGGCCGGAGGGGCCGGGGCTGCGGCGAGAATCAGTCCGAGGTTGATGTCCATGGGAGTCCTTGAGGTGGATTGCCAGAAGCTTGTTCCCTTATAAACGTTACCTCAAACGAGGTTACATTCAAGGGGCTAGACTTTCGGCGTGGCGAAAAGTGAGAAAGCCGCCGCAAATACGCCTGATTCAGAGGCGAACCTGACCGTCGAGCAGCTCGCTTACGAGACCGGAATGTCGGTGCGGAACATCCGCAACCATCAATCCCGGGGCCTGCTGCCGCCGCCGGAGGTGCGGTCTCGGATCGGCTACTACGGCCCCGAGCACGTCGCCCGCCTGCGCCTGATCCAGGAGATGCAGGCCGAGGGTTTCAAGCTGAGCGCAATCTCACGCCTGATCGGCGAGCACGGGGCGGACGCCGACCGCTTCGTCGGCCTGCGCCAGGCGGTCACCGCCCCCTTCGCGACCGAGGCCTCCGAGGTCTACAGCCGCGAGGAGCTGGTCGAGAAATTCGGCACCGATGACGATCGCCTGATCGAGAAAGCCAAAAAGCTCGGGCTCCTGGTCGAGATCGGCGAAGATCGCTTCGAAGCGCCCAGCCCTGCGTTGATCCGCGCCGCAGAGGAAGTAATGGCGATGGGCATCGAGCTCCCGGCCGCGCTTGCCGCGATCGAGAAACTCAGCCGCAACGCCCAGACCTCCGCCCGCACCTTCGTCGATCTCTTCGTCGAGAAAGTCTGGAAGCCCTTCGACGAGGCAGGCCGCCCCGAGGAGGGGTGGGAGGAGATCATCGCCGCAATCGGTCGCCTCCGCCCGCTTGCCTTCGACGCATTAAACGCCACCTTCCGCCTCTCCCTCACCAGCGAAATCGAGAAAGCCTTCGGCGAAGTCCTCGAACGACGGCAGAAAAAAAGGAAGTAGGTGCGGTTACGGGAGATCCCCGTGGGCCTCTTCCAAGTCAGCGAGATCTGCGAGATCTCGCTCCCTCCCCACCGCCCGCTTCATCGCGACCAGGTCGGCAAGCGAGCAAATCGCCGCTTCAACCCCATCGACTTTCCGCGTCTCGGCTCGTTCCAGCAACTCCTCGAATTTGAAGCCGGCGACGTTCTCGGATACGAGGTCGAGATCTCCCATCGAGGTAGAAAGGTGGATGCTCCGGTCGGGGGAGATGCCGTCAATGGGCACGGGCGATCCGTCGGGGCGGGTCGCCTCCCACTTCGAGACCAGTGACTGAATACGGCGGACGTTCTCGGGGTCCGGGTCGAAGACCGCGTCGATGTCACGCGTCGCGCGCACGACACCGTGGCGGATCAGCGCAATCCCACCGATCAGGACGTAGCGGACTTCAGCTGCGTTGAGGTCTCTCAGGATGCCGGCGAAGCCGGTCACCGCGATTGAGAGGCGAGCTCGACCGCGATCTGCGAAATGCCGACGCCTTCACTGAGAAGTTCGTCAGGATCACGCGTAGCGTCCTTGATCAGACGGTAGCGGCGCCATTCGGCTGCGGCGAGGCCAGCATCGCCTTGTCCTTCAGCTCGCTTCGCGTTGGCGGCGGCTTCTTCGAGGCGTTTTGCAGCGTCCATGAAAGCCGACGCCCGGACTTGAACCGGGGACCCCTTCATTACGAATGAAGTGCTCTACCAACTGAGCTACGCCGGCGCGGTCGGGCCATTCTAGGAGGGATCGGATCTCGGTTCCGTCGCGGCCGCTGGCGATGATCCGCGGGTGGCGAGAGAGGAAGGCGCGAAGCGGCGGGAGGGGAACGAGATCGAGTTCGGTCGGATCGTCGCCTTCAGCGACGGAGTCTTCTCGATCGCGATCACGCTGCTGGTCCTGAACCTGGGGATCGACAAGGGGCTGACGAGCGGCGAAGTCACGAGCCAGCTGCTGGACCAGTGGGACAACCTGCTCGCCTTCGCGATCAGCTTCGCGGTGATCGGGCGCTTCTGGGTCGTCCACCATCGCTTCTTCGCCGAAATCGACGCCTTCGACGGGCGGCTGCTCGGGCTCAACCTGCTCTACCTCGCCTCGATCGTCCTCATCCCCTTCAGCAGCGAGGTGCTGGGCGAGTACGGCGGTGAGACGCCGGCGGTCGTCCTTTACTCGGTCAACCTCGCGGTGGTTGTCCTGATCGGCCTTTGGATGGGCATCGACGCGCGGCGCCGCGGCCTCACCACGATCGACGAAGAAGCCGACCGCGAATCGCGAATCCGCAGCGCCTACATCGCCGGCGTCTTCCTGCTCTCGATCCCGCTCGCCTTCTTCGTCCCGCGAGCGGCCGGCTATCTCTGGCTGCTGCTATTCCTCGATCCGTCGAACCGGCTCGCCAGGCGCCCTAGCCCTGGCGGTGCACCGTGAACCCGATCGAGCGCCCGGGCTTGGCGCAGGCGACCGACCAGCCGCGGTCGGTGACCACTGCCTGGCAGCGGTAGGGGCCGACGGAGCATCCCCAGCGGGAGGCCCCCTGCGGGTGCTTGCAGTCGGGCTGCCCCTCCCAGGCCGCGCGAACCTGAGCCGTCGAAGTGGCCTGCACCGGTTTCGGCGCCTTCTCGACTTTCCGCGGGCCGCTCGTGCTTGAGTCGCCCGACCCGCCGCAGCCGAACAGCAGCGTGAGGGCGATCGCACAGAAGGCAAGGGTGGGGGCTAGGCGCATCGGCCCGACAACCTACCCCGCCGCCGGCCCCCCGTCTTCGACCGCTGCGCCCGCCGGCTCCAGGTGCTCCATCTCGCCGCAGACGGGGCAACTCGGCTCCGGTACCACCGGCTCGTGTTTGACCTCCATCGTCCGCAGGTCGTAGATGTGGGCGACGCCGTGGGTCGAGGGCTTCGCCAGGCCGGTCAGCAGGTGCATCACCTCGAGCGCGACCTGACCGCCGATCAGGCCGCAGGCAGGGCCCAGCGTCGCCGCCGGGCTCGGTTTCGCCCGCCGCTGCTCGACGGCGACGTCGAAGAGCGGGTAGTCGCGCCGGTAGGAGATCTCCTGGCAGATGTAGCAGCCGGTCTCGCCAGGGACGTAGAGCGGTCCGACCCGCGCCACCGGCGGGAAGTGGCTCATCGTGATGTACGGGATCCCGGCCTCGAAGCAGGCGCTGTTGCACCAGCGCTCGATGTCGTGGGCGGGCCAGTCGGCGGCGTCGATGACGATGTCGGAGCCGGCGATGAACTCGGCGATGTCCTCCTGGCTCTCCAACCGGCGCGCCTCCGTCGTGATCTTCGTCGTCGAATTGAAGGCGCGCAGTCGCGCCGCTGCGCACTCGACCTTGAGCAGCCCGACGTCGGCCTCGGTGTAGAGGATCTGGCGGTTGAGGTTGCTGATCTCGACCCGATCGCCGTCGATCAGCCACATCTCGCCGACGCCGGTACAGGCGAGTGCCCAGGCCGACCAGCCACCGAGCCCGCCGACTCCAAGCACGGCGATCTTCGCCTCGCGCAGCCGTTCCTGGCACTGCGCAGCGGTCACCTCATTGTTGGAGATATCGCTGAAGTAACGGAGTTGGCGATCGAAGCGCTCCAGTTCTCCCGGCGCCAGGCGCTCATAGTCGTCGGCGTCCTCCATCACCTCCAGCTCCCGCAGCTGGGCGAGCACTTCGTCCACCGTCTCGCCGCCGAACTCGCCATGGAGCTGATCCAGCGTGTGTTCGCCGTCCAGTGCCGCGAGCAGCCGCCGTTCCTTCTCGTCGGGCTTCTCGATCCGGATGTCGTTGCCGGCACTCGGGCGCAGCAGGTAGACGTCGCCCTCGGGCGTTTCGATCTGCTCCGTCGTTCTTTTGATCCTGGGCCTGCGCAAAGTCCCTCCCTTGGGTTTCGTGGCGCCAGAGAGACCGGCATATAGGCCCACACGGTTCCGTTGGACATCGTGGTTCGTCTCTGGTACGAACTATTTCACCACCCCCCCGGCCCGCTCGAAGATTTCGTCGGTCATCGGGATCGTCAAGGTGCCGGTGAAGGTGTTCTGCTGGCTCGGGTGGTAGCAGCCGAGCAGCCGCCAGCGACCGACTTTCGCCTCGGCCCCGTGGCTGAACTTCGGTTGAGGGCGCGGCACCTCCTCGCCCAGCGCCCGTGCGGCCCGGAGGAAGCCGTTCCAGCCAAAGGCACCGAGCGCGACGATTACCTGCACCCGCTCGAGCAGCCCCAGCTCCCGCTCGAGGTAGGGGAGGCAGGTGTCGCGCTCTTCGGGCGTCGGCTTGTTCGCCGGCGGCGCGCAGCGGACGGTGGCGGTGATGTAAGCGTCGCGCAACTCCAGCCCATCGTCGCGCCACTGCGAATCGGGCTGGTTGGCGAAACCGGTCCGGTGCAGGGAGGCGTAGAGCCAGTCGCCAGAGCGGTCGCCGGTGAACATGCGGCCGGTCCGGTTGGCGCCGTGGGCGGCGGGGGCGAGGCCGACGATCGCCAGCCGCGCCTCGGGGTCGCCGAAGCCGGAGACCGGGCGCGCCCAGTAGTCCTGGCCGCGGTAGCGGCGGGGAGGATTCGCCGCCTGCGCCTCGCGCCACTCGACCAAGCGAGGGCAGAGGCGGCAGTTATGAACTTCCTCGGCGAGCGCGGCGAGCGCGCGGCGGTTGTCTTTGCTCATAGGCTTGCGGGCGTCGTCATGGCACCGAACCGAATCATGCGCGGTCGCCCCGTGCGCCGCGCTCTCCTCCTCGGAGCCGTCGTCTTGCTCGCTGGTGCCTTGCTGAGCGCTTGCGGGGGCAGCGGCGGTGGAACTTCCGGCGCCAGCGAAAAGGAAAGCGACGTTCGGGTGCTGAATGAGATCCTCGGCCGCCAGCTTGCCGCTGTCGCCGCCTATGGGCAAGTGCTGCCGTATCTCCGCGGCGCCGACCTCAGCGGGGCGCAGCAGTTCCGCGCCCAGGAACAGGAACATGTCGATGCGACGACGAAGACCCTGCGTGGAATCGGCGGCGAAGCCGATCCAGCGGCGGAAACGATCGAAGCGGACAACTTGAACACGCGCGCGGACAGCCTCGAGTTCCTCTACGAGATGGAAAGCGCGACGCTCGACGCCGAGCTCAGCGCTGTCGGCAAGCTGAACGTCGACTGGCCGCGCCCGCTGATCGCCTCGATGGCCGCCAACCAGGCCCAGCACCTCGTCCTGCTGCGGCAGGCCCTCGGGGCAAAGCCGACCGAGGTGGTTCCCTCTGCGTTCGAGACCGGCGAACTGCCGACCCCCGAAAGGAGGAACGAAAAATGACCGGACCCCTCTACGCGATCGGGCGCTTCTGCTCGCGTCACCACTGGCCGGTCATTGGCGCCTGGATCGTCCTCGCGATCGCCCTGCTCGCGATCAGCAGTGCCGCGGGCAGCAAGACGAGCGAAAACCTCACGCTCCCCGGCACCGGCTCGACGACCTCGACCGAACTGCTGGAAGAGAACCTGCCGGAACAGGCGTATGGCTCTAACCCGCTGGTCTTCGAAGCCCCCGCCGGGAAGAGCTTGAGCGAACCGAAGTACGCCAAGGCGATCGAAGAAACCGCGACGCGGCTGCAGAAGCTGCCGAACGTCAACTCGGCTGAAACCCCGCTGCAGCAGGGCTCAAAAACCATCTCCAAGGACCAGCGGATCGCCTACATCCCGGTTGTCCTCGCCGACGGCCCGGGAGAAATCAACGAAGAGCAGGCCGAAGAAATCCTCGACACCGCGGCGCCGGCCGAGAAGGCGGGCATCGACGCCTCGATCGGCGGCTACGTCGGCCAGCAGCTCTCGAAACCGGAGACCGAGTTCGCCGAGGTCGTCGGCCTGGTCGCCGCCGTGATCATCCTCCTCTTCGCTTTCGGCACGGCGACGGCGATGATGCTGCCGATCGTCTCGGCGATCATCGGCCTGGCCTGCGCGCTCTCGATCATCAAACTGCTCGAGCACACGCTGCAGGTGCCGGGGGTCGCCGCGACCCTGGCGACGATGATCGGCCTCGGGGTCGGCATTGACTACGCGCTCTTCATCGTCACCCGCCACAAAATCCAGCTGCGCGAAGGGATGGAGCTTCGCGAGTCGATCGCCCGCGCCACCGCGACCGCAGGCGGCGCTGTCGTCTTCGCCGGCTTCACGGTAATGATCGCCCTCTGCTCGTTGGCGTTTGCCGGCATCCCGCTCGTCTCGACGCTCGGCTTCACCGCGGCGGTTGCCGTCGTCGTCGCCGTCTGCGCCGCGGCGACGCTTTTGCCGGCGATGCTGGGGGCGCTCGGGCCGCGGATCGACAGCCTCCGCGTCCACTTCGGCAAGACCCACCCCGATGACAAGAAGCCCCACGGTTGGCTGCGCTGGGCCGACGCCGTCGCCGACCTGCCCTGGCGCTCGGCTCTGGCCTCGCTGCTCGTCCTCGCGATTCTGGCGCTGCCGATCTTCCAGCTCGAGCTCGGCCAGAACGACATCAGCGCCCTGCCGCAAGACTCGACCTCGAGGGAAGCCTTCGAGGGGCTGAAGACCGGCTTCGGGCCGGGCGTCTACGGGCCCCTCCTGATCTCCTCCGAATTCTCTTCGGCGCAAGAAGCCAAACAGGTGCTGCCGAAACTGCAGAAAGCGACCGGCGAAGCGGGCGACGTCGCCGCCGTCACCGAGCCGGACTGCGACAAGGCGGGGACCGTCTGCGTTTACACGCTGGTCTCGAAATCGGAGCCGTGGAAGAACGAGACCGTCGACCTGGTTGAAAACCTCCGCAACGAAGTGATCCCGGGCGCGCTTGCGGGGACGAAGGCGCAGTCCTACGTCGGCGGTCAGACCGCCGGCTACATCGACCTGGCCAGCCAGATCGCCGACAAGCTGCCGCTGATGATCGCGATCGTCGTCGCCCTCAGCTTCATCGTCCTGCTGGTCGCCTTCCGTTCCCTGCTGGTGCCGATCAAGGCGGCGGCGATGAACCTGATCTCGGTCGCCGCCGCCTACGGCGTCGTCACCGCGGTCTTCCAGCTCGGCTGGGGCTCCTCGCTGATCGGCCTCGACCACGCGATCCCGATCGTCAGCTTCGTGCCGCTGCTGATGTTCGCGATCCTTTTCGGGCTCTCGATGGACTACGAGGTCTTCCTGCTGACCCAGATGAAGGAACACTTCAAGGAGAGCGGCGATGCCCGCGCCGCGGTGGTCCAGGGCGTCGCCAACACCGGCCGCGTGATCACCTCGGCGGCGGCGATCATGGTCTGCGTCTTCACCAGCTTCGTCCTCGTCGACGACCCCGTGGTGAAGGAGTTCGGGATCGGCCTGGCGGTGGCGATCGCGATCGATTCGACCCTGGTCCGCTGTCTGCTGGTGCCGGCGGTGATGGTGCTGCTCGGAGAGAAAGCCTGGTGGCTGCCGCGCTGGATGGAGAAGGTGGTGCCGAAGTTCAGCATCGAGGGGGAGGAGTACTTCGCCAAGCGGGACGCCGACGCGGCCGCTGCTGCTCCGGCGGGCGCCGGAGTTAAATGAGCGGGAGATGTTCCCGCTCAACCTCCCGAATGCGCTGACCCTCCTCCGCATCCTCGCGGTGCCGGTGGTGGTTGTCGCCCTCCTCGGCGAGACCCCCAACGGCGACGCCCTCGCCGCCGGCGTCTTCGCCCTCGCGGCCCTCACCGACGGCTTGGATGGTTACTTCGCCCGCTCCCGCGACTCGGTCACCACCTTCGGCAAGCTGATGGACCCGCTCGCCGACAAGCTCCTGATCACCGCTGCCCTGCTCTCGCTCGTCTCTCTGAACCGGCTCGCGCCCTGGATCGCGATGGTGATCATCGCCCGCGAGATCGCCGTCACCGGCCTCCGCGCGATCGCCGCCGAGCGCGGCATCGTCATCGCCGCCAGCCGGCTCGGCAAGCTGAAGACCGTCCTCCAGATCGCCGCCGTCATCGCCCTGATCGCCGCCGACCCCTCGCCCCTCTGGGCCGACCTCCTCCTCTACCTGGCCCTGGTCGTGACCGTGGTCAGCGGCGCCGACTACTTCTTCGGCCTGCGGCGGCGGATCGAAGCATTGGAGCGGGAACGGGCTGCGGCTAAAGCAAAGCTGAAGTCGACTGGCTAGGGACGAAGGTGGTCATGTAGGGAGGGGTGGGTGTCCCTCTCGAGACCTGGGTTCCTCGCCTCTAAGTTGGCCGTCTCTCGCCGAGTGGTCTGTGCGAGGAACAGGACGCCGGCCCCGAGAGGGACACCCACCCCTCCAAGCAACACTCGCCGGCAGACGCCCAAGGCGAAGCAGCCGCGTTCTCCGAAAGGGCAGCTAGCTGTTGAGCTGAAGAGCTGCTGTATCTCAGACACTGTCGCTAGGAGAGATGGGTGTCCCCTGGCCGACCGGCGTCCTGTTGCTGGCAAAGACCACTCAGCGAGAGAAGCCCACTTAAAGGCCAGCAACCCAGGGAGGTCAGGGGACACCCATCTCTCCCTACAGGCGCGGCTCCGAGCCCGAGCCAGTTAAGAAGCTGGCGCCTCGAGCCACTCGCGCATCGTCAGGTGATGCGCGCAGTGCTCGTTATGCAGAACCTCGGCGCGGAGGTCGGCGAGGGTGCCGTAGCGCTCGGCGACGACGTTGTGGCGGTGGATCGTCTCGAGGTTCTCCTGCCGTGCCATCACGAAAGTGTCGTCCGGTAGGTCGGGATAGTCCTCGACGACCTGGCGGAGCATCTCGCGGACGCAGTCCTCGACGAAGCGCGGGTGTTCGTGGGCCTTGACGACGACGGAGCGCTCGTCGGTGCGCTTCATCAGCTCGTAGATCTCCGAGCTCATCGAGCTCTCGACGATCCGCAGCAGCTCCGGCGCCTCGATCCAGGCCGGACCGCCCTCGGGGCAGCCGACGTAGAGGGTGCCGATGCCCCGCTGGTTATGGGTGGCGATGGGAACGAGCTCGATGATCCGCTCGATCTCCTCTCTGCCGAAGCCGTCGGCGGCGAGCCGATCGCGGGCGAGGGCGGCGACCGCTTCCTGCGCGCACGGGCAGGCGGTCATCCCCTGAGCCTCGACGCCGGTCAGGGTGCGGGTGCCGCGGGCGGAGGCGACGGCGGTGCCGTAGAGGACGTAGATCTCCTGGGTGCTCTTGCCGGTTTCCGGCGTCTGTACCGTCTCCGGGTAGCGGGCGGTGATCGAGACCTCGGCCCGCTCGCCACCTTGGCGCTCGCGCACCTTCTGGGCGACGTGGGCGGCGAGAACCTCGGCCTTGAACGCCTCGCCCAAGACGACCTCGTCGATCGCCTCGCCGACGATCTCCTCGAAGCGGGACATGTGGACGCCCGCCTGCTGCGGGTTGAGGTCGACGAAGCACTCGAACCCGGCGTAGAAGAGGTTCTCGACGCCGTCGGCCTTGACCCGGATCACCTTCTCGACCCCGGTGACGCCGACGCGGGAGAGGCTGACCTGAGTCGCCGGTAGGGCGGCCTGGACGTCGGGTACGGCTGGAGTGGAGATCGGCTGGCTGGCCATCAGCTTATGAATAGTAAGCGACTGACCTTCCCGAGCGTTGGGGGCAGTTACGCAAGTTTATTTCCTTATCTCCCTATAATCCGCCGCGGTCGGAGCTTCCGGGCCGGCCAACCCTCGAAGGGAGAAGGGGAGCGAGCGAGGGAAGTGTCTATCGAACCGTTGGACAGCACGGCCGAGGTCGTCGAGCGCGACGAGGAAGCGAGCCCGATCGGGGAGATCGAGGAGCTTCAGGGACTCATCGCCAAAGGGCGCGAGCGCGGCTACCTGACCTTCGAGGAGATCTCTTCGACACTCGAGGAGGTC
>Ga0307316_10000591_pt1 | contig 10960 bp, 10 predicted proteins | sample ER_DNA_356_FD_194504 | JGI IMG/M metagenome (GOLD analysis project Ga0307316, IMG submission 194504) | Bulk soil microbial communities from the East River watershed near Crested Butte, Colorado, United States - ER_DNA_356 | ecosystem: Environmental > Terrestrial > Soil > Floodplain | place... | reverse complement strand
AAAGATGACGATCAAGAGAAGCACGACCACTGTTATCTGAACGGCGCGGAGCCGCTTGGTGCCGAGGGCAGCGCCGACAGTCATGTCCCAACGATAAGGGTGCCGCTGCCGATACGCATGAGTCGATCAGCGCGCCCCGCTATGCCCCTGCGCGGCGGTGTCTCGCCGTAGGCCACCTATGGTGGCCGAAAAACGCTCGATCCGGTTCGCTACGTCGACCGCGTGGGTTCACGTTCGGCCAGCTTCTTGAGGGTCAGAAGCTGCTTACGCATCATGATCAGATCGCCTGAGGCGAGCAAGGCGCGCCGGATGCGCTGCAACGATGTAGTGGCGCCCGCGTCCAGCCGGACGACGAGCCGACAGGTGCCGTCGCGGCGAGGCAGGATCGCGTAGGTAACGGCAATGTTGAGGTAGTCGTCAGATGGGAAGTGGGCGGCCCGTTCCTCGGGCGTGGCGTTCCAGTCCCAGGGAATCATGACTGCGCCAGCCTAGATCGACGGCGCTCGGGCCGGCGGGATCCGGACCAGCCGGTTCCACCCATAAGCGCGGCGGGCCCTACGACCCACGATGGCGACCCGGACCACGTCAGCCGGTGCCGTACTCCACGGTGTCGGCGACCCAGGCGTACGCCTGCTCGCTGAGGGTGAAGCCCAGGCCCGGGCGGTCCGGGAGCCACATGCGCCCGTCGCGGATCTCGAGGCGTTCGTTGAACAGTGGGTTGAGCCACTCGAAATGCTCCACCCACGGCTCCCGCGGGTAGGTCGCCGCCAGGTGGAGGTGGATCTCCATCGCGAAGTGTGGCGCCAACTGGAGGTTGGCCTGGTCGGCCAACGCCGCGAGCCGCAGGAACGGCGTGATGCCACCTATCCGAGGCGCGTCGGGCTGGATGATGTCAACCGACCGGTGCTCGATCAGAGCGATGTGCTCGGCGACGCTGGAGAGCATCTCGCCGGTGGCGATCGGGGTGTCAAGCGCGGCTGCAAGCTGGCCGTGGCCTTCGGCGTCGTACGCGTCGAGGGGCTCCTCGATCCAGACCAGGTCGAACTGTTCCAGCACCCGGCCGAACCGCAAGGCGGTGGTGCGGTCCCACTGCTGGTTGGCGTCGACCATCAGCGGAACGCCGTCTCCGAGGTGCTCCCGCACGGCGGTCACCCGCGCTAGATCGATGCTGCTGTCGGGTTGGCCGACTTTGATCTTGATCCCGCCGATGCCTTCGGCCAGTGACTGTGTGGCCCGTTCCTTCACCTCCTCGATCGGAGCGTGCAGGAATCCGCCGGAGGTGTTGTACGTCTGGACCGAGTCCCGGTAGGCACCCAGCAGTTTGGCCAGCGGCAGGCCGGCACGCTTGGCCTTGAGGTCGTACAGAGCGATGTCGATGGCGGCGATGGCCTGGGTGGCAACGCCGCTGCGCCCGACCGACGCACCGGCCCAGAGCAGCTTGGCGTAGATCTTGCCGATGTCGGATGCGTCCTCGCCGATCAGGTTGTCGGCGATCTCCCTAGCGTGTGCGTACTGGGCGGGACCGCCGGCGCGCTTCGAATAGCTGAAGCCGATGCCGTGATGATCATGCTCTGTGCTGACCTCGGCGAACAGGAAGACGATCTCGGTCATCGGCTTCTGCCGACCAGTCAGCACCTTTGCATCGCTGATCGGGGTGTCCAGCGGCAGCGTGAGGGTCGAGAGCTTGACGTGCCGAATCCGGTCGGCGAGGGTGGTCGGCGCCTCGGCGGGCATGTGGGGAACTCCTTCGTCTCGTCGTGCGGCGGGGATTGGACTGAGGGGTTGTCGACAGCCCGCTCGGAGAATTGGGTCTAGGTCGTCGGGCCGGTCTGGTCGAGGGCGGTGCGGGCGAGTGACTCGTAGAACTGGACGAGCCCGCTGTGATCGTCTCCTTCGTGTCCGTCCGCCTTCAAGGCGGTGAACATCTCCAGCACCGCGGCGGTGAGCGGGAGCGGGGCACTGACCTCGTGGGAGGTGTCGAGGGCGTTGACCAGGTCCTTGATGTGCAGGTTGATCCGGAAACCGGGCTTGAACTCGTGCGCGAGCATCATCGGCGCCTTCGCCTCCAGCACGGCGCTGCCGGCGAGTCCGCCTCGAATCGCGTGAACGACCGCGGCCGGGTCGACGCCGGCCTTCTGGGCAAGGACGAGTGCCTCGGAGACGGCCGCGATGTTCAGGGCGACGACTACTTGGTTGGCGAGCTTGGCGGTATTGCCGGCGCCGATGGTGCCGACGTAGACAACTGAGGCGGCTACCGCATCGAGGATTCCGACGACTTGATCGAAGACTTCCTTGTCGCCTCCAACCATGACCGACAGGGTCCCCTCGATGGCCTTCGGTTCGCCGCCGCTAACCGGGGCGTCGAGCATCGCCACGCCCCTTTCGGCCAGTGCCTCATGGATCTGTTTCGCGGCGAGTGGAGCGATCGAACTCATGTCGACAAGGACCAGGCCGGGCCGGGCGGCCTCGACGAGCCCGCCGGCACCGAGCGCAACCTCCTTCACCTGCGGTGAATTGGGCAGCATGGTGATCACCAGGTCTACCTGCTCGGCAATCTCCCGCGGGGTAGTGGCGGTATCGGCGCCGAGGCCGGCAAGCTCCTCGGCGGCTGCGGCGTTGTGGGTGCTCACGACCAGCTCATGCCCTGCCTTCATCAGGTTCGTGGCCATTGGCTTGCCCATGATGCCGAGTCCGACGAATCCGATCTTCACAGTTGGCTCGCTCTCTGCTCGGCCGGGTGGCGATTGGGTCCGAGCTGGGCGGCCCGGTCGGCCAACCCGGTCAGATCACCGGTGATCAGGGCATTGCTGAACACCGCACCGCTGATGCCGACGGCGGCCGCGCCGGCGGCCAGGTATGCCTCGACCGCATCCAGGGTGACGCCGCCGGTCGGCATCATGGCGATGTCCGGCAGCGGTCCGCGGAGTTCGTTGAGGTAGCTCACCCCGCCGACAGGACCGATCGGGGACACCTTCACCAGTGACACTCCGGATTCCCAAGCGAGGACGACCTCTGTTGGGGACAGCGCCCCCGGCACGAACGGCAGACCCAGTTCGTGGGCACGGTCGACCAGCCGGGGGAGGAAGACCTGGCTGACGGCGAACATTGCGCCGGCGTCCTGGGCCGCGGCGAGGTGCGCAGACGTCCGTACGGTCCCGACGCCGAGAACCGCCTCCGGCCGGCGTTCTCGAAATGCCGACACGGCCTCGAGCGCGCCCTCGCTGGTAAGGGTGAACTCGAAGCAGCGGATCCCGGCGTCCCACAGGACGGACGACGCGGCAATGAAGTGCTGCGCGGTAGGTGCCCGCAGGATGGCGACCACCGCTCGAGGCGGCAGCGGCGAGGCCGGGTGGCCATTGTTAGTCATGTTCTTTGAGTTCCTTGGGTCAGCTGGGCGGCCTGGTTTCGAGGCCAGGCCTGGGTAGGTGTGCGGTGGAAACGAGAGCTCGCGGCGGCGTGATCACAGAGCGACCGGTTTCCCGGTTCGGGCCGACTCGTAGACGCCGGTGATGACTCCGATCGAGCGGCGGTTGGTCTCAAGATCGACTCGGAGTGTCTCTTGACCGGCCAAGGCAGCCAGGAAATTCTCGTACTGGCGGCGATGCGCGAGCGGAGAGAGGCCGCCGGCGTTGCTACCAGCGGTCGGGCCGGTCTGCTCTGTCAGGTTGAAGCTGTCGAGCTGGTTGATCGAGTCGGATTTTGAGCCCATCGACTTTTCTTCGGCCTGGCTGCCCTGGGGCGTTACGTGGATGAAGGTCAGCAGATCATTGTCGATCACGACCGAGCCCTGATCGCCATGCACCTGCAGCCGAGCGCTAAGTCCGGGATACGCGGCGGTGGTTGCATGCAGCACGCCGAGTGCGCCACTTTCGAACCGAACAACTGCCACAGTCGCGTCCTCGACCTCGATCCGTTCGTGGGCCAGCGTCGCTGCGTATGCGAACACCTCGACCGGACGGCCCATCGCCGCTACCAGCAGGTCGACCGTGTGTACACCCTGGTTCATCAACGCGCCGCCACCGTCGAGTTCCCAGGTGCCGCGCCAGTCACCGGAGTCGTAGTAGCTCTGACCGCGCCACCAGTCGATCGATGCGATGCCGGTAGTGAGCCGCCCCAGCTCGCCCTTCTCAATGGCAGTAAGCGCAATTTCAGTTGACTGGTCGAATCGGTGCTGGGAGATCACCGCCGCCAGCTTTCCGGCTCTGCGCTGCGCCTCGATGATCTTGTCGGTTTTCGCCACGGTGGTTTCGGCGGGCTTCTCGATGATCACGTGCTTGCCCGCGTCAAGCGCCTCGATCGCCACTTCAGCGTGCCGGCCGGTTGGTGTGCAGACCACCACGATGTCGACCGGGACTGCGGCAAGTGCCTCGCTGAGGGAGGCGAAGGCCTTGCCTCCCCGCTCGGCGGCTAGTTGCTCGGCTCGCTCGGTGTGGACATCAACGACTGCGACCAACACGACCTGGTCGGCCAACTCGGTGATCACCAGGCCGTGATGGGCACCAATGACACCTGCGCCCACCAGCGCGATCCGTGCTCGATCGGCGTTGTCAGGGGAGGTGGCGGTCATGCGTACGCGATCCCTTCGCTACTCAGAATGTCGGTGAAGGCCTTCCAGGCCTTGGTGAACAGCTCGGGTCCGGACAGTGCGCCGAACGCGGTGTACGCACCGAGGTGGGGCTCCAGTGAGAAGAACCCGTCGAATCCGTCGGCGCGGAGGGCTCGCACCGTCTCCCGCAGCTCGCCGTCGCCGGCGCCGGCAACCACGACAGAGGCGTCGGCCAGCAGCGCGTCCTTGATCTGCATGTAGGCGACATGTGGGCGCAACATGGCGTACCCCTCGGAGAACGGCCGGACTCCGACCTGCACGAAGTTGGCCGGATCCCAAGCCAGCTGCAGTTTGGGCGACGACACGGAGGTCACGATGTCTAGACAGCGGCGCGGAAGGTCGCCGTAGATCTCTTTCTCGTTCTCGTGCACCAAGATCACCTCGGAATCAGCCGCTGCCTCAGCCAGTGCACTCATGCGGCTGAGCACCTCGTCACGCCGACTGTCCGGGTCGGTGCCCTCGGGAATGAAGAAGGAGAAGATCCTGATATACGGCGCCCCGAGCGACTGGGCGACTTGAACGGCATGCCGCATCCGCTCCAGGTGTGGTGCGAAGTCGTCGTCGATGAAGATCTTGCCTATCGGCGAGCCGATGCTGGAGACCTCCAGCCCGTACTCGGCGAGGATTTCTCGCACGGTGCTCAGCTGATCACTGTCGAGATCGAGGATGTTGGTTCCCCACGCACTGCGGACCTCCACATACCGCAGGCCGAGACCCGCAGCGACATCGCATTGCTCCTTGAAGTCGTCGGAGATCTCATCAACAAATCCTGAAAGGGTCCACATAGTCCTCGTGCTCCTCACTCGTCCAGATAGGGCTGCACTAGTTCGAGATAACGCCCGGCCATTGTGGCGACAACTTCGGCCGGCGGTAACGCCCACAGATCGGCGTTGAAGATCTCTACCTCGATGTCGCCGCGATATCCAGCTCGCACGACGGACCGGGTAAAGGCGGGGAAATCGATGTGTCCGTCGCCCATCATGCCGCGAGCCAGCAGGCTGTCGGCAGGTAGCGGTGTGATCCAGTCGCAAATCTGGTAGCTGACAATGCGTTCTCTTGCACGCTGCAGTTGATCGGCAATTCCTGGCTCCCACCACAGGTGGAACGTGTCGACCACCACGCCGACGTCAGCTGCATCGAAGCGCTCGGCGATCTCTAGCGCCTGGGCCAGCGTGGAGATCACCCCGCGATCCGCCGCGTAGATCGGGTTCATCGGCTCGATCCCAAGATTGACCCCGAGTTCGTGGGCGTACGGAACCAACCGCTCGATCGCTTGCGCAGCGCGGTCACGGGCGGCCACCAGATCCTTGTCACCCGACGGCAGTCCGCCAGGGACAAGCACCAGTGTCGCTGCGGTCAGCGCCGCGGCCTCCTCGATGGCCGTGCGGTTCGTCACTTCCGACGCCTGTGCTTCGGTGGGATCGGCTGTCGTAAAGAATCCACCCCGGCACAGCGAAGAAACGCGCAGCCCCGACTCGGCGACGAGCCGAGAAGCCTCATCCAGACCCACCTCCGCGACCTGTTCTCGCCAGATCCCGATCGCGCCAAGGCCCGCGTCAACGCAGCCCTTGATCGCTTCCGGCAACGACCAGGAGGCAGTAGTTCGCTGATTGAGTGAGAGCCGGCTGAGCGCTGCCTCGTTGATCATCGAGCCACGCCGGCGGTCGCTAACAGCTGACCGAGGCGGTAAGCCGCTAGCTCAGGATCGGTCAGGAGCTGCGCCTCATTTGCCAGCTCGAAGACGCGGCCCAGGTGAACGATGGAGCGAGCGGACTGCAGCCCCCCAACCATGACGAAGCCGTCTTGATGCCCGTTCAGCCAGGCCAGGAAGGCGATCCCCGTCTTGTAGTAGTACGTCGGCGCCGCGAAGACATGCCGCGACAGGGCTAGTGTCGGCGCCATTTCCCGGCGATATCCCTCGATGTCGCCGGCATCCAGTGCGCTCAGGGCAGCGGATGCGGCCGGCGCGATGGCAGCGAACGCCCCGAGCAGAGCATCGGAGTGATGGACGCCATCACCCTCGATCAGCTCCGGATAGTTGTAGTCATCCCCTGTGTAGAGCCGCACCCCCTTGGGCAGTGCGGCACGCAGCTCCTGCTCATGATCAGAGGAGAGCAGCGAGACCTTCACTCCGTCGACCTTTGTACTGTGCTCGTTGATCAAATCAAGGAAGGTACGGGTCGCGATCGGTATCTCGCTCGAACCCCAGTAGCCGCTCAGCTGGGGATCGAACATCTCGCCCAGCCAGTGCAGGATCACCGGTCGGGTCGTCTGAGCGAGCACGGTCGAGTACACCTGAAGGTAGTCATCGGCGTTGCTAGCGACGGCGGCGAGCTGGCGCGAGGCCATCACAATCGCCTGCGAACCAGCACCCTCGACGAACTCGACCTGCTCGAGATAGGCATCGGCAACCTCGCCGATGCTGCTGGCCGGAGCCAGCAGCTGATCAGTGCCGGCACCAGAGGCGATTCGAGCCCCATGCTCTCGGGCCAGCGCCGCGCTGCGAGTGATCAACTGCTGGGTAGCGGGCCAGTCCAGTCCCATATTGCGTTGCGCGGTGTCCATGGCTTCGGCGACGCCCAGCCCATAGCGGAACAGGTGGCGGCGGAACGCCAATGTGGCTTCCCAGTCGACCGCAGCCGGCGCACCCGGCACGTTCTCCCCGCGCGGGTCGGCGACAACATGCGCAGCGGCAAAGGCGATCCGACTCCGGAAAGATTGCGGATGCTCAGCCCAGGCCCGTGGTGCCGCAAGCTCGATTTCGCGCCAGCCGCCGCCAGCCGCTGGCAGCGCAACAGTCGTGGTGGCCGTGGTCATGAAGCGAACCAGTCGATGGCGACCCGACGACCCTCGGCCGATGATGTCAAACCGGCATCGGCCAGTTGCAACCCGCGTACGCCGGCGGCGAGATCGTAAGGGTGCGGGCGGCCGGCATCGACGTCGGACAAGAACTGCTCCCACTGGGCCCGGAATCCGTTCGGAAACTCAGCGTTGTCCGGGATTTGTTCCCACTGGTTGCGGTAGTCGTCGGTCGTTGGCAGATCTGGGTTCCAGACCGGCATGGGGGTGCGAACACGGGGTTGGATGCGGCACCCGAACAGGCCGGCCACCGCCGACCCGTGGGTGCCGTCCACCTGGAACTCGACCAGCTCGCCGCGGTCGACACGAACCGCCCACGACGAATTGATCTGGGCGATGACGTCGTCCTCGATCTCGAAGATCGCGTACGCAGAGTCATCGGCGGTAGCGGCGTACTTGCGGCCCTGTTCGTCCCAGCGCTCCGGAATGTGGGTGACCGCTTTCGCGCTCACCGCAAGCACTTTCCCGAACAGGTTCTCCAGGACGTAGTTCCAGTGCGGGAACATGTCCAGCACCATGCCACCGCCGTCCTCGGCCCGATAGTTCCAGCTTGGGCGCTGCGCGGGCAGCAGATCACCCTCGAACACCCAGTAGCCGAACTCCCCGCGTACGGAGAGAATGCGGCCGAAGAACCCGGAGTCGATCAGGCGCTTCAACTTCAGCAGACCCGGCAGATAGAGCTTGTCGTGGACCACCCCGTTGATCACACCGGCCTCCCGCGCGGCAGTGACCAGCTCAATACCTTCCTCGACCGACTCGGCGATCGGCTTCTCGGTGTAGATGTGCTTCCCGGCGCCGACAGCCTTCAAGATCGACTTCTTACGCTCCGAGGTAACCTGCGCGTCGAAGTAGATCGAGGCTGAGCTGTCGTCGAGCGCTTCATCGAGATTGGTGGTGAAGTCGGCCACTCCATGGGCGACTGCCAGCGTGGCAAGCTTCTCGGCGTTGCGGCCGACCAGGATCGGCTCGACGGTGATTCGATCACCGTTGGGAGTCATGACGCCGCCGTCATCCCGGATCGCGAGCACCGACCGGACCAGATGTTGGCGGTAACCCATTCGACCGGTTACCCCATTCATGATCACTCGGATAGTGCGCTGTGCCACGTTGTCTCCTCAGTCGTCATTTCCCCGGATTTACGAAAGCGCTTTCGCAATCGCTTTACTTACTATACGATCGGCAGTGGAAGAAGCACAACCTGAAGGAGTCAGCGGTGTCCCCTTCGTCAGGCCCCGTGCTGCTGAGTGACGTAGCGGCAGCCGCCGGTGTCTCGCTGGCTACCGCTTCGCGGGCGCTCAATGGCCAGGCGGGGGTCGGCGTAGCGCTTGCCGAGAAGGTTCGCCACGTGGCACATGATCTCGGCTACGTAGCGAATGTCCACGCACGGCAGCTGGCCGGCGGGACCACATCGGTGATCGGGTTGATCGTGCATGAGATCGACGATCCATTTTTCACGCAGATTGCGGGTGGCATCGTACGTTCGGCTCTCGCGGAGAACCTCATGGTTCAGGTCTCGCACTCGGGGCGCGACCCAGAGCAGGAGCTCAGGGAGATCACCACTCTTGTGGTTCAAGACGTTGAGGGCATCATCATCGCCGGATCTGGGTACGTCGATCCCGCCAAAGAGGCCCGTGCGAAGGATGTGCTGCGGGCCTATCAGCGGCGGGGCGGTCGAGTGGCCGTTATTGGACGCCATCATCTGGGCGTGGACGCCGTGCTCCCTGACAACGTGGCTATAGGCGCTCTAGCGGCCGACCATCTCGTCAAACTCGGACATCAAAACGTTCTGGTCGCCTCAGGCTCAGAGCAGTTGACCACGATCGCCGACCGCCTGTCCGGCATTTGTTCGGTGTTCGAGCAGGCCGGTGTACAACCAACCGTGTGGCACGACGCATTCACTCTCGCTGGCGGTGCCCGCATCGCTAGCCGGATCGGTGATCTCGCCACACCCCCCAGCGCCATACTCGCGATCAGCGATCTGATGGCAATCGGCGTACTGCAGGAGCTGCGACGCATGGGAATGCGGGTCCCGGACGACATCTCCGTGGTTGGAATCGATGACATCGCAGTGGCCCAGTCACTTGCACCGGCCTTGACCACAGTCGCCGTACCTCTGACTGAGATGGGGGAGATCGCCTTCGGCATGCTGCGGAAGCCTGCCGCGATCAGGCCCCGTCGGCGCATCGTCCCTGCTCATTTGGTGGTTCGCGAGTCGACAGCCGGGGTAACGCAAAACTGATACGTTCGGCAGCAAGCGGTGCCGAAATTCACAGGTCTCATTCTCGAAACGAATATTGACACCCATTGAGAAAACGCTTACGCTCAGTCACGAAAACGCTTTCGTGCACCAATGAGAGGGAGAACTGATGGCTCTGAACCGAAGGCAGTTCTTGATCGGCGCCAGCGGGCTGGCCGCTGCGGCCACCACGATGGGGCTGGCGGCTTGCGCACCTGGCTCGTCGGGCGGTGGTTCGCAAGGTGGTGGTCAAGGGAGCGCGAACGACCTCGCTCTGGCCTTCTGGGGCAACCCGACGCGCAACAAGAACACCCAGGCAGAGATCGACGCATTCATGAAGGCCAACCCAGATATCAAGATCGCGGGCCAACCGGGTGAGTTCAACACCTACTGGGACAAGCTGGCCACTCAGACAGCCGGCGGCAACGCTCCGGACATCATTCAGATGGACATGAACTACATCTCCGAGTACGGCACTCGCGGCGCTCTGCTCGACTTAGGCAAGGTCGATGTGTCCAAGTTCGTCGAGGGCACCGTCGATTCAGGCAAGATCAACGACAAGCTGGTGGGCGTCAATGCCGGCATCAACAGTGCGCTCATCTTTGCCAACCCTAAGATCTTCGAGAAGGCCAAGATGGACCTGCCTGACGACAAAACCTGGACCTGGGACCAGATGATCGAGGTTGGTGCGGAGGTCGCCTCCAAAGCGGGAGTGCCCTTCGGCGTGGCTGCGCTGTTGCAATCAGACGCATTGTTCGGCACGTTCGTACGCCAGCACGGCAAGGAACTCTTCACTCCAGACGGGCTTGGGTTTGACGTTGCCGAAGCTCAAGACTGGTACGACCTCTTGCTCAAGGGCCAGAAAGCCAAGGCATTTGGTACGCCCGAGCAGGTCAGCGAGGAGCAACCGAAGCCCCTGGACCAGAGTGCCATTGTGATCGGGAATGCTGCCATGCAGTACTACAACTCCAATCAGCTAGAAGCGGTCACCGCTGCGGCCGGCGGTGAGTTGATGAAGCTGCTGCGGGGCCCGAGCCTGGCGGGTAAGGCAACCGAACGCAAGACCTGGTACAAGGCGAGCATGCTGTGGTCGGCGTCGGCCAAGACCAAGAATCCAGACGCGGCAATTGCGTGGATCAACTGGTTTGCGAACGATCCGGCGGCCGCGAACATCGATCTGGCTGAGCGGGGTATCCCGCCGAACGCCGAGATACTGGCCGAGGTCAAGCCCAAGCTCTCTGCCGCGCAACAGGCTGTCG
>Ga0307316_10000585_pt1 | contig 11044 bp, 10 predicted proteins | sample ER_DNA_356_FD_194504 | JGI IMG/M metagenome (GOLD analysis project Ga0307316, IMG submission 194504) | Bulk soil microbial communities from the East River watershed near Crested Butte, Colorado, United States - ER_DNA_356 | ecosystem: Environmental > Terrestrial > Soil > Floodplain | place... | reverse complement strand
CGAAGGGTTCGCCCCGATCGCCAAGGCGACCGCGCTCGGCGCCGCCTCCTCCTCCTGCTCCTACGCGGCGATCGCGATCGCCAAGTCGCTCTTCCAGAAGGGCGCCTCCGCGGTCACCGCGCTCGCCTTCCAGTTCGCCTCGACCAACCTCGTCTGGGAGCTCGGGCTGGTCCTCTGGGTGCTGATGGGCTGGCAGTTCACCCTCGCCGAGTTCTTTGGCGGCATCGTCCTGATCGGCTTGATGGCGGTGATGCTGCGCCTCTTCGTCTCGCCGCGCCTGGAGGAGCAGGCCCGGCGCCACGCCCAGCAAGCCCAAGCCGGCCACCACCACGGCGACGAGCAGGAGGAGCAGATGAGCTGGCGCGAGCGCCTCACCACGCGCGACGCCTGGGCCGGCGTCGGTGGCAACTTCCGCGGCGACGTGCAGATGCTCTGGAAGGAGATCACCCTCGGCTTCCTGCTCGCCGGCTTCATCGGCCTGCTCGGCGACGACTTCTTCAACTTCCTCTTCGTCACCGACGCGCCGCCGCTGGTGCAGACGATCGAGAACGTCATCGTCGGCCCGCTGATCGCGATCCTCAGCTTCGTCTGCTCGGTCGGCAACGTGCCGCTGGCGGCAGTGCTCTGGTCGGGCGGGATCAGCTTCGGAGGGGTCATCGCCTTCCTTTTCGCCGACCTGATCGTGGTCCCGATCGTCCTCGCCTACCGCAAGTACTACGGCACCGCCTTCGCCCTGCGGATCACGGCGCTGATGTTCGTCACGATCGTGATCGCCGCGCTCGTCGTCGACGGCATCTTCGGCCTCGCCAACCTGATCCCGAGCGGCCCCCGCCCCACCCGCGAGGACGTCTTCGGCTCGATCGAGGTCGACTACAAGCTCTTCCTCAACATTCTCGGCCTGGCGATCTTCGCGGCGCTGTTCTGGGCCAGCCGCGGGCGTGGCGGGACGCACGGCTGCGAGCACCATGCCCGCGACGCGCACTTCCATCACCTTGATAACCAACCGATTAAGCGGGAGGCAGCAGGGGTGTAGGCTCGCGGCGATGCCGTCCGGGGAAACCGACGCGCAGTCCCGATCCGGGGCCTCCTCCGTCCGCTACGAGGAAGCGACCAAGCAGTACCCCGGCACCGCGGAGCCGGCGGTCGACAGGCTGACGCTCGAGGTGCCCGCCGGGGAGATCTGCGTCCTCGTCGGCCCCTCCGGCTGCGGCAAGACGACCGCGATGCGGATGGTCAACCGCACCGTTGAGATCAGCTCCGGCGACGTCCTGATCGGCGAGCGCTCGGTGCGCGACCGCGAGCCGGCGCAGCTGCGGCGGGAGATCGGCTACGTGATCCAGCAGGTCGGCCTCTTCCCCCATCGCACGATCACCGAGAACATCGGCGCCGTCCCGCAGCTGCTGGGCTGGAAGAAGGACCGGATCCGTGAGCGCAGCGCCGAGCTGCTGGAGCTGATCGGCCTCGACCCCGAGCTCGGCGACCGCTATCCGGCCCAGCTCTCCGGCGGCCAGCAGCAGCGCGTCGGCGTCGCCCGAGCGCTGGCGGCGGACCCGCTGGTGATGCTGATGGATGAGCCCTTCGGAGCGATCGACCCGATCAACCGCGAGCGGCTGCAAAACGAGTTCCTGCGCCTGCAGGCGGAGATCCGCAAGACCGTCCTCTTCGTCACCCACGACATCGACGAGGCGATCAAGCTGGGTGACCGGGTCGCGGTGCTGCGCGAGGGCGGCCGGGTCGAGCAGTACGCGACCCCGGCCGAGCTGCTGATGGCGCCGGCCACCGAGTTCGTCGAGGACTTCGTCGGCGCCGACCGGGCGCTGAAGCGGCTGGCGCTGATGCGGGTCGGCGACATCAACCTCTGGGAGGCACCGCTGGCGCACGTCGGCCAGGCGACCGCCGAGGTAAGGGCGAAGCTGGCGGCGCCGGACGTCGAAGTCCCCTACCCGCTGCTGGTCGACGGCGAGCGGCGGCCGCTTGGATGGCTCAGCGAGCGCGATCTGTCGGCCGACGTGGTGCCGAGCCGGCCGGACTCGCCCCTGGGACCGGTGCTGGAGCGCGACGACGTGATGCGCGACGCCCTCGCCGACCTCCTGCAGGGCCAGTCGCAGTACGCGCCCGTGGTCGACCGCGAGGGCCGGATCGCCGGCGTCCTCTCGGTCGAGATCATCTCCGAGTTCCTCGCTTCGCCGGAGGCGAAGAGCGAGGAACAGCCGGCGGCGGAGCGGCCGCATGGGTAGTCCGCTGTTACTCGCCGCGGCGGGCGAAGTCGGCGGCGACTTCTTCCGCGAACGTAGCTCCGGAACGCTTCCGTGCCAGGCAAACGAAGCCCATCTCTTCTGCTGGGACTGGGCGAGGGAAAACCTCGACCGCTACGGAACCCCAACCGTTCAGCACCTGGAAATCGTCCTGATCTCGGTGCTCGTCGGGTTCGCGATCGCGTTCGCGCTTGCGTTGATCGCACACCGCACCCGCTGGCTGCAGCCGCCGCTGCTCACCGCCACCGGCGTCCTCTACACGATTCCCAGCATCGCCTTCTTCTTCCTGCTGCTGCCCGTCACCGGATTCGGCCGCGACACGGCGATCATCGTCCTCTCGGCCTACACCCTGCAGATCATCTACCGCAACACGATGCTGGGCCTGAACAACGTGCCCGACTCGGCGAAGGACGCGGCCCGGGGAATGGGCTTCACCGAGCGTCAGGTTCTCTGGAAAGTAGAGCTACCCCTTGCCGTCCCCGAGATCATCGCCGGCCTCCGAGTTGCTACTGCGAGCACGATCGCAATCGCAACCCTCGTCGTCCTGATCAGCGCCGGCGGCCTCGGGACGGAGATGTACGGCTCGAACTTCAACTTCCCGACGGCGATCATCATCGCCGCCGCGATCATCGGCCTGATGGTTCTCGCGTTCGACCTCTTGTTCTTGACGGCTCAGCGCCTGATGACTCCCTGGCGAAAGGCACGCCCGACGTGAGCCCCTTCATGCCCCTCGCCTCGTTCAGCGGCGCGATCGAATTCATCTTCTCCTCCCAGGAATCCAATGTCACCGGTGGCAAGGAGGTGGGTGGCTTCGACAAGTCGCTGGAACTGTTGATCGGCCACATCGAGGTAACCGTCCTCGCTCTCGCCATTGCCTTGATTGTCGCCCTGCCCCTCGGCCTCTACCTCGGCCACATCGGCAAGGGCGAACTCTTTGCGGTCGGGATCGGCAATGCCGGGCGCGCAATTCCCGAGCTGGCGGTGATCGCCTTGGTCGCCACCCTGATCGGCATCGGCATGAGGAACGTGGCCCCGGCGCTGGCCGTGCTCGGAATCGCACCAATCCTGGTCAACACTTACGTAGGGGTGCGTCAGGTCGACTCTGCCGTCGTCGACGCCGCGCGTGGGATGGGCATGAGCGAGATGAAGATCATCCGCAAGGTCGAGCTGCCCCTGGCCATCCCGACGGTGATGGGAGGCATACGCGGTGCCGCGATCGTGGTTGTCGCCACCGCCACCATCGCCCCCCTGGCCGGCGTCGAAACCCTCGGCGACTTCATCCTCAACCGCAACGTCTACGGCGAAAACGGGCTGCTGGCGGGCGCGATCCTGGTTGCCCTCCTGGCCCTGACGATCGAGGGCCTGCTTGCCCTGCTCCAGCGCCGCCTTACTTCCGACGGGCTGAAGTTAAAGACTGTCTAGCTCCTGACCCCGGACTTACACCACTCATCACCCACCCCAATAGGAGGCAATAAGTGAGAACCGACAAGACGAGATGGCGAGCGCTGCTTGCAGCATTGGCCGCACTCTCGCTGGCGCTGGGCATTGCCGCGTGCGGCAGTGACAGCAGCAGCAGCACCGGCAGCGAAACCAGTGAAGGTGGCGCCTCGGGCTCGGCGATCCAGTCGAATCCCGAAAACGCCAAAGTCAGCCTGACGATCGGCTCGAAGAACTTCCCCGAACAGGAAATCCTCGGCGAAATCTACGCTCAGGCCCTCACCGCGGCCGGCTACAAGGTGAAGAGCGCGCTCAACCTCGGCTCTGAAACCGTCGCCCTGAAAGCGGTGAAGACGGGGCAGATCTCCGGCTACCCGGAGTACGCCTCAACGGCCCTGACCTCGTTCTTCGGCCTCGAACCCGAAGAAGTGCCCTCCAGCGGCACCGAAGCCTGGGAAAAGGCGAACCAGGAATTCGAGAAAGAAGGCCTGCAGGCGTTCGAACCGACTCCCTTCGCCAGCGCCAACGCGGTCGGCACCACCACGGCCACGGCGAAGAAATACGGCCTCAAGACGGTCTCCGACCTCGAAGGGGTCTCGGAAAAACTCTCGCTCTACGGCTCGCCTGAGTGCCGTCAGCGAATCGACTGCCTGGCCGGGCTGGAAAAACTGTACGGGCTGAAGTTCAAGTCCTTCACCCCGGTCGACATCGGCCTCCGCTACACCGTTCTGGAAAAGGGTCAGGCGGATCTCTCGATCCTCTTCACCACCGATCCGCAGCTCTCGGCCGAGAAGGACAAGTTCGTCATCCTCGAAGACGACAAGGAAGTCTTCCCGGCGGGCAACGTCATCTTCGTGACGAAGAAATCCGTCGCCGAAAAAGCTGGGCCGGATTACGAAAAGACGATCCTGCAGGTGCAGGAAGGGCTTGACCTCAAGGTCGTCCAGGAGCTCGACGCTCGCGTCGAACTCGAAAAGGAAACGCCTAAGCAGGCCGCCACGGCTTACCTCGAATCCGCGGGGTACGTCAAGTAGGTAGGTAGTTGCAGGACCGGCGGGGGAGGGTCGGCGGACAACAGCGGGGCGGGCCCGGCGACCCTCCCCCGCCGGTCCTCCCACCCGCTCGGTTTGGCCGGCGCTGCAAAACCTTCTAGGCTTCAAACGACGCTCGGGGCGCGTCGAGTAGGGAAAACAGCGAAAGGACATCGGATGGGTGCGAGAAAAATCATTGCGGCGCTTGTTTCGCTCTTGGCGCTTGGTGTCTTCGCCTCGGCGGCGGGCGCCGAGCCGCTCTCGATGACCTTCACCGAAGCACGGGCAAACGTCGGCAAACAGCTCTCCGACGAAGCCTTGTTCGCGGCGCCCGACACCGCGCCCTTCGCCGCCCAGATCGACCCTGCAACCGGCGCGATCAGCAACGGCACCCTGGGGGTCCCCGACTTCGCAACGCACATCAAAGAACCGATCGAGGCCGATGTCACCATCGACTTCAACATCGGCGAGATCACGGGAAGCTTCGATCAGGCCACCGGCGCGCTCAGCCTCACCGGCGAGGCTGGCGGCACGCTGACGGCCACCAACAACCCCACGTATGAAGGGGAACAGTGCACGGTCTTGGCGGAACCGACGCCGATCACCCTGACGACCTCGGGCAGCTCCGGGGGCACCAACCCGCGTACCGGGACGCCGTTCACGGCGGGTCTCACCGGTCCGGGGGCCATCGCCGGCGAATGGGAAAACATGAGCGCGACGCCGGTTGAACCAGCGAACCCGGACAACGTCTCCTTCTGCAACAACGTCGAAAACCAGATCGGCGGGCCCGGCGGGATCTGGCTCCAGCAGAAAGGCGTGGAAACGCCGCCGTCGACCCCGACCCCGCAGCCGGGCACCGGCGGCTCGCCTCCGCCCCCGCTGCCCCCCACCTGCGTCGTCCCGAACCTGGCCGGGAAGAAGCTTGGACGGGCCAAGGCGGTCCTGCGGAAGGCCAACTGCGGTGTCGGCAAAGTCTCGAAGCCCGAGCACCAGAAGGGCAAAAGACGCGGCGCTCTGGTCGTCAAGTCATCGGCGCCTGCCGCGGGTACGGACCTGGCGGCCGGCAGCAAGATCAACCTGAACCTCGGTCACCAGCACCACAAGCCGCGCCCGAATTAATAGGGCGCGGCGCGGCTACGCGATTGCGTGTTCGCGGGTGCTGATCTCGTAGCGCTTGAAGTAGAAGCGGGCGGCCCAAGCGGCGAATAGGCCTGAGGCGGCGGCAAGGAGAAGGGCTACTCGGGGGTCGTAGCTTTGGGCCAGCCAGCCGGCTAGGGGGCCGCCGATCGGGGTGCTGCCTAGGAAGACGACGCTGTAGAGGGCCATTACTCGGCCTCGCATGTCTGGGGCTACCGCTAGCTGGAGGGTGGAGTTGATGGTGGCGGCGAAGGTGACCGAGGCGGCGCCGAGGAGCATCAGGGCGGGGATCTCGAAGGCGAGAGTCGGCATCAGGGCGGAGAGCAATGCGGCGATGCCGAAGGCGAGGGAGCCGGCGGCGATCAGCCGGGGGCCGGTGCGACCGCGGTGGCCGTTGATGAGAGCGCCGACGATCGAGCCGACCGCCATCGCCGAGACCAGGGTCGCGTAGGTCATCGCGCCGGATTCGAAGCTGAACTTGGCCAGCAGCGGCAGCACCACCTGGAAGTTGAAGCCGAGGGTCCCGACCAGCGCCATCAACGCCAGCGGCACCAGCAGCTCGGGCGTCTGGCGGACGTAGCGGAGACCGGCCCGGATCGCGTGCGGCTCGTGCTCGGCGGTCGGGGCGGCGTACAGGCGACTCGGGTCCATTCGCCAGAGCGCCAGGATCATCGCCACGAAGGTGAGCGTGTTGATTGCGAAGCAGGGAGCGACGCCGACGGTCGCGATCAGGATCCCGGCGACGGCCGGGCCGACGATCCGCGCCGCCTGGACGATGACGCTGTTGAGGCTGACCGCATTGACAACGCGGTCGGAGCCGACCATCTCGATCACGAAGCTCTGCCGGGTCGGGTTGTCGATCGCGTTGACCGAGCCCATCGCGAAGACCGCGAGGTAGACCATCCAGGGCGTGACGACGCCGGTTGCGGTGACGGCGAAAAGACCGAGGGCCGGGATCGCCATCAGCGCCTGGGTGGTGATCAGCAGCCGCCGCTTCGGGATGCGGTCGGCGAGGAGCCCGCCCCAGGCGCCGATCAAAAGCATCGGCAGGAACTGCAGGGCGGTGGTGAGGCCGACGGCGACGCCGCTGCCGGTGAGGCTGAGGATGACCCAGATCGCCGCCACCGTCTGCATCCAGGTCCCGGAAAGGGAGATCAGCTGGCCGGCGAAGTAGCGGCGGTAGTTGGGCACCTCCAGCGAGTTGAACGAGTGGCGGATCGCGGCCGTCACAGCTGCTCCCCCTCCCGCATCCGCTCGAGGATCTCGGCCGCCCGCTCGAGCGTCTCCACTTCCGCGTCGGTGAGGTCGCGCATGCGGCGTGCCAGGTAGGCGTTCTTGCGCTTGCGCAGCCGCCGCAGCCGTTCGCGGCCGGCGCCGTTGATGGCGACCAGGGCGCTGCGCTTGTCGCTCGGGTCCTGCGTGCGGTCGATCAGCCCCTCGCGTTCCAGGCAGCCGAGCGTGCGGGTGATCGTCGGCCGTTTGACTCGCTCGATGTCGGCGATCTCGCTCGGGGTCAGCGGCCCGTGGCGCTCGATCGTCGCCAGCGCCGCCACCGAGGTCGGGGTGAGACCGGTGGTCTCCGCCGCCGCCTCCTGCCGCAGTCGCCGGGCGGTGCGGACGATCGCCGTGCGCAGGTGCGCGGCGCGCTCGGTGAGGGGGATGTCGACTTTCGCGTCCATTGATTAGCTTCGATAATTAGTTTAGCGAACTATCGACGGATGCTCAAGAGGTCCCTGGTTCAACCCCTTCCGCCAGCAGATCGAGCAGCTCAAGCATCTTCTGGTGGTAGCCGATCCCTGAGAGCAGGGTGCGTTCGGAGGCCTTGAGCGACGAGTCCTCGTTCTTGCGTACCTCTGCGAGGATCGCCGCCAGTTCGTCCCGCTTCGCTTCGTGCCACGCCCGACGCGACTCGGCCAGCGGCCCCGGGTCGCCGCCGGCGAAGACCTTGAGGATCGCTTCCTCGCGCAGCTGCGGGGGTGCCACCTCGGGGTCGGCGGCCCAGGCGACCAGTGCCTCGCGGCCCTTTTCGGTCAGCGAGTAGAAGCGACGGCGCCGTCCTCCCTCCTCCTGTCGCTCGGAGAGGTAGCCGGCGGCGGCGAGCCGGGCCGGCTCCTCGTATGCGGTGGTGTGTGGGACCGGCCAGAAGTTCTGGATCGAGATCTCGATCGCCTGCTTGATGTCGTAAGGGGTCGACTCGCCGAACTGCTCCAGCAGCGCCATCACCGCATACGAGTTTCCCGTGAGCTTGATCACTTTAGGCTTGCTTTTCATAATTCGAGACGTATAGTACGTGACGAACGGTTAAAGCGACAGCTTGGAGGCCCGCAATGCCAGCTCCCGACTCCCGCTCTCCCATCATCGGCGACCGTCCGGCGTACGACGCGGTCATCGTCGGCGGCAGCCTCGCCGGCTGCGCCACCGCGATCCAGCTCGGCCGCGCCGGCCTCAGCGTCACGGTTGTCGAGAAGCAGCCCGATCCCAAGGCCTACAAGCGGATGTGCTCGCACTTCATCCAGGCCTCCGGCGTGCCGGCGATCGAGCGGCTCGGACTGCGCGAGCCGATGGAAGCCGCCGGCGCCGTGCGGCCCCGTATGCACATGTGGACCAAGTGGGGCTGGATCGAAGCGCCACCGGAGCGCGCGGTCCAAGGCATCAACCTCCGCCGCGAGGTGCTCGACCCAATGGTTCGCGCGACCGCGGCGGAAACGCCGGGGGTGAAGATGATGCTCGGCTGGAGCGCCGAGCGGCTGCTGCGCGACGGTGGCACCTTTGCCGGCGTTGCGGTCCGCAACCGCGAGGGCGAAGAGCGCGAGCTAGGCGCCCGCCTCACGATCGGCGCCGACGGGCGCGACTCGAAGATCGCCGAGCTGTCCGCAGTGCCGGTGAAGACCTTCCCCCACAACCGCTTCGCCTACGGCGGCTACTTCGAAGGCCCGCCGCCCAAGCACTCGCCGGACGGACTGATCTGGTTCCTCGATCCCCACTGGGCGGCCGCCTTCCCCACCGACAGCGACCTCACCTTCTACGCAGCGATGCCGACCAAGGATCGCCTGCCGGAGTTCAAGCGCAACCCGGAAGAGGCGCTGGTCCGGTTCCTCGCCGACGTCCCCGAGCCGCCGCCGATCCGCGAGTCGCGGGCGATCGAACCGGTGATCGGCAAGATCGACATGACCAACCGGATGCGCAAGCCGGTGGCGCCGGGACTGGCGCTGGTCGGCGACGCGGCGCTTGCCACCGACCCGCTGTTCGGCGTCGGCTGCGGCTGGGCCTTCCAGTCAGCCGAGTGGCTGTCGCAGAGCATCCTGCCGGCGCTGCAGGGCAACGAGTCCCTCGAGCAGGGCCTGGAGCGCTACCGGCGCCGCCACGGGCGCGAGCTCCGCGGCCACGCCTTCTTCATCCACGACTACGCGACCGGGCGCAAAATGAACCCGGCCGAGCGGCTGATGTTCTCGGCGGCTGCACGCGATCCGAAGGCAGCCGAACTGGTGGAGGCCTTCGGGACGCGGAAGCTCAGACCGGAGCAGATGATGCCGCGGGCTCTCCCGCGGGCCCTCGCTGTCAACGCCCGTCACGCCCTGGCGCGATGAGCGCGGCGGTCGTGCGCAGCAGCCTCCTCGTCGGCGGCACCCGGACCCGCCTCGTCCAGGCGGGTCCGGCCGAGGCGAGCGAGGCGGTGGTCTTCCTCCACGGCAATCCTGGCTCGGCCGACGACTGGGTCAGCCTCGCGAGCGCCGCGGCGAGTGCTGGCAAGCGGGCGGTCGCCTTCGACCTGCCGGACTTCGGCGAGACGGTCGCCCCAGACGGCTTCGAGCACAGCGTCCCGGGCTACGCCGGCTTCGTCGACCAGGCGCTGGCGGAGCTGGGGGTCGAGCGCGCCCACCTGGTCCTGCACGACTTCGGCGGCCCGATCGGGCTCGCCTGGGCGGCCGGGCATCCCGACGCGCTCGCCAGCATCACCCTGATCGACACCGGCGTCCTGCCCGGCTACCGCTGGCACCGGCTGGCGCGGCTCTGGCGCACGCCGGTCCTCGGCGAGCTCCTCCAGGCGACGGCGACCCGTTCGACCTTCCGCTTCCTGCTCAACCGCGAGGAGCCGCGCGGGCTGCCGCGGGACTTCGTCGAAGCGATGTACGACCACTACGACCGCCGCACCCGCAAGGCCGTTTTGGCGCTCTACCGGGCGACCGACGATCCCGGTGGGATGTCGGAGGCGCTGGTCGGGCTGTTCGCGGCGCGCGCGATCCCGGCGCTGGTGATCTGGGGCGAGCACGATGCCTATCTGCCCTCCTCCTACGCGCAGCGGCAGCGCGAGGCATTCCCAGCGGCCGCGGTCCATGTGCTCCCCGCCAGCGGCCATTGGCCCTTTGCCGACGCCCCCGACACGGTGGAGCGGATCTTCACGGAATTCCTCACAGAACGGAGCGGTTAGCTGTGGCATCCTCTCGCGCGTGACCGACGCCGCCGCCGCGCGCGACAAACGCTGGATCGCGCTGGCCCTGCTCTGCACCGCCCAGTTCGTGGTGGTGCTCGACGCCTCGATCGTCAACGTGGCGCTGCCGACGATCGGCGAAGCGCTGGACTTCAGCGAGAGCGGCCTGCCCTGGGTCGTTAATGCCTACGTCCTCACCTTCGGCGGCTTCCTCCTGCTCGGCGGCCGGCTCGCCGACCTGCTCGGACGCAGGCGCATCTTCATGTTCGGCCTCGTCCTCTTCGCCCTTGCCTCGCTGGCGGGCGGACTGGCGGCCAACTCCGGGCAGCTGATCGCCGCCCGCGCCGTGCAGGGCCTCGGCGCCGCGATCCTCTCCCCCGCCGCCCTCTCGATCGTCGCCACCACCTTCAAGGACGGCGCCGAGCGCAACAAGGCGCTGGGCATCTGGGGCGCAGTCGCCGGCTCCGGCGGCGCCGCCGGCGTCCTCCTCGGCGGCGTCCTCACCGAATACCTCGGCTGGGAGTGGGTGCTCTGGGTGAACGTCCCGATCGGGATCGGCGCGGCGCTGCTGGCCCCGCGGCTGATCGCGGAGTCCCATGCCGAGCAGGAGGTGCGGACCTTCGACCTCGCCGGTGCGACGACGATCACCCTCGGCCTCTCCGCTCTCGTCTTCGCCCTGCTCGACGCCGAAGACGCCGGCTGGGGCTCGGCGCAGACGATCGGCGTGCTCGCCCTGGCGGCGATCCTGCTGATCG
>Ga0307316_10000582_pt1 | contig 11075 bp, 10 predicted proteins | sample ER_DNA_356_FD_194504 | JGI IMG/M metagenome (GOLD analysis project Ga0307316, IMG submission 194504) | Bulk soil microbial communities from the East River watershed near Crested Butte, Colorado, United States - ER_DNA_356 | ecosystem: Environmental > Terrestrial > Soil > Floodplain | place... | reverse complement strand
CCGTTAGCTCAGCTGGTAGAGCAGGGGACTCTTAATCCCAAGGTCGCAGGTTCGATCCCTGCACGGCCCACTCTCTGAGCAGGGATTTTCCGAGGACACGAGTCAGCGGATGAGCCCTGCGCGTACCGGGGTAGTACCGAGCGCCCGCTAAGGGCCGGTCCAGCGTGACGCCGATCACAGAGCCAAATCGCCTAAGCCGTCGGGTCGAGCCCAGTACCGCCCATTTCGTTCCCTCGGTTCGGGGCGTGCCGAAGGCCTCGTGTTTGGTCGGACGGCCACGACGCCCTTCGACTCGTGGCAAGTGAAGACACGTGCGGACAAGGCTTGGAAAGCCGCCTGCTTGACGCCGATCGGACTCCATGAGTCGCGTCACACGTTTGCGCTGAACTGAATTCCGCACTGATCCCGCTTGTTTCCTCGCAAAGCCGATTTTTTCTCCCGAAGAGCTAGCGGTGTGTTCGGCCCCCTCCGCTTGGGCTACGAACAGCCCCCTAGCGGCGCGAGCGGATCGCCCGCTCACCCCGCTCGCCTTCCCGCAGTCTTATCGAGCCTTGCAGCCGGACGGAGAGCAGACGATCCGTGCTGGCGGGTCGTCGCCCCGCTTGACGGCGGCCTCTACGGGGCTTCGCCCCTGTGTTCTCAAAGCCAGCCGCGTCTCAGCGGCGACTGAGCCATTCTCGAGCTGGCTCATTGCTGCGCGGGAAACGTCAACACTTGTCCAGACCTCCCGTCCATCGGAGGCTGTAGACCTGACTGACCAGGAGGCGCCGATGCTCTTTGAGCTAGCCGTGAGCCTCGCTGATTCTCTCACCCTCCATCCTTCGGCCACACTGTCACCGTAGCCGCCGCCGCCCTTCCGCAAGCGTTCCGGCCAGTTATGCCCACGCTGATCACAACCTCCACGCACTCGCGGGAGGCTCGGGAACTAGTCTTTCGTCGGTGTTGCGGAGCGGCCCGTCCGAGGATGATTCATCGACTTTCCCCGTCGGGCGAAACATGCGCGTTGCATCACCAAGAGCTCGTCAAGAAGAACTTCCAGCGCCACCTCAGGCCGGACGGCTGGGGGTCGTCGTTCGTCGGCGTCCCGTCCTGGGCGCGATCATCGCTGTCTGGCTGCCGCTGGCCGCACTCAGTCTGGCCGGTCAGTTGTATCTCTACGTGTTCGGAGGTACGGACACGAGGATCCCTCGCCGACTCAACGTCGACAGTGAGCTGACGGTCTGGTCGTGGTTCCAGTCGACACTCCTCTTCGCCTGCGCGGCTCTACTTGCCGTCGCTGCGTTTCTGGCGTACCGGATGCGAGATCGGTATGTGCGGCACTGGCTCGTTCTGTCATTGGCGTTGCTGTGGGTGTCTGTCGACGAGGCCGCCTCGATCCACGAACTTACGATCGCCCCGCTCCACAACGCCCTCGACACGCATGGAATCTTCTACTTCGCATGGGTCATTCCGGCACTCCTCGTCGTCGTCATGCTCGGATTGGCTTACGTGAGGTTTCTGGGAAATCTCCCACGAGAAGTAAGAACACTCTTCATATGTGCGGCCGGCACCTATGTGATCGGGGCGCTCGGAGGAGACCTCGTCGGGGGTCACTGGTACGAGGCCCACGGCGGCGACAACCTCACCTACGCGCTCATGACTCAGATCGAAGAGAACCTCGAAACGGCGGGGATCTCGTTGGGGATCGTCGCGGTGCTCACCTACTTCATTCGCGTGATGCCAGAGTGGGTGATACGGGTGGAGGCGTGACGTGACGGGCTAGGGCGCTGGGCTGCTCGCGTCGGAAGGCCTAAGCGTCCATCGAGCTCGACGCCGCATCTTCGGCTTTTTGGTCGGGTCGCCTCCCCTCTTTCGCGGGTGTACCGTCCGAGCAGCCGAGCGACGACGGCACGCAGGAGCCCTGCGCGGTGAGCGGCGAGCGTTGTTCAGTGTCGTGGGCATTGGTGCCAGCGGGTCGAGCTCCGTCGACAAGCACGCGCATCCCAGTCGCGCCGGGCTCCGGGAAATCATCAGGAGTAGTCTCCAGGCCTCAACCGATTAGGAGGAGGGGTCATGCGCCTTGCGAAGCGCCTATGGATCGTTCTCGGTGGATTGGGGTTGCTAACCGCTTGGGTTGCAACGCCGGCCCTGGCTGCACCGCAGACCTGCTTCGGACACCAAGCCACAATAATCGGTACAAAAGGAGGCGACCGGATCGTTGGAACAGCGGGAAGGGACGTGATCGTCGGAAGGGCTGGAACCGACACCGTGAGGAGCCTTGACGGACGCGACTTGGTTTGTGGCGGTGAGGGGGAAGATCGGCTCATCCTGGGACCCGGCGCCGATAAGGGGAAGGGCCAGCGTGGTGACGATCTCATCAAGGGCTTGGGCGGCCGCGATTTGATTTTGGGCGGTCGAGGTGGCGACTTTGTGGGCGGGCTGTACGGCGGCCCAAACAGGGACCGGCTCGTCGGTGGCCGAGGAGATGACTACCTGGAAGGTGGCAGCGGGGACGATGTGAGCAGCGCTGGCCAGGGCTTCGATCTGATGATTGATGGCGGGCATGCTTTCGACGACAAATATTTCGGCGGGCGCGGCTTCGACAACGTCCGTTGGATCGGCGGATCGCCTGTCATGGTCGACCTGAGAACCGGACAGGCCACGGGCCATGGGAGCGACACGCTTGTGAGCATCGAACACATCGACGGAGGTGAAGGCTCCGACACGCTGATTGGAGACGGCGCGCCAAACGAGATCGACGGATTCGGCGGAAACGACCATATCGAGGGTCGCGCAGGAGACGACCTCCTCAACGGCGGCAGCGGGACGGATTCGATCAACGGCGGCAGCGGTGACGACATCTGTCGGCGTGGCGAGACCGTTCTCAACTGCGAGTAAAACTGAGAGCAGACAGCGCGTCGGGCCAATCAGAAGGATGCAGGGCTTTTCAAATTGCACGTCTCGCCTTCGCCTTCTCTTCCCTGCAGCCGGGGCAAAGGCCGCGATAGAACCGCTCGCCTGGGGCACGCCAGAGCTTGCAGTGCCGGCAACGGACGACGACGGGCTCGTCTTACGCTTTTTGCGGCCACGGGGACACCGCTTATCGTGCTTGGGGAGACAACGAAGGAGCCGGGGGCTTTACGGAGGAGTTCTGACACGCCCAAGTGCCGTTGAGCCCGCCCCGGCTCCGTCGTCTCGTCCCCCTCAGTATCGGTGTTTCCCGCGCAGTGTTGCGTTGATCTTCGTAAACGCTAAGCGGAAGGGCTCTGGGTGCCGATTTTCCCCGTGAAGTGCGCATTCGCCTCTTCACACTTGCCTTCGCGGGAATCGCCGCCGCGCTGACGGCTACCGCGAGCCTCGCGCCGGGCGTCACGCTCGCGTACCGAAGTCCGCAGCTCCATGTCGCGATCGACACCGCGACCGCGCTCATCTCGTTCCTCGTTGCGTACCTGGTCTTCGGGCGCTTTCGGGAGCGCAAGCGCCTCGACGACCTCGTGCTCGCGTGCGCCCTTGCGCTCATCGCGACTTCGAGCTTCGTCTTCTCGGCGCTGCCGCACACCGTTCCCGCCGAGGGCACGCGCAACTTCAGCGTCTGGGCCTCCGTGGGCGGCGCCGTCCTCGGAGCCTTCACGCTTGCGCTTGCGGCCTTCATCCCGAGCACGCGCATCGCCCGAACGCGGCGGGCGACCGTCATCGCCGCGCTCTCGTGCGCCGGCGCCCTCATCGCCACGGCCTCGATCGTCGCCCTCTTCGCGAACGGGGTCGATCCCGAGATCCCGGTCGGCATCTCGCCCTCGGATGCGCACCGCCCGATCCTCCTGGGCCAGCACTTCCTGCTCGGGACGCAGATCGTCGGCGTCCTCCTCTTCCTCGCGGCCGCGCTCGGGTTCATCCAGCGCGGCGAGCGCGACCGCGACGAGCTCATGCGCTGGTTCGCCGCCGGAGCGGCTCTCTCGGCCTTCGCCCGCTTCAACTTCTTCCTCTTCCCCTCGCTCTACTCGGACTGGGTCTTCACGGGGGACTTCCTCCGCCTCGGCTTCTGCCTGCTCCTCCTCGCCGGCGCGGCACGCGAGATCGGGAGCTACTGGCGCCGGCTGGCCTCCATGGCCGTGCTCGAGGAACGGAGGCGCATCGCCAGGGAGCTGCACGACGGCGTGGCCCAGGAGCTCGCCTACATCGTCGCCGAGTCGACCGGGTCGCTGGCCGCGGCCGCAGAACGCGCCCTCGACGAGTCGAGGCGGGCGATCGCGGCGCTCACGCGGGCCGTCGACGAGCCGCTCGAGGTCGCGCTCGTCCAGGCGGCAGAAGAGGTCGCCGGACGCGTCGGCGTCCAGCTGCGGGTCGACGTCTGCGAAGGAGCGAAGGTAACTCCGGACGAACGCGAGGCCCTCATCCGCATCGTCCGGGAGGCGATCACGAACGCGGGCCGCCACGGCGGCGCGACGAGCGTCTCCGTCGAGCTCACGAACGGCCATGGAACTCTCCTGCGCATCGCCGACGACGGCAGCGGCTTCGATCCGCGCCGCACGCGCGTGGGCGGCTTCGGTCTCGTGAGCATGCGCGAACGTGCCGAGGCGCTCGGCGGCCGCTTCACGCTCTGCTCCGAGGACGCTGGCGGCACGAAGATCGAGGTGCGGCTCCCGTGAGGGAACGGATCCGCATCGTCATCGCCGACGACCATGCGCCGACGCGCGCCGGCATCCGCGCGGTCCTCGAGAAGGACGGATTCGACGTCTGCGGAGAAGCTGCGAGTGCCAACGCTGTCGTCCGGCTCGCCCTCGAGGAGCGACCTGCGGTCTGCCTCCTCGACATCAACATGCCGGGCGGAGGGATCGCCGCCGCAGGCGCGATCTCCGAGCGCCTGCCGGAGACCGCCATCGTCATGCTCACCGTCTCGCGCGACGACGCCGACCTCTTCGACGCCCTGCGGGCCGGAGCCGCCGGCTATCTCCTGAAGGACATCGATCGCCGCCAGCTTCCCGCTGACCTCCGTGGAGTGCTCGCGGGGGAGGCGCCTCTCCCCCGCGCCCTCGTCACGCGCCTCATCGAAGAGTTTAGGGAGCGAGGCCGGCGGAGAAACGTGCTCCTCGCGGCGAGACCCGGCGTCCGCCTGCGCCAGCGCGAATGGGAGATTCTCGAGCTCCTCAGCGAGGGTCTCTCGACCTCCGACATCGCCGCTCGACTCTTCATCGCCGAGGTCACGGTGCGCACGCACGTGTCCTCGATCCTGAAGAAGCTGCGCGTTCCGACGCGCGAGGCGGCCGTCGAGCTACTGCGCGGCCGATAGCCGGTCGGCACCCGCCTGCTTCGCGCGCTCGAGCGCCGCGGCCGCCCGGTCGCGAAAGCCGGGGGCGTCGTCCTCGAGCCTGAGCTCGACGAGGCCCGCGTGGACGCGGATGCCGTCGGCGCCGGAATCGACCCTGCCCCCCAGAGCGAACTGGACACGCCGGTGCAGGCGTTCTGCATCCGCCTCGGCCGCCTCCGGAAGGATGACCGCGAAGCGGCCGTCCCCGAGGTGGCTCGCGATGTCGGTGGCGCGAACGGCAGTGCGGATCCGGTTGCCGGCCACGACGAGGTCCGCCCCTCCCCCCTGCTCCAGGTCGAAGACGAGCAGGCTGAGACGGCGGTCGTATCGCCGTGCGCGAGCGATCTCGCGGCGCAGGCGCGCTTCGAAGTAGCGGGAGTTGTGGAGCCCTGTGACGCGATCCGTGTCGGCGAGCCGACTTGCCTCGGAGAAGAGCCGAGCGTTCTCGAGCGCGGGCCCGAAGACGCTCGAGAGCTGCTCGAACTGCTCGAGCTCCGAATCCGAGAGCGTGCGCTCGACGCGGCGCCAGAAGATCGCGAGCGTGCCGATCCGCTCGTCGCTCTCGCCGATGAGCGGAACCGCGAGCCCGCCGCTGAGGCGAAACTCGTCGTTGGCCGCCTCCTCGGACGTGTAGAGGTAACTGAGGCGCACTGCCCGAGCCCGGCCGCCGTCCGGCGGGAGCCCGATGAGCTCGCGCGACGACTCCGCCTCCGAGAGCCCGAAAGCCGCGGTGATCGGCTCTCCTTCCTCCTGGCGCAGGACGATCATGGTGGCGTCGGCGCGGGTGAGCTCGCTGACCGCCTCGAGAGCGCGCCGCAGCGCAGCATCGAGGTCGAGCGTCGTCCCGAGCTCGCCGAGAAGCACGACTCGGCGGCCCTCTTCCTGCGCATCGGCGAGGGCCGCGCGCACCTCGCCCACGAGCCGTTCGGTTCTCGCAGTCGACTCCTGCACGGCCGCGATCTCGCGGGCCGCCGCTCGCCTGAAGCGCCAGAAGAGAAGAACGCCCAAAGCCAGGAAGAGTGCGGCCACGCCGAGCGCGCCTGCACTCGTCCAGGTGGCGCTTTCGTCCGCGAAGATCATCCCGGTGCTCCCCTCGATTCCCGCCGCAAGAAGGCGAGCTTCACTCCCACAATAGAACGGATTTTGCGAATTACCACCGAGGAGCGCCGTGCCGAGATGTTTACTTTCGAGGATGGGTTGGTAGGGTTAGGCGGCACGTACGTCCGGAGCTCGGCTGACAGGTCTGAGGTCCGGGCGTTTCCGACTGAATGGCCGACGAACCCAACGCTCTCCACAACGAGGAGATCCAGCATGTGCTGGAGCGCGGCGAAGCAGCCGGCTTCCTCGAGTCGACGGATCTCTCGGAGGTCCTCGACGCTCTCGAACTGGACCCCAGTGACATCGAGCTGATCCACCGGGAGATCGAGGAGCGGAACATCGAGCTCGTCGAGGTGGTCAAGGAGCCGCCGCGCGAGCCGACGGCGCCGCCCCGCGCCTCCGAGGTCCTCGAGACGACCACCGACGCGCTGCAGCTCTTCCTGCGCGAGATCGGCCGCCACCCACTCCTCACCGCCGCCGACGAGGTCGAGCTCTCCAAGCGGATCGAGCGCGGCGACATGGAGGCGAAGCGGCGCATGATCGAGTGCAACCTGCGCCTCGTCGTCTCGATCGCGAAGAACTACCGCAACCAGGGCCTGCCCTTCCTCGATCTGATCCAGGAGGGCATGTTCGGGCTCATCCGCGCCGTCGAGAAGTTCGAATGGCAGCGAGGCCTGAAGTTCTCCACCTACGCGACCTGGTGGATCCGACAGGCCGTCGCCCGGGCGATCGCCGACAAGGCCAGGACCATCCGCGTCCCGGTTCACGTCGTCGAGCGGATGCAGAAGATGCACCGGGCCGAGCGCCACCTCTGGACGCAGCTTGCCCGCGAGCCGACGCTCGAGGAGATCGCCCACGAGGCCGGCCTGCCGCTCCAGCAGGCGATCGAGGTGCGGGCCGCGGCACGAGCCTCCACGAGCCTCGACCAGCCGATCGGCGAGCAGGAAGACGCTGTCTTCGGTGACCTGGTCGCAGGCGAGGAACCGCTTCCCGAGGAAGAGACCGAGCGACGCCTGCAGAAAGAGGCCCTCGACCGGGCTCTGGACTCCCTTCCCGAGCGCGACCGGCGCGTCCTCGAGCTTCGCTACGGCCTCGGCGGCGAGGAGCCGCACACCCTGGAGCACATCGGGCGGCGACTGGGCATCACGCGCGAGCGCGTGCGCCAGATCGAGATCGAGTCGCTCTCGCGCCTGGCCTCGCTGCGCGAGATCGACGCCGTCGCGACCCGCTAGGAACTCCTAGAGGGTCGCGAGGGCGCTTCCGTCGAAGAGGCGCCGGGCGCCGTCCTTGAGCCGCGCCTCGACGAGCCGGAAGGCGCCGTCCAGGATGGCCGGGCGAGCAGCGCGGTGCCCGTCAGAGGCCACGAGGTCGAGGAGCCCTTCGCGGAGGAGCCGCCAGGCCGTACCCTCGATCGCGGTCCCGTGGTAGCCCAGGAGGCTTGTCGCGTTTGCCTGCAGGAGCCAGCCGCGCTCGCGCAGCCCTGCCGCGAGCCCCGGATCCGCGCCGACGGCCTCAGAACGCTCAGGATGCGCGATCACCGGGATCAAACCGGAACCCTGAATGTGCTCTCCCAGGGCCTCAGCGAGCGCGAGAGAGCCGTGGAACGGTAGTTCCATGAGCACCGCGGGCAGGTCGCCGAGCCGATACCGCCCCGGTTCCTGGCCGAGAAGAGCGGGCGTGGGTGTCAACTCGAAGCCGAGGCGCAGGTCGAGCCCGAAAGCGCACGCCTCCTCCGCGAGCTTTACGTGGGCCTCGCGCACCTCCTGCTCGCGCTCCGGAGTCAGCGTGAGGCTCGGCCAGACGTGCGGCGTGGCGAAGAGGACGCTCGTGCCGTGCTCGGCGGCGGCGCGACAGAGAGCGAGGCCCTCGTCGAGGCTTTGCGCTCCGTCGTCCCCTGAGGGAACGACATGGGAATGGGGGTCCCAGAACACCCCCGGGACGCTACCGGGAGCTACTCGGCGCGGAGGTAGAGGCGGAGGTCGGGCGCCGCGGCCTGCAGCTCCCGAAGCGCGCGGGACTCGAGCTGGCGGACGCGCTCGCGCGTGACGCCGAGCTCGGTGCCCACCTCCTCGAGGGTCTTGGGCACCGCCCCGGCGAGCCCGAAGCGAAGCTCGAGCACGTGGCGCATGCGCTCGGTGAGCTTGTCGAGCGCGAGCTGGAGCTCGACGCCGCGCAGGAGCTCGGCGAGGACGAGGTCGGGCTGCTCGGAGTTGACGTCCTCCAGCATGTCGCTGTAGATCGAGTCGCCGTCGCCCACGGGTGTCTCGAGACTGACCGGGTCCTCGACGAGGTCGAGGAGCTCGTTGACGCGCTTGACCTCGAAGCCGCTCTCCTTGGCGATCTCGTGCGGGAGCGGGTCGCGGTTCAGCTTCTGCGTGAGGACGCGGCGTGCGCGCATGACGCGGCGAACCTGGTCGACGACGTGGACCGGGAGCCGGATCGTTCTCCCCTGGTCGGCAATGGCCCGTGTGACCGCCTGGCGGATCCACCACGTGGCGTACGTCGAAAGCTTGTAGCCCATCTTGTAGTCGAACTTCTCGACGGCCCTGATGAGGCCCAGGTTCCCTTCCTGGATGAGGTCGAGAAGCGGGACGCCCGAGTTGACGTAGTTGCGCGTGATCGACATCACGAGCCTGAGGTTCGACTCGATCAGCTTCTTCTTTGCCTCCTCGTCGCCCTCGTCCTTGCGCCGTGCGAGCTCGCGCTCCTCGGCCGCGGTGAGGAGCGGTCCGTCGCCGATCTGGCGCACGTAGAGCTTCAGCGGATCCTGAGTCGGACCTGCGGCGAGGGCTTCCTTGGCCTCTTCCTTCTCGTCCTCGTCGACCGGCGCGTCGAGCGCAGCCGGGTCGGCGACGAGCTCGAGCTTTGGCTCGTCGGTTTCCGCAGCGCTCGGCTCTGGCTCCGGCCGCGGCAGCTTGGAGACTGGGCGTTGTCCCACGAGGCGTGTATCGGCCTCGAAGGAGGTCGCCTTGAGGCGCACCACCGTTACGAGGGATGGTGCGCTTGAAGCCCCGGGCCGATGGCTATAGTGATCAGTCGTCTTGTGTGGGATCGCCGGATATAGCCTCAGCGACTCGAGTCGGGTCGACCCCACCCTCGCCGCTCAGATCCTCATGGCCGCGATCTCCGAACGGGGATCGGACGCGGCGGGCTATTGCTATCGCGGCCCGCGCATCGCGCTCACCATTCACAAGCAGCGTTCGGGCGCGAGCCGGCTTCTCGACTCGATCCGCGTGCCCGCGGCGGCCAGGCAGGCACTTGTCCACGTGCGCGACTACACGAAGGGCCACCCCAGCCTCGAGGCGAACAACCACCCCGTCCGGCACGGCGCGGTCGTCGGGATCCACAACGGGATCATCCGTAACGACGAGGAGATCTTCGCCGAGCACGGCTTCGAGCGCGCGGCTCCGAAGATGACGGTCGACTCCGAGGCCATCTTCGCCCTCATGGAGGCCGAGCGGAGCTCCGCCCAGGCGCTCGACCGGCTTTACGGTTCGATGGCGAGCGCGTGGATGGACGAGCGTGAGCCCGAGGTCGTCCACCTCGCCCGCGGCATGGGCAGGCCGCTCTGGATCGGCGAGGGCCGTAACGAGCTCTTCTTCGCCTCGACGCGGGCCGCGCTCGAGCTTGTCGAGAGCTACGCCAACGTCTCGCTCGAGAAGCGCGACCTCGTGGAAGGGACGCTCCTCGGCGTGCGCGACGGGCGGATCGCCACCCAGGAGACCTTCCGGCCGGATATGGCCTTCACCGAGGAGCCCCTCCCCTCCGTCCGCGCCCCCGAGGAGCACCGCTCCTGCCTCGCGCTTCTGGCTTCGCTCGCCGCTCCCGCCGTCGCGCGGGCTGCGGCTCGCTGACCGGCTCGCCGAGCCGCCGGTCGACCCTCTTCAGAAACGCCGCCCAGGCCCCCCTGCCGCCTCCGAACAGGCGGTAGACCTGCCATTCGCTCGGGAGGCGGGGATCACGCCTACGTGCCCGCGCCCAGTCGTCGAAGCTCGGCAGGCGGTGCAGACGCCGGGCCAGTGTGACGCCGTGGTCCACCGCTCGCTCCGCCCGCTCTCGCGCCCGTGGGACATCGAACCCGGCTGCGCGCAAGGCGGAGCGCAAGGAGCCGAACGTCTGCCAGTACAGGGACTTCGAGGGCATCGAGCCCCGGCGCTGGACGAGGTCGGCTCCCGTGGGGGTCCTCCCCAGCTCGTCGCCGAGCTCCTGCAGCTGGCGAAGGAGCTCCGTCCTCGTGGCAAATCGCCGCGCGACGAGCCCGGCCCGGCGCTTGGCGGTGTTCCAGCTTCCGAAGCGGGCGACCAGCGTCTGCGGATGCGGCCCGGCCGCCGGGTCCTCTCGGAAGTCGCGCATCGTCGGAGACCGTCCGAGGCGCTTTGCGGACGCACGAAGCTCGGCAAGGAGCCTCTTGTCGGTGTAGCGCGACGACCGGGCCATTGCGGTCGTCGAAAGGATAGAGCAGGCTAGACGGAGCGCAAGAGCGTCACGCCGTGGCGATCAGCTTGGACGGGGGCTCGCTCCGCCCCTGCTCCTCGGTGTGCAGCAGCCGCTCGAGCGCCGAGACGCAGCGCGGGCAGAACTGCGAGCCGGAACCGCGGCGGAGCTCGTCGAGAGCCTCGTCCGCAGGCCTCGCTGCCCGGTAGATGCGCGTCGTCAGCATGGAGTCGAGCGCGTCGGCGACGAGGATGATGCG
>Ga0307316_10000578_pt1 | contig 11127 bp, 11 predicted proteins | sample ER_DNA_356_FD_194504 | JGI IMG/M metagenome (GOLD analysis project Ga0307316, IMG submission 194504) | Bulk soil microbial communities from the East River watershed near Crested Butte, Colorado, United States - ER_DNA_356 | ecosystem: Environmental > Terrestrial > Soil > Floodplain | place... | reverse complement strand
ATGTCACGGTCGACGATGACCGGAGCGGCAACCGACGAACGCCAGCCGAGCTCGCGGACTTTGGCAGCTGCCGGACCAGCCATGCCCTCGTAGCTGTCCGTCCGAGCAGGTCGCCGCGTTTCCAGAACGCGCCAAGGCCCGATTCCTTTCTCGAGGGGGAGGCGCGTCCCCGTGGCGAGGGCGGGGCCACTCTTGCTCCAGGCGCCGACGATCGTCAAGGTGAGATCGGCCTCGTAACGGGCCAACGTCGCTCCATCGGCGCCCACCAGACGCCCGACCTCCTCGATGACGGCTTCGAACACCTGCGTAGCTGGGACGCCGCGCGCCACGAGTGTGGCGACGCGTCTCAGGGCTGCCTGCTCCTCCGCCATTTGCGTTAGCTCCTGCCGAGCCCGGCTGTTGGCGAGTGCGATCGCCAGGGGCTCGGCGAACTCCGCGAGCCGAGCTTCGACGTCGGTCGGAAGCACATCGTTTGAGGACGCCACCATCAGGCCCCACACTCGGTCGTCCACGATGATGGGAACGCCGGCGGTGCTCGTCAGCCCAGCAGAGCGAGCTTTCCCGGCGAGCGTGCCCGGAAGGTCGCTGTAGTCATCGATGCGCGCCGAGCGGCCAGTCTGTTGAACCTCTCCGATGACCGAAGAGCCGTCGAGGGACCAGCGGGTGCCCGGTTGGAAATGGTGAACGCGGTCCGTCCACGTCGCGATGACGGTCACCGTGGCACCCTCCTGGTCGTAGCGACCTATCCCGACGAGGGGGACTTGCAAGACAGTCGCGACCTCGGTAGCGACGGCGCCGAAGACCTCAGCTGACGACGCGCCTCCGGCCACCAGGGCCGCCACGCGGCGGAGGGCGGCCTCTTGCTCTGCGACCTGCCCAGGCCGAGCGTGTTCCCGCAGAGACGAAGCCGGGTCCTGGGCGAACGTGCCCATTGCGTCAAGGTACTCCATAATCGGCGGTGTGACCACGAGCCGCACGCGGGTTGTGCTGGCGGACGACGATGTCCTTCTCCGTGAGGGCCTCGCGGGGCTCCTCCAGCAGTCGGGCTTCGAGGTCGTGGGCCAGGCGGGCAACTCCTCCGAGCTGATCGCGCTCGTTCGCGACGAGCGACCGGAGTTGGCGATCGTCGACATCCGGATGCCACCGACGCACACGAGCGAAGGCCTCGATGCGGCCTCGTCCATCCGCGAGGAGTTCCCGGACATTGCGATCGTCGTCCTCACGGCGCACGTCCAGGTAGAGCGGGCGACCGAGCTGCTCGCGAGCGGCGAGCGCAGCGGCTACCTGCTGAAGACTCGTGTCACGGACGTCGACGATTTCATTGACACCCTCGAGCGGATCGTCCGGGGTGGATCGGTGGTCGACCCCGCACTGGTGCAAGAGCTGATCGCCGCCCGCCGTGCCGAAGACCCCCTCGACGCTCTGTCGCCGCGCGAGCGCGAAGTCCTCTCGCTGATGGCCGAGGGCCGCTCGAATGTGGGCATCGCCCATGAGCTCTGGATCACCGGAGGCACCGTTGAGAAGCACATCCACAGCATCCTCACGAAGTTGCGGCTCCCGGCGACGGAAGAAGATCAGCGGCGCGTGCTCGCCGTGATCACCTATCTCGACGCCCGCTAGCGGGATCAAAAGGAGCCGACCGGCCACCGACTGAGCCTCGCGCCTTCGGCGCGTCAGCGCATTGGAGCTAGCCGGAAACCGAAGAGAACGGCTAACGGGGTAGCCGAATCGGCGCTGGCGCCGATGCCTCTGCGCCTCACGGCCGCCATCGTTGGGCTCGATCCAACCACCTCGTAAGGAGATTCCCATGCGAACGACGTCTTTGGCCGCGCCCGATCTCGACCCCGATACTGAGGAGAGTCTTGTTCATGCCTGGCGGGCGGAGCGGCTACGTGAGCATGGCATGCCCGGCCTCCTCGCAGAGGCCTACGCCGACACCGTCGACTGGCACTTGTACGCGGATCTCGTCAGTCGCGGGTGCTCGCCCGATCTCGCCCTCGAGATCGTCCGCTGAACGCACGGCGCGAGCGCGACGCTGCGCTCTTTTGGGGGCGGGCAGGAATGTCTGGATTCCGGCTGCTCTCGACTGAAGATGGTGGCTTGCCATGCAGACAGGAGTCCGCTCGAACGTGACCCTATGCCGCAAGAAGAACTCTGGCCAAACGAGAGGACACACATGATCGATACCAGACGATTGACCTTCATCGCTAGCGCCGCGGCCGTACTGCTCGCGACGCTCGCCTTCGCCGGTTGTGGCAGCGGTGGCAGCTCGACCGCGCAGGCCGCCGCCCCGAAGACCGCCAGCGGGCAGTCGGCCACGGTGGGCGTTGCAAACACGGGCCTCGGCAATGTTCTCGTCAACTCCGCGGGCATGACCCTCTACATGTTCGGGAAGGACACGGGGACCCAGAGCACATGTACAGGCGCGTGCGCCCAAAACTGGCCTCCGCTGCTCGACAACGGAAAGCCAACGGTGGGGAGCGGGGCAACTGCCTCGATGCTCGGGACCACGAACCGCTCCGACGGAGGTCGGCAGGTCACCTACAACGGTCACCCGCTGTACCTCTTCGCCGGCGACAAGAAGCCCGGCGACACGAACGGTCAGGGCTTGACCGCCTTCGGCGGCAGCTGGTTCGCGCTCTCTGCAGCGGGTAACCAGGTCTCCGGCCAGGCATCGAACTCCGGCGGCGGAGGGCTGGGCTACTAGCCCACACGCTGCGGCCTCTCGCGGGGCACGGTCGACAGCAAGTCGGCCGTGCCCTCCGCGGGCCGGCGAGCGTTCCCGCCGCGACCGGCGACGGGCCCCCTGACCCGCGCTTACTTGGTAGCGGGGCGGGGATTTGAACCCGCGACCTCTGGGTTATGAGGACAGCGTGCGTTCTGCCTTTCGCTCTCCGCTGACGCGTTCTGCACCGGCGAGGTGCGCCGACAGGAACTGTCCGGCTCTGTCGAGCGCCGCGGCCGCTTCGTCCAGGATCGGGTGATAGGCCTGGAAGACGTGGGGCACCCGAGGAGTGATCTCGAGCGTGACCTCGACGTCGGCGGTGGCGGCTTGTCGCGCGAGGCGGAGGGCGTCGTCGAGGAGAACTTCGTGAGTTCCGGCCTGGATGATCAGGGGCGGCAGGCCGGACAGGTCGGCAAATAGGGGGCTGATGAGCCCCAGAGCGGCGTCTTGTCCCGCCGTATAGTCGGTGACTCGAGCCCGGAGGAGTTCCTCGCTGAGCAGCGGGTCGACCTCGCGCCTCGTTTCCATGGTCGTCCCGGCCAGGGTGAGATCGGCATACGGTGACATGACGAGGGCCGCGGCTGGCAGGGGCAGCCCGTGATCGCGGGCGTTGACCAGGGTGGCGATGGCGAGGCCGCCACCGGCGGACTCTCCCACGAAGGCGATGTCCGACGGAGCGATGCCGTTGTGCAGGAGGGCTTCATAGGCCCCGAGAGCGTCGTCAACCGCTGCCGGATACGGGTGCTCGGGGGCGAGCCGGTAGTCGACCGAGATGACCTTGGCCTGCGTCCGCCGGCCGACCTGCGAGGCCAGGTCAGCGGCGAGGAAGGCGTCTCCCATCACGTACACGCCGCCGTGGAAGTACAGAACAACGTGGCGAGGTTCGATTCCGTCGACCGTGATCTCGGCGGTTGGGACGCCGCCCAGTGCGGCTGCGGTCACCGTCACGTCGGCGGGCAGCGGCTGTGCCGAAAGCAACTCTCGGAGCAGGCGTCGTTGCTCGTTGACATCGCTGCCGTCGGGGAAGGCTGACTGTCGCAGGACTGCGTCGAGGTTCTCTCGCTGCTCGGTGCTCACGGAGGATCTCCCTTCGTCACTGATGGTCGCGTCTCGCTCCAGTCGAGGATGAGGTTGCGTTCGGCGAAGCACCAGCGCCCGTCGAGCTTGGCGAAGGTGTCGAGGTAGCGAAGCGAGGCGATCATGATCTTTCGGGTGCCGTCTTCGGTGAAGACGTGGTGGGCGATCGTGTAGCTCTCGCCTGTGGCGCGGTCGCCGTCGATCGTGACCGTGCTCTGCCCGTTGAAGTGCGTCGTCGCCTCGTAGCGATTGAGGTCGTCGAAGACGGGTCTGAGCGCTGCTCGTCCGTGCAGGACGTAGGTCGGCTCGCTGCCTTCGCCGTCCATGTAGACGGCGAAGCGGGTGTCGTCGGTGAAGAGCGCCTCTTGCCCTTCGGCGTCGCGGCGGTCGGCACAGTGGGCGTATGCGTCGAAGAGCTCGCGCAAGGCAAGGCGGTCGGCGGCTTCAGCCGGCGTGAGTTCGTTGTGAGCGGTCATCGGAGGCTCCTCAGAGTCGGATGAGGTTGACGCCGGCGAGCGGGTGGTGGATCTGCTGCACCGCGCCGCCTGTGGCCAGGTCCCCGAGGTCGATTGCGGCGAACCCGGCGTCCTGGAACAGCGCGACGACCTCCGCTTTCGCGTCGGCGTCGTCGCCGGAGATGAAGATCACACGCCGGCCGCCAGCCTCCTGCGGGTCCGAGCCGAGCACGTCGGCGCCAAGCGTGTTGGCAGCCTTGACGAGCCTCGCGCCGGCAACAAGGTCGGCGACCAGCTCGCTCGACGTCCTCCCGTCGAGATCGTCGGCAGCCCAGTCGTTGGTCGCGTCGATGACGACTTGACTGTTCCAGTTGAGGCCTTGCAGGGCCTCGGGCACGCGGTTCCAGGGCACGGCGATGACGACGACGCCGGCCGAAGCAGCCTCGTCCACGGTCCCTGACGAGACTTCATCGCCGAGGGCCGAGACCACCGACGCGAGTGACTCCGGGCCGCGGCTGTTGGCGATCACGACGGACCGGCCTGCACGGCGAGCGGTCCGTGCCATCGCCTGCCCGAGACGCCCTGCGCCGATGATCCCCACTAGGTTGCCGTCGCTCGGGCCCGTCACGGTTGCCCTTCATATTCGGACGCGAAGAGGTAGCTCACTGCAAGGCTCCGATACGGCCGCCAGCGATCCGACAGCTGAGCCGCTTCGTCTTCGGTCGGAAGGTGGTCGAAGCCGTACGCTCGTTGCATCGCGCGTCGAAGCGCGAGGTCGCCTGAGAGAAAGACGTCAGGCCGATCGAGAGCCACGAGCAGGAACCCGCGAGCGGTCCACGGCCCAATTCCGGGGACCTCGGTCAGGGTCGCCTCGACCTCTTCATCGGTCATGCGCGAGAGCGCCTCCTCGCTCAGGCGTCCGTCGACGAACCGCTCCGCGAGCGCGCGCAAGGTCTCGCCTTTTCGACCCGACAAGCCGCTGTCGCGCAGCACTTGCGGATCAGCCGCGAGTAGCTCGGCCGGCGACGGCAGATGCCCTCCGAATCGCTCCTGTAGATGCGAGATGATCGCCCGGGTCGAGCTGACCGATAGCTGTTGGCCCGCGACTTGGAAGACGAGCGTTCCGAAAGCATCAAGCGGTGGAAGCTCGTCCATCCAGGCCCGCGGACGGAAATCCGGCCGCGCGTCGATTAGCCGCGCGATGACCGGATCCGCGTTCCGGAGAAACGCGAGCGCAGTGGGATCGGCGACCGCGGCCACCGTCATGCGTGGAGCAGACGCTCGGTTAGCACGATCCCGTGCTGCTGGCGCTCAGTTGCGCTCAAGCCGGCACCTCTGCCGCGACCGCAGCGCCCGCTTCGTCGAGGTCGACGAGCTGGCCGTTCAAGCCGCCTCCTTGGTGGAGGTCGCCGCCGGGCACTTCGAGCCGTCCGGCATCGGCGAGGCCGCCCGCCTTCAACGGCTCGAACCCGGCGGCACGGATCAGCCGTTCGATCGTCGTCGCAGCCGCGTTGTCGTCCGTGGCGTAGAAGAGCACGGCCCGCCGCGGTTCGCGGTTTGCCCCGTTCGCGAGCGCGTCCGCGACGAGCGTGCCGAATGCCTTCACGTAGTGCGCGCCCGCGGGAAGCAAGGACGCGACGACCGAGCCGGACGACTGTCCTTCAGGCAGTGTCCGAATCATCTGCCCGCTTTCGTCGAACCTGAGCGGGTTCGAGGGGTCGACGACGACCTTCTTCTCGAGCAGGTGCGCATCCTTCGCCATCAGCTCCTTGATCGTGTCGAGCCAGACGGCGAAGACGACGGTGTCGGCTCCGGCGATCGCGTCTGCCACGGAAGCGGCGCGCGCCTGTGGTCCGAGCTCGTCCGCGAGCGCTTGCGCCCGTGATTCGTCCTTCGCGGCCAAGACGACGGACTCCCCGCCACCTACGAGGTGCCGGGCGAGCGGGCTGCCGATGTTGCCGACGCCGATGATTGCGGTTGTCAACATGACTCCTTTCCGAGCTGCGCGCTCCTATCGCAAGAATCGTGTCCTCCCCCGCCCGGGATCGCATCCCGGAAACCCGTAGTCCGTGACCCCGGTGGCATGCTCTCGGGATGGTCATGAGACACCTGGGGAGCAGCTGCTGAGACGGCAGCAAGAAGCGGTCGCCGAATCCCGTTCCAACTCAGACATCCTTGACCTCGCCCGAAAGCAGCCCGAACCCGCAAAGGTTCACTACGACAGACGACGAGCAAGCTGCGTACGCGACTTCACCTCGAGCTTGCGGAACACCTTGTGTAGGTGGTACTCGACCGTGCTGGGGCTGATGAACAGCTGAGCGGCGATTTCCCGATTTGTGTGTCCTTCCGCCGCAAGGCGTGAGATCTGCGCCTCCTGCGGGGTGAGTTGGCCGAGTGTGTCCACCGTCCGCTTGCGGGCGTGCTCGCCCGTGGCCTCAAGCTCGATCCGCGCGCGCTCGGCGAAAGCCTCGGTTCCGAAATCCGAGAAGAGGTCGTGGGCAACACGCAGCTCATTCCGTGCGTCCAGGCGTCGCCGTTGACGTCTGAGCCACTCGCCGTAGAGCAGATGAGACCGGGCGAGGTGCAGATGCACACGCGTCGGTTGTAGATGGTCAATCGCCTCCCGGTAAAGGGTCTCGGCGGCTTCACCCTCATTCAGGAGCGCCCGCGAGCGTGCTTCCACGCCCAGCGCCCACGGGCTGCCGCTGGCGCGCGTCGACTCGCTCAACACGTCGAGGGCTTCCTCAGCACGCTTCATTTGCCCGCTGCGGCTGGCGGCTTCGATCAGCTCGATCATCGCAAAGGTCGAGAACCACAGCTCATGTGAATCCGCCACGGCTTGCTCGGCCGCGGCGAACGCCTTCTCGTAACGCCCGAGGCCGTTATTCAGCGCGGCGGTGACCCACTGCGACACGGTGAGCCCAATCCCTTCGCCGCGGGCGAGGAAGTCTGCGGTGTCGTTTCGGACGAGTCGCGTGACCTCATCTTCATCGCCGCGAAAGGCGGCCAGCGCGAGAGCTCCATACGCAGGGACGACGCGACCGTCGGTGGCCACCGCGAGTGCAGCCGATTCCGCGACCAGCGACGCGGCCGCCCGCATTTCTCCGGCAAGTATGTGGACCCCCACCCGAGTACTGAGCGCGAGCGGGAGTTCGGCGAGTGCGCCGACTTCACGGGCAGCTCGGACGTGACGCGTAGTCAGCGAGTCCCAGCCTTCGTAGTCCCAGATGAATCCCGCCGCCCGGCCGGCCAGCCACAGCCAACGTAGGCTCTCCTCTTCCCCGAGCTCGTCGCTGTGGAACGCACTCAACGCCTGCCGCACCATCGGCGTTCCGACCGAAGGCCCTTCGGTGATCAGCAGCGCGAGCCCGTCGAGAAGAAGATCCACCGGTCGGGGGGGCAGCGGCGATGCAGGTGCCGCACGTGCACCAGTCGCGATTCGTCGTGCATCGCCGGCGCCTCCCAGGCGTCCAGCGAACAGGGCAGCGGTAAGCGCGTCGAGATAGATCTCACGCGCGAGTTGCACGTCCTGTGATTCGAGTCGCTCTGCCGCCGCTAGCAGCAGAAGCGGCGCCTCACTTCCGCGATCTTCGGCGAACGAAACTCGGGCGCGAACGACGTCGACCTGAGCTCGCTGGAATTCTTCGAGCGGGCCGGCCTCGGCGCTCGCAACAAGCGTGAGCGCCTCATCGAGCGCACCCGCCTGCTGCTTCGCCTGAGCCGCGGTGAGCGCCCGCGCAGCCCGACGCGCAGGGTCGGGCGTTAGCACAGAGGAGCGCTCGAGGAACGCCGCGGCCGCGGCCAAACCGCCTCGCGCCTGGGCTCGGGCTGCGGAACGCTCGAGATCCGCGGCAACTTCCTCGTCGGGCATGGAGGTCGCCTGCGCCCGGTGCCAGGCACGGCGATCCGGGTCGATCTCCGGATCGATCGCTTCAGCCAGGGCTCGGTGGGCCTGGCTGCGCTCATCCGCGCCCGATGCCTGGTACACCGCTGAGCGCACCAGCGGATGGCGGAACGCGACACCGCTACCGAAAGTCAACAAGCCGTCGGATTCAACCGTGTGCGCGGCCGACTCAGCGATTCCGAGCAGCTGAGCCGCCCGCCACACGAGTGCCAGATCGCCGGTGGGGTCGGCGGCTGCCACGAGCAACAAGCGTCGGGCATCGCGCGGCAATCTTGCCAGTCGGCGCGCGAAGCTCTGCTCGATCTGCGCGGACAGGGGCAGCGCCGCGGGCAAACCGAACCCACCCGCGAGCTGGGCCGGTGCCATCCCGCGTGGCAACTCCAGGAGAGCAAGCGGGTTCCCGCGCGTCTCGACGATGATGCCCTCCAGCACGCGGTCATCGAGCCGAGCCGGCAAAGCCGAGTCCAACAGGGCCCGCGCATCGCGATGACCCAGGGGCCCAAGATGGAGCTCCGCTAATCCTGTGAGCGCGTCGCCCATCTCGCGCGCCGCGAACACGAGCGCGATTCTCTCCGCCAGGAGGCGGCGAGCCACGAACGCAAGCGCGCGCGCCGACGCGCGATCCAGCCACTGCGCGTCATCGACGAGACACAGAAGCGGCTGTTCCTCGGCGGCCTCGGACAGGAGACCGAGAACGGCGAGACCGACGAGGTAGGGATTCGGAGCCTTTCCCGCTTCGAGTCCGAGCGCGACGGCGAGCGCGTCGCGCTGGGGCTCTGGCAAATGCTCCATCAGGTCGAGGGTCGGTGAGCACAGCTGCTGAAGAGCGGCATACGCGAACTCCATCTCGCCCTCGACGCCGACAGTGCGGGCCACTCGAAACCCCCGCGCGGCGTCAATCGCATGCTCGAGCAGCGCGGTCTTGCCGACGCCGGGTTCGCCATGAATCACGAGGACGCCGCCGTGGCCCGCGTTTGCGGCCTCCAGCAGCCGTTCGATCACCGCGCGCTCGCGTACCCGGCCGAGTAACTGCTCTCCCGCCGAGGCCGCGTCGATCCCAGCCTGTGACGATGCTCCGCTCACCTTGTCCCAGGAGCATGACACTCAGGGCGCGGACCAAGGATTTCCGGGATTCGATAGCCGGCGTCCGACAGCGACGATTCCTCCCCCGATACGCGAAGCAGAAGGAGGCTCGAGGCATGAGCGATGAACTCACGCTCGACACGACAACCGAGGCATTTGCCAACTCGCGGCCCAGTGCGGAAGGCCTGCCGGACTACGCGCCGGTCCCGCCGTCCGCGCTCGGCCCCGCGCTGAACGAGCAGGGGTACTACGCGGGACGCGTGGAGCGGAACCTCTACTGGGTCACCGACGGTGTCTACCAGTCGGCCTTCCTCACGACTTCGGACGGCGTCGTCCTGCTCGACGCGCCTCCGACCATCGGCCACAACATCCAGCGAGCGGTAGACGAGATCGCCGCCGCCAACGGTGTCAGCAACAAAGTCACGCACCTCATCTACTCGCACCACCACGCCGACCACGCCGGCGCCTCCTCGCTCTTCGAGAAGAACGTCGCTCGGATCGGGCATGAGGAAACCCGGAACCTCCTGCTGCGGGACGACGATCCGGCGCGGCCTGCGCCCGAGGAGACCTTCCAGGACCGCCGCAAGCTCGAGATCGGCGGCGAGCGCATCGAGCTTGCGTGGCACGGGTCCAATCACTCGCCCGACAACATCTACATCCATCTGCCGGATCACGACGCGCTGATGCTCGTCGACATCGTCAACCCGGGGTGGGCACCGGTTTACCTCAGCAACTTGACCGAGGACATCCCCGGCTACATCGAGGCACCGGCGAACGCTCTTGCATATCCGTGGAAGCACTTCATCGGCGGCCACCTTGGGAGGCTCGGAACCCGCGACGATGTGACCCTGCACCAGGAGTACATGGCCGACATCGCCGCCAGCGTGAGGACTGCGATCGACACGGTCGATCCCACTCCGTACTTTCAGAAGTACGGCGAGAACGCCTGGGCCGCGGTGAGGGGACTGCTCGACGCAACCACGGCCGCTGCAGCAGCACCGGTCATCGAGAAGTACACAGGCGTTCTCGCGGCCGCGGACGTGTTCACCGCGAGCACCACATTCTGGGTCATGGAATCGATCCGCCTCGACCTCGGCTATGGCTCCTACGTTCACCCATGAGGATTTGACGCGGCGGGTACTGTCGGCAGTAGCGCGTTGATTCCTCGCTGGATGCTCCTCCGCTGACGGCTTCGGAGTGGTGCCAGCCGTCCCTTAAATGATCGAGAACACCTCAACCCTCCAAGCAATCGACTCTTCCGTCGACCACGCCCGCGGCCCTGAGGCTGCTCCGCTCCTCGTCGAGTACGGTGACTATGAGTGCCCGTACTCGCGGCAAGCTTTCCGGGAGATCGAGCGCGTCGAGCGGCGGCTCGAGAAGGGCCTTCGCTTCGTGTTTCGGCACTTCCCCCTAACCGAGCTTCATCCGCACGCGTTGGCCGCCGCAGCGGCCGCCGAGGCAGCATCAGGTCAGGAGCGGTTCTGGGAGATGCACGAGCTTCTCTTCCACCGGCAAAACGCGCTCGAGGACGAAGATCTCCTCCGCTACGCACGTGATCTCGCGCTGGATGCGGAACGCTTCGACACCGACCGGGCGAGTGAGGCGGTCTTTGTGCGTATCCGCCGAGACATCGAAAGCGGTCTGGATTCTGGCGAGGTGCGTGGGACGCCGACGCTATTCGTTAATGGGTCGGTTTACCGGGGCCCTTACGATGCGGCTACGCTCGTCGAGGTGCTTGCGCGATGAATGCCGTCTGCACGCACCTCGACCGCGTCGCGGTGACGTCGCTTCCCGACGAGATCGCGGGCTGTGAGGATTGCATGGCGATTGGCGACAGCTGGGTTCACCTGCGCATGTGCATGACGTGCGGGAAGATCGGTTGC
>Ga0307316_10000575_pt1 | contig 11157 bp, 7 predicted proteins | sample ER_DNA_356_FD_194504 | JGI IMG/M metagenome (GOLD analysis project Ga0307316, IMG submission 194504) | Bulk soil microbial communities from the East River watershed near Crested Butte, Colorado, United States - ER_DNA_356 | ecosystem: Environmental > Terrestrial > Soil > Floodplain | place: USA... | reverse complement strand
TGTCGCCGTTGGCCAGAAACGCCCGGTAGCCCGGGTTGGCCTTCTTCTCCTCCTCCATCCGGCTGACGGTGAGGATCACGTCCTGCGCTTCGCCGGAGAGCAGGTTGCCGCGGCTCGAGCCGCCGTCGGTGAGCAGCCCGATGCCGGTCGCGCGCCGGCGCTCGATCTCCGCGCAGTCCTGCGGCGCCGAGCACGTCATCATCGTTCCGGTCTCCTTCTCGACCCAGCGGAAGGCGGGGATGTCCTCGTTGGAACCCAGCAGGATCCCCGCCTGGCTTGCGCCCGTCTGGGAGGAGAGATCCGTCTCCCACTCGGCCAGATGGTGCGTGTCCTCGGCCAGCCAGCGGGCCATCGTGGGGGCGTTGCCGTCGCGCATCGCGCGCCGCAGAACGGGCAGCGCGAGCCCATCGATCTCCAGGTAGACGATCCCGGGGACGTGGGTCTCGTCGATGATGCCCTGCCGACGCGCGATGCGCTGCGCGATGCGCAGCGAGTACGTGTCATCCGAGCCGACGAGGACCGCGAGGGCGACGCTCACCGCGGCGACCACCAGGGAGGCAAGCAGCGCCCAGCCGAAGCCGTCCACCCGGATGATCCCATCGGTCAGGGCGTCAGCCAGGAGCAGGATGGCCGCGTCGGCTGCCAGGACGAGCAGGAAGCCGAGGACGAGTGTGGCGGGCAACCGCACCGCGGCGAGCACGGGCGGGATGACCGCGTTGAGCGCCGCGGCGATCGCCGCGACGAGCAGCGCCCCCCAGAAGCTCTCGATCCCGACCCCTGGCAGGAGCCCAGCGGCCACCATCAGGGCCACGCCCGTGGCGAGCCACGAGACGAGGAGTCCGAAGATCGTGAAGCGGGGACGTTCGGGCTTCCAGGCCGATGATTCGCCGTACGTCGGCTCGGAATCGCTGGGCATCACGTTCTCCTTCTCAGTGGGGTGCGCGTGCAACAAGCGGTGCCTGGCGTCGGGCCGCTGCCGCGAAACTCACGGTACGAGCGCCCGCCATCGGGTCGCATCACCCAGCGGGGATGAAACCCACACAAAAGTCATGCCGCCCCACTGACGATCAGCGCCCTTCATGGCGTTTGCGCCGGCGTTCCTGGCTCTGCTCGCGCAGCGTGTCCCAGCGCGACCGCGCTTGGGCGGTGACCTCGTCCCATTGGTGCTGAACCTCGTCGTCGGCGGGCTTTTCGCCCCGCCGGATGCGGCCGAGCTCCTCGTCGATCTCGCGGCCCGCTGCCGCCGAGCCGACGAGGACGACCATGACAGCGAAGAGCGCCGAGATCATCGCGAACACCGCGCCGATCACGCCGTAGCGGGTGGAGTAGCTGCTGAACAGGTGCGGCACATACACCGTCGCGCCGACCGAGTAGAGCGCGAGCAACACCGCGCCGAAGATGCCGAACGGGAGCAGGTCCTGGCGCTCGATCCGCTTGGCGCTGAGCACCCGGCCGCTCCAGACCAGGAACGCTGCGGTCAGCGGCGTGGCGAGCAGCGCCGCGCTGAGCTCGAGGCGGGTGCGCCCCAGCACGGCATGCAGAATCCCGCTGAGGGCGAGATACAGCACGAGCCCGCCGATCCAGAGCAGCCCGTTGAACGTGTTGCGCACGCTCAGCGGCTCCAGCTCCCACGTCTGCTCGACCAGCCGCTGCACGCCGCGAGTGAAGCTCAGGACCGCGACCATGAGGAACAGGAACCCGAGGATGCCGATGCTCGTGCTGCTGCCCTCGGGCGGCGCGAAGACGTCCTTGACCGCCTCGGCGCCGCCTCCGGTCAGATCGTAGCGGTCGATGATGCGGTCGGCCGTGCCCTTGCCCCCCAGCTCCGAGGCCACGGCGCTGACGACGATCGTCAGCGGGATCATGGCCGTGAGCGCGCCGGAGGCCAGCGCGATCGAGCGGTCGAAGCCCGCCACCTTCTGAAACCGGTTGACGACGCGCAGCACGAACTCCGGCCGCAGCCAGAACGTCAGCGACCGCACGACGCGCTCGCGGTCCACGCGCCGCCGCTTCCGTTCGAGGGGCTCGTCGCCCGCCATGGCTCACCTTCTCAGTGACCGCGTGACGCTCAGCGTGCTAGCTCGCGCTCGTCCTCTCCGAGAATGACGATGCCGTAGACGACCCAGACGCACAGGAAGAAGACGGCCAGCGACCACCACGGGTTGGTGCCGCCGATAGAGAACAGGGCCCCGATCGCACCAAGGCTGGCGCCGATGATCCCGATGATCCGGCCGTACGCGTTGGCGGCCAGCAGCGAGAAGCCGCCGGTGAGCTGGATCACGCCAAGGACGATGAGGACCCAGCCCATCGTGTTGAGGTCGTCGAGAATGAACCGCTTCTCGTTGACGAAGATGTTCGCGCTGTCCAGCGCGCCGATGCCGTAGACGATGTTGATCGTCCCCGCGATCAGCAGCAGAATCGCGGCGAATGTGGCTCGACCCGTACCTCGCATGGTGTACCTCCTGGGTGGTCAGCTGCAGTCCGAAGCGATGCCGACCCTAGGCATGCCCACGCGAGTTCTCGTCACCCTGCTGGTATGAGATAAGGCGTCACCGCCGCGCGTAGGGCGCCTCGCGATGAGGCGTCGCGGAAGCTCCTGTCGATCTCGTGGCGTCAAGCTCGCCGCGGCGCTGCAGATCGCGCCGCTCACCGTGCAGCGCAAGCGCCAGGGCGCCGATCCGCAGCCGTTCGTCGCCGCTCCGTCTCACCCGATTGGTATGAGATGGAGCGTCCCCGCCAGGCGTAGGCTCGCCCCGCGATGCCCGTCGCGGAAGTTCCCTTCGATCTCGTGGGCGTCAAGCTCGCCGCGCCATCGGCCCGGCCGGGCACCGTGTCCAAGGTGGACGTGATCGGCCGGCTGTGCGCGTCGACCCTGCCGTTCGCGACCGTCGTCGCGCCCGCCGGGTATGGCAAGACGACGCTGCTGGCGAAGTGGGTCGAGGCTGATCCGCGTCCCTTTGCGTGGGTCGCGCTCGACGGAGGAGACGACGATGCGGTGGTGTTCCTGCGCTACATCGTGGCCGCGATCCACGGCGTCGAACAGCTCCCGGCCGAGGTGTTCGCGGCGTTGTTGGGTCCGGGGGGATCCACCTGGACCAACCGCGTGCCACGCGTGGGGAGCGCGCTGGGGGCGCTCGAGCGCCCACTGGTGTTGGTGCTCGACGACCTCCACGCCCTCGCCAACCCGTCGTGCCTGGACGTGCTCGCCGCGCTCTTCGAGTACGTCCCGGCCGGCTCGCAGATCGCGATCGCCAGTCGGGAAGACCCCGCACTCCCGCTCGCCCGCTGGAGGGCGCACGGTTTGGTGCACGAGATCGGCGCGGCGGACCTCCGGCTGGACGAGCAGGAGGCCACGCTGCTGCTTGCAGCTGCCGGAGTCGAGTTGCACGCCGACGCGCTTTCCCAGTTGACCGAGCAGACGGAAGGTTGGCCGGCCGGCCTGTACCTCGCCGCGCTGTCGATGCAGGCCGGGGCACCTGGCCCGGCGAGCCCCGCGAGCTTCACCGGCGGCGACCGCTTCATGTCCGAGTACTTCCGTTTCGAGCTGCTGTCGCGGCTGCCGCCCGCCGAGGCGGAGTTTCTCACGCACACCTCGGTGCTGGATCGCATGTGCGGGGGCCTGTGTGACGCCGTCCTGGAGACGACACGGTCGGCACACACCCTCGAGTCGCTCCAGCATCGAAACTGCTTCGTGATACCCCTCGACCGGCGAGCCGAGTGGTATCGCTACCACCACCTGTTCGGCGAGCTGCTGCGCGACGAGCTCGAGCGCGGCGAGCCGGATAGCTGTCCTGAGCTCAACCGTCGGGCGATGGCCTGGTGCATCGCCAACGACCTGCCCGAAGCGGCGGCCGTCTACGGGCACGCCGCGGGCGAGACCGAGACAGTCGCCGGCCTGGTCGACGCCCTTGCGCTCCCGACGTACTACGACGGCCGAATTGAGACGCTGGAGGAGTGGCTGGGGTGGTTCGACGATGACGAGCTGGTGCGGTACCCCGCACTCGCAGTCATCGGCGCCTGGGTCCGCGCGCTGACGGGGCGGCCCGCCGATGCCGAGCGGTGGCTCGGTCTCGCCGACGGGGCAACCTCGACGCTCCCGCTCTCGGATGGCAGCTCCACGATCGAGCCCTGGGTCGCCACGCTGCGGGCGTGCATGATGCCCCATGGTGTCGAGCAGGCGCTCGCCGACGCCGATCTGGCGCTGACGCAGCTCGCCCCCGAGAGTGGATGGATCCCGGACGCGCTTCTCGTTCGCGGCATCGCCCAGGCGTTGCTCGGCGCGACTCCTCGCGCCACGCAGGACCTCACGGCGACCGTCGAGAAGGGGATGGCCATCGGCGCCGTGGACGTCGTCATCGCGGCGCAGGCACAGCTCGCGCTCCTCGCGGCGCAGCAGGGAGCCTGGGGCGAAGCAGGACAACGCGCACTTGCGGCACAAGCGCTCGTCGAGGAGGCGGGCCTGGGCGACTACGCAGCGAGCGCGATTGCGTACGTGGCGACGGCGCGCGTCGCCCTCCATGAGGCGAGACCGGAGGATGCCCGCGCGGCGCTGACCCGCGCGCACCGTCTGCGACCGCTGCTTGACCATGGCATCCCCTGGCTGACCATCCAAGTGGGGCTCGAGCTCGCACGCGCTCATCTCGCGCTCGCCGACGCCGGCGCCGCCCGCACGATCCTCACCGAGACCGAGCAGGTGCTCGAGGTCCGTCCGCACATGGGCTCGCTGATCGAGGACGCGCGGGAGCTGCACGAACGCCTGGCCGCCACCTCCGGTTCGGAGGGTGCGTGGGCGATGAGCCTGACCGGGGCGGAGCTGCGCCTGCTTCCCTACCTAGCCACCCACCTCATGTTTCCCGAGATCGCGAGCAGGCTGTTCATCTCGCGCAACACCGTCAAGACCGAGGCAGTTGCGATCTACCGCAAGCTCGGTGTCTCCTCGCGCAGTGAGGCGATCGAGCGCGCCGTGGAGGTCGGGCTCTTGGAGAGCTCGGTCTATCCGTCGCGGGCGAATCTCATCCCCGAGGGATCGGCGCCGGGTCGATGAACGCCGGGCGTTCCGGCCACGAATTGCTCGCGCGAGCTGGTGCGTAGATCATTGGGTGTTCGCCGCCACTCCTTGTAGTCCGATTGGTCTGAGATACGGTCGTACCACCACGGTAGGCTCGCCTCGCGATGGCGGTCGTAGAAGTTCCCTTCGATCTCGTGGGCGTCAAGCTCGCCGCGCCAGCGGCCCGCGCGGGCACGGTGGCGAAAGCGGATGCGATCGGCCGGCTGTGCGCCTCGACCTTGCCGTTCGCGACCGTGGTCGCGCCCGCCGGGTATGGGAAAACGACGCTGCTTGCGAAGTGGGTCGAGGCTGATCCGCGTCCGTTCGCGTGGGTCGCGCTCGACGGCCGAGACGACGACGCGGTCGTGTTCCTGCGCTACATCGCGGCCGCGATTCACGGCGTCGAAGCGCTCCCGGCCGAGGTGTTCGAGGCGTTGTCGGGTCCAGGGGGATCCACGTGGACCAACCGCGTGCCGCGCGTCGGGAGCGCGCTTGGGGCGCTCGAGCGCCCGCTGGTGCTGGTGCTCGACGATCTTCACGCCGTCGGCAACCCGGCCTGTCTGGACGCGCTCGCCGCGCTGTTCGAGTACGTCCCGGCCGGCTCGCAGATCGTGGTCGCCAGTAGGGAAGACCCGGCATTGCCGCTTGCCCGCTGGCGCGCGCACGGGTTGGTGCACGAGATCGGCGTGGCGGACCTCCGGCTGGACGAGGAGGAGGCCGGGCTGCTGCTTGAAGCTGCCGGCGTCGAGTTGCAATCGGACGCGCTTTCCGCGTTGACCGAGCACACGGAAGGTTGGCCGGCCGGCTTGTACCTGGCCGCGCTGTCGTTGTTGGCGGGGGCGCCGAGCCCGGCGAGCCCCGCGGGCTTCACCGGCGGTGACCGCTTCACGTCCGAGTACTTCCGCTCGGAGCTGCTGTCGCGGCTGCCGCCCGCCGAGGCGGAGTTCCTCAAGTACACCTCAGTGCTGGAGCGCATGTGCGGCGGGCTGTGCGACGCCGTCGTCGAGACGACGCGCTCGGCACGGACGCTCGAGTCGCTTGAGCGCAGGAACTGCTTCGTGGTACCGCTCGACCGGCGAGCCGAGTGGTATCGCTACCACCACCTTTTCGGCGAGCTGCTGCGCAACGAGCTCGAGCGCAGCGAGCCGGACATCACTCCTGAGCTCAACCGTCGGGCGATGGCCTGGTGCATCGCCAACGACCTGCCGGAAGCGGCGGTCGTCTACGGGCACGCGGCGGGTGAGATGGACACGGTCGCCGGCCTGATCGACGCCCTTGCTCTGGCGGTGCACTACGACGGCCGGCGGGAGACCTTGGAAGAGTGGCTGGGCTGGTTTAGCGATGACGACTTCAAGCGCTATCCGGCACTCGCCGTTGAGGCAGCCTGGGTCCGAGCCCTCACAGGCCGCCCTGCGGATGCCGAGCGGTGGCTCGGTCTCGCCGAGGGGGCAACCTCGACGATCCCGCTCTCGGATGGAAGCGCCACGATCGAGCCGTGGGTCGCCACCCTGCGGGCGGGAATGATGCCCGACGGTCTCGAGCAGGCGCTCGCCGACGCCGATCTGGCTGTCCATCAGCTCTCCCCGGACAGTGGGTGGATGCCGGCCGCACTGTGCCTGCGCGGAGCGGCGCACGCGCTACTCGGCGCAACCGACCGCGCTGCGGAGGACCTCACCGCGGCCGTCAGAGTCGGGCTGGCGAGCGGGGCCGCCGAAGTGGTCATCCTCGCGCAGGCGCAGCTCGGGCTCCTTGCCGCCAACCAGGGAGCCTGGGGCGAGGCAGGGCAACGGGCGCGGGCGGCACAGGCGCTCGTCGACGAGACGGGCCTGGGCGACTACTCATCAAGCTCGCTCGCGTACGTGGCGGTGGCGCGCGTCGCGCTGCATGAGGCGAGACCGGAGGATGCGCGCGCGGCGCTGACACGCGCGCACCGTCTGCGACCGCTGCTGGATCACGCTCTTCCCTGGCTGACCATCCAGGTGGGGCTCGAGCTCGCACGCGCTCATCTCGCGCTTGCCGAGGCCGGCGCCGCCCGCACGGTCCTCTCCGAGACCGAGCGGGTGCTCGAGGTTCGTCCGCACATGGGCTCGCTGATCGAGGATGCGCGCGGACTGCGCGAACGCCTGGCCGCCACCTCGGGCTCGGAGGGTGCGTGGGCGATGAGCCTGACGGGGGCGGAGCTACGGCTGCTTCCCTACCTGGCCACCCATCTCATGTTTCCCGAGATCGCGAGCAGGCTGTTTATCTCGCGCAACACCGTCAAGACCGAGGCGGTGGCTATCTACCGCAAGCTCGGTGTCTCCTCTCGCAGTGAGGCGATCGAGCGCGCCGTGCAGGTCGGGCTCTTGGAGAGCTCCGTCTACCCGCCACGGGCGAATCTCATCCCGGAGGGATGACGCGCCGGCGGCCCGCGCCAAGTGGAATAGGCGCAGGCTCCAATGGACGAATACAAGCAGCGCCTGCGGCGGCTTGCCGTGCACGACGATGCGCTCCTCGACGCGATCGCGGTGGAAGCCAAATCCTTTGCAACGTCGGTCATCGACGAGCGGACCGCGGCCCTCGTGCGCGTCGCCGCGACGATCGCCGTCGATGCGCCCCCTTCCTCGTTTCAGCACGCCGTGGCGTTCGCTCTCGCAGCCGGGGTAACGAGCAACGAGATCGTCGCCTGCCTGGAGGCGGTGACGCCGGTGACGGGCTCCGCGCGAGTCGTCGGGTGCGCCCCGAAGCTCGCACTCGCGCTCGGCTACGACGTCGACGCCGCGCTCGAGCGGTACGACGCCTGAGGAGCTGCGCGGCGTGAGCGGCCCGGAAGACCGGGAGGGCGCACCCGAGCCCTACGCGAGCTCCGCGCCGTTTCGCCCGGCCAAGCCCGATCCGCTGTTGCAGCGCGCGATCCCGGTGGCGAAGGAGCTGCCGGGCTACCGGGCCCTGGCCGCGCGCCGCGACCTCCTGGCCGGCGTCACCGTCGCCGCACTCGCCATCCCATCCGCGATGGCCTACGCCGAGCTGGCCGGACTGCCCGCGGTGGCCGGTCTGTACGCGCTTCTGCTGCCGACGTTGGCGTATGCGTTCCTGGGCTCATCGCGGCAGTTGATCGTCGGACCGGAGGGCTCGCTGTCCGCGCTCGTGGCGGCGGCCGTGCTTGCGCTCGCCACCGCCGGCAGCCCAGAGGCCCTCGAGCTGGCCGGCGCGATGGCGCTGCTGGTCGCGGCGTGCTTCCTGATCGCGCGGGTCTTCCGGCTCGGCTGGCTGGCCGACTACCTCTCCCGACCCGTGCTCGTGGGCTACATCCACGGTGTCGCCGTCGTGCTGATCGTCGGCCAGCTCGGCAAGCTCACCGGGATCGACGTCGACGCGGGCGACCCGATCCCCCAGCTGGTCGAGCTGGGTCGCGAGATCGGGGATGTGAGCGCGCCGACGCTCGCCGTCGGCGCCGCCGCCCTGGCGCTGCTGCTCACCGCCCGCTACCTGACGCCGCGGCTGCCCGCCGCGCTCGTCGTCGTGATCGGCGCGATCGTGGCCTCCAAGGCGCTCGGACTCGACGAGCACGGCGTCGCGGTGGTCGGGGACATCCCGGCCGGGCTGCCCGACCTCCGGGTGCCGAGCCCTCCGTGGGAAGACGTCGTCGCGCTCGCGCCGGCCGCGGCCGGGCTGTTCTTGGTGTCGTTCGCCGACGAGGTGCTGACCGCGCGCTCGTTCGCCGGCCGCCACGGCCAGCACATCCGCGTCGATCAGGAGTTGCTGGCGATGAGCGTTGCCAGCGCGGCCGCGGGCGTGACCCAAGGCCTGCCCGTCGGCGCCAGCGGCTCCCGGACCGCCGTCAACGACAGCATGGGCGCGCGGAGCCAGATCGCCGGCCTGCTCGCCGCCGGCGCCATCCTGCTCGTGCTGCTGTTCCTGACCGCCCCGATCGCCTACCTGCCCAAAGCGGTGCTCGGCGCGGTGATCATCACGGCCGCGATCGGCCTGATCGAGCCCGCCGTCTGGCGCGAACTGGCCAACACCGACAAGGTCGAGCTCACGATCGCCGCCGTGACCGCAGCGGGCGTGATCATCACCGGCGTCCTGGAAGCGATCCTCTTCGCAGTGGGCCTGTCGATGGTCGACGTCGTCCGCCGCAGCGCCCGCCCCCATGACGCCGTGCTCGGCTGGGTCGACTCGCTCGGACGCTGGGCCGACGTCGCGCGCAACAACGACGCCAAGGTCACGCCGGGCGTCGTCGTCTACCGGCTCGACGATCGCCTGTTCTTCGCCAACGCCAGCTACGTCAAAGGCCGAGTGCAGGAAGCACTGCGCGGCGCGCCGACCGTCACGACCGCGCTCGTCCTGGACGCCGAGGGGATGACGCACGTCGACTCCGCCGGCCTGCAAGCGCTCGAAGACCTGGCCGGCACGCTTGAGGACGACGGCATCGCGCTGCACTTCGCGCGCGCCAAGCACCCGATCGCCGACCGCCTCACCGAGCGTGTCGACGGCGCCCACTTCCACGGCACCGTCCGCGCCGCCGTGCAGGCCGCGGTGCGTGACCAAACCGAGACGTCCGTCCCGTCGTAGGGCCTACATCGAGCGGCGCGGCTCGCAGCGACCTTCTCGCCCAGGCCTCATACCAGCGGGGTGATGCGGGCGCGTGGCCCTACCGGGATCGTTCGGTCCGGCGCCTCATGCGCCTCCACACCCAACCGAAGGGACCGACCGATGGCCGACCGGCAACTCGTACTCGCTGTCTTCCCGGATGAGGCCGCCGCCGACTCCGCCGCAGTGGCGCTGAAGGATTCCGGCATCGCCGACGGGGACGCCATCGGCATCCTCGCCCTCGACGACGACGGCAAGCTCAAGCAGGACAAGGTCGGCGCCCACAGCACCGGCAAAGGCGCCGCCATCGGCGGCGTCATCGCCGTCTTCAGCACCGCGCTCCTGGGTCCCGCAGTGCTGACCGGCGTGGCGGTGGGCGCGCTTCACCACAAGAACCTGGGGCTCAGCGACGCCGACAAGGCGCGCCTAACCGTCGAGCTGCAGGAAGGCAAGGCGGCTGTCGGTGTGATGTCCCACGACGACACCGCGTCCGCGGTCTCCGATCGCCTGACCCAGCTCGGTGGCACCACCGAGAGTCACGAGCTCAGCGACGACGCGCTCGAGGCCGCATCCACGGCCGCATCGGCAGTCTGATCAGCAGGCGAAGAGCACACGATGCCCGCCGGCGGACGAGACGCCGGAGCGGTTTCGTCGCGGCGCTCGCCACCCGGCGAGCGCCGCATGTGGCGGTCGCAACTCGGGCCACGGCACTGTTTTCGTGGCCCAAACGCCGGGAGGATTGACGGAATTAGCGACACTCGCCGACGAGGGTCATCTGTCGGAACCCCGCTATTTGCAGGGTTTTTCTGGCGCGCGCGTCCAGTCAGGCTTGCCTGAAAATCGTGGTGTCCCTGGCTCGCGTCCGGGTCTCGCAATCCTCGGACCCCGCGTGTCATCGGCGTCCGTCCTTGTGGGAGCTCGGCCACCGCTCGCAGGGCCGCTGCGTGTCATCCGTGCTCGGACAGGGCGTCCACGACGAATCTACGCTTCCGGTCCGGTGGACTGAGGATCATCCGACCGGTGCCTTGCGTGTTCTGCCAGCGTGACGGCCCGCTGACGGCGGAGCACGTGTTCCCGCAGTGGACGCGCTCCCACCTCGAAGACGCTTCGGGTAGCCGCGGCGTGCACACGCGCTGGATCGTCCGCGAGGGTGAGTCTGAACCCGACGAGCAGACTCGCCCCGGCAAGCCCGCGACGTTGACGGTGCGATCCGTCTGCGCGGAGTGCAACAGCGGCTGGATGAGTCGCCTCGAAGGCGACGCGAAGCCCTACCTGGAAAGCATGATTCGCGGAAGTCGGCGGGAGTACCATTCCACCGGTCGGACGCTCATCGCGAGGTGGTTCGTCAAGACTGCGCTCGTACGAGGATCGCGGTTTCCGCCGGCGCTACGGCGGGAGTTCTACGAACAGGCCCGTACAACGGGAGAGCCATCCGATACGACGCGCGTCTGGATTGGCGCGACCCCGCGGAAGCAGATGCACTACACCGACTTCCGCCAGATTTGGGTCCATGAGCCGCAGGAGCGGCCGCCGGGCGA